>Ga0194116_10000527_pt1 | contig 66215 bp, 73 predicted proteins | sample TA2MahsurfametaG_4_FD_148617 | JGI IMG/M metagenome (GOLD analysis project Ga0194116, IMG submission 148617) | Freshwater microbial communities from Lake Tanganyika, Tanzania - TA2015008 Mahale S9 surface | ecosystem: Environmental > Aquatic > Freshwater > Lake | place: Tanzania: Lake...
GGATCACCTCGATCAGCTGCTGCAGGAAGTTGAGGCTGCGCCCATCGCTGCCCATCAGCGCTTCCTGGGCCAGATCCACGGCCGCCGCATCGTGTTGTCCGTTGGGCAGCCAGCCCTGCAGGTTGCTCAAGAGATCGGGGTTGAGCTTGCCGATCTGTACGGGCAGCTGGGCCATCTGCTCATCGAGGCAGGCCTCCAGCAGCGGTGGGTTGAACGTTTCCAGCTCACTGATGGCCACCACCCGCAGGTGATCGCTCTCGCCGAGAAAGCGGGCCCGGGTGATCGTGTCGCCACCGGCGGCCATCAGCTCATAGAGCTGGCTGGGATCGGGGGAGATCTCCAGGCGGAAATCGATCAACCGCTGAAAGCCATGGGGCCGCGGCCGCAGGCAGAAGCGATGCGGCCCCAGCAACACCGGTTTGGTGTAGCGGTAGTCGAACCGGTGGATCAGGCGGGCGCGCATGCCAGGTCGTCGCTGGTGGCGGTGGCTGCTGGGGCCAGGCTCGGCAACACGAAGTAGCGGGCGTGGATCAGCTCGTGCAGGTTATTGAGATACTGCTGAAGGGCGTCGATCGCTTCATGCAGGCCGCCGGCGATCAATTCATCGATGCCGGTGTAGCTCCAGCGGGCCCGGGTGAGGCCGCTCAGGCACTCGAGCGCATCGGGATTGCCGGGCACCGGGCTGGCCGCCACCACCTGCAGGGTTTCGTGGATGCGCTCCAGGCAGTAGCGCACCGAGCGGGGGAAGCTCGGATCGAGCAGCAGGAAGGCGGCCACCGCCCGCGGGGCAATCACCCCCTGCTGCGACTGGCGGAACATCTGATACGCCCCGGCGGTGCGCAGCAGCGAGCTCCACTGCAGTTCATCGAGCACGCCACCCACCTCCTCGGGGCTGGGCAGCAGCAGGAAATACTTCACATCCAGGATCCGCGTCGTTTTGTCGGCGCGTTCGATCAGGCGGCCCAGGCGGCTGAACTGCCAGGAGAGATCGCGGCTGAGGGTGGCATCGGTGATGCCATAAAACAGCTGGCAACCGCGGCGGATCTCGCGCAGCTGTTCCTGGGGCGGCTGGTGCCAGAAGGTTTCGCTCTCCAGCAGGGTCCAGTAGAGGCCGTTGATCTGCTCCCACATCTCCGTGGTGATCACATCGCGGATCTGGCGGGCGTTCTCCCGGGCCAGGGCGATGCAGTTCACGATGCTGCTGGGGTTGGCCTCGGCCTTCACCAGAAACTCCACCACCTGCGCAGGGCCGCCGCTGGGAAAGAGCTGGTCGAACAGTTCACGATCGCCGCTGGCATCGATCAGGGGCTGCCAGGGTTCAGCGCTGCCGGGGGGGCAGTCGAGCGCCATGGCCTCGCTCACCTCCACGAAGCGCGAGAGGTTTTCGGCCCGCTCCACATAGCGATTGATCCAGTAGAGCGAATCGGCAACGCGGCTCAGCATGCGCTTTCCTCCACGATCCAGGTGTCCTTGCAGCCGCCGCCCTGGGATGAATTCACCACCAGCGAGCCGCGTTTGAGCGCCACCCGGGTGAGGCCGCCGGGAGTCACCCAGGCATCCTTGCCCCGCAGCACATAGGGCCGCAGATCCACGTGGCAGGGATACAGCTCCCCTTCGCTCAGGGAGGGCACGGTGGAGAGCTCAAGCGTGGGCTGGGCGATGAAATTGCGCGGATGGGCCTTGATCTTCTCGGCGAATTCGAGGATCTCCGCCTGGCTGGCATGGGGGCCGATCAACATCCCATAGCCCCCCGCTTCCGACACCGCCTTCACCACCAGCTCGTTCAGGTGCGCCAGCACGTAGGCCTGGTCGTCGGGCTTGGAGCAGAGATAGGTGGGAACGTTCTCGATGATCGGTTCCTCGCCCAGGTAATACCGCACCATCTCGGGCACGTAGGCGTAGATGAGCTTGTCGTCGGCCACGCCGGTGCCCGGTGCATTGGCGATCGCCACACGGCCCTGGGCATACACCTCCATCAGGCCCCGCACCCCCAGCATCGAATCGGCGAGGAACACGGCCGGATCGAGGAAGTCGTCGTCGATGCGGCGGTAGATCACATCCACCGGCTCCAGGCCCTGGGTGGTGCGTATCCACACCCGCCCGTCCTGACAGGCCAGATCGCGGCCCTCCACCAGGGCGATGCCCATCTGCTGGGCCAGATAGCTGTGCTCGAAGTAGGCGCTGTTGAACACTCCCGGCGTGAGCAGCACCACCCGCGGCGCTTCGGTCCAGGGGGCGAGATCCCGCAGGGTCTGCAGCAGCTGGGAGGGATAGCTGTCGATCGGCTGCACGGTGCGGCCGCTGAACAGGCTCGGGAACATGCGCTTCATCACGCGCCGGTTCTCGAGGAAATAGGCCACGCCCGAGGGGCAGCGCAGGTTGTCCTCCAGCACCCGCCAGGTGCCGGCGCCATCGCGGATCAGATCCAGACCGGAGATCTGGCACCACTTGCCCAGGGGCGGCTTGAAGCCGCGCAGCTGCGGCCGCCAGCCCTGGGAGCTCTCCACGTCTTCCCTGGGGATCACGCCATCGCGAAGGATGGCCTGATCGCCATACACATCCGCCAGGAACAGATCGATCGCCTCAAGGCGCTGGATCAGGCCGCGTTTCAGCAGCTCCCAGTCGCTGGCGCCGATCAGGCGGGGCAGGGGATCAAAGGGCAGGATGCGCTCGCCGCCGCGGCTGCCGGAATCGTTGAGCCGGAAGGTGGCACCCAGGCGCTTCAGCAACATGCCGGCCGCGGCGTGGTTGCGGTTCAGCTGCTCCAGCCCGAGCGCCCCCAGGGACGACAGCAGCGGCTGCAGGGCGCGGCGGGGCCCAGCGCTGGCGCTGAAATATTCGTCGTAGCCCTTGCTTGGCCGGTAGTCGGTGAACATCGCCGAGCCTGCGGTGGCGTGATCATGCAGAGCTCCCCGGCCCCTCCAGGTTGCTGTTGCTACGGAAGCGCAGGCTTGGCGAGCACTCAGAGCAGGAAGTAGCGCTGCGCCATCGGCAGCACCTCGGCCGGCTCGCAGGTGAGCAGCATGCCGTCGGCGAACACCTCGTAGGTCTGCGGGTCCACCTCCACCTTGGGCAGGGCGGTGTTGTTCTTCATCGACGCCTTGCTGATGCCGCCGCGGGTGTTCTGCACCGGCACGCAGAGGCGCTCCAGGCCAAGGCGGCGGGGCAGGTCGTCGTCGAGGGCGGCCTGGCTCACGAAGGTGAGGCAGCTGGGGGCCAGCGCCTTGCCGAAGGCGGCGAACATCGGCCGGCCGTGCACCGGGCCGGGGGTGGGGATCGAGGCGTTGGCATCGCCCATCTGCGCCCACACGATTGAGCCGCCCTTGATCACCAGCTCGGGTTTCACGCCGAAGAAGCCCGGCTTCCAGAGCACCAGATCCGCCAGCTTGCCCACCTCCACCGAGCCCACCTGGTGGTCGATGCCGTGGGCGATGGCCGGGTTGATCGTGGTTTTGGCGATGTAGCGCTTGAGGCGGGTGTTGTCGTTGCGGGCGCTGTCTTCGGGGAGGGCGCCGCGCTGCACCTTCATCTTGTGGGCGGTCTGGAAGGTGCGGGTGATCACCTCACCCACCCGGCCCATGGCCTGGGAATCGCTGGCGATGATCGAGAAGGCGCCGATGTCGTGAAGGATGTCCTCGGCGGCGATCGTTTCGCGGCGGATGCGCGATTCGGCGAAGGCCACGTCCTCCGGGATGCGGGGATCGAGGTGGTGGCACACCATCAGCATGTCGAGGTGTTCCTCGAGCGTGTTGCGGGTGTAAGGGCGCGTGGGGTTGGTGCTGCTGGGCAGCACGTTGGCCTCCCCGCAGATCCGGATGATGTCGGGCGCATGGCCGCCGCCGGCCCCTTCGGTGTGGAAGGTGTGGATGGTGCGGCCGCCGATGGCACGGATCGTGTCTTCCACGAAGCCGGCCTCGTTGAGGGTGTCGGAGTGGATCGCCACCTGGATGTCGAAGCGATCCGCCACCGACAGGCAGCAGTCGATGGCGGCGGGGGTGGTGCCCCAGTCTTCGTGGAGTTTGAGGGCAACGGCGCCGGCGCGGATCTGCTCCTCGAGCGCTTCGGGGGTGCTGGCGTTGCCCTTGCCGAAGAAGCCCAGGTTCATCGGCAGGCCTTCGGCCGCCTGCAGCATCCGGGCCATGTGGAAGGCGCCGGGGGTGCAGGTGGTGGCGGTGGATCCTGTGGCCGGGCCGGTGCCGCCGCCGAGCATCGTGGTCACCCCGCTGGCCAGGGCCGTTTCCACCTGCTGCGGGCAGATGAAGTGAATGTGGGTGTCGATGGAGCCGGCGGTGAGGATGTGGCCCTCGCCGGCGATCGCCTCGGTGCCCGGACCCACCACGATCGTGACGCCCGCCTGGGTGTCGGGGTTGCCCGCTTTGCCGATCGCCACGATGCGGCCGTCGCGCAGGCCGATGTCGGCCTTCACGATCCCCCACCAGTCGAGGATCAGGGCGTTGGTGATCACCGTGTCCACGGCGCCGTCGGCGCGGGTGGTCTGGGCCTGGCCCATGCCATCGCGGATCACCTTGCCGCCGCCGAACTTCACCTCATCGCCGTAGACGGTGAAGTCGCGCTCCACCTCCAGGATCAGTTCGGTGTCGGCCAGCCGCAGCCGATCGCCGGTGGTGGGGCCGTAGGTCTCGGCGTAGGCGCGGCGGGAGATCCGGTATGGCATGGGGAGTTGTTAGTCGAGGGGGCCGTTCACCAGGCCGTTGAAGCCAACAATGCGGCGCTCGCCCGCGAAGGGCACCAGCTGCACCTCGCGGCTGTCGCCGGGCTCAAAGCGCACAGCGGTGCCCGCAGGGATGTCGAGCCGCAGGCCGCGGGTGGCTTCCCGATCGAAGGCCAGGGCGGCGTTGGTTTCAAAGAAGTGGAAGTGCGATCCCACCTGCACGGGGCGATCGCCCGTGTTGGCCACCAGCACGGTGGTCACGGGCCGGCCGGCATTGAGCTCAAGCTCGCCGGGTTCGGGAATCAGTTCACCGGGGATCAGGGGGGGCATGGGGGTGCGGCGGATGTCAGCGGATCGGGTCGTGCAGGGTCACGAGCTTGGTGCCGTCGGGGAACACCGCCTCGATCTGCACTTCATGCACCAGCTCGGGGATGCCCTCCATCACCTGCTCGCGGCTGAGCCAGGTGGTGCCCTCTTGCATCAGTTCGGCCACGCTCTTGCCGTCGCGGGCGCCCTCCAGCACCTGGAAACTCAGCCAGGCCACCGCTTCCGGGTGGTTGAGCTTGAGGCCGCGGTTGAGGCGTCGCTCCGCCAGCAGGGCCGCGGTCACGATCAGGAGCTTGTCCTTCTCCTGAGGGGTCAGATGCATGGCAGGGGGGCAGCCGGAGCGCAAAGCCCAGAGATCGAGATCACTCTGATCCGAGCCGGTGCGGTGGTTGTGTTCATCCTGAACAGTTGAGGGCGGCTGGGTCCAGCCCCGTCCAGGGGTTTTCCTGGAACGGCCACACCCGCGGCAATTGCGGCGGCTCCAGGCCGCGCGCCTGGCGGATCAGGGCCCAGAGCCGGCAGAACCAGTAGCGGGCGGCCTGGCTGGAGGGGCCGCGGTAGCGAGCCACCAAACCCTGCTCCAGGGCACCGCAGGCCATGGTTCCCTCAAGGTTGTTGCGGGCTGCTCGGGCTTGGTTGAGCAGCTGCTGGAGCTGCTCGGTTGGCAGGGGTTGCGGCGAGGCCCACACCAGCGAGCCGAACACCGGCTCCCCGGCCATGCCGTGCTCGCCCGCTAGGGCGTTGCCTTCGAGCTGCAGGCGATCCACCAGTTCCCAGCGGTTGGGCCGGCGGATCTGCAGGCCCGAGCGCCAGCAACCGCCACCCAGGCTTTCGCCCGCGGCGGTGCGCCCCAGCCGCACCACATCCATGGCCAGGAAGCTGGCGTTGTCGGCCAGGTTCACCACCAGCTGTTGCTCAAACAGCGCATCGGCGTAGAGCACCAGCTCCTGCGGCAGCCACTCCAGATCGCTGCCAGCCTCCAGCTCGAACTGCAGTTCCTGAGCGGCCCAGCGCCCCTGGGGATGGCAGCGGGAGCGCCGCACCGTGCCATACACCTTCTGTGCCGCCACGCTGGTGAGCAGGGCTTGGCTGCCGGGCTCCAGCCGCGCCTGCAGCGAGAGCTGGTCGCCCCCCACCAGGCCGCCGGCGGTGTGCAGCAGCGGTAGTTCGCAGTGGCCGCTTGCCTGGGGAAAGGCGCGCATCAGCTTCAGCGGGGCGCTGGCGCCGCCCTGATGGCGGGTGATTCCGTCGCGGCGGCTGAACTGAAGCCGGGCGCTGGCGCACCAACCGGAGTGATCGTCCACAGCAGCGACGGCCTCGGGTCGACGTGGTTCCAGAGTGGCCTATATCGCGCAACCCTGATGGAGCAGCCCGCCGCCGTTGTGCTCGTGGAGCGTCTGCCTGCGGCGGAGGGGCCTGCGGGTGCTCAGGCTTGTTTGAACCTGCCGCTGGCGGCGGATCAGCGCACCAGCCTGCGCGGGCACCGCCGCTCCGCTTGCGGCCGCGATCTGGTGTTGCAGTTGCCGCGGGCCGCGGCGCTCCAGCCCGGTGAATGGCTCCGCAGTGCCGATGGCTCGGTGCTGGTGCGGGTGGAGGCGGCGGCCGAGCCGGTGATGGAGGTGCGCAGTGGGGATCCTCTGGCGCTGCTGCAGGCCGCCTATCACCTCGGCAACCGTCATGTGGCGATGGAACTCCACGCCGATCGGCTGCTGCTCCTGCAAGACAGCGTGCTCGCCGATCTGCTGCGCCAGCGGGGGCTGCAGGTGAGCTTGCACACCTTGCCTTTTCAGCCCGAGGCGGGGGCCTACGAGGGGTCGGGGCCTCAGCACAGCCACCACCACCACCATTGAGCCGGAGCTGTGGAGGCCAGCGCCCGCCTGCGGTTGTTCCAGCTGGTGAGTCCGGCGTTGCCGGTGGGCGCCTTCAGTTACTCCGAGGGGCTGGAGCTCTTGGTGCAGCGCGGTGTGATCAGCGATGCGGCGGCGCTGGAGGCCTGGCTGCAGGCGGAGCTGCGCCGCGGTGCGGTGGGGTTGGAAGCGGCGGCCCTGGCTCCCCTGGCCGCCGCCTGGATGCAGTGGCGGCAGGGGCTGGTAGACGCCGCTGCGCTGGAGCAGCTCGATGGCTGGTTGCTGGCCCAGCGGGAGGCACCGGAGCTGCGGGCGCAGCAACGGCAGATGGGGCGGTCGCTGCTGGAGTTGCTGGCGGATCTGGGATGGCCGTTGCCGGGGCCTGCCGCATCCCTGGCCTGGCCGGCGGCCTTTGCCTGGGCGGCTGTGTGTCTGGAGATCGGGTCGCCCGCCATGGAGGAGGCCTACCTCTATGGCTGGGTTGCCAATCAGATCAGTGCCGCTGTGCGCCTGGTGCCGTTGGGGCCCACCCAGGGGCAGCGCCTGCAGCTCGCCCTGGCGCCGCTGCTGGCGGAGCGAGCCGCGGCGCTGGCTGATGCCGACTCCCAACGGCTCTGGACCGGAGGCGTTGGCGCCGGCTTGGCGCAGCTGCAGCACGCCGAGCTCTACTCCCGTCTGTTTCGCAGCTGACCATCCAGCTGGTTTGCCTGCTTTGCGCCGCCATGATGCGGGGATGCAGGTGCGCTGATGCTCTCCATCTGGATCGGAGCCGTTGATCAGGGCCTGGCCTATGCCGGCCTAGCCCTCGGCGTGTATCTCACCCTGCGGGTGCTCAACTTCGCCGACATCACGGTGGATGGCTCCTTCGCCCTCGGCGGCGGCAGTGCAGCTCTGTTGCTCACCCAGCAGGTGACGCCGCCCCTGGCCCTGCTGGCGGCGGCGGCGTTGGGGGCACTGGCGGGCCTGGTGACCGGATTGATCCACACCCGCCTGGGGGTGAATGATCTGTTCGCCGGCATCCTCACCACCACCGGGCTCTACTCGATCACCCTGCGGCTGATGGGCCGCTCCAACATTCCCCTCACCGAGGTGGCCCTGCCGCTGCAGCACTGGCCCGATCTGGGCCTGGGCAGCGATGGCCAATGGCTCCTCGCCCTGGCGCTCGCGATGGGTGGCTTGATCGTGTTGCTGGCGCTGTTGCTGGGCACCGACCTGGGCCTGGCCCTGCGGGCCATCGGTAACAACCCGGTGATGGCTCGTGCCAATGGCATCAGCACCCGCCGGGGCCTCTGCCTCGGCATCGCGGCCGGCAACGCTCTGGTGGCCCTGGCCGGAGCGCTCGTGGCGCTTTATCAGGGTTTTGCCGACGTGACCATGGGCATCGGTTCGCTGATCCTCGGCCTGGGTGCGGTGATCGTGGGTGAATCGGTGTTGCGGCCCCGCGGCGTGTCCTGGGCGCTGCTGGCGGTGGTGCTGGGTTCGGTGTTGTTCCGGGCGATGATCGCCCTTGCCCTGCAGCTGGGCATGGATCCCGTGGATCTGAAGCTGGCCACGGCGCTGTTGCTGTTGGCGGCCCTCGGCCTGGGCCGGCTGCGGCTTCCCGGTCTGTCGGCGCCTGGGGGTGAGCCGTGAGCCTGGAGATCGAAGGGCTGGCCTGGGGCCATCCCCAACCTGGCGGCGGCTGGCGGCAACTGTTCAACGCCTTCAGCCTTCACTGCCCGAGCGGCCAGTTTGTGGTGCTGATCGGCAGCAACGGCTCCGGCAAGTCGACGTTGCTCAACCTGATCGCTGGCAGCCTGCCGGCAACGGCTGGCTCACTGCGCTTGGAGGGCCGGGAGCTGTTGCGGCTGCTGGCGCACCGCCGCGCCCGCAGCATCGGTCGGGTGATGCAGAACCCGCTCGATGGCACCGCTCCCGGGCTCACGATCGCTGAAAATCTGCGCCTGGCGGAATGCCGGCGCCGCTCCCTGCTGCAGCCCCGCGCCCTGCTGGGCCTGCATCCCGGCCGCGGCGATCGGCGTCGCTACGCCGCGCTGCTCGAAGAGTTGGGGCTGCCCCTCGCGGATCGGCTGGAAACGCCGGTGGGTCAGCTCTCCGGCGGTCAGCGCCAAACCATCAGCCTGGTGATGGCCAGCCTCGGGGAGCCGCGGCTTTTGCTGCTGGATGAACACACCGCCGCCCTGGATCCCCGGGCTGAAGCCAGCGTGATGCAACTCACCGAGCGGCTGGTGCAGCGGTTGGGCAGCACCACCTTGATGGTCACCCACAGCCTCGAGCAGGCCCTGCGCTATGGCGATCGTTTGGTGATGCTCCAGGACGGCGCGGTGATCGGCGACTGGACGGCCGAGCAGCGGCAACAGTTCACCCCGGCTGCGTTGCAGGCTCTCTACGGCAGCGCCACAGTGCCGTTGGAACGCACCTGAGGGTCATGAGTCTGCGCCGCCGCCAGTTTCTGGCTCTCTCGGGTGGATCGCTCTTGCTGGCGGCCTGCGGACGTTTGGGTGGGCAGAGCCCGCGCAAGGGTCCCCTGATCGGCATGCTGCAGATGGTGGATGCCCCGCCACCGAACCTCACCCGTGAGGGGTTTGAGCAGGCCCTCGCCGCTGCCGGCTATCGCGATGGTCAGACCATCACCTACCTACAGAAGGATGCTGCTGGTGAACTGCCCAACACCACCCTGGTGATGCAGCAGTTCCACAGCGAGAAGGTGGACATGGTGCTGGCGGTAGGCACGCCACCCCTGCAGGCGGCGATGAAGGTGCTGCCTGAATCGGTGCCGGTGATCTTCTGCTACTGCTCCAATCCCTGGGGTGCCGGGGCCGGCACGCCACCGGGTGGTGTGGGTCAGCACCGCCCCAATGTGGTGGGCACCGTGGGCACCAACCCCGTGGGCAAGGAGCTTGATCTGGCCCGCGAAGTGAATCCAAAGCTCAAGCGCGTGGGGCTGATCTTCAATCCCGGTGAGCCCAACTCGGATTACGAGGCCAAGATCCTGCGCCGTGAGGCCGAGCAGCGTGGGCTCGAGCTGCTGGAGCAGTCGGTGGCCAATTCCGGCGAGGTCTTGCAGGCCGCCAAGGCCCTGGCGGCCAAGGAGGTGGAGGCGTTCGTGAAAATCGGCGACTACGCCACCATTCAGGCCTTCGCCTCGATCTGCAAGGTGGGCCTCGAGCACCGCATTCCGGTGTATTCCGTCGACCCCCCCGACATTCAGCTGCCGGGCTGTCTGGGGGTGATCGGCTGGAACTACCGCGATGACGGCATGGCCGCCGGCAAGCTCGCCGTTCGCGTGCTCAAAGGCGAGTCGCCGGCGCAGATGGCCTTTGAACCGCTCACCAAAACTGATCTTCTTGTGAGCTTGGCTACGGCCACGGCGATCGGCATCACCGTGCCGGATGAGCTGGTGCAGCGAGCCAATCAAGTGGTGCGTTGATGGCAGCCAGTCGTCTGCGGGTGGGGGTGGCCGGCCCGGTGGGCTCCGGCAAAACCGCCCTGGTGGAAGCGTTATGCCGGCGGCTCCGGGATCGTCTGCAGCTGGCTGTGGTCACCAACGACATCTACACGCAGGAAGACGCCCAGTTCCTCACCCGTGCCGGCGCGCTGGAACCGGGGCGGATCCGCGGCGTGGAAACCGGAGGTTGCCCCCACACCGCCATCCGCGAGGACTGTTCGATCAACCGCGCCGCGGTGGCTGAGCTGGAGGCGGCCTACCCCGGTTTGGATTTGGTGCTGGTGGAGAGCGGCGGCGACAACCTGGCCGCCAGCTTCAGCCCCGAGCTGGTGGATCTCTGCATTTATGTGATTGATGTGGCGGCCGGCGACAAGATTCCCCGCAAGGGTGGGCCGGGCATCACCCGCTCCGATCTGCTAGTGATCAACAAGATCGATCTGGCGCCGCTGGTGGACGCCAGCCTGGAGGTGATGCAGCGCGATACGGAGCGGATGCGGCCGGGGCGGCCCTGGTGCTTCACCAACCTCCACACCGGCGAAGGGCTAGAGCAGGTGGAGGCGTTTGTGCTGCAACAGCTGCCTGGATGAGCGGCATTTCGTAGCAACCGACACAGACGAAAGCGTGCTCCAAGTTGATCAACTTGCGTTGTGGGGCAATGAGTCTCATCGGTTCGCGAAATAGTTCGATCCGATACAAAAGCGGCCTCTGGGCGCCGATACGTTCCACAAACCGCTGACCGGCGGCAGCCCTTTTGTGACTTTCCCTACATGACGTCCCCTTCGATGCGGAAAACTTCGCTGCGTTTGCTGGGCGGTGCCACGGCTCTGGCCACCTCGCTCTCCCTGGTGGCCTGCGGTGGCGGCGAGAAGGCCGGTGGAGATTTCGATGGCGAAGTGAAGGTAGGCATCCTTCACAGCCGCTCCGGCACCATGGCCATCTCCGAGAACACGGTGGCCGAAGCCGAGCTGATGGCGATCGATGAGATCAACGCCAAAGGCGGCATCACCATCGACGGCAAAAAGCTGAAGATCGTTCCCGTTGAAGAGGACGGCGCCTCCGATTGGCCCACCTTCGCTGAGAAGGCCACCAAGCTGATCGATCAGGACAAGGTTGCCGTTGTCTTCGGTGGCTGGACCTCCGCCAGCCGCAAGGCGATGCTGCCGGTGTTTGAGGCCAAGGACCACTTCCTCTTCTACCCGATTCAGTACGAAGGTCAGGAGTGCTCCAAGAACATCTTCTACAGCGGTGCTGCTCCCAACCAGCAGGCTGAGCCCGCTGTGGATTGGCTGCTGAAGAACAAGGGCAAGGACTTCTTCCTGGTCGGTTCGGATTACGTGTATCCGCGTACCGCCAACACCATCATGAAGGAGCAGCTCAAGGCCAATGGTGGCAAGGTGGTGGGTGAGGATTACCTACCCCTCGGTAACACCGAAGTGGCTCCGATCATCGCCAAGATCAAGCAAGCCCTGCCCAAGGGTGGTGTGATCGTGAACACCCTCAATGGCGATAGCAATGTGGCCTTCTTCAAGCAGATGAAGGCTGCCGGCATCACCCCGGCCAACGGCTATTCGATCATGAGCTTCTCGATTGCCGAAGAGGAGATCGCTGCCATCGGTCCTGAGTATCTGGAAGGCACCTACGCCGCCTGGAACTACTTCCAGAGCCTGGATACTCCCGCCTCCAAGGAGTTCACCAAGAACTTCAAGGCCAAATACGGCGACAAGCGCGTCACCAATGACCCCGCTGAAGCCGCCTATATGATGGTCTACCTCTGGGCTGCTGCAGCCGAGAAGGCCAACAGTGTTGACGACAACAAGGTGCGTGAGGCCCTGGTCGGCGTGAGCTTCGATGCTCCAGAAGGCAAGGTCACCGTGCAGCCCAACCACCACGTTGAAAAGCTCGTGCTGATCGGCGAGGTGCAGAAGGATGGCATGTTCAAGATCCTCGAGAACAAGGGCTTCGTGAAGCCTGTGGCCTGGAACCAGTACGTGCCCGAAACCAAGGGCTTCACCTGCGACTGGACCCAGAAGCGCCCTGACGCCGGCAAGTACAAGATGTGATCCACACATCTCACATCTCTTGAGGCAGCGGGGGAGAGAAATCTCCCCCTTTTTTGCTTCGCCCTTCTTCGTTTCTCCCCTTGCCTGAGGCCCCTGCTGGTCGCGATGGATCTCCTCTACGACACACTGTTTAACGGCCTGGCCATCGGCTCGGTTCTGGTGCTGGCTGCACTGGGCCTGGCGGTGGTGTTTGGCTTGATGGGTGTCATCAACATGGCCCATGGCGAGTTGATGATGCTTGGTGCCTATACCACCTTTGTGGTGCAGAACATTTTCAAGGCGGTGCTGCCGGATGCCTTGTTCCCGATTTACATCCTGGTGGCATTGCCCCTCGCCTTTGCGGTGAGTGGTCTGGCTGGATTGCTGCTGGAGAAAACAGTGATCCGCCGTCTCTATGGCCGTCCGCTCGAAACGTTGCTGGCCACCTGGGGTGTGAGCCTGATCCTGCAGCAGTTCGTGCGTTCGGTCTCGAGCGCCTTTGCCATCGGCCTGGTGGTGGCCGTGGTGGCGGGAATCCTGGTGGCTCGCTTCACCCCGAAAGCCTGGTGGCAGCAGCGCTGGACGCCCCTGCTCGGCACCGGCAGCTGGATCGTCACGGGTCTGGTGGGTGTGGCGATCGCTTCGCTGCTCGGAGAGCAGCGTGTGTTTGATCAGCCCTGGTTCAGCGCCCGCAACATTGATGTCACCGCACCGGAGTGGCTGCGTGGATCGATCGATGTGGGGGTGGTGAATATGCCGGCCGCCCGTCTTTTCATCATCGCCCTCACCGTGGTGGCGCTGTGTCTTGTGAACTGGTTCCTGCAGAAGAGCGTGTGGGGCATGCGCATTCGTGCGGTCACCCAGAACCGCACGATGAGTGATTGCCTCGGCATCCCCACCCAGAAGGTGGACGCTCTCACCTTTCTGATTGGCTCCGGTCTGGCCGGTGTGGCTGGAGTGGCGGTGACGCTGCTCGGTTCGGTGGGCCCCAACCTCGGCGGTAACTACATCGTGGATTGCTTCATGGTGGTGGTGCTCGGCGGCGTGGGCAAGCTGGCCGGCACGGTGCTGGCAGCCCTGGGGATCGGCATCCTCAGCTATGTGGTGGGCTCCGGCTCCCTGCTGTTGGTGTGGCCGGCCATGCCCGAAGGGCTCAATGCGGTGATCACCTTCTTTGCTACCACCTCGATGGCGAAGGTGTTGGTGTTCGCCCTGATTGTGGTGTTCCTGCAGATCAGGCCGGCGGGGTTGTTCCCGCAGAAAGGCCGCATGGTGGAGGCCTGATCGATGGCGGATCTGCTTGCCTCACGCAACCTGCGGTGTTGGCTCCCCTGGGCGTTGATCGTGCTGGGAGCCTTGGTTCTGCCGGTGGTCTTGCCACCGTTTCGCTTGAACCTGCTCGGTCGTTTCCTCTCCCTGGGCATCGTGGCTCTGGGTGTGGATCTGATCTGGGGCTACACCGGCATGCTCAGCCTTGGGCAGGGCATCTTTTTCGCGCTGGGTGGCTACGCCCTGGCGATGTATCTGCAGCTCAATGAGCTCAAACCCGGTGAATTGCCGGAGTTTTTCTCGCTGTATGGGGTGAAGAGTCTGCCGGCGTTCTGGCAGCCCTTCGGTTCACCCCTGTTCACCCTGATTTCCATCTGGGTGATCCCGGCCGTTGTAGCTGGCCTGCTGGGTTATTTGGTGTTCCGCAACCGCATCAAGGGGGTCTACTTCTCGATCCTCACCCAGGCGGCGTTGCTGGTGTTCTTCAACTTCTTCAACGGCCAGCAGAAGCTGATCAATGGCACCAATGGCCTGAAAACATCCACGGCTCGCATCTTCGGTGAGCTGATCGGTAGCGATGGGATGCAGCGCAACCTGTTCTGGCTCACGGTGGTGCTCACCGTGGCGGCCTATCTGCTCTGCCGTTGGCTCACCGATGGTCGCTTTGGTGATGCCCTGATCGCCATCCGCGACGACGAACCGCGCCTGCGCTTCACCGGCTACAACCCCACCGCCTACAAAACCGTGGTGTTTGCCGTTGCCGGTGCTCTGGCCGGCATCAGCGGTGCGCTCTACACGGTGCAGTCCGGCATCGTCTCCCCCCAATACATGGCCGTTCCCTTCTCGATTGAGATGGTGATCTGGGTGGCGGTGGGAGGCCGCGGCACCTTGATCGGCGCGGTGCTCGGTGCCGTGCTGATCAACTACGCCAAGAGCCTGGTGAGTGAGGCCTTGCCGGAAACCTGGCTGTTCATCCAGGGCGGTTTGTTCCTGTTGGTGGTGTTGGCTCTGCCGGATGGTCTGGTGGGTTGGTGGCGTCAGGGAGGTCCGTCCCGCCTGATCGCCATGGTGGGCTGGCCGCCGCGCACGGCCACCTATCCCGCCCTGGATCTCGACCCTCAGGTGGCGGCGGAACAGGAGCAGTTGCAGAACCCACGCGCCGGCCAGCAACGATGACCACCACGCAATCGATGAATCTGCTCGACCTGCAGGGCGTGACCGTGAGCTTCGACGGTTTCCTGGCCCTGAATGATCTCAACCTCAGCCTGGCCCCCGGCGAACTGCGCGCGGTGATCGGCCCCAACGGCGCCGGCAAAACCACCTTTCTCGATGTGATCACCGGCAAGGTGAAGCCCACCCGCGGTGATGTGGTGTTTCGCGGTCGCTCGATCGTGGGCTGCAGCGAGCACCACATCTCACGGCTCGGGATTGGCCGCAAGTTCCAGACGCCCCGCGTTTATCAGAACCTCACGCCACGCCGCAACCTGGAGTTGGCGGTGCGGGGCCCCCATGGCCCGGCGGCCCTGTTGTTTGGCTCGCTTAGCTCAATCCAGCGGGATCGGGTGCAGCATCTGCTCTCGGTGGTGGGTCTGGAGCGGCAGGCACAGCAACCCGCGGGCGGTCTCTCCCACGGCCAGAAGCAGTGGCTGGAGATCGCGATGCTGGTGGCTCAGGATCCGGAGCTGCTGTTGGTGGATGAGCCGGTGGCAGGCCTCACGGATGAGGAGACAGCGCGCACGGCGGACCTGCTCAAGCAGCTGGCCGGTGATCACACCGTGCTGGTGATTGAGCACGACATGGAGTTCATCCGCGACCTGCAGGCTCCGGTGACGGTGCTGCATGAGGGGCATGTGCTCTGTGAGGGATCGATGGATCAGGTGCAGAACGACCCACGGGTGATTGAGGTGTACCTCGGCACGGACACGCAGGAGGAGGTGGCATGACCTTGCTCGATATCCGCGGACTCAACGTCTTCTACGGCGAGAGCCACATCCTGCGGGATGTCGACCTCAACGTCGGCGCTGGCGAGATGGTTTGCCTGATCGGCCGGAATGGCGTTGGCAAAACCACCCTGCTCAAAACGGTGATCGGGTTGCTGCAGCAACGCCACGGCGATCTGCAGCTGGAGGGCCGCTCACTCACCGCCCTGCCTCCCCACGCCCGGGCCCGGGTGGGGGTGGGCTACGTGCCCCAGGGCCGCGAGATCATCCCTCAGCTCACGGTGCGCGAGAACCTGCTGCTGGGCTTGGAGGCCCTGCCTGGCGGTCTGGCCAAGAACCGCCACATCGATCCCCTGGTGTTCGAGCTGTTCCCGATCCTGGAGAAGTTCCTCGCCCGCCGCGGCGGCGACCTCTCCGGTGGTCAGCAACAGCAGCTGGCGATTGCCCGGGCCCTGCTCGGTAAGCCCAAGCTGCTACTGCTCGATGAACCCACGGAGGGCATTCAGCCTTCGGTTGTGCTGGATATCGAGCGGGCGGTGCGGCGGATCATCGAGGCCACCGGCATCAGCGTGCTGCTGGTGGAGCAACACCTCCACTTCGTGCGCCAGGCCGATCGCTACTACGCCATGCAGCGTGGCGGCATCGTGGCCAGTGGGCCCACCTCGGAGCTCAGCAAAGACGTGGTGGATCGTTTCCTCACGGTGTGAGGTCGGTGGCGACCTGGGCCTCCACGGAGGCCCTCGGCAGCCGCGCCCGTACGGCCAGCGGGAACACAGCCAGGGCGAACAGCGCCACCAGCAGCAGCTGGCGGGGCCCGTCCTGGCTCACTTCGGCGATCAGCAGCAAGCCGCCGAGATAGAGAAACCACCAGCTCCCTGAAGCGGCCTGCAGAGGCTGCCTGCGCTGGATCTGCAGCAGCCCAACCAACAACGACGGCAGCACCACCAGCAACACAGCACCTTCCAAAGCACTGCGACCGCACCAGATCACCGCCCAACTGGCCGCCACGAAGGTGAGCGGGCAGAGCAGCTCAGCCCAGGGCAGCCGGAAGGCACGCGCTGCCTCGGGCCGTTGCCGCCGCAGGGCCAGCAGACTCACCGGCCCCACCGCCAGGGCGATCACCAGGGTGGCGGTGAGGAAGCTCGCCACCCGCTGCCAGCTCGGTCCCCCCAGCAGCATCACCAGGCCGATCGCCAGGCTCCAGAGCAGGGCCACCACCGGCACGGCCTGCCGGTTGAGCCGGCCCATCGAGCTGGGCAGCAGCCCCAACCGCCCCATCATCCAGGCCACCCGCGCCGAAACGCCCATGTAGGTCATGGCGGTGGCGCCGGGGGAGATCACCGCGTCGCTCAGCAACAGCGCCGCCACCCAGCCCATGCCCAGCCCCATGGCGATCGCCACCAGCGGTCCGCCATGGGCGGTGAGCTGTAGCCCGCTCCAGCCCTGCGCCAGCGCCTGGGGCGGCACGGCCACCAGGAAGCTCAGCTGCAGCACCAGATAGATCAGCAGGGACACCCCCAACCCCAGACCCATCGCCAGGGGCACGTTGCGCTGCGGATCGCGAGCCTCGCCGGCCAGGTCCATGGCCGTGCGGAACCCCAGCAGGCTGAACAGGATGCCGCCGCCGCTGATGGCGCTCACCACGCCGGTCAGGCCAGAGCCTTGGGGGTTGGCATGCAGGCTGAGATTGCTCTAATGCCCCGCCGTGGCCATCAGGCTCAGCGACACCAGCAGGGGCACCACCAGCTTCCAGCTGGTGAGGCCATCGATCCAGCGGGCCAGCCAGCTCACCCCGGCCAGGTTGATCCAGGCCATTAACACCAGCAGCGCGGCGGCGATGCCCAGCCCGGCCCCGCTGAGCACCTGGCCCTGGCCACCATCGGCGGTGAGCCAGGGGAAGCTGCTGGCCAGGTATTGCACCATTGCCAACACTTCGATCGTTGGCAACGTTAGGTAGGCGATCCAGGCGCACCAGCCGCCGATGAAGCCAGCCCAGCGGCCGTGGCTGAGCAGCGGGATCTGGGCGAGGGCGCCGGAACTGGGTACCAGGGCGCCGAGTTCGGCGAACACCAGTGCCAGGGCAAAGGTCATCAGCCCGCCTAACAGCCAGGCCAGCAGGCTGGCGGGCCCGGCGAAGCGGGCGGCGTAGAGCGGTGCAAATAACCAGCCCGAGCCGATGGTGCTCGTGACCACCGCCAGGGTGAGACTGCGCAACCCCAGGCTGCGCTGCAACGTCTCGGGGGTCGGTGCTGTCGCGCCGTTGGTCGCCGACATGGGCCGAGGCAACTGCGCCCATGCTGTGGGATTTGATGCACAATCGGTGCACGATTTAGAAACTCTCCCAATGGGCAACTCTCTGCGCCGGACGGCTCAACTGGCCCTGGCCTCAGCCGGTAGCTGCATGCTGCTCGCCGCGATGCCTGCAGGTGCCCAAACCTGTCAGTTCCTGGCGCCTGTCGGTGGCAACGGCACAACCAACATCGTGACTAAAACCATCGGTGCCGGTGACCCCCTGCCCTTCAGCCGCCCCAACTGGAACACCGACTTCTTCGTCACCCAGCCCTACAACTCCTACAAGTTGTTCTTCACAGCGAACTCCTCGGTGAGCGCCACCTATCCGATTCAGGGCTATCTCAAGTTCACCGATGGTTCCAACCTGCAGGTGATCAACGAGTCCTATGCCCCCCAGGTGGGCACCGGCCGTCAGTGGAATGTGCAGGCGGTTCCCGGCAAGACCGTGAGCCAGGTGAACTTCAAGATCGGCGCCAGTGCTGATCAGGCGGCCACCGGCTTCACTTACCGCATCTCGGTGCAGGGTTGCAACTGAGTTAAAGCAAGCCCCACCAGAGCGCTTCGGCGCCCTGGTGGGGTTCAAGCTCCCGTCCATCCAGTGTTCGGATCGCCCGGCAGCTGAGGCTGTTGATCAGCAGCCACTGATCGCCGGGTTCTGGTGTGGCGGTTAGCACCGCTTCCTCCGCCAAGGCCAGCTCCAGCAAACGGCCGCGCATCACCCCCGGCAGGCAGCCACTGCTGAGAGGTGGTGTGAGCCAGGTGCCCTGCCGCAGCACGAGCACGTTGGCGGCAGCTCCGCAGCACAGCTCACCCTCGCTGTTGAGCAGCAATGCCTCATCGGCTCCAGCCGTTTGCGCTTCGCGTCGGGCCTGAATCGCCTGGCCGTAGGCGAAGGTTTTGCATTGGCTCAGCAGGCTGTGGGTGTTGCGCTGTTCCCGGCGACTCACGATCGCCGTCACCGCCCGAAAGCTCGGGGTGTGTGGGTTGAGCTGCAGCCAGAAGCGGTGCCCCTGGGATGGAGCTGGCAGGTCGATTCCCCGCCCCGTGCCGCCGCCCCGGCTCCAGTTCAGCCGCAGGGCGCCGCTGTGTTGCTGGAGCCCCGCCCGCTGCACCGCCTCCTGGATCAGGGGCACCAGCTCCGCCGGCGGCGGCGGTGGCGCCATCCCCAGCAGAGCCGCGCTGCGATGCCAGCGTTGGTGGTGAGCGCTGAGCAGCTGGGGTTCGCCCCGCAGCACAAGCAGCGTTGTGAACACGCCATCCGCCAGCAGCAGGCCGCGATCGTCCAAGCCGATCGAGAGCTCCTGGGGACTGCCCCATTGGCCGCCGATCCAGGCGATCGGGCCACTCATTGCAGCGCCTCCAGCAGGGGGTTGAGCTTCCAGCCCAGCTCGTCAGCCTCGGCCTGGGGATCGGAGTCGGCCACGATGCCGCAGCCGGCGTGGCAGCGCAGGGTGTTGTGGTGCAGCAGCAGGCTGCGGATCAGGATGCTGCTGTCGAAGCTGCCGTCAAAGTCGCGCCGCAGCAGTGAGCCGCAATAGGGGCCCCGGGCCACGGGTTCCAGCTCTGCCAGCCGCTGACAGGCTCGCAGTTTGGGGGCGCCGCTGATCGATCCCCCCGGCCAGCAGGCCCGCAGCAGATCCACCCAGCTGCGATCGGGCGGGAGTTGCCCCGTCACCACTGAGGTGAGGTGGTGCACCTGCGGGTAGCTCTCCAGACCCACCAGCTGCGGCACACCGATCGAGCCGGGCACACACACCCGCCCCAGGTCGTTGCGCAGCAGATCCACGATCATCACGTTCTCGGCCCGGTCCTTGGGGCTGCACACCAAATCCACGGCCTGATCGGCGTCCCGCTCCGGGTTGGGATCACGGGGGCGTGTGCCTTTGATTGGCCGCGTCTCCACGCAACCCGCGGCATCCACCTGCAGAAACCGCTCCGGTGAAGCCGAGATCACCGCTTCGCCTTGGGCCTCGCCGGCCGCCACCACCAGCCCGGCAAACGGAGCCGGACAGCGCTGCCGCAGGCGCACGAACAGTTGCAGGGCTGCCTCGCCCCCGCCCTGCTCCGGCAGTGTGGTGCTGCAGCAGGCGGTGAGGTTGGCCTGAAACAGATCGCCGCTGGCGATCCGGGCGCGGATCTGCTCCACACCGCTGGCGAAGCCTTGGCGGTCGCTATGCCACTGCCAGTGCGCCTTCGGCACGGCGATCGCTGGGGTGGGGCGGCTCTGGTGTGGCTGGGTCGGCAGCTGCTCCAGCCAGTGCGCCATGGTCTGCACCCGCTCCGGATCGTGCCCTTCCAGCCAGAGCTGCTGGTTCATTAGATCGAAGCGCAGCACCGGGTCATGGCGGGCGATCCAGAGGCTCGCCATGGTGTCGGGCTTCCAGGGGTTGGCGGGTTCCACCCAGGCACCCGCCTCGTAGCTGAGCCAGCCGCACCAATGTCCGGGGCCCAGGTTGGCCAGCTGCGCGAAGGGGTCGCTGGCGCCGCTGTCCCCGGGGAGCCCGCGGCAGCAGCGTTGCTCCAGCGGATCCACCGCCAGGGTGGCCCAGCGCCCGAGCGGGCTGCCATCTCCATCCAGCCAGATCAGACCTTCCAGACCCCACCGCTCAGCCAGCAGCGGGGCCAGCTGCGCCGGCGGGCGCCAGGCCACATGGTGCCGCGTGGTGTGGATCGGCGAGGCTGCCATCAGCGGCCGCGCGCGGCTGCGCTGGCCAGATTGGGATGGCCGGCCTCCACCAGGGCGGCATCGCGGATGCGGCAGCTGTCGCAGACCCCGCAGGGCTGCTCGCCGCCGCTGTAGCAGCTCCAGGTTTCCCCCACCGGCACCTGCAACCGCAGGGCTTCCTGCACGATCTGGGTTTTGCTCCAGGTCACCAGCGGAGCCCAGAGCTGGGTGCCATGGCCCTCGCGGCCAGCCTTGCTGGCGAGATCAGCAAGCTGCTGAAAGGCCTCGAGGTAGTCGGGCCGGCAGTCGGGGTAGCCGGAGTAATCCACGGCGTTCACCCCCAGCACCAGCCGCTCGGCCGACCTGGCTTCCGCCAGGCTGAGGCCGATGGCGATGAACACCGTGTTGCGGCCCGGCACATAGGTGGAGGGGATCACCCCGCTTTGCACGCCCTCGTTCGGGATGGCGATCGCCGCGTCGGTGAGGGCTGATCCGCCCCAGGACGCCAGATTCACCGCCACGGTGTGGTGCTCCGCCAGACCGAGCGTCTGGGCCACTTGCGCAGCGGCCTGCAGTTCCCGGCGGTGGCGTTGGCCGTAGTCGAAGGAGAGGCCGATGACGCGATAGCCCGCTTCCTGCGCCAGGGCTGCAGCGGTGGCGGAGTCGAGACCGCCGGAGAGCAGGGCAATCGCGGTGGGCAAGGCTGGGAGATCGGGCGCCGGTTCCATGATGCCGAGCGGCTGCCCGCCTCAGCGCACCCCCAGCCATTTGTGGCTCTGCAGGCTGAGGCGCCACTTGGGATGGGCCCGCACAAAGTCCACCACCAGCTCCTGCCCCGCCGCACAATCCCAGCCCGGCTGCAGCAGCAGCTCCGGCGCTGGCGTGCCCGGCGCTCTCGCTTGCGCTGCCGCCGCCATCGCTTCAGCGAAGCCCAGATCGCTGGCGGCGTGCACCACCACCTTCAGCTCATGGCAGGCGGCCAGCACGGCGGGGGCGGGGGCCTTGTGGGGTTTGGGCGAGAGGGTGATCCAGCGGAAGGCTCCGCTCAGTGCACCCACGCCGCTGGTTTCCAGATGCAGCGGCACCCCGGCGCCGGCCAACGCCTCACACAACGGATCGAGGTTGTGCTCCAACGGCTCACCGCCGGTGATCACCACAAAGGCCGCTCCGGCCTGCACCGCTTGCTCTGCCTGCTGCGCAAGCTCTTCCACTGGGCACTGCGGATGCACGTGCGCCGGCCACGACTGCTTGGTGTCGCACCAGCTGCAGCCCACCCCGCAGCCCCCGAGCCGAATGAAGAAGGCACTCCGACCGGCATGGATCCCCTCGCCCTGGAGCGAGTGGAAGGTTTCCACCACCGGCAGGGTGTGGGAGTGGGGCCTCCCGCCTGTGCCCATCAGGATGGTGTTGCTGCGCTGCTCAAGTTGGCAGCGGCTTGACCCGCCGCGATCGCTTCGCTGGGGCTGCCCGGCAGCCGCTGCTGCGCCGCCTCCACCAACCCGCGGAACAGCGGATGCGGCCGGCCGGGACGCGAGAGGAATTCTGGGTGGTACTGGCAGGCGGTGAAGAAGGGGTGGTTCTTCAGTTCGATCAGTTCCACCAGGCGGCCGTCGGGGGAAGTGCCGCTGATCTCGTAGCCCGATTCCAGGAAGAGGTTGCGGTAGGCGTTGTTGAATTCGTAGCGATGGCGGTGGCGCTCATACACCACCTCATCGCCGTAGAGACGGTGGCCCATGGTGCCCGGTGCGAGGCGGCAGGGATACACGCCCAGGCGCATGGTGCCGCCCAGGTCCACCACGTCCTGCTGCTCGGGCAACAGGTGGATCACCGGGTGCGCTGTGTCGGCGTCCAGCTCGGCGCTGGTGGCGCCGGCGAGGCCGGCCTGGTTGCGGGCCCACTCGATCACGGCGCACTGCATGCCCAGGCATAAGCCCAGGAACGGCACCCGCTGCTCGCGGGCCCAGCGGATCGCGGCCACCTTGCCATCCACGCCCCGGTTGCCGAAGCCGCCCGGCACCACCACCGCATCCATGCCCCGCAGGAGGGCGTCAGCGCCCCGCTCCTCGATCTGCTCAGCGCAGATCCAGTGCAGATCCAGGCCGGCTCCCAGGTCGATGCAGGCGTGACGCAGGGCCTCCACCACCGAGAGATAGGCGTCGTTGAGCTGCACATATTTGCCCACCAGCGCCACCTTCACCGCCTGCCCGGGATTGCGCAGCTTGGCCACCATCTCGGCCCAGAGGGCCATGTCGCTGTCGTGGTCGGCCAGGCCCAGCAGATCGAGCACCTCGCGGCAGAGCCCCTCCTGCTCAAGCGTGATCGGCACGGCATAGATGCTGTCGGCATCGAGCGCTGGGATCACGGCCCGCTTGGGTACGCCGCAGAAGCCGCCGATCTTGCCCTTGAGCTCTTCGGTGATCGGCCTGTCGCTGCGGCACACCAGCACATCGGGCTGGATGCCGATCGAGCGCAGCTCCTTCACGGAGTGCTGGGTGGGTTTGGTTTTCAGTTCGCCGGAGGTGCCGATGTAAGGCAGCAACGTCACGTGCACGTAGGCCAGGTCGTTGCGGCCCACGTCGCCCCGGAACTCGCGGATCGCCTCCAGAAAGGGCAGTGATTCGATATCGCCCACGGTGCCGCCGATTTCAGTGATCACCACATCGGCGCCTGAGTTGGCGGCAACGCGGTGGATGCGTTCGCGGATCTCGCCGGTGATGTGGGGGATCACCTGCACGGTGCCGCCGTTGTAATCGCCGCGGCGCTCCTTATTGATCACCGATTGGTAGATCGAGCCGGTGGTCACGCTGTTGAGGCGCGACATGGCGGTGTCGGTGAAGCGCTCGTAGTGACCCAGGTCGAGGTCGGTCTCGGCGCCGTCTTCGGTAACGAACACCTCACCGTGCTGGAACGGGCTCATCGTGCCCGGGTCCACGTTCAGATAGGGATCGAGCTTCAGGATCGATACGCTGTAGCCCCGGCTTTTGAGCAGGCGCCCCAGGCTGGCGGCCACGATCCCCTTGCCGATACTCGATACCACGCCACCGGTCACGAAGACGAATTTGGCCATGGCATCCGTAGCGACCCTTCAATTTACCGACCCGCTTCGGCCCGCTCTAGTCCCGCTGCTTAGTGGCCGTTGGGGTCGCTGTCGAGGCTGTGCATGTAGTCCTGCACCCGGCAGCGGCGCTGGGGTTGGCGCAGCTTGAGCAGGGCGCGCGATTCGATCTGCCGCACCCGCTCCCGCGAGAGGTGCAGGTCTTCGCCGATCTGCGACAGCGTCTGTGGTGTGTCGTCCTCGAGGCCGTAGCGCAACCGGATCACGGCGGCTTCCCGGGCCGTGAGCTCATCGAGCAGGGCCTCCAGGTCGTTGTGCAGCTCCTCGCGGGTGAGCTCCTGTTCGGGTGTGGCGTGGCCGTCCTCCAGCAGATCGCCCAGTTCCGTGTCCTGCTCGCGGCCCACGCGGGTGTCCAGCGACACCGAGCGCGGCACCCGCATCAGGGTCAGCCGTACCACCTCCTCGCTGAGCCCCAGCTCCCGTGCCAGATCCGCCACCGAGGCGAGGCGGCCGTGCTCGCTGGCGATCTGCCGCTGGGCCTTCTTGATCCGGTTGAGCTTCTCGGTTACGTGCACCGGCAGCCGGATCGTGCGGCTCTGGGTGGCGATGGCGCGGGTGATGCCCTGGCGGATCCACCAGTAGGCGTAGGTGCTGAACCGGAAGCCGCGGGTGGGGTCGTATTTCTCCACGGCCCGCTCCAGGCCGAGGGTTCCCTCCTGCACCAGATCGAGCAGCTCCATGCCGCGCTGCTGGTATTTCTTGGCCACGGCCACCACCAGCCGCAGGTTGGCCTGAATCATGCGGTCGCGGGCGCGGCGGCCGTGATGCAGGGCCTGCTTCAGCTCCGCCACGCTGAGCTTGCTGTGCTCGGCCCATTGCTCCTGGCCGCGCCGCAGCCGCTCCCGCAACGCCGGCACACTGCAGCCCAGCTGCTCGGCCCACTGCTGCAGGGCAGGCCAGTGCCCCAGTTGGGTGGCGAGGCGCTGGCGACCATCCTCCAGGGCGATCAGTTCGGCCAGATCGGGTGCTGAGCTCGCCAGCCGCCGCCGCTCCTGCAGCAGCCGTTCGCGCCGTTGCACCTGCCGCGCCAGGGTGAGCTCCTCTTCATGGCTGAGCAGGTCAACACGGCCGATGTCCTGGAGGTAGAGCCGCACCAGATCCGTGCTGCTGCGCCTGGTGCCAGAGGAGGGTTTGGGGCTGGAAGGGCCCTTCGACACAGGCTCAGCGTGAAACAGCACCCCAACGATCGAGTCTCAGCTGAGATCTGTCCTCAAATCGCGGGTTTCTGTTCGGGATTGCCGCGTTGGGCGGTGGCTCAGGCCTCGGCTTCGTCGTCCACCCAGGTGCTGGCCACGTGCAGCTCCTCGAGCTGTTTGGCGGCCACACCGCCGGGGGCGCCGGTCATCAGGCAGCGGGCCTGCTGGGTTTTGGGGAAGGCGATGGTGTCGCGGATCGATTCCTCGCCGGCCAGCAGCATCACCATGCGATCCACGCCGAAAGCCAGGCCGCCGTGGGGTGGTGCGCCCATGTCGAGCGCTTCCATCAGGAAGCCGAACTGCTGGTTGGCCTCCTCGAGGGGCAGGCCCACGGTTTGCAGCACCTGGCGCTGCAGTGCCGAATCGTGGATGCGCAGCGAGCCGCCGCCCAGCTCCAGGCCGTTGAGCACCAGGTCGTAGGCCTGGGCGCGGGCTGCTGGCAGGGTGTCGGCCCAGGCGGCGGGGTCGCTGCCCAGGTCGGTGGTGTTGGGGGCGCAGAAGGGGTGGTGCAGCGCCTCGTAGCGGTGTTCGTCGGCGTTGAACTCAAACATCGGGAAATCCACCACCCAGAGGAAGTTCCAGCTGTCGTTTTCGCTGTCGGGCTTCACCATCCCCAGCTCGCGGGCCAGGTATTGGCGCACGCGATCGAGGGCCTTGTTCACCGTGGCGGTGTCGCCGGCGCCGAACAGGATCAGGGTGCCGGGCTCAGCGCCGGTGCGCTTGAGCAGCTCGGCCTTCTTCTCCTCAGAGAGGTTGTCCTTGATGGCGCCGATCGTGTCGATCTCGCCGCCTTCGCGCACGCGGATGAAGGCCAGGCCGCCGGCACCGGCTTTCTGGGCTTCGCTGAACACATCGCCGCCCGGCTTGATGCGCACATTGCTCACGGCGTCGTTGCCGCCGGGCACGGCGATGCACTTCACCGAGCCGCCGGAGGCCACGGCGCCCGAGAACACCTTGAAGCCCATGTCGGCCACTAGGTCGCTCACGTTGGTGAGCTCCATGCCGTAGCGGGTGTCGGGGCGGTCGGTGCCGTAGCGCTCCATGGCGTCATGCCAGGTGAGGCGCGGGAAGGGGCGCGGCAGCTCCACACCTTTCACCGTTTTCCAGATGGAGGCGATCAGGGCTTCATTGAGCTCGAGGATCTGCTCCTGATCCATGAAGCTCATCTCGATATCCAGCTGGGTGAACTCCGGCTGGCGATCGGCGCGCAGGTCTTCGTCGCGGAAACAGCGGGCCACCTGGTAGTAGCGCTCGATGCCGCCCACCATCAGCAGCTGCTTGAACAGCTGGGGCGATTGGGGCAGGGCGAACCACTCCCCACCGCAGACGCGGGAGGGCACCAGGTAGTCGCGGGCGCCTTCAGGGGTGGAGCGGGTGAGCACCGGGGTTTCCACCTCGATGAAGCCCTGCTCTTCCAGGAATCGGCGGGCTGCCTGGATGGTCTGGGCCCGCAGGCGCAGATTGCTGTTCATCCGCTCGCGGCGCAGGTCGAGGTAGCGGTGGCGCAGCCGCAGCTCTTCGCGGGTGTTCTCCTCGTCGTGCACCGACACGGCGAAGGGCAGATTCCCCTTCACGCTGTTGAGCACGTTGATGGCGCTGGCCAGCACTTCCACCCGGCCAGTGGCCAGTTTCTCGTTGATGGCATCAGCCGGGCGCTCGCGCACCTTGCCCTCCACCTGGATCACCGTTTCATTACGCAGGTGTTCGGCCACGGCGAACATCGCGGCGCCCTCGTCCGGGTCCACCGTGATCTGCACAGTGCCGCTGCGGTCGCGCAGGTCGACGAAGATCACCCCGCCGTGATCACGGCTGCGATCCACCCATCCGCACAGCTGCACGGCCTGCCCGGTGGCGTCTTGGCGCAGGTCGCCGCATCCGTGGCTGCGCATGCTGTGGTCTGAGAGAAGATGTGGTGATTGTCCCATCTCGCATGTTGAGTGCTGCTTCGGGATGCGACGGGTACTCAGGCAAGCTCCCAGAGCTCATCGGGCATTCGCGATAGTGATTCCATGTTTTCTGCCTATTGGCGTCGCTAGCATCGATGAGTTATTAGTTAAATCGTGAAAAAGCCTGTGCGTACTGGCGCACAGGCTTTTAGATGATCAAATAAATTGTTGGGCAAAGGCTATCAGACTGTCTTCAGCAGAGAAAGCAGATTCTGGGACGCAAATACATCTCTGTAGAAGGTTAATTGCTCGCTCTTGAAGTAGCAAGCACCACGATGCCCACGCCGAACCCAGCATACGGTTCCTTTGGCAATGGTCTCACCGCTTTCGTCATCCAGGCAATGCCATTCAAAGTGCACGAATTCTCCCCAGAACATCACGATTGGCCAGCACATCGTGACATTGGGCTGAGCGATTAACGCCCACCAATGCTTCTCGCGCTCAGTTTGTTCTGTGAGTCCATAAAAAGGACCATCTTGGCAGAAATAAACCAAATCATTCCTGTATTCACCGCGAAGCAAGTCTCCGCGGGCTCGCCGCAGCGCCTCGCAGTGGGTGGGCCACCAAGCTTTGTTCTCTGCCTCAATCTCATTTGGGCTGTAGTCAGCACCGATGGACGGTAGTTCGGCTTCTTTCTTGGTAATGAATTCCTCGGCTTGAGCAATCAGCTTGTCACCGAGCTCTTTGGACACGAGCCCGGGCCGGGAAAAGTCAGCGGAAAGGTCAGCGTAGTACTTGCGAGTCATGGGAATCAAGTGGAAATGAGTGATTTGAGAGGGATTGAATCGCCTCGGTAATCGGCTTATTGAGGATTGGGATGATCAAGTGTTGATAGCTCGTATGTGTTTTTCCCGTTCAGCCACTTATAGGAGACCAGGTCCACGGACTGTTGAATCAAAAATAGACCCAAGCCACCGATTTGACGTTCGTGAACCGGTTGATCTGTATCTACAGATTCCCGTTCCCCAAATTTAGGGTCGAACATAGGACCATCATCCTCGGTTCGGATGATGAAGTAATCATGACTAGAATCACTCTTTTTGAGGGTCGCAACCTTGAGAGTTACTGGCTTAAGATTGTTTGAGCTCGTAAATTCTGCTGAGGCACGAATAATATTTGAGATGAGCTCTTCAAAAGCCAGCCTTAGCTTGTATGCACGAGATTGATCATGGACGTTGCTTTCAATCTGGGCTCCAGCAAAGTTCATAAACTCTTCCCAGCAATCCATTGAAGCCGGGGCTTCAATCTTGCCAAGTTCAGCCTCGATTCCTTGATCATTCATCGCATCTAAATCTCCTCCGTACTCTGCACAATGACAACCGCCTGAGCAAGGCCAGTTTTAGTAATCGTTTCTACAATCTGATCAGAGGGGCCAACTAGATAAAGACTTGAACTGTGCGGCATCTTCTGCTTAGCAAATATGATGGCGCGCAGACCAGCACTACTAACGAATTCAACCCCTTGCAAATCTATGCGCAACTGCTCCAAGGCATGCAGCTCAAGTGCCGTCAACTTGCTGAGCAATTCAGGAGCGGTCTTGGTATCAACATCGCCGGACAACGTAAGTGTGACATGAATGTCACCTTGGGTCATTTCAATCGATAGGGCCATGGTGGGTAGGATTGAGTGAGGGTGAATCTGTTGATTACGTCTCGCGAGGAGACGCATTGAAGATAACAACTGAGCGCTCTCCAACCAGGATGCCGTTCTCATTGAACGGAGCCGGATTGTTCATATGTGGCGATACAGAATCGCCAGTGTTGAAGCAAAGGCTCCATGAATAGCCTTCCGGAAGGCCTGGTAAATCAAACCACGTTGCATAGTGTGCCATGTTTGTTGCAACATAGACAGCATCCATCTGACCGTGAGCAGCGTCATCGCATGTCATCAACCAGGCGAGTTGTCTGGATTCAGCTGACCAATCGACTTGCCAAGGAGTTCTACCGTGGAAGCTGCAACTCGGCATACCACCACCTCCGCTATGGCTAAAGCTATTAACCCGAAGACAGGGATGCTTGTGTCGGAAGTGGATCAGAGCTTGGGTGAGATCAAAGAGTTGCTTGTTATTATCTAGCAGAGTCCAATCGACCCATGAAATTGGGGAATCGATGCAGTAGGCGTTGTTGTTTCCATGTTGTGAGCGACCGAATTCATCCCCCATCAGTAACATCGGTGTACCTCGACTCGTCATGAGTATGCTTAACGCATTCATTGATTGCCTTGTACGGAGCGAACGAACGCCTATGTCCTCCGTCCAACCCTCTGCGCCGCAATTCCAGCTGTGATTGTCGTCTCCACCGTCGCAGTTATTTTCTCCATTAGCTTCGTTATGCTTGTTATTGAATGAGACTAAATCAGCGAGAGTGAAGCCATCGTGGCAAGTAATGAAGTTAATCGACGTGGCTGGAGATCGACCATTCCATTCGTACAGATCGGGCGATCCTTGAACTCGCTGGGCCATCTCACCAACTTGTGCCTCGTCTCCCTTTAAATACTTTCGTGCTGTGTCACGATATTTACCATTCCATTCAGACCAGCGACCAAAAGCAGGGAAAGTACCAACTTGATACAGACCGCCAGCATCCCAGGCTTCTGCAATGAGTTTGCAAGATGAAAGAATGGGATCAAAGGCAAGTGATTCAAGCAGAGGAGGATTGCTTAGAGGTGCACCCCATGGATCTCTACCTAAGATGCTTGCCAAATCAAATCTAAAACCATCAATATGATACTCAGACGCCCAGTATCTCAAGCAGTCAAGAACCAGATTGCGGACAACTGGGTTATTGCAGTTAAGAGTGTTGCCGGTTCCGCTAAAATTAAAGTAATAGCCATCAGGCGTCAACATATAATAGATTTTATTATCTAATCCCTTGAATGAAATTGAGGGTCCTCTCTCATTGCCTTCGGCAGTATGGTTAAAAACAACGTCGAGAATCACCTCAATACCAGCCTTATGCAATTCTTTGACGAGTTGCTTGAATTCGTCCACCTGCATTCCAAACTTTCCGGATGCTGCAAAGCCGGCTTTTGGAGCGAAAAATGCTACAGTACTGTAACCCCAATAGTTGTAAAGACGTTCACCCGTATCAGGATGAATCCGAGAATTCTCGAATTCATCAAACTCAAATATGGGCATCAATTCAACGGCATTGATACCCAATGACTTTAAGTAAGGAATCTTCTCGGTTATTCCAGCATAAGTACCTTTGAATTTCACCCCCGAGCTATCACTCTGTGTAAACGAGCGCACATGCATCTCGTATACTACTAAATCAGCGTCGTTAATCTCTAGAGGAGAATCCCCTTCCCAGTCAAAGTCGTCAAATGCAACGCGAGAACGGTATTGATATGCTTTGCTCCAATCTGGCTCTACACCCCATTCGTCTCTGCCTGAAAGAACCCGTGCGTAGGGATCCATCAAGATATTGTCAACATTAAAACGATGTCCTTCCTCTGGAGCAAAAGGACCATCAATTCTAAAACCATATTCTACATCTTCATAATCTAGGCCGTAAACAACGATAGAATAGACATCTCCAATTCGGTAATGGTCAGGTACACGAATCTCACCCAAAGCAACTTGTTCCGACCTGCTATATACAACGAGTGTGCAGGAAGTGCCTGCAGACGTGTATACAGAAAAGTTAAGACCACCGGGCACTGAAGAGACGCCAAATGGTAATGGCTTTCCTGGCCTAACCCGAAATCCCGCGATCGTGTCGGTTGGGAGATTGTCTATTCTTTCGAATTCCATAGCAATCAAGAGTTGGGGATTAATTCAAGTGAATCGTAGATTGTGAAGAACTGATAAAAGCCAGTCACTTTCATCGTATCTGCAATTTCTTCAGCGACTCCGATGAGTGCTAGGTCAACACCCATATCTTTTGTCTTACGCTGAAGCGTTAATAACGTCCGGAGCCCAGCGCTTGACATGAAGGGTACTTCCGTTAACTCAAGAGCTACGGGATGCCCCTGCTGCAGTTGGGTATCAATAAAGTCTCGAAGGTCACCGACTGTCTTGGAATCCACTTGACCCGTGACCTTGATCACTTGCCAGTCTTTGAACTGTTGGAGGGCAACTTGCATGGTAAAAGGCCTCACTTAGGAGATACTGTAACTTTAACATGCAGTCGATGTTCTGACTCAGGCAGATTAACTGTCAGCAATTCGGCATTGAAATCTGTATAAGCCTCGCCTTCGATTTCACACTTGCTAATGACCAAAGAACCTTTTGGAAGGATATCTGGTTCAACACGGAGTACCCGATCTTTGAATCCATTTGGCAGTGGCTTAAAGTGAAGATCTAGCGGACGCTTCTTGATCATGAGATCAATGTAAACTGTTGACAAGAAGCATAGTTCAGTGGAGTGATATGCGCTCATTGAATGACTGCCCTTGAAGCGCTCTGTCCCCACCAAATAAGGCACGCCATTGGCTAGGACGTTGAAGTAAACGCCTCCGTCATTGTTGTCCAGGAAGAATGCATTGTAGAAGGCAGCAGATTCATCTGAATATTTCTTGTAAGCGCCATTGTCTGGCATATGACCTTGGAGGATTAAATAAGCGAGGATACCTTGCTCTTGTTGCCACCAAGCTTTACGATCATGCCACGCGTAGCGATGGTATTTCTCGTTTTGGCCAAGTACTCTTTCAACGACATCATACCAACCGAAGCGCTGGTTATCATAGCCAACTTTAGGCATTAAATCGGCAATCTTCTTCGCAACCTCAAGATACTTATCTTTGCCGATTTCCGAGTAAAAGCGCATGAGGTTCCAAGCTATTTTCAGATTGTGCCCTACAACGGCTCTGTTTTGCTGCCAACCCCACGTCTGATCTTTACTCCAATCATCAAAGAACTTTTCTTGCACGAAAGGACTGTTGTCGTAATCAGGAAAATGCGTCGTGATCGTGTCAAATGTGTCTTCAAGCATCTTCTTATAACGCTCTTCCCCTGTTGCCAGCCATAGGTTAATCAGGTAGGCCGGCGCATGGTCGCCTACCGAGTTCCAGTTCTTCTTGGCTTTGTTTCTACCGAGGCTTTCCTCATGAGCACTGAGAGTGACTGCATGGATGTGAGAATAGTAACCACCCTTGTCATGATCTTTGAAGCATTCATCAAAGAGGTCAACAGTCTTTTCTGCATCTGAAAGGATGCGGGGATCTCCTGTCAGCCTGTAGGTCTGGATCGGACCTGCCAGGGCATAAATCTGCTCATAGGCAGGAATGCAGTCATAGTCATCACCAAACTCTGAGACGAGCAGCTTTTGCTCCTCACCCCCGCTGCTTACCTTCTGCCCATGATACCAATAAATTAAACCTGTATCGGTATCAGTAAACCTCATCTTGTCGCGTAAATATTCCGTACCTTTCTCTGCGGCATCTAGATAAAGATCCTTGCCGGTTAGCATGTATGCACATGCCATGCCGTATACCATTCTAGAGATTGTATCGGTTTCCTGAAGGAAATCACTATCTTTCTTCCCACCAGTGAGGTTGATAAGTGTGCGATAATTGCGATAATCAATCTCTTGATTGGGCGCATCAAACTGCCATTTGCAATACGAAGCTGCGATTTGGTCGATCTGTTGAATCCACCATCCTTGTTCATCGCTATATCGATATTCATTCTTATTGTCGCCCGCAAACAGGATGTAGTTAATTTCGAACTTGATCTTTTCTTCTGGGAAGTAAGTGCCGTAGGCAAAGATCATTTGCCCAGGTACTAATAGTCTTTTGAGCTCTCCTGATCTGTCTGGCCAGTCTTCACCAAGGTTCTGGGTTTGTTTAGCGTATGTGTTGCCTGTTAACTTGCCTTGGTACTCTCGGCCATCAGACGTTTTGATTCCGATGAGCTTGTTGGCTTCGTCATAGGAGGTGACATAGCCTGAGATCAGATCTGAAAATGTGAAGTTGAGATCGTTCATGTTTCGATTTGCAATGGGGTGGGAGTTGTTGATTAAAATGTTAGAGGCCGCAGATAACGTCCCTAAAACGTTCTACGAAACTACCGACGCAACCTGGATGTTTGCCTGTTATCAGTAAGCCCTGCTGATGGAGTTCCACCGTAGCTCCATCTTGTACTATTAATTTGGCACCAGCGTTTTCTACATCACAGATGATGTTGTGCGCACAGGTAACCTCACGTGACTTGATAAGACTTGGGTCCGCGCAGAATAACCATAGAGAGTGACAGATCGTGCCGATAGCCAATTCACCCTGGTCCATTAAGGTGACGGCTTGTCTCAAGAGATTGACCGCAGGTGCTTGATTAGTAGCGGCCAGCTTCTCCTGATAGCGGAGTCGATCCATAGCATAACCACCGATCAGTATGAGTCCCTTGTAATCGGTGAGATCGATAGTGCTAACACAATGCTTGACTACAACCTTGCTGGTCTTGTCATTGCCCTCAAAAGTGAGAGATTCATTCCCCCACAAATAGGAGGCGTAATCAACATCTATTCCGTTGCTTGGAAAGTACTCATTGAATACGTTGAATTCAGTCTCGTCGTAGTGCTCTTCAATCAGCACGAGCACTTTGGTGGGCATAGAGAGGGCTCCCTATCACTGTCCGAAATATAGGCCTTAGGCCTTTTAGGGGCACAATATTCATAAACTGTCATCTTTGAATATTTTGTGGCCTTGGATACATCCTCGACTCAGTGCTTACCAAGCTTCTTGGAAATGATTGATTTTCGACTGTCTGGAGCGCCACAATGGTATTCGATCTGTATTTCTTTGGATTCTTGTGGCAAAACTTACGGAACCCAACTTTTTCAATGCTAGCGAGACACGCTTGACACCCCAGGGCTGATTCAAAGTGTGTCATAGGCATGCTTGCCGGGGCTGCGAGCATGGGTTGAGGTCGGTGGGATTGCCCCCTCTCAGTGCCCCAAAGCGTTTCTGCCGCAACCGATCTCGATCTGATCAGCTACCTCTAGCCGCAGGCTTCTCCGGAGGAGTAGGCGATCCCGGATGCCCGAATGCGTCGAGGGGTTCGAATTCCGGCCTGGTACCTGTTGCTGGTGTCGGTGCTCGGCATCCTGAGCAAGTGCGAAAGCCTGCGAGATCTGGAGCGTTTTGCCCGGCGTCACCACGCTGTGCTGAACGAGACCCTTGGCCTTGAGCTCAAGCGACCTCCGTCGGATTCCGCCTTCCGCTACTTCTTCCTGCAGGTGGACGTGGCTGCCGTCTGCGCCGCCATCCGTGATTGGACGATCGCCCAGATCCCAGGCGGAGCAGCTGATCTCGATCAGCTGGTGTGCGACGGCAAGACCCTGCGCGGTTCGATTGATCCCACCACCGGAGGCGGTTCAGCCTTCATCGCCCAGGTGACGCTGTACTCAGCGGCCTTGGGCGTGGCGATCGCTCAGGCCTGCTACGCCACGGGTGACAACCACGAGCGTGCAGTGCTCCAAAGGTTGCTTGGTGATCTCGATCTCGAAGGTGTGCTGATCCAGGCCGATGCGCTCCACACGCAGCAAGCGTTTTTCGGCAGCTCATGGAGCAGGGGGCCGACTTCCTGCTGACGGTCAAATCAAACCAGAAGACGCTCTACCGCCAGATCGCCGATCAGCTGCTTGGAAAGCGCAAAATCCCTTTCCTGGCAAACGATCACGAGGTTAGTCATGGACGGGACATCACCTGGTCTCTGAGGGCGAAAGAAGCGCCGGAGCACATCAAGGCCAACTGGCAGGGCACGAGCTGGATAGCGGAAGTGATCGCCACTGGCATCCGCGACGGCAAACCGTTCAGTGCCACACACCGCTTTATCACCAGCCTGCGTACCACCCCAGATGCGTTGCTGCGCCTAGTGAGACAGCGCTGGAGCGTCGAGAGCTGGCACTGGATTCGTGACACCCAGCTCCATGAGAACGACCACCGCTACCGCGGCAACGGTGCCGGCGTGCTGGCAGCCCTGCGCACCGCAGCGATGAATCTGCTGCGCCTGACTGGATTTGGCTCAATCCGGGAGGGCCTGCAAGCGGTGATGCATGACATCACGGCACTGGTGGCGATGGCGCGACGCCAGCCAGAGGCCGAACCATGACCAGACTTTGAATCAGCCCTGCTTGACACCCTTCCTCAGCGTGCTTACAACACTAGTGGCGCTCTTGTTTTTTGAGTCTAGTTCTGTTCAATCCAGAGTGTTTTCTATTCTTGTGCTTCTCTGTACACTGCCACGACTGGCGCTCTGTTTGACATAGCTCTTCTCAATACAAAAATCTCTCAGCAAAGCCCCTTTCCCTTCCTTCACTCCACTGCTATTGAGCACCTGAGTGACATATATTCTTTCATCATCCTCACTTGTTGCCCCCATTCATCTAACGATGTCGTCTTCATTAAATCTTTCGGAAACACCACTGTATGTATTGACCGAAAGGGAGTTTCGGGAAGAAATCATCTATTTTATCATTGTCGACCGTTTCTTTGACGCTACTTCCGAGCAGGAGGAGCGGCGCGGTCTTTGGGATCGAGGAGAAACTGCCGGTTTATATGACAAGACATGGACGCAATGGGGCAAGTATTGGGGTGGCAACCTCTTGGGGATTATTGAGAAAATTCCTTATCTTCAATCTCTTGGTGTTACTGCTTTATGGCTTTCTCCTCTTTTTGAACAGGTGGATGACATGCAGTATGACCGCACACCGATGCATGGATATTGGACAAAGGACTTTAAGCGTATTAACCCTAGATTTCTCCCAGTTGGCGATTCAAATAGCCTCTCTCAATCTAAGACGATTAAAAGCTTGGTAGATGCTCTTCACGCCGCAGGCATCAAACTCATACTCGATATTGTGTGTAATCATAGTTCACCAGATATAAACGGAACCAAAGGGATCGTTTATGATGACGGGCGCCTATTATGCGATTTTAATAATGACAAGGATGGCTTCTACTACCACAATGCTGAGATCACCGACTGGGAGGACGAGCAGCAGCTAATCTACGGAGAGATGTGTGGCTTGGCCACTTTTAACGAAAGCAATCCTGTTTACAGAAACTATATCAAGCAGGCTATTCGAGACTGGCTTGATGTTGGTGTTGATGCACTCCGTGTAGACACGCTTAAGCATATGCCGATCTGGTTTTGGCAAGAATTTACTTCTGATATTCAAGCTTACAAGCCTGGCACCTTTATCTTTGGCGAATACGGCTTTGGAAAGCCTTGGGATAATCGCACTGTGCACTATGCCAATCATTCTGGCATGTCTATTCTCGACTTTGGCTTATGCGATGCTATCCGCTTTGCTTTTAGTGGTGCGCCAAAGGGTGGCTTTGCGCATGTCCAGAACCTTCTAGAGGCTGATCACGTCTATAACAGAGCGAATGAACTTGTGACTTTTATTGATAACCACGATATGCCCCGTTTCCTGTCGATCTGTCCCAGTGAACGCGCATTGGAGCAGGCATTGATCTTGTTGTTCTGCCTTAGGGGGGTGCCATGCTTGTTCTATGGTACTGAACAGTATCTTGTCAACAATACTGATGGTGGCAATGATCCTTATAACCGACCGATGATGGAAACTTGGGATACCGGTGGAAACTGTTATCGTCTGCTGGACACGCTGATCTCCGTTCGTCGCCAAAACCAAGCATTAACTTTTGGTAGTCATCAGCAACTCTACGTTTCAGACAATGTCTACGCCTTTATTCGCTCCTATCGAGACTGCCATGCTTTATGTGTTCTGAATAAGGGCCCTGCTACACAAGTGACGCTTGATCTTGCTGGTCGATTTGCTGAAGACCAACTGACATGTGTTCTTACAGGATCGACCTTTGGCATTGCCAGTGATTGTCTCACTCTTGATCTTTCTCCAGGATCAGCACATCTCTTCAGCCAGCCTGGCCATCGCGTTGAAGGTCCTGTCGTTGCTACTTTTCAGATCAACGGCATTGAATCGCAGCCTGGTGACCAGCTCTTCTTACTGGGAGATTCTCCCGAGCTGGGTCAGTGGAACTTAGATCATGCATATGGCATGGAATATGTTAATCGTAATACATGGATCTGCGAGGTGGCATTCGCTGCATCCATTAACAAGCGGATTCGTTTCAAGTATGCTCTTGTGAATCACGCTGAGGGCAAGGCTCTGCGGGAGAATATCCTTCCCCGGCAACTGGTTCTGCCTCCTGCCGGTCGAGCCAAGGTTGATAGTATCTGGCAATCTTATTAGTCTTTCGCTCTTCCTCTTCAGAAGCTTGGATGCTTCTGTATCAACTTCTAAATCTCTGATGCGCTTTTCTTGATTCATTTCTCGTGGTCTCGCTATCCTGCTGCTAACTCCTCTGTTTCCTGATGACAAGCACTGTTCGCCCATTCACAAGATTAACGATGTTAATCAAGCGGCATCTCCATGCTAGATCTATTCGTGCTCAGCTGGCGCTAGGTCTGGCATTTGGTTTAGTGCCATGCTTGGCTTTAGGATTCTATGTCACGCAACAGTACACAAAATCCCGTGTTCTAACGCTTACTGAAAACAGATTGCAGGCCGAGGCGGAGCTGATTTCCTTTGGTCTTAGCCAATGGGGGCGCGGCGTCTCCAGGCTTGTCCATACAATTGCTGTTACACCGGCATTTCGCACAGGCCGTATTGCAGAGATTCAAACTGTTTTAGACCGTGTTGCATCCGAAGACTCCGATCGGCTCTGGCGCTTTTGGAGTGCATCCTCTCAACCAAAGCTGCTTGCTTCAGCGGGAGGCATTATTTCCTCAGAGATGAAACGGTCTGCAGAGAAACATCAGTTCACTCGATCGTATTACCAAGCTGCACTGCGAGGAGCGTCTACATACCAAACCGTTATTTCTAGAACTACGGGTAAGCCTTGTCTCAATGTTGCCCAGCCGGTTTTCAAAGAAGCATCATTTACTCGTGTGAAATTTCAAGAGACTGGTCGGGCCATGGCCGTTGAACGCTTGATGCGACAGCCCATTAGAACCGATCTCAGCGGTGTGCTGGTGTTATGCATTCCCCTTGAACAGATTGGTTTCGATACAGGTCTTGTTGATCTTTTCAAGGATGAGAAAATACCCACCTTGAATGGCAACAACAGCCACGACTTCCTCCATAATCCCAAGGGCTTCAATAGCGCTATTGTACTCGTTAGCAATTCTGGGCAGCTGCTTTTTCCAGATGTTCGGAATCAGAAGAGTAGCATCCCCTTGATCGCCGATCTAAAATCTTCATCGCTCACCGGTCTCTATGAGTTTGCTCATCAATCCATGTCCGGCAGGGAAGGTTTCGTCACACTCTCAGCCAACGACCAACGATATTTCGCTTTCAGCTCAAAGGTTGATTCTGCTTGGTCTCTGATTCTTCTGCTCAATGACCGAGCTGTTACTGGCTCTGTTAACGCAATAGCACGGGTCCAGGCCTTTGTTGGCCTTGTTACTCTCTTGCTCGCTCTCTTCATTGTGGTGCTTCGATCAAGATCACTCAGTCGTCCTCTTTCTATTGCAGGATCTGCTCTTAAGCGCATTAGTACTGGCGACTTTGATGTGTTGATGCCCCCGGCAAGAGACGACGAAATTGGCGGATTGTTGACCAATGTGCAGATTACTGCTAATCGGCTCAAGAGCTATCTGAATGAGGTCACGTCATTTGCTGTTACGCAGAAGCAGATTGATACCGCCAAATCTATTCAGAAGGATTTTCTCCTTGCTCGGCTTCCTGTGTCCCCCGACTACGACGTTGCTGCTTTTTCGCGTCCTGCTCTTGAGATCGGCGCAGATTGGTACGATATGGTTGATCTGGGTGATTATGTCATCTTTCTTGTTGCTGATGTCTGTGATAAGGGCGTCCCGTCAGCGCTGTATATGTCAGTTTTTAGAAGCCTGATACGTTCCAAGCTGATTGAGCACTCTTTTGATTCGAGCGACTCTGTAAGCCCAGCCAATGTCATGCGGGCTGCGATTGAGCAGACCAACAACTATATGGCTGCTAACCAGAATGAATCTATGATGTTTGCGACGGTCTTTGTGGCCGTTGTGAATAAGCTCACTGGTGTTGCTGAGTATATCTGCGCGGGTCATGAGTCCCCAGTGCTGATAGGCGACGGCAGTGTTCAATCGCTTGATCAAGTAAGCGGTCCTGCCATCGGTCTATTTGAGGGGGCTTCTTACCAGCCATCGCGTCTGCAGCTCAATCGGGGCGATGCTTTAGTGATTTACAGTGACGGTCTAGTTGATGCGCGAAGCCCTGACGATGTCGGCTGGGGTCATGAGCGATTGCTAGAGGTTCTTCCTCGTTTGAGTTATGAAAAATCTGAGCAGCTGCTTGAATCTGTTGTGTCTGTTGTTGATGAGTACATGGACGGCTCAGACCAATTCGACGATCTGACAGTCATGGTCTTTAGGTGGACTGGCCATTGACGGTTGAGCGAGAGTCTTCGCTTCCGATGAACTTCTTGTTTGCCACGATAGCCTGATAGCGCTTCCCTCTGATCTCGCATAACAGCGGCGTGCCAAGTTTTCTTGAGCGACTGGGTACACGAGCGAATCCGATTCCGGCCTGCAGTGTGGCGGACCATCCTCCGCTAGTCACCACCCCAATTGGTTCCCGCTCGTTCTCGTCTACAAGCTCAAAGACTTTGTAGCCAGATCTGGGAATTGCTTTCGACTCAAGCCTAATGCCGACAAGGCTGGTGGAAGCGCCATGCTCGCATTGCTCCTCAAGTGCCCTTCTTCCGACGAAGTCTTTCGGCATTTCCAGATGGACCAACCATCCGAGCCCCGCTTCTAGTGGTGTCGTTGTTTCGTCCATGTCATTCCCATACAAGAGCATCCCTGCTTCTAGGCGCAGCGTGTCGCGTGCTCCGAGGCCGCAGGGTGCAACTCCCCTCTGCAGACACGTTTCCCAGAAGCGTTGTCCTGCCGATTGCTCCAACAGCAGCTCAAAGCCGTCTTCGCCCGTGTAGCCGGTGCGGGCGACGAAGGCAGCGCCGATGCCAGGCAGATCCAGCTGGCGATGGCCAAAGCGGGGGAGACCTTCCAGGTTGGTGCCGCTGATCGCCTGCAGGTGGGCTGCTGCCTCCGGACCCTGCAACGCCACGAGCACGCCATCCCTTTTGTGGTCGCTCACCTGAATGCCGGCTGGCTCCAGGTGGCTGCGGATCCAGGCGGTGTCGGCTGCGGCGCAGGCCGCATTGATCACCAGCAGCAGCTCATGGGCTTGGGCGGCGGCGTCCCAGCCGCGGTCGTAGACGATCAGGTCGTCGCGAATACCTCCCTGCTCGTTGAGCAGCACCGTGTAGCACGCCTCGCCGGGCCCGATTCGGAACAGATCCGTGGGAACCAGCCCTTGCAGCGCATCCTTGGCGCCGGGGCCGTTGAGGCGCAGCACGCCCATGTGCGAGATGTCGAACAGGCCGCAGCGCTCACGCACGGCTCGATGTTCCTCCAGCAAGCCGGCGAACTGCACGGCCATCTCCCAGCCGGCAAACGGCACCATGCGGCCACCGGCGCTGCAGGCTGCCTCGAACAGGGGGGTGCGCAGCAGCGCCTCCTGATGAGCCATGGCGAAACAGCGATAGATCGGATCCTATGGAGCGCACCGGACGGTTTGCCTTCAACAAGGGGAAGAGATCCAGGAGGTTCCCGCTTTGTGCTGGTTGCCCGCGGCCAGGCTGCCTACGTTGGGCGACCAGCAAGCCCCCCATGGGCAACCGTGCCTGCTGCCGCAGCTGCCGTCATTGCACGCCCCCGAGCGGCGTGGAGATGGGTTGGTGTCAGCTGCGTAAGCTGCCGATCCATGCGGAGTTGGCATCTGAGCTTTGGTGCCATCACTGGACGGCCCGGCCGCCGCGTCTGCCCGTGATGGGTGATGCGAGCGGCAGCGTTGAGCCGGAGCGCAGCAACCAGCAGTTGGCGTTAGCCGATGTGCTCGAAAGCTGAAGATAAGCCAAAGATCTGCTGCTAACTGGGGCGGAATGTGTTCCAGCGCTCCGCTTGTTCAGGTCAGCGGTGCCAAGCTGATCTGAGTACAGCTCCGCGAGGTTAGGGGTTGATGGTGGTTGCCAGCGTCGCCAGCCCGATTGAATTGATGTCCACCCAGGTGGATAGCGAAACGGTGTCATTCCCCACCGGCGGAATGATCTTCAGTCGCGGCCAGGCCGCTGATGCGATCTATGGCGTCCGGCGCGGCATCGTGGAGGTGATCAGCCCGCAGGGCGACAAGCTCTGCTACCGGCCTGGTGAACTGTTCAGCTACGAGGACATCGTGTGGAACGAGGATGTGCGCCACAACGATGCGGTGGCCCGCACCCCCGTTGAGCTGGTGCGTCTCGATCGCCTGCGTTTCCTCAACCTGCTGCACAACCACCCCACCATGGCGATCCTGCTCATTGGTCAGCAGCACGAGCGCCTGCGGGAGCAGCGCTCCAGTGGCACCTGCGCTTACTGACCCGGGTTTCTTCCTACCGGTCGAGCAGGAACAGCAGACTGCGCACCACCTTGGCGGCGAGCACGCTGCTCACGCCGGTGGGATCGAGCATGGGGGCCAGCTCCACCACATCGGCGGCCACCAGGTTGTGGTGGCGTAGCTCCTCCACCAGCGCGGCGAAGTTGTGCCAGTGGAAGCCGCCGGGTTCGGGCGTGCCCGTGCCCGCCATCACGGCGGGATCGAACCAGTCGAGATCCACGGTGAGATAAATGGGTTTGCCGCGCAGGGGCTTGAGCGCTTCGGCCATGCGCTCGATCGCCACCAGGCGGCCCGTGGCGCGCAATTCGGAGAATTCCTCGCGGGTACCGCTGCGGATCGCGATCTGCAGGAGTTGTTGGCTGGGTAGCACCTCCAGGCAGCGGCGCATGGCGCAGGCGTGGCTGTGGTGGGCGCCGAGCCATTCGTGGCGCAGGTCGGCGTGGGCATCCAGTTGCACCAGCACCAGGTCGGGGTGTTGTGCGGCCACCGCCGCTACGGCGCCGGAGCTGATCGAGTGCTCGCCCCCGAGCATCAACGGTTTGAGCCCCAGGGCCAGCACCGCCTGGGTGGCCTGTTTCACCGCGGCCACTACCGGTTCTGGGGCGCCGAAGGGGATGTCCACCGCGCCGAGATCGGCGATGGCGAGCTCCTCCAGGTCGCGATCGAGCTGTGGGCAGTAGCTCTCCAGGCCTGGGCTCACCTCGCGGATCGCGGCCGGGCCGAAGCGGGTGCCGGGGCGAAACGACGTGGTGCCGTCGTAGGGCACACCGAACAGGCCCACGCGGCAGCCGGCGTGATCGCGCTGGCTGCCCATGTAGATGGCGCCGTCGGTATCGAACAGGGAGAGGTTGGGCATGGCTTTAGGCGTTGAGGGCCCGCTCGATCGCGGCGGGGATGGCGTCGAAGGCGCCGCGCTGCCAGCGGGGGCTCCAGATCTCACAGCCATCGACCACGGCCGAGGCACGGGAGGCATCCGGTTCCAAATACCGACGGCCGTCGATGGCGGCGAACGTCCAGCTCCACCAGCCGCTCGGATACATCGGCACCCAGCCGTACATCGGATCGGCGTGACCGAACACCTCGCGGATCACCTTCACGGTGTCGATGTGCACCTGGCGGAAGGCCTCCGGTGATTCGCTCTGGGTGGCGAACACGCCGCCGGGCTTGAGGATGCGCCGGCACTGCTCGAAGAAGGCGCGGTTGAACAGGCCTTCGGCAGGCCCTGCCGGATCGGAGCCGTCCACGATCACCACGTCGTAGCTGGCATCTGCCGCGTTGGCGGCCCAGGCGATGCCATCGCCCACGGTGAGGTGGAAGCGGGGATCGCTCCAGCAACCGCCGCCGATCGAGGGCAGGTGCTGCTGGCTCCACTCCACCACCAGGCCGTCGATCTCCACCATGTCGAGGTGCTGCACGCCGGCGTGGCGCAGGCACTCGCGGGCGGTACCGCCATCGCCGCCACCGATCACCAGCACCCGCTCGATGCTTGCGGCGCCGCAGAGGGCCGGGTGCACGATCGCCTCGTGGTAGTGCCGCTCCTGGTGCTCGGCCGTCATCCAGCAGCCATCGAGCAGCAGGCCCTTGCCGTAGCGCTCGCTTTCGATGATCGTGACGCGCTGGACCTCCGACTGCTGCTCGGCGATCACCCGCCCGGCCAGGCCGTAGCGCACGCCGTCGAAGATCTCGTCGATCCAGCCGGGGGTGGGGGCGGGTTGGTTGCTGCTCTCGGCCATCGGCGGGCGGGTTCCTTCATCCAGATTTGCGCACCGCCTGTGTGCCCCCCGTGACAGCCTGAGCGCATGGCCGGCGCCCAGCCCACTGCCGATCTGCAGATTCCCCGGGCGGCCGGGCCGGCGCTGCGGATTCCTGCCGCAGAGCTCCGCTGGCGCTTTTCGCGCTCCTCCGGGCCGGGTGGCCAGAACGTGAACACCACCGATTCGCGGGTGGAGCTGGTGTTCGACCTGGCGGCCAGCGAGGCCCTGGGGCCGGTGCTCAAGGCCCGGGCGCTGCGGCGCCTGGAGCCGCGGCTGGTGGAGGGTTGCGTGGTGATCGCCGCCAGCGAACACCGCTCCCAGTGGCAGAACCGGGTGGCAGCCCAGCGGCGTTTGGTGGAGCTGCTGCAGGAAGCAATCAAACCTCCGCCGCCGCCGCGGCGTGCCACCAAGCCCACCCGCGGTTCGGTGGAGCGGCGTCTGGCGGCCAAGCAGCGGCGCAGCGCCATCAAGGGGCAGCGTCAGGGGCGGCTGCAGCTGCCCGACGACTGAGGCGGCGGCGGTTGGCACGGCCGAGCGCGCGTGGTTTCGTTCGCGGCGGTGTCCTGGTTTCTGTACGAGCTGTACAGATGTTGCGATCTGCGCTTGAGGCCGTTGCTGCAGCAGGTCGCCCGGGTTGGTGGGCTCAGCGGTTGGGGGCGCTGCCCTCCGCCCGGATCTGGGCTTTGGCCTGCTGCCAGAGGCCTTCCAGTTCGCGGATGCTGCGGCCCTGCAGATCACCGCCGAGGGCGGCTTCCACGCGGGAGAAGCGATCGAGAAAGCGACGGTTGGTGCCCGCCAGGCCGGTTTCGGGATCGATGCCGCACCAGCGGGCCACATTCACCAGGGTGAACAGCACATCCCCCAGCTCCTCCTGGGCGTGCGCCTGGTTGCCACTGGCCACGGCCTCCTTGAGCTCATCGAGCTCCTCGTGCACCTTCTCCCACACGCCGGCCATGTCGTCCCACTCGAAGCCGGCCGCGGCTGCCTGCTTGGAGATGGTCATGGCGCCGGCGAGGGCGGGCTGGCCGCGCACCTTGCCGGCGAGGCGATCGCTGAGGGGGCTGGCGGAGGGGATGCCGGTTGGATCCGTAGCTTTCTCGGCGGCCTTGATCGCGTCCCAGCTGGCTTTCACGGCGGCGCTGTCGGTTGCTTCGGCGCCGGCGAACACGTGTGGGTGGCGGCGGATCAGCTTCTCGCTGATGCCCGCGGCGATCTGAGCCAGATCGAACCGCCTTTCTTCCTGGCCGATCTGCGCATGCAGCACCACCTGCAGCAGCAGGTCGCCCAGCTCTTCTTGGAGGTGGGCGTCATCGCCATGGCGGATCGCATCGGCCACCTCGTGGGCCTCCTCCAGCACGTAGGGCACCAGGGAGGCGTGGGTCTGCTCCAGATCCCAGGGGCAGCCGCCCTCGGGGTTGCGCAGCTGGGCCACTACATCGATCAGCTCCCTTAAAGCTTCTGTGGCAGCAGGCTCGGCGGCCATGGACAGGTGATCACACGGTGGCGCCACCCTCGCATTGGCGGGCCGCGCGCCGGCTCAGCGTGGGGTGCGGCGGCGTTTGGGGCGCAGCAGCCTGGGGAGGCGCGGCATCGGGTCGCCGTCCTGGATCAGATGCAGCCAGGCGCTCGCTTCCACGCCGATGAGCACCGCCAGGCAGAGGCTGCGCTGCTCCTGCCAGAGCACCTGCAGGCTGTGGCCCAGTTGCACGGGGCTCGGTGCACCCCAGGGGTGAAGCAGCCCGCTCAGCGCGGTGATCAGGCTCGCCAGATACACCAGCCGGCCGGCACTGCCCAGCACGGGTGAGTGAGACAGCAGCGAGCGGTGTCGGAGCAGGCCCCGGTAGGGCCACCACAGCAGCCGCAGCGGCCCCCAGCGGCGGCTGGGGTTGGAGCGGGTGTCGAGATCGGGGGACAGCCAGAGCCCACCGATCAGAAAGGCCAGCGTTCCGGCCGTGATGCCGGCCAGCCCAAGCCATGGGCCCCAGATCAGCCCGAACGGCAGGGCCAGGAGCCAGGTGGCGCGGTCGTGCTGCTGGCCGCTGGCCATGGCTGCGGGTGGATGTTGCGTTGCAGAATGCCTGTATCGCCCGGTTAGCTCAGCGGTAGAGCGCCTGCCTTACAAGCAGGATGTCGCTGGTTCGAAACCGGCACCGGGCATTAGGGAATCAGGCCGCTGAGGCGGGTGCGGAAATCTCCTTTCGGCATGCCGCCCTTGAGTTCGCCGTGGATGGTGAATTCACCTTCCGGGTCGCTCACCACGAGATAGGTGGGCCAGCCCATGCCCTGCTTGTCGGGGTATTGGGCCATCAGCACGCGCCGGTAACGCCGGTAGGTGTCGGTGTCCTGGAGCATCACGCTCACAAAGCTGCAACCCAGTTCGGTGCACACCGCGGCGTCGTAATGGCTCATGCGATGGCAGGTGCCGCAGTCTTCCGAGCTGAACTTGAGAACGGTGTAGCTCATCGATCAGGCGTTACTGCGCGGACCGTAGCCATCTGTTCCCATCCGCGCAGACATCGCGATGATGGTGCTGCCAGCCCCTGCTGCATTCACCTGGCGGATCGATGGCTGACACACGGGATCGGGTGAGGCGCAGCGTGATCTCTGGTGCACGCCTCCTCCACGACACCACGGCCGGTGTGCTCGATGCCGCCCGTGAACTGGCTGATCCACGCTTCGCCCGGCAGCGGGCGCGGGAGCAGGAGCTGCAGCTGGCTCAGCGCGAGGGCCGCTGGCTCAGCGATGCCGAGCGTGAAGCCCTGAATCTCGCTGAACAGACACGCCTGCAGCGGCGCCGCACGCTGCTGATCCTGCTGGTGATCAGCGTGGTGCTGCCGCCCTTCTGGCCACTGGTGCCCATGTGGGTGGGGCTGCTCTGGTGGCCCCGCACCACGCGGCGCCTGCTCTGGATTGCTGGTTCAGCCCTGGGTGTGTTGGTGATTGCGGTGGTGGTGTTGCTGGTGTGGTTGTTGCTGCGTTGACGCCAGCTCAACGGCGCAGCTGCCGCCAGGCCTCCTGGGGATCCACGCCGCGGCTGCACAGCGTGATCCAGGGGCGCAGCGGGCCGAGCCAATCCGCGCGGTCCGGGGCGCGCAGCAACGCCAGAACGGCCTGGGGTGCCGGCGGCAAGGGAGACGTCATGGCTGGCATCGGCGCACTGGGGGGAGCATTCCCCCGTTGCCGCTGGATCAGCCCTGGCAGAGCGCTTCACTCACCTGCCACAGCCGCGCTCCGGTTTCGGGATTGAGGGCGGCCGGTGCGATGCGGCAGGGTTGGGGATAGCCCTTGAGGTTCCCCACTCCGCCGGGGCCATAGAACCCGCCGGCTTCGGCAGTGGGGGCCGTGGCGGCAAACAGCTGGGGCAGGGCGCCCATGGCGGCGCTTTGAAACAGCGGGTCCATCAGCCGGTAGGCCAGCGCTTCGAGCTTGGAGCCACGGGCGGCCACGGAACTGGGTTGCAGGTTGGTGCGCGCCAGGCCCGGATGGGCGGCGAGCGAGAGCACCCCACTGCCCTGATCCCGCAGCCGCCGCTGCAGCTCCAGTGCGGTGATCATGTTGGCCAGCTTGCTCTGGGCGTAGGCGGCCCAGGCGTCATAACGCCGCTCGCCCTGCAGGTCGTCGAAGGCGATGCTGCCGAAGTAGGAGGCGCCAGAGCTCACGTGCACCACCCGGGCCCCTGGGCGCTGCTGCATTAATGGCAGCAGCCCTTGGGTGAGGGCGAAGTGGCCCAGGTGATTCACCGCGAACTGCAGCTCTAGCCCCTGCGCGCTCAGTTGGCGGGGCGGCGCCATCACGCCGGCATTGTTGATCAGCAGATCCAGGGCACCCCAGCGTTCACGCACCGTGCGGGCGGCCTGCTGCACGCTCACCAGATCCGCCAGATCCAGCTCCAGAGGAATCAGTTCACCGCCCACCGCCGCCAGCTCCTGGCAGGTGGCGGTCGCTTTGGCGTGGCTGCGGCAGGCCAGCAGCACCCGAGCCCCACGGGCCGCCAGCGCGCGGGCGGTTTCAAGCCCCAGACCGCTGTTGGCGCCGGTGATCAGGGCCGTGCGCCCCTGTTGATCCGGACAATCGGCAAGGGTCCAGGGCATGGTGTGCGGCGCAACGCTCCGTCCAGGTTGCCGGGCTTGCAGGTTGCTCTGCGGCTGTCTAAAAATTAAGTGAATAGCGCCTACGCCTCTCGATGTATCGATCATTCCGTCCCCTGATCGTGGTGCTACTCCTCCTGGCCGCCGTGCCGACGATCGGCGAGACGCTGTTGACGCAGGACGCGCCGAACCAGACCTGGATCAGCAAGGCCAAGCAGTCCAAGAAGGCCAAGAAGAGCAAATCCTCCAAGCACAAGCATCACAGCCAGCTGCTGAGCGATCCCGCTGCCCTGGCCTAGGCCCGCCTGGCCCGCAGCTCCAGCAGCGTTGGACCCATCCAGAAGCTGCCAGCCTGTGGGGCGGCAGCGGCGATTTCGGCGTCAGCCTCGGCTGCATCAGCGCTGCTCCAGAGGCCCAGCTCCTGGAGCCTGAGCCCATATACCTTCACAAACCGCTCCAGCCACTGCGCCGCTATTGATCCGGCCATGCCTGCCACCTGCAGGGGCTGCAGCGCTTCGATCCGCCAGCCCTGGGCCGCCAGCAGGGCAGGTAGGCGCCGATTCACATCGGGGTCGCCGCCGGCCTCCCGGAAGCTGCGCTGGCAGGCCTGTCCAAAGCGGCGGATGGCCTCGCCGTGAGGATGCAGCCCGAAGCTGTCCCAGTGCACGTATTCATGCAGCACCAAGGCTCCACCCGGCTGGCTGCACTGCTCCAGCCCAGCCAGCAACGGCTCGAGCTGCGGCAGAAACATCGCCACCCACCGACACCAGATCAGGTTGAAGCGCTCGTTGGGCCAGGGATCCTGCAGCAGATCGCAGGTCTTGAGTTCCAGCCGCGCGAGCCCAGCGGCGCTGGCCAAAGCCCGGCCTGCTGCCACATAAACCTCACTGCGCTCCAGGCCGAGAACCCGGCCACCGGGCCCCACCCGCCGCGCCAGGTCGAGAGCGGCAAAGCCCGGGCCGGCGCCCACATCCAGCACGCTGCAGCCTGCTTTGAGCCCTGCCCGCTGCCAGGCCGCCTGGGCCGCGGGCAACCAGAGCTCGTGCTGGAAGCGCAACCGCTCCAGCTCCTCGGCGTGGGTGCCGAGCAGGTAGCTGGAGTCGGCCATCGCTCGGCGGTGCGGAGGCTCAGTCTTCGGGGAACAGCAGGGCGGCGAGTTCGTCTGGATCCACGTCGTAGACGCGGGCCAGGCTGGTTTCAATGGCGGCGGTTACTTCGCCGGGCAGGAAGCGCATCGCATTGAGGGCGTCCTCGGCGATGTCGTCGGTGAGCAGCTTGTCGCCGTCGAGCTTTTCATCGTTGATCACCGCCATCACCCAGCTCTGGTAGGCGTACACCAGATCGGAGAACTCCAGATCGGGATCGTTGAAGTCCAGGGCCATCGCAGAAGCGGGCGAGCTGTTCTCAGTCTGCCGGCCGGTGGGGAGGATGGTCACCATGACGACCGCATCCCCTGACCCGCTGGCCCTGCAGGCCACCCTGGTGGACTTCGCCCTGGCCGAGCTGGTGCGTCAGCACCGTGACAGTTTTCCGCCCCTTTGGAGCGCCGAGAGCTGGGCCAAGCTGCTGATCTGGCTGGCGCTCAATTGCGGCTGCAGCGGCGATGAGGCTGGTCTCAAGCTGTTCGCTGAGGCGATCGGCCCCCTGCAGATGGGGCGTATGCGGCGGGTGTTTTTCGAGCGGGAGCTGGGGGATCTGGAGCTGCAGGTGATGGCCGACCCCGCCGAGCAGCAGGTGTTGATGCTGCCCCAGGGACCGGCCGAGGAGGTGTTGCAGAACGCACGGATTGCCCAGGCCCTGGAGCGGGTGGGCCTGGCGGCCAAGGTGCCCGCTGATCAGGCTCGCTGGCAGCACCTGGATGCGTTGGTGGCCATCCCCTGGTTGGAGCAACCCTGATGGAGTTGATCGCCCGCTACCGCAACGGCGGTTTCGAGGCCTTGGCCGATGGTGTGATGGCCTTCTTCGATCGCCGCGCTGATCTGCAGCGCCCCGGTGTGGCCTTCGGCCCCGGCGGCGGCGAACCCGCCAAGGTGTCCACTGACATCAGCTTGGTGGCGATCGATCGCTCCGATCCGGAAGCCTTTGCCCTGGCGGAGGTGATCCTGCGGGGTGTGAGCGCCGGCCTGGAGCGCTACCTGCAGGAGCGGCCGCTGTTTCGCGACTGCTGCCCGGAGCAGCAGCTGTTCGTGAATCCGATCTTCAACCTGCAGCGCTACGCCCCTGGCGAGGGCTTCAAGCGCTGGCACTGCGATTGGACGATCAGCGATGAAGCCACCGAGCCGGTGCACCGGGTGCTGGCCTGGATCCTCTATTGCAACAACGTGGAGGAGGCCGGCACCGAGTTCCATTGGCAGGAGCATCACGAGGAAGCCGAGCGCGGCAAGCTCGTGATCTTCCCGGCGGGGCCTTCTCACATTCACCGGGGGCGCGTGAATGCCACCCATAGCAAAACGATCGCCACCGGTTGGATTAACGCCGGTAGCCATGCTGGTTATCTGAAACGTCTGGCTGACAGCTAAGTCCGGCCGTTGTTGCTTTGATGTTTCTCCGGTGGCCAGACCATTGAATATTCCACTTGCTGTGGGAAAGGGATTTCGATGTCTTGTTGCTTGAATGCATGCCAGATCGCCTGGCTCACTTCGCTGCTGATGCTGCTGTTGTCTAAGGGATTGGCAATCCAGAAGCGCAATGCGTAATTGATTGCTGAGTCGCCGTAGTTAACCAGCAGCGCCTTTGGCGCGGGATGGGGTAGGACTCTGGATACCGAAAGTGCGGTGTTTTCAAGCAGGGCAATCACGTCTGATGGATTGTGGTGGTATGCCGCTCCCACGCTCACCTGGCTGCGACGCATTCTGTCGCTTGCTGTGAAGGTTGTTGTGGCCTCTGTGAAAAAGGTTTGGTTCGGGACTAATAATTCGGCGTTATCACGATCTCGCCATAGCAGTGTTGCCCTGAGCCCTAGCCTTCGCACTTCACAAGGGTCGCCATCCAGGAGCAGCACTTCTCCAGGACGCACGGATCCTTCGAACAGCAGCCATAGGCCGCTGACGAAGTTGGAAAATACCTCTTTGATGCCAAACCCCAACCCCACTGAAAGGCCGCCAGCCACGGCAATCAGCGCATTGGTGTTGAGGCCCAGTTGAACCGCCACGATCACCAGCCCGATGCCAACAACCGTGTAGCGCAGTATCAGCTCCATGGCTTTGCGGCTGCCATCCCTCAGACCGAGTGCGCGCTGCGCAATCCACGCCAGGCCCGCAGCCGGTGGACCGCAGCCCACCAGCACAAGGTAAATCACTACCAGGGCCTCAAATAACTTGCCTGCGTTAATAGAAATTCCAAAGAGTTCACCAAGCGGGGCTACGGCAAGGTCTTGGATGCTGTCTACTTCGCTAACCAGAATAATGCTGGCCGCTACTAAGAAGGCGGGCCGCAGCAGCCTGCTTTCCAGTTGATGCGTGGGTTCCTCTGGTAGCCAGATCAGCAGTAAACGATGCAGTAAGTGCAGGCTGAACCAGCCCAGCCAGAACAAGCCTAGAAGCAAGGTGAGTCCAAATGAATGGCCAACGGAGGCAAGCCCCAGCACGGCCAAGGTCAGCAAGATGATCCCAAGGAATGGGTAAGCCTCAGCTGGCCAATGTTTGATGAGCCGTCGTTGACGCGCTCGGCGCGACACTGCAACCGGAATGATGGCTAGCAGGAGTTGAATTAATACGCTGGGCCGTTCGAGATAAGCCAGCCAGCCCTGGCATTCGAGTAGTAGCTCCCTCATCGTTCTTTTTGAAAGAGATGGATTAGGTCGTTGGCGGCCTTGTTAGGGCTCACTTCGCCAAATACAAGCGATGAAATGATGCTTTGGGCACTAATGATGCGCGGATCGTCCTGATGCAAGAGGTCTGACACGGCGGCCGAGCGTTGTCCCGAGCTCTTTGACGCGCTTAAGGCCTTTAGCGTCCCTGAGCTTTGCGTTGGCACCTTCACAAAACGGTTGGCTGGCAGCACGGTTTGAGCGCCAACGGTGAGGTTGTGTTGCACGAGCGGATTCACCGCGAATCGACTGAATGCGAGAGCCCGCTCACGGCCCGCCTGGCTTGAACTGCGTCCTAGGGCAAACACCCGCAGCCTGTTAATCGGGCTGGCCATGCCACCAGGGCCACTGGGCAGGCTGGCGACGCCAAGCGATTCACCCAACGTCTTTCGCAGGCTAGGCAGGCTCACACTGGAACAGGGAATCCAATCCAGATGCCCTGCCCTGAATTCATTGAGTGCTGCTGATTGGTTGGCGTAGAAGGTTACCCGTTGTTGATGATTTGCATTTTGCAGCCAGGAGAGCCAATTGGTCAGGCTGTTTTTTGCATCGGGTTTGACCGTCTGCCCGCTCTCCAATTGCTGCACAGCATCAACAGCTCCCATGCTGCCAGCGCTCCAAAACAGGCTCGTGAGTTCAATGCTCAAACCAATCCTGTGGCCTTTAGCGCTGGCACTGAGCAGTGCCTGCAAGGTTGTAGGCGCTTGACTCAGGTGCTTGCGGTTGAAGCAAGCCACTTGGGTTTGGATCAGAATTGGTAGGCCGGCCAAGGCCCCATTCGTTATCCGCATCCGCTGCAGATCTTCTGGATTCAGCTGCTGTGCCAGGGCTGCGTTGATCGGGAATGGGTCAGCGAGTCGTTGAGCTACGAGTCGCTTCGCGGTTTCTCCATTGACAAACAACACATCGGGCCCCAGTCCAGCTCCAGTGCGCCGCTGCATGGCCTGGATGATCCGCTCTTCTGGATACAGGCTGAACTGGAAATAGGTGCTGGGGTGGATTTGGCGGTATCCACCATTCAGGATGCTCAGCTTCTCCCGGTAGTCCTGTAGAAGAGTCGCGTCGATCGTCTGATCACTGTTTGTGCTGAGGCTCAGATAGAGCACATTGGGGAGATTCCAGCTGCTGCAGCCAGTCAGGCTGAGGCCCGTCAGTAAGCCCAGCACAAGAGCATGCTGGCGAGTGGGCCTGAATCGTGATCCCTTGAGCGGGGTCATTTGGTGTAGTCAGCGCGCTCATCATCCCGGCTCCGGGGGCGTTTTGCGAGCATGGCTCGATCGCCTCTTGTTGCGCCTGTGACCGACGCTCTGCCCAAGACCTACGACCCGGTGGGCACTGAAGCGCGCTGGCAGCAGGCCTGGGAAAGCAGCGGCGCCTTCCACCCCGATACCAGCGCTCCCGGCGAGCCGTTTTCGGTGGTGATCCCGCCGCCGAACGTCACCGGGAGCCTGCACATGGGCCATGCCTTCAACACGGCCCTGATCGACACGATCGTGCGCTTCCAGCGCCTGCAGGGCAAAAACGTGCTCTGTCTGCCCGGCACCGATCACGCTTCGATCGCGGTGCAAACGATCCTCGAGAAGCAGCTCAAGGCCGAAGGCCAGCGCAAGGAAGATCTCGGGCGTGCGGCCTTCCTGGAGAAGGCCTGGGCGTGGAAGGCCCAGAGCGGTGGCACGATCGTGGGGCAGCTGCGCCGGCTCGGTTATTCGGTGGATTGGCGGCGCGAGCGCTTCACGCTCGACGCCGGTTGCAGCGCCGCGGTGATCGAGGCCTTCAACCGCCTGCATGAGCAAGGGCTGATCTACCGGGGTGAATACCTGGTGAATTGGTGCCCCGCCTCCGGCTCAGCGGTGAGTGATCTGGAGGTGGAGATGAAGGAGGTGGATGGCCACCTTTGGCACTTCCGCTATCCGCTCACGGCCGGCAACGGCTTCCTGGAGGTGGCCACCACCCGCCCCGAAACGCTGCTGGGCGACACGGCCGTGGCCGTGAACCCCAAGGACCCTCGCTATGTCGCGCTGGTGGGGCAGACCCTCACCCTGCCGCTGGTGGGCCGTGAGATCCCGATCGTGGCCGATGACCACGTGGATGCGGCGTTCGGCACCGGCTGCGTGAAGGTGACCCCCGCCCACGACCCCAACGACTTCGCGATCGGTCAGCGCCACAACCTGCCGCTGATCACGGTGATGGCCAAGGACGGCTCGATGAACGAGGCCGCCGGTCGCTTCCAGGGCCTGGATCGCTTTGAGGCGCGCCAGGCGGTGGTGGCCGCGATGGAGGCGGAAGGCTTCCTGGTGAAGGTGGAGGACTATCGCCACAGCGTGCCCTTCTCCGACCGCGGGAAGGTGCCGGTGGAGCCGCTGCTCTCCACCCAGTGGTTTGTGAAAACCGAGCCCCTCGCTGCCCGCTGCCGCGAGGCTCTTGAGAACGCCGATCCCCGCTTCGTGCCGGAGCGCTGGAGCAAGGTGTATCGCGACTGGCTCACCGACATCCGCGACTGGTGCATCTCCCGCCAGCTCTGGTGGGGCCATCGCATCCCCGCCTGGTTTGTGGTGAGCGAAACCGGCGGCGTGATCACCGACACCACCCCCTATGTGGTGGCCCGTGACGCCGCGGAAGCCCGCGCCAAGGCCGAAGCCCAGTTCAGCGGCGGCACCCACGCTCAGCCCCTGGTGCTCGAGCAGGATCCCGACGCCCTCGACACCTGGTTCTCCAGCGGCCTCTGGCCCTTCTCCACCCTCGGCTGGCCCGATGCGGATGCCGCCGATCTGGCCCGTTGGTATCCCACCAGCGTGCTGGTGACGGGCTTCGACATCATCTTTTTCTGGGTGGCCCGGATGACGATGATGGCCGGCGCGCTGATGCATGGCCCTGGCGCGACTTCAGCGAACTGGATGCCCTTCCAAGACGTGTATATCCACGGCCTGGTGCGGGATGAGAACAACCGCAAGATGAGCAAATCGGCGGGCAACGGCATCGACCCGCTGCTTCTGATCGATCGCTACGGCGCCGATGCCCTGCGCTTTGCTCTGGTGCGCGAGGTGGCTGGTGCGGGGCAGGACATCCGCCTCGACTACGACCGCAAATCCGACACCTCCGCCACGGTGGAGGCCTCGCGCAACTTTGCCAACAAGCTCTGGAACGTCACCCGTTTCGCGTTGATGAACCTGGGTGGCGAAACCCCCGCCTCACTGGGGGAACCGGATTCAACCGCGCTGCAGCTGGCCGATCGCTGGATCCTCTCCCGCCTGGCGCGGGTGAACCGTGAAACCGCCGAGCGCTATGGCAGCTATGGCCTCGGTGAAGCGTCCAAGGGGCTCTACGAGTTCGCCTGGAACGAGGTATGCGATTGGTATGTGGAGCTGATCAAGCGGCGCCTCAATCCTGGCGAGAACCCAAGCCCAGAGGCGCTCGCTGATCAGCGCACCGCGCGGCAGGTGCTGGCCAAGGTGCTGAATGAGCTGTTTGTGATGCTCCATCCGCTGATGCCCCACCTGAGCGAAGAGCTCTGGCATGGCCTCACCGGCGCGTCAGAAGAGACGTTTTTGGCGCTGCAGCCCTGGCCTCTGGTTGACGTTGCCTCCCTCGATGACGACCTGGAGGCGTCGTTCAGCGATCTGATCGAGGCGATTCGGGTGGTGCGCAACCTGCGCGCCGTGGCTGGCCTCAAGCCGAGCCAGAGCGTGCCGGTGCGCTTCGTCACCGGCCGCGGCGCCCTGGCTGCGGTGCTCTCCGCCGCCACAGCCGACATCACCGCCCTCACCCGCGCTGAAACCGTGGAGGTGCTCGATCCCGCTGCTGCTGAAGCCCAGCCCGCCACCAAGGCCCTGGCTGGGGTGAGCGGTGAGTTGCAGGTGTTGCTGCCGATCGAAGGGCTGGTGGATCTCGAGGCCCTGCGCGGTCGCCTCGAGAAAGACATCGCCAAGGCCGACAAGGAGATCAAGGGCCTCGCTGGCCGCCTCGCCAATCCCAACTTCGCGGATAAAGCGCCGCCGGAGGTGGTGGTCGAATGTAAGGCCAACCTGGCCGAAGCCGAGGCGCAGGCCGCATTGGCGCGCAAGCGTTTGGCGGATCTGGGCTGATGATGGGGTGAGGCCTTGGGTTGATTCCGATGCGCTGGTTGAGCTGTTTCTCTCTGCTGGCTGTCTGGCCTGTCGCCGTTCAAGCTGAACCTGGCATCCGGGCGGAGTATCACTGTCTTGGTCGCTTTGACGCGGTGGATGTCACCGCCTTCTTCTTCAACCAGGACCCCTCCGAGGTGGTGCTGCTGGAGGGCCAGAGCGCGACGCGCCTGCCTCGCCTGCCCTCCGGGGATGGAGGTCGTTATGGCGCGGCTGATCAGGAGTTTTGGATCAAGGGTGATCGGGCCCGCTGGAGCCGCGCTAAGGGCGTGGTGATGCAGTGTCAGCCACCATCGCGTGTTTGATCTCAGCGGCAAGGTGGCGATCGTCACCGGTGGCGATGGAGGCATTGGCCTTGGCATGGCGCGGGGCTTGGCACGGGCCGGGGCTTCGATCGTGGTGGCGGCCCGCAACCCCGAGAAGTCGGCCGATGCCGTGGCTGAGCTGCAGGTTCTCGGCGCCCAGGCGATCGCCATCGAAACCGACGTCTCCCGTGAGAGCTCGATCACGGCGTTAATGGAGCAGACCGTGGCCTATTTCGGCCGTTTGAATGTGCTCGTGAACAACGCCGGTACGAATGTGCGGCTGCCCGCTCAAGAGTTAACGCTCGAGCAGTGGCAGCAGGTGCTCGACACCAACCTCACGGGAGCCTTTCTGTGCGCCAAGGCTGCTTACCCGCATTTGAGGGGCGGAGGCAAGGTGATCAATGTGGGCTCGATGTTGTCGTTGTTTGGATCCGCTGTGGCGGCCGCCTACGGCGCCAGCAAGGGCGGGGTGGTGCAGCTCACCAAGTCGCTGGCGGTGGGCTGGGCGGCCGATGGCATTCAGGTGAACGCGATCCTGCCGGGCTGGATTGATACGGCCCTCACCCGCACGGCCCGCGAGCAGCTGCCGGGCTTGAACGAGCGCGTGCTGGCCCGCTCTCCCTCCGGCCGCTGGGGTGTGCCGGCTGATTTTGAGGGGATTGCGGTGTTTCTGGCCAGCGAGGCCTCGGCCTTCATCACCGGCGCGGCGATTCCCGTGGATGGCGGCTACGCCTCCGAGGTGTGAGTGATCCGGATCCTTGCCATGGCTGATCTCTCCACCCTGCAGGCCCTCTGGCCGGTGCTGCAATCGCCGGCCGGTGCTCTGGCCTTTGTGCCGCTCTATGCGTTGTGGGTCACCCTGCTGTTGCCGGGGGTGTGGGCCTCGATGTTGGCCGGTGCCCTCTATGGCACCTGGTGGGGAAGCCTGATCGTGTTTGTTGGTGCCTGCCTGGGCGCCGAAGCGGCTTTTCTGTTGGGACGCCACTGGTTGCGCGACTGGGCGCAGCGGCGGTTGGTGGCCCTGCCGAAGCTGCAGGCGGTGGAGCGGGCCGTGAGTCGCGAGGGACTGAAGCTGGTGCTGCTCACGCGCCTGTCGCCGGCCTTTCCGTTTTCCCTGCTCAACCTGGCCTACGGCCTCAGCGATGTGAGCCTGCGCGATTACACCCTGGGCTTGATCGGGATCCTGCCGGGAACGATCCTGTTCTGTGGCCTGGGCGCCCTGGCCGGGGATGCGGCGCGCTTCGGCGAGGTGCTCAGCGGCGAGGCCGATGCCACCACCTGGGTTCTGCGCCTCGTGGGCATCCTGGCCACGGTGGCGGTGGTGTGGCTGGTGAGCCGGGCAGCCCGCCAGGCGCTTCAGGCGTCGGAGCCGTCCGCCTGAGCTGGCAGTCGCCAATCGCGGATGGCGGCGATCAGCACGAACCAGGCCAGGCGCAGCCGCGCCACAGCCCCGGGCCGCGCCGCCAGTTCGGCGTATTTCGCCCGCCCGCACTCGGTTTTGATCCAGCGATGGATGGCGGGTTGGGGCATACGTCCCAGGGTAAGGATCTCTGCCCAAGAACCACCATGAACAGGCGTTGGTTGCTGCAAGGTCTGGCGGGTTTGGGCCTGCTCACCGCAGGCCCCCTGCAGGCGGCCGTGGTTTGCACAGGCCCGGGCTATCCCCCCGGTTGTGTGGCGGTGGAGGCTGCCCCGGTTCGGGGGTATGGCAGGCCGGTGGCGGCGCCGGGTGGCCCGGTGGTGAACCCCACGCCGGGCGTGGGCTACGGCGCGCCCGGTGCAGGCTTGCGTCCCGGCGCCGGTCCTGGTGTGGGGCCCAATGCTGGCGGACCGGTGAACCGCGCCGGCTATCGCTGAAGGGTGTGAATCGGGGCTGCGTCAGGCGTTGTTGAGCAGTGCCTGCAGCCCCGCTTCATCCAGCACCGCCACGCCCAGGCTTTCGGCCTTGCTGAGCTTGCTGCCGGCTTCGGCGCCAGCCACCACATAGCTGGTTTTCTTGCTCACCGAGCCGCTCACCTTGCCCCCGGCGGCCTCGATCAGCGCTTGGGCTTGGCTCCGGCTCAGCGAGGGCAGCGTGCCCGTGAGCACAAAGGTTTGGCCGCCGAGATGGGTGCTGGCGCCATCGGCCCGTCGTGCGGCTGCGGCGGCCAGCTCTGCCTCGCTGCTCGCCAGCGAAAAACCCAGCCGCTCCAGCTGACCCAGCAGCTGCTCGTTGGCAGGCGTTGAAAACCACTGCTGCAGGCTCTGGGCGATCTCGCCGCCAATGCCATACACGCCGGTGATCAGCTCGGGGGTTTCGCTGGCGGCGGTGGCCAGCTCTGCGGCGCTCGCAAACGTGGCCGCCAGTGCTTTGGCGTTCACTTCGCCCACGTGGTGGATGCCGAGGCCGTAGAGCTGCCGATGCCAGGGCTGGTTCTTGGAGGCCTCCAGGGCGGCCACGAGGTTGTCGGCGCTTTTGCTGCCCATCCGCTCCAGGCTGGCCAGCAGCGCCCCATCGAGCCGGTAGAGGTCGGCGATGGAGCCCACCAGGCCGCGATCCACCAGCTGCTCGATGAGCTTGCTGCCGAGCCCATCCACATCCAGCGCACCCTTGCTCACCCAATGGCGCAGGGCGCCGCGCAGGATCGCCGGGCAACTGCTGTTCACACAGCAGGTGGCTGCCTCACCCTCTTCGCGCACCAGCTCTGAGCCGCATTCCGGGCAGGTGTGGGGCAGCTCCAGGCGTTGGGCGCCCGCTGGGCGCAGCTCCGCCAGCACCCGCACCACCTCGGGGATGATCTCGCCGGCTTTGCGCACCACGATCGTGTCGCCGGCGTGTAAATCGAGCTCCGCCAGGCGATCAGCGTTGTGCAGGGTGGCGCGGCTCACGCTGGTGCCGGCCAGGGGCACCGGCTCGAATTCGGCCACCGGCGTTACCACCCCCGTGCGGCCCACCTGGCAGGCCAGCCGCAGCAGCCTGCTGGGGGCTTCCTCAGCCGGGTATTTGAGGGCGAGCGCCCAGCGCGGCGCCTTCTGGGTGAACCCGGCCGCATCCTGCAGCTGCAGGTCATTGAGCTTCACCACCACGCCGTCGGTGGCGTAGTTGAGCTGGCGGCGGCCTGAATCCCAGCGCTGGAAGAAGGCCTCCACCGCCGCCAGATTCGGCAGCAGCTCGGCGTTGGGATTCACCTTGAAGCCCGCGGCCTTCAGCCACTGCAGCGCTTCCCATTGGCTGGTGGGCACCGGCGCCTCGTCAGCGGCGGCCGGCCAGCCGGGGGGCAGATGCAGGGTGTAGGCGAAGAAATCGAGGCGGCGGGCGGCCACCACACGCGGATCCAGTTGGCGCAGGGTGCCGGCGCAGGCGTTGCGGGGGTTGGCGAACAGGGCTTCGCCCCGCGCCTGCCGCTCACTGTTGATCGCGGCGAAGGTGCCATCGGGGATGAAGGCCTCCCCGCGCACCTCCAGCCACTCGGGCGGGTTGGCCAGCTGCAGCCGCAGCGGCACGGCGCCGATCGTGCGCACGTTGCTCGTGATCTCCTCGCCCTGTTCGCCATCGCCGCGGGTGGCGGCCCGCACCAGCACGCCCCGCTCGTAGCTCAGCGCCAGGGCGTTGCCATCGATCTTGAGTTCGCCCACCATCGGCAGGGCCGTGCTGGGGTCGCGGTCGAGCACCTTGAGCAGCCGGGCATACCAGGCCTCCAGCTCCTCGGTGTTGAAAGCGTTGTCGAGGCTGAGCAGGCCGATGCGATGGCGCACGCTCTCGAAGCCCTGGGCCGGTGCGCCCCCCACGCGTTGGGTGGGGCTATCCGCTGTGATCAGCTCGGGATGGGCGGCCTCGAGCTCGAGCAGCTCGCGATAGAGCCGGTCATAGACCGGGTCCTCCATCTCGGGAGCATCCAGCACGTAATACGCATGGGCAGCGCGGTTGAGCAGCTGCCGCAGTTCGTGGGCCCGATGCTCGGCAGTGGCGCTGCTCACGGTGCGTGCTGGATCAGGCGGCGGCCTTCTGGATGCGATCCACCTTCCAGTCCTCCTCCACCTTCACGAAGGTGAAGTCGAGGGGCAGCTCCTCGTTGTTGTCGGCCTTGAGCTTCACGGTGAGGGTGATCTGCTCTTCCTGGATGCGGGGCCGGCCCGACTTGAGGTTGCGGTATTTGTTGAGCTGCAGCCCCGCCAGGAAGCGGATGAACTGCTGCCGGTTCACATGGGAGCGGTAGTTCTTGGTGGTGAGCAGGTAGGCGGCATCCACCCGGCCGGAGGCCACCTGGGTGAAGAACTGCTTGATCACCGGGTTGATTCCCCGTGCATTCAGCACCAGCTTCACGGCGCTGATGGTCCAATACAGGAGCAGCGTGCCAGCGCCGGCCAAGAGGGCCTTGGTGCCGATCGTCTGCACCAGTTGTCCGTCCATGGATGCGCGGGGGAAGGTGGGGCTGATTCTGCAGGACTAGCCCCCTTGCGCCGCAGTGCGGGTTACAGCACCAGCGCCGGGCCAGGCAGCATCCGCCAGACTGCTCCAGCCCCAGCTGGTTGCCTGCAGCGTGCCGCTCGTTCCGCTGTTGCCGCTGTTTCACCGGCTCAACCGCGAGCATTTCGCGGGTGAGCTGGCCGATGGCGAGGGCACGGCGTTGGTGGCCGTGCGCTGGAGCGATGGCCGCATGCGGCGCAGTGCTGGTTTGTATCGCTATGGCCGCGGTCGAGACGGCCGATCGATCAGCGAGATCGTGCTCTCGCGGCCGCTGCTGGAGCCCCTGCCCCAGGAGGCCACCACCAGCACCCTCTGCCACGAAATGATCCACGCCTGGGTGCATCGCGTGGTGCGGGCTGATGAGGTGCATGGCCCCCACTTCCGGGCCCGCATGGAGGCGATCAATGGGGCCCAGCAGCAGTTTGTGGTGAGCGTGCGTCACCGTTTCCCGGTGCCCACGGAGCCGGCCCGCTGGCTGGCCCGCTGCCCCAGCTGCGGCCTGCAGTCGCCTTACCGCCGCCGCCGTCCCGGGGTGGCCTGCCGCAGCTGCTGTGAGCGGCTGCATGGCGGGCATTGGCATGCCAGCTGCCAGCTGGTGTTCGAGCGGGCGGCGGCCTAAGTTGCCGCCATGGGCACGGCGTTGTGGGCACTGCAGTGGAGCGGGCTGGCCATCGCCCTGGTGGGGCTGAGCCGCGAACAGTGGCTGCGGGCTAAGCGCCTGGGGCGTTGAACCCCCCTAGCCTGCTCAGATGGTGGATGCCTACAGCAGGGAGCGCGACGAGCGCCCGGATGACCGTTTCGAGCGGCGCGGTTCCCGCCGCGGTGAACCGCGCTTTGAGCAACGCCTCGATCAGCGCCTTGATCAGTGGGTGTCTGCCGGGCGTCAACTGGTGGATGGCGTGTCGGGCGCTCGGCCCGGTTCGCGGCCCGGCGCTCGCGCCAATGGCCTGAAGCTGGATCACCTCGGCCGTTGGGTGGAGGACAAGCTCGATTGGCTGCTGGAGGACGACGACGGCTGGCGTGAATCCTGGGAACAGCAGGCCGCTGCCGGTGCCGGTGCGGTGCGTGAGCCGCAGCCGCGCCGCAGCCGCCGTCAGCCCCTGACGGCGATCTCACGGCGAGGGCGTGCCGCCAGCGTCGCAGCCGCCACCGCAGAGGAGTGGCCGGATGAGGAGAGCTTCACGCTGAATCGCTGGCAGCGTGACGCTGAAGCCCAGCGCCAGCCACTGGAGCCGCAGGCATCCGCGCCTGCTCAGGCCGGCCGGATGATGCCGCGTTCCACGCGCCGCCGCTTGGAAGGGGGGTGATGGGGGGTGTGGGCGCGGCTGCTCACCTGGAAGCCGCAGCCGATCTCCCGCAGCTCGGCATTCACCGACTCCACCAGATCGTTGGGCAGCTCCTCCGCCATCTGATCGGCGCTGGTGGTGATCGAGGGTGATCCCTCGGTGAGGGCACTCAGCAGCTGCGCCCACTGCTGCACCAGGGTGGTGCGGCGAATCGGTTCGAAGCCCGCCCGCTCAAACACCGCCTGGCAGTGCTCGCGGTGCCATTGGGTGGGGCCATGGGCGTGGGGCTGGAGGCCGCGGATGGCGCAACCGGAGCGCAGGGCGTGGCGTGATGGCTGGCCATTGGCTTCGCGCAACCCGGCTTCGCTCAGCAGGCGGCCGCAGTGCACGGCGGAGATGCCATAGATGCGGCCGAGGTCGGTGAGCGAGAGCCACTGAGGCTCACCAGATAGCGCGGCAGGAGGTCCTTTACCGCTGGGAATCGAATGCAACATGAACAACCGGTGAGTGACCTCATGCTGCTCCCAGCACAAGGGGGCGCAAGCTGTCAAGCCAAACCTGTAGCCACTCGCAACCTTTGTTGCAACTCGTTATGAAGCAATGTGTTGGGCTGGGCCCAGCCAGCGCTCCAGTGCCGGTGAGAACACCTCCCGCACTACCGTGAGTTCGCGCCCACCGCGAAAGAAGCGGTAGTGGCGGCTCCAGTAGGGCCCTGGTTGCCCAAACCCTTCTTCCAGCAGGGGAGCCTCCACCCGCGCCAGGCCGTCCACTTCCCGGTAGAGCTCGGCCCGGTTGGCGGTGAGGCTGCGCCAGATCGGCTGGTTGCGCTCCCGCAGATGTTGGTCCGCTTCCGCTTGATTCCACCAGCTCTCCGCCCAGGCCAGCGTCTGTTCGCCGCAGTGCAGCCACACCTGACGCCGCAGCAGGGGTGCATCCAGTTCGGCCACTTCCAGCGGCGCCTCCGAGCCGGGATCTGGGTCTGCCGCCATCGAGATCACCTCCACCGTTACCTCTCGACCGGTGAGCGATTGCAGGTGCCGCGTGGGGCTGCCATCCCCAAGCAGCAACAAGCGCCAGGGCCCGCTCAGCGCTGTGGTGTCGTCGTCGGCCTGACCGCTCAGCCCCGCCGCCACCGCCTCAGGAGCGGCCTGCCAGAGCGGCCGGGGTGAGGGCCAGAGGTCGGGCCTGTTGGGCATCGGGGTGCAGGGGAGCGGGCCCGAGGGCCTCAGAAACCACTGCTGATGTTGACGCGCCGGCTACTGCCACCGCGTTCGATCACGGCGCTATCGCCGGTGGTGGACACCAGCCGCCAGCCGCTGCTGCCGATGCTCTCGCCCACCAGGGCATTGGTGGAGCTGCCCCCCACCTGGAAGATGGCCGATCCGGGTTTGCCTGGGATCTGCACAACCCCGAGCAGTTCCGGAGTGGCGCTGGCGGGAGCGCTGCTGCCGCCCGTGGCGGCGGGGGCCGGTGGTGCGGGCGTTTGCAGCGTGCCGTTGAGTGGCACCTGTAGCGGTGCCACCCCGCCGCCACCACCGCTCGATTCCAACTGCCCCAACTCCTGGATCCACGGTTCGTTGGGGGGTGCTGGCGGCAGCCCTTCCGCACCCGGCGCCGGCTGGTTGGCGGCAGCCGGCTCGGCGCTCGTTTCCAGGCTGCGGATGCCCTCCAGCAGCCGCAGGTTGCGCTCCTGGCGCAGGTCGTTGCGGGCTTCGTTCCAGCCATGCCAGAGGCTGATCCCGCCCACCAGGGTGAGGCAGCCCAGGCCGGCTGCGAGCCCCACGGCCAGCCGCGGTGGCCGTTGCACCCCGGCGATCGGCCAGGCATGCCGGGAGGCTTCACGCACCTCCACCTCGATCGCGGGCTCCGCTGGCGGCCGGGTCGTGGGCAGCGGTGTGGGCGCTGGGCGGCCGGCGTTGTCGAACACACGGTCCATCACCTGCTCGGCCTTGAGCTCCCAGTAGGCCCGGGAGGTGTTGGTGGGGCGAGAGGTGCTCAAGCGCTTTCAGAACCGGAGGCGCTGCGGCATCCCTGCAGCAATGAGCCGCACCTTATCGATCCTGGCCGCTGTTGACGAGCCGCTGCCGCCGCTGCTCCAGCTCCAGCCAGAGCATCAGGGCGGTGACATCCGCGGGGCTGACGCCCGGCACCCGTGAGGCCTGGCCCAGGTTGATCGGTTGCACCGCCGCCAGCTTCTCCCGCGCTTCCCGCGACAGGGTGCCGATGGCGGCGTAGTTGATCCCGCTGGGAATCGGTTTGTGCTCCTGCTTTTTCACCTGATCGATCTGCTGCTGCTGGCGGGCCAGGTAGCCGCTGTATTTGATGTCGATCTCGGCGCTCTCGCGCACGTCGAGCGGCAGGTTGGCGTCGGCCAGGCCATGGCGCACCAGATCGGCGCTGTGGAAGCCGGGACGGCGCAGCAGATCCGCCAGGGTGATCGAGCCCTTGATGGCGGCACCGGTTTCGCTGGCCACGGCATCGGCGGCTGGATCGCTCACCTTGAGCCGCACCGTTTCGAGGCGCTGGGTTTCGGCGGCGATCGCCTCCTGTTTGCGGGTGTAGATCTCCCAGCGGCGATCGTCGATCAGGCCGAGCTCGCGGCCCAGGGGCGTGAGGCGCCGGTCGGCGTTGTCGCCCCGCAGCACCAGCCGGTATTCGCTGCGGCTGGTGAGCACCCGGTAGGGCTCGCGCAGATCCTTGGTGATCAGGTCGTCGATCATCGTGCCGATGTAGCTGCCCTCCCGCGGGAAGTGCACCGGCGGCTGGTTGCGCAGCTGGCGCACGGCGTTGAGGCCCGCCACCAGGCCCTGGGCGGCCGCCTCCTCGTAGCCTGTGGTGCCGTTGAGCTGCCCGGCGGAATACAGCCCCTGCACCCGTTTGGTTTCCAGGGACGGCTTGAGCTGGGTGGCGGGTAGGTAGTCGTAGTCCACGGCGTAGGCGGGGCGCAGCATCACGCACTGCTCCAGGCCGGGCAGGGTGCGCAGCAGCTCCAGTTGCAGTCGCTCCGGCAGGCCGGTGGAGAAGCCCTGCACGTAGATCTCCGGCGTGTCGCGCCCTTCCGGTTCCAGGAAGATCTGGTGCGAGTCCTTGTCGGCGAAGCGCACGATCTTGTCTTCGATCGAGGGGCAATAGCGCGGGCCCTTGCTGTCGATGAAGCCGCCGTAGATCGGCGTGAGGTGCAGGTTGTCGCGGATCAGTTGATGGGTGGCCGCCGTGGTGCGGGTGATGTGGCAGCTCATCGGCTCGCCGCTCACCCAGCTGGCTGGATCAAAGGAGAAGAAGCGCCCGTGGGCGTCGCTGGGTTGCTCCTCCAGCTGATCGAGGGCGATGCTGCGCCGGTCCACCCGGGCGGGGGTACCCGTTTTGAGGCGACCCATCTGGAAGCCGAGCTCCTCCAGCGCTTCGGTGAGCCCTTCGGCGGCCTGCTCGCCGGCCCGCCCGGCGCTCATCGATTGATTGCCAACCCAGATCTGGCCGCCCAGGAAGGTGCCGGCGGTGAGGATCACGGCGTCGGCGCTGTAGGTGCTGCCGAAGTAAGTGCGCACCCCGGTGATGCGGGCGCCGGTGTGCGGGGGATCGCCACCGGGATCACCCTCCACCTCAAGGCCAGTCACCATCGCCTCGCGCAAGGCCAGGTTGGGGGTGTGCTGCAGCAGCTGCAGCATCTGGCGGGCGTATTGGCGTTTATCGGTTTGGGCACGCAGGGCCCACACGGCTGGGCCGCGGCTGGCGTTGAGCACCCGCTTCTGCAGGGCTGTGGCATCGGCCAGGCGACCGATCACGCCGCCCAGGGCATCCACCTCATGCACCAGCTGGCTTTTGGCCGGGCCGCCCACGGCCGGGTTGCAGGGCTGCCAGGCGATGCGATCGAGGTTGAGCGAAAACAGCGCGGTGGAGCAGCCCAGCCGGGCCGCCGTGATCGCCGCTTCACAGCCCGCATGGCCACCCCCCACGACGATCACGTCGAAGTGCTCGGTGGGTGGGGTGCTGACAGCCATCGTTCAATTCTGGATGGCGATGCGATCGGCCATGGCGGCCAGTGGGCTTAGGCCGCCAGGTTGCGGAAACGGGTGAATTGGGGCTCAAACAGCAGTTTCACCGTGCCCACCGGGCCGTTGCGGTGCTTGGTCACGATGATTTCGGTGATGCCGCGATCGGGCGTGTCGGGGTTGTAGTACTCATCGCGGTAGATCATCAGCACCAGGTCGGCGTCCTGCTCGATTGAGCCCGATTCGCGTAGATCGGAGAGCATCGGGCGCTTGTTGGTGCGCGCCTCCACGCCCCGGCTGAGCTGGGAGAGGGCGATCACGGGCACGTTGAGTTCGCGGGCCATCTGCTTGAGGCCCCGGGTGATGCGTGAGAGCTCCTGCACGCGGTTGTCGGAGCCGCCGCCCTCCATCAGCTGCAGGTAGTCGATCACCACCACCCCAAGCTCCTTGCCGGATTCGGCCATCAGCCGCCGGCAGAGCGAGCGCATCTCCAGCACGCCCGCATTGGGTTTGTCGTCGATGTAGATCGGCATCTGGCCGAGGGTGCTAATGCCCTGGCCGAGCAGGGGCCATTCCTCCGGTTGCAGCCGGCCGGTGCGCAGGCGACCGCTTTCGATGCCCACCTCCATCGCCAGCAGGCGATAGGTGAGCTGCTCCTTGCTCATCTCCAGCGAAAACACGCACACCGGCAGCTTGTGGAGCTGGGCCACGTTCTTGGCCAGGTTGAGCGTGATCGCCGTTTTGCCCATGGCGGGGCGGCCGGCAATGATGATCAGATCGCTGCGCTGCAGCCCCTGGGTCATGGCGTCCAGGTCGTAGAAGTTCACCGGGATGCCGGCCACCGCGGTGCCCAGCGAGCGGCTTTCGATCTCGTTGAAGGTGGCGGTGAGGATCTCGGCGGTGGGGGTGAGGCCGGTGCTGGGTTTCTCCTGGCTGATGGCGAAGATCTTCTGCTCGGCCTCATCGAGCACCTGCTCCATCGGCTTGCTCTGATCGAAGCCCAGCTGGATCACCTCATTGCCGGAGCGGATCAGCTGGCGCCGCAGGAACTTGTCCATCACCAGGCGTGCCACCTGGTCGATCGAGGCGGTGGAGAGGGTGCGCTCCACCAGCTCCACCAGCCGGCCGCTGCCGCCGACCTTCTCCAGGGCGCCGGTGTCGGCCAGCCAGGCGGTCATCGCCGTGAGGTCGGTGGGTTTGCCCTGGCCATGCAGCATCAGGGCGGTGCGATAGATCTCGCGGTG
>Ga0194116_10000533_pt1 | contig 65686 bp, 59 predicted proteins | sample TA2MahsurfametaG_4_FD_148617 | JGI IMG/M metagenome (GOLD analysis project Ga0194116, IMG submission 148617) | Freshwater microbial communities from Lake Tanganyika, Tanzania - TA2015008 Mahale S9 surface | ecosystem: Environmental > Aquatic > Freshwater > Lake | place: Tanzania: Lake...
CATCGCGGTTGGCGACAGCAAGGGCATCATCAATCTCGATCGTGACGACCTGCACCCGGTCAAGGCCGACCTCGCGGCTAGGTCCAATAGTGCCGGGCTCCGCGGCAGCATCGCCGATGCCATGGCCGGCGCCGACGTCTTCATCGGTCTGTCGTCCGGTCAGGTCGACGACGATGTCGTCGCCACGATGGCACCGGGCTCGATCATCTTCGCCCTCGCCAACCCCGATCCAGAGGTCCATCCGGAGGTCGCCCGACGCACGGCCGCCGTCGTCGCGACCGGGCGCAGCGACTTCCCCAACCAGATCAACAACGTCCTCGCCTTCCCGGGCGTCTTCCGAGGGGCTCTCGACGTCCGGGCGACCACCATCACGCCCGCGATGAAGGTGGCGGCAGCACTTGCGATCGCCGACGTCGTCGTCGACGAACTCGACGCCGACCTCATCGTGCCCAGCGTCTTCGACCGACGGATTTCGGCACAGGTGCCCCGCGCCGTGGCAGCCGCAGCGCGGGCTGATGGCGTCGCGCGCCGCTAGGAGGCCGCTACGGCGGGCTCCCGGCCGTCCTCGGCCGGGGTGAGCATAGGTCGCAATGTCTGCGCGAGTGCCGCTGCGGCGAAGCAGCCCACGGCGATGAGCATCGCCCAGGCGACTCCGCGCCCCGCCCCGATGAGTGCGCCGGAGGCCACGGGCGCCAGGGTCGCCCCCAGGCTCCAGGTCAGCGACTGCGCGCTGTTGTAGCGCCCGCGCAGATGGTCGGGAGCGAGGGAGTTGATCAGGGCCGGTGCGGTGGGGCTCCAGACGGTCTCACCAAGCGCGAAGACCACCGTGGACGCCAATAGGACGACAACGGCAGGGGCGCTCGGGATGCCGGGCACCGTCGACAGCAGCAGCCAGGACACCCCCCACAGTGCCCCTACCAGCCCGATCATGCGAGTGCGCGAGCGGCCGCGCACGAGTCGCAAGACCAGCAATTGCCCCAGCACGATCGTCACCGTGTTGGCCATCCAGACGACGCCGATGAGCCGCTCAGGCAACTTCGCCGTGTCGGTGATGAAGATCGCCAGACCGGCCTCGAGCGACCCGTAGCCGCAGGTGAGCAGGAGCAGCGAGATGGCGACCTGCCGGCGCAGTCGCCGATCGCCGAGCGTCTCACGCCAGCCCTGGCGAGGCACGTCTGCCGACCTGTCGGTCTCTGCCGACACCACCGGCCCACCGAGTCCCCGCAGGCTTGCGACGGCTGCCCAGGCGAAGAGGTAGGTCAGGGCGTCCACGAGATAGAGCAGGACGAATGTCTCGGGGCGGTCGATGTCGATGATGGCTGCGCCGACAAGACCACCGACGCCGAGGCCAAGGTTGAGGAGCATGAAGCCCACGGCGAAGGCGGTCGTGCGCTGCTCCTCCTCCACGACCTGCGCGGTGAATGTGCTCAGCGGTCCCCAAGTGCCGGCTGCCCCCAGGGCGAGCAGCGAGGCTACGCCGAAGGCGGCGGGCGCGGTGGTGACCTGGGACGTGAGGGCGACACCCGTTGCCTCCATGAGGATGGCCACGAGGAGCACGCGACGAGGACCGAAGCGGTCGGTGAGACTGCCGGCGATAGGGACGGCGAAGAGCCCGATGACCGCCATCCAGGTGAGGACGAGCGAGGCCGTGAAGATCGGCAGTCCCCGGACCTCGGCGAGGTAGACGACAAGGAGGGAGAGCGTGAGCCCGTTGCCGATGGCTTCCAGGAAGCGGCCCAGTGCGAGTCGGCCGAAGGGTCCGCGCAGGACAGCGCGCACCTCCGCCGTGGTGCTGGTCACGTCAGTCCTCCGGGTCGTCGAGCCGGGCCAACCACGTGGCGAGGCGCTCGACCGGAATCTCGAAGTCAGGGTTGAGGTCGACGAACTCGCGCATCCGCTCGGCCAGCCACTCCAGGGTGACCTCCTCCTCGCCGCGGCGGCGCTGGAGTTCCTCGATTCCGCGATCCGTGAAGTACATGGCCTACGCGAAGGCCGCTTCGACGACGGCCCGCTGCTCCTCCTCGTGGCGGTGGTGGCTGCCGACTGCGGGCGACGACGACGACGGGCGCGAGACTCCCTCGATCTCGCGGCCGATGATCTCCGGCAGGTTGGTGGCCATGAAGGACCACGCCCCCTGATTGGCCGGCTCCTCCTGCACCCAGCGCACCGAAGCCATGTCGGGGTAGGTCGACAGAAGCGCCGGCAGCGTGCGATAGGGGATCGGGTAGAGCCTCTCCATTCGAATGATCGCCGTGCGGGTATCGCCGCGAGCCTCGCGCTCTGCGACCAGGTCGTAGTAGACCTTGCCGCTGCACAGGAGCACCCGCTCAGCGGTGGCCGGATCGACGACTGGGTCGGAGAGGATCGGCGTGAAGCTGCCCGAGGTGAAGTCGGCAAGCGGGGAACTCGCATGCTTGGCGCGCAGCAGGGACTTCGGAGTGAAGATGACCAGCGGGCGCACCAGCGGGGAGTGGACCTGCCAGCGCAGGAGGTGGAAGAGGGACGCTGCCGTGGAGGGCATGGCCACGGTCATGTTGTCCTGGGCGCACAACTGCAGGAAGCGCTCGACGCGCGCCGACGAGTGATCGGGCCCCTGCCCCTCATGGCCGTGGGGCAGGAGCATGACCAGCGAGGAGCGCTGGTTCCACTTCTGCTCACCCGATGAGATGAACTCGTCGATGATCGTCTGGGCGCCGTTGACGAAGTCGCCGAACTGGGCCTCCCACATGACCAGCGCATCGGGGCGTGCCACTGAGTAGCCGTATTCGAAGCCGAGCGCGGCGAACTCCGACAGAGCGGAGTCGTAGACCCACAGCTTGGCGCCGTCGCGATAGCACTTCTTGAGTGGCTTGTACTGCCAGCCCGTGACCTTGTCGACGATGACCGCGTGCCGGTGCCCGAACGTGCCCCGACGCGAGTCCTGGCCAGCCAGGCGCACCGAGCGGCCCTCCAGGAGGAGCGACCCGATGGCCAGGGCCTCGGCCATGCCCCAGTCGATCGAATCGTCCTGGACCATCTGCGCCCGCCGCTGAAGCTGGGGCGCGAGGCGTGGGTGCACGGTGAAGTCCTCGGGCATGTCGAGTTGGGAGGCGACCACGAGGCTGACATCGTCGGATGAGATGGAGGTGTCGACATCGGCCGAGGGCTGCTGGGGCGCGAGATTGAGCTGGCCGGTGCGCACGACCTCGGCTGACGTGTCGCTGAACGCAGCATGGTCGGCTGGCTCGCTGCGGTTGTCCCGGAACACCTTCTCCAACTGCTCCTGGAAATGGCGCAGTGCCTCTTCCGCCTCCTCCACCGAGATGTCGCCGCGCCCGATGAGCGACTCGGTGTAGTGCTTGCGCACTGAGCGCTTGCCATCGATCAACTCATACATGAGTGGCTGGGTCAGGGAGGGGTCGTCCGCCTCGTTGTGGCCGCGACGGCGATAGGTGACCAGGTCGATCACGACGTCCTTGTGGAACGCCTGCCGGAAGTCGAAGGCGAGCTTCGCGACGCGGGCGACCGCCTCGGGATCATCGCCGTTGACATGGAAGATCGGCGCCTGGATCCCGCGTGCGAAGTCGGTGGGGTAGACGCTGGAGCGGCTGTAGCGTGGCGATGTCGTGAAGCCCACCTGGTTGTTGACCACGACGTGCACCGTGCCACCGGTGCGGTAGCCCTGGAGTTGGGAGAGATTGAGCGTCTCCGCGACGACTCCCTGGCCGGCGAAGGCGGCGTCTCCGTGGAGGAGGATCGGCAGGATCGCGAATTGCTGGTCGCGCGGGAGAAGGTCCTGCTTGGCGCGCACGATTCCCTCGAGGACGGGATCGACGGCCTCGAGGTGCGAGGGGTTGGCAGCGACGTAGACCTTGGTCTCCAGTCCGTCGGCGCTGCGGTAGGTGCCGCTCGTGCCGAGGTGGTACTTGACGTCGCCGGAGCCCTGCACCGATTCCTCGCCGTAGTTGCCCTCGAACTCCTGGAAGATCTGCCCGTAGGACTTCCCGGCGATGTTGGTCAGCACGTTGAGCCGGCCGCGGTGAGGCATGCCGATCGCGGCCTCGATGACATTGTCGCGGGCGGCGCAGCGCAGCACCTCGTCGAGAAGTGGGATGAGCGACTCGGAGCCCTCGAGCGAGAAGCGCTTCTGCCCGACGTATTTGGTCTGCAGGAAGGTCTCGAACGCCTCGGCCTCGTTCAGCTTGTGCAGGATGCGCAGTTGTTCGTCGCGAGAAGGCTTGTGGTGGGGGACCTCGACGCGCTCTTGAATCCACTCGCGCTGGTCGGGATCTTGGATGTGCATGTATTCGATGCCGATACTGCGGGTGTAGGAGTCGCGAAGGACGCCGAGGATCTCGCGCAGCTTCATCAGCGGCCGGCCGGCAAAGCCGCCCGTCGCGAACTCCCTGTCGAGATCCCAAAGGGTCAGCCGGTGAGACATGACATCGAGATCGGGATGCATCCGCTGCGCGTATTCGAGCGGATTGGTATCGGCCATGAGGTGGCCGCGCACGCGGTAGGCATGGATGATCTCCTGCACACGCACCGTCTTGTTGAGGTCGGTCTCGTGCGAGGCCGAGATGTCCTGGGCCCAGCGAATCGGCTCGTAGGGGATGCGCAGGCTTCGGAAGATCTCCGTGTAGAAGTCGTCGTCGCCCAGAAGCAGCTTGTGAACTCGGCGTAGGAACTCGCCCGACTGAGCACCTTGGATGATGCGGTGGTCATAGGTCGATGTGAGCGTCAGGGTCTTCGACACGGCGTTGCGCACGAGGGTCTCCTCGCTCGCGCCCTGCCACTCGGCGGGGTACTCCATGGCGCCGACCCCGATGATGCACCCCTGCCCCTGCATGAGCCTGGGTACGGAGTGTTCGGTGCCCAGGGTGCCGGGATTGGTCAGGCTTAGCGTGGTGCCGGCGAAGTCATCGGCGGTCAGCGAGCCGGTGCGGGCGCGACGTACGACGTCTTCGTAGGCGGCCCAGAAGTTCGCGAAGTCGAGGTCCTGGGTGCCCTTGATGTTGGGTACGAGAAGTTGACGGGTGCCGTCAGGCTTGGCGAGGTCGATGGCGATGCCGAGGTTGACGCCATTGGGGCGCACCAGCGCGGGCCTGTCGTCGATCTCGAGGAAGAAGGCATTCATCTCGGGCACGGACGCCAGGGCCCGCACCACCGCGTATCCGATGAGATGGGTGAACGAGACCTTGCCGCCACGACCGCGGGCGAGGTGGTTGTTGATCACCACACGGTTGTCAGCGAGGAGTTTCGCGGGGATACCGCGCACGCTGGTCGCGGTGGGGATTGCGAGGCTCGCCTCCATGTTGCCGACGATCCGGGCGGCGGGACCCTTGAGCGGGATGGCCTCGCCGGTCTCGACGGAGGTGGCCACGGCCGGGGGAACGACGGGAAGGGGGGCCGGCCTCGCCAGCGCCGATCCGTTGGCGTGCTCGATGGCGGCCTTGAGTGCCGAGCTGTCAGCGGGGGAGTAGTCGTCGAAGAAATCCCACCACGCGGGATCGACGGCATTCTTATCGGCGAGGTACTGCTGATAGATCTCGTCGACGAGCCACTCGTTGGCCCCGAAGCGCTGCTCCTGCGCGGTCACCACTCCAGGGTAGAGGTGCCGGGGTGCTCAGGGTCCCGAGGTGGGACGAGGGTGATCACCGCCACTGATCTGGTCGAGGGCGTGGTCGAGCAGCGGCCCGATGACGGCCAGGCCATCTCGTGCACCCCCCGGGGACCCGGGGAGATTGATGACGAGGGATCGACCGGCGAGCCCGGCGACGCCGCGGGAGAGCACGGCCGTCGCGATGCCGTGATCGGCGCCGTAGCGGCGGATCGCGTCGGCAATGCCGGGTGCCTCCCGATCGATCACGCGCCGGGTCATCTCCGGGGTCTGGTCGCTAGGGGTCAGACCGGTGCCGCCCGTGGTCAGCACCAGGTCAACGCCCTGGGCGATGGCCGTGCGCAGGGCGGCCTCGACAGGTTCGCCGTCGGCCACGACGACGGGATCGGGGCACTCAAGCCCGAGTTGCTGCAGGCCTTCGACCAGGATCGGGCCGGAGCGGTCCTCCCACACGCCCGATGAGGCGCGGGTCGAGATGGTGATCACGATCGCGCGACGGTCGCTAGCCACGTCGGGCCTCCCCTCGCTCCGCCGACTGGATCGCGGCCATCACGTCACTGAGCGCCTTGACCGAGTGCCCGCTGAGAAAGGTATCGACGTGCGGCAGGGCGGCGGCCATGCCGCCCGCTAGGGGCTCGTACTGGGCCGCGGCGCTGCGCGGATTGACCCAGATGACGCGGTAGGCCAGGCGGTGCAGGCGCTCCATCGCGCGGCCAACCGCCGACGGATCGCCGATCTCCCAGCCGTCCGACACGATGACGATGACCGCACCGCGGGCGACACCACGTCGACCGTGCTCGTCGAGGAAGCGATGAAGGGCTTCGCCGATACGCGTTCCCCCGGACCAATCGGGCGTCGCCTCGGACACCTTGGCGTAGGCGTAGTCGGGACCGCCGCTTGCCAGGTGCCGGGTGAGCCGCGTGAGCCTCGTGGCGAAGACGAACGACTCGGCGCCGAGTGCGCGGACCGCCCCGCGCATGAGGTGGAGGTAGACCCGCACATAGGGCTCCATCGATCCGGAGACGTCGGCGATGAGCACCACGCGGCGTGGACGTTGGACACGACGCCGGCGTACGCGTCGCACGGGATCACCGCCACTGCGGTGCGCTCGACGCAGCGTCGCTCGTACGTCGAGCTGCGCTCCCGACGGGTGACGTCGACTGCGCCTGCCGCGTCGCATCGGCGGGATGAGGGGCAACTGCTCGACGAGTTGCCGGAGAAGGACGAGCTCCTCCGGGGAGCACTCGGAGAAGTCGCGGTGGCCGAGACGCTCCTCGGGGCTTGCGGCGGCCAGAACGGACTGATCCTCGATGTCGGCGTCTGCCCGGGAGTCCGAGCCGGGGGTCGCGCTGGTCATGGGTGCGACTCCGTCGGTCTCGCGTCCGGGGAGGCCGTCGCGCGGCGAGCGTTCGCTCGCCGGAGATGGCGGTGCGGGCGGTGAGTCAAGGTCGATGGCGAGGGCGTCGCTGAAATCGACGACCCCGCGGAAGGTGCGGTCGAAGAGGGCGTCGTAGACGGGGATCTGCGCCTGCGCGCTCAGCAGCGTGACACGACCGAGCCAGTAGACGTCCTCGACCGACGTGGGGGCGGCGAGCAGGACCGTCTCGGCGAAGCGCGCGCTGCGCTCGGGAGTCACGGGGACGCCGGCGCTGTGCAGCCGATAGCCGAAGGCGGACGCGACGGCGGCGAGATCGGCCTCCGCGAATGCCGCGTCAGGCACCGGCCACCCAGGCGAAGCCAGCCTCGCGCGCGACCTCGTGGTCCTCGCGGTACTTCAGGACGGCGCCGAGAGTGCGCTGAACTGCATCGGCATCGAAGTCCTGGACGCCGAGGAGAATCGCCGCGTGCACCCAGTCGATCGCCTCGGCGATGCCCGGGGGCTTTTGGACGTCCAGCGTGCGCAGCCGCGCGACTGCTGCGGCGATGTCCGAGACGAGGGTCTGGTCGGCTTCGGGCACCCGCATACGCACGATCTCGGTGGCGTGCTCGAGCGAGGGGTAGTCGATCCAGTGGTAGAGGCAGCGTCGCTTCAAGGCGTCGTGCAGGTCGCGAGTGCGATTGGACGTCAGGATGACGATGGGCTTGTGGTGGGCGCGAAGGGTGCCGATTTCGGGAATCGTCACCGCCGACTCGGCCAGGAGCTCGAAGAGGAAAGCCTCGAATTCCTCGTCGGCGCGATCCACCTCGTCGATGAGGAGTACCGCCGGGCGCGGCCCGCGGTGCTCGATCGCCTGCAGAAGGGGCCGTTGCACCAGGTATTCGCGCCCGAACAGGCTCGTCTCGGCCACGTCGTCACCGCGCGCCTCGGCCACGCGGATGCCGAGGAGCTGGCGCGGATAGTTCCACTCGTAGAGCGCCTCAGAGGCATCGATGCCCTCGAAGCACTGCAGGCGGATGAGAGGGGTCTGCAGGATCTCGGCGAGTGCCTTCGCGGATTGGGTCTTTCCCACGCCGGCCTCGCCCTCGAGCAGCAGCGGCTGCGGGAGGCGAACGGCGCAGAAGAGCGCGGTCGCGAGGCCCGGCTCGGCGAGGTAGCCGGCGTCGGCAAGTCGGGTCTGCAGCGAGGGGATGTTGGGCAGCAGATCGGCCAGATCGTCGTCGGGGTGCATGCTGACCTAGGAGCTCGCGAAGGCCGACGGATTGGCAACGAATCGGTCGAGGCATCCCTGGCAGCAGAACCACCAGGTCGTGCCCTCGACCTCGGCATGCAGGGAACTCGACACCGTGACCACGTCCATGTGGCAGACCGGATCTACGGCCGTGCCGACGGATGGCGCGGCAGCCTCGCGAGGCTGCTTGCCGCGATTGGCGATGATCTCGGCCAGGATCGACAGCGCGACCTCCTCTGCGGTGCGCGCTCCGATGTCTAGTCCGGCCGGGGTGCGTATGCGCGCCTTCTCGGCGTAGCTGAGATCGAGGGCCTGCAAGACAGCAGCGCCGCGCTTGCGACTGGCGACGAGCCCGACGTAGGGGACACCGGACCGCACGGCGGCTTCGAGAACCGTCTCCTCGCCGTTGCCATGCGAGGCGACGACGACGGCTTCGGTGGTCGATAGGTCGCCAGCATCGGCCGCGTCCCATGTCTGGACGTCGTAGCCGAGTGAGTCGCCCACCTGGGCGAGGGCGACGCCGATCGGCGTCGTTCCCTGCACGCGTACGAGCGGAGCGGGCAGCACGGGTTCCATGAAGATCTCCAGGGTCCCCCCCGACTGGCAGGGGTTGTGCACGACGGTCTTGCCGGGTTGATCGGGCTCGGGGCTGGGAGCGATGCGCAGGAGGGTGCTCTCACGGCTGTTGAGGACGGCGAGGCCCTGCGCGCGCAACGTCGCCAGGGCACATTGACCACCAACAAACCCCTCGATCGTTCCATCAGCGAGCACGATCGCTTCGTCGCCCGGCTTGGCCGAAGTAGGTCGCTCGGCGAGCACGACGCGGGCGTGCACGAACGGGACACGCTCGCGACGGAGGCGATCGGTGGTCGCGCGAAGAGCGCGTGAGTTGGCGTTCATGGCCGCTTCGCTCCGCGCCTAGCCTCGACGCCGTGCGATGAGCCAGATGATGCCGATTAAGGCCACGACGGCGATGAGGGCGGGAATAGCGCGCTTCAGGACGGGGGTACCGGCCGTGCCGAGCAGGTCGATGCTGTCGGCGACCTGGGGGAGCTGGGCCGGCGTTGCCGATCCCGTGGAGTCGGATGCACAGGAGGCGGCGGCACCGGCAGCCATCGTCGCGGCGAGGTTGGCTGAGAACTGCTCGATGATGCGGCCGGCCACGTCCTGCATGACCCCCCGGCCGAACTGGGCAGGCTTGCCCGTGACGGTCAGGTCGGTGACGACGTCGACCCGGGTCTGGTTGGGGCCCTCGCAGACTAGTTGGCAGGTGACCAGTGCCGAGGCGGTGCCGGAGCCGCGGGTCTCCTTGCCGGTGCCCTCGATGACCGCCTTGTGCTCGACTTCGTTCTTCTCGAGGAACCGGGCCTTGCCGCCGTAGGTCATGTTGACGGGGCCGAGCTTGACCTTGACCGACCCGGTGAAGTCGTCGCCGTGGACGGACTCGAGGGTGGCCCCGGGCATGCAGGGCGCGATGGCCTCGACGTCGAGGAGGGTCCGCCAGGCAGTGTTGAGGTCGGCCGGAACGACGAACGAGTTATTGAGGTCCATTGACGACTCCCGAGAGGCGACCGGTGATGCTGTGGGGCCAGCATCACACGCCCCTTCTGACCCTGGACACTAGACCCATGACCGCCGCACCGCGACCCGTCGAGGTCCACCTCTATGCGGCGGCTCGCTCGGCGGCGGGCGTGAAGGTCTTCGAGGCGAGCCCGGGGACCCTCGGCGAGGTGCTCTCGCAGGCAACTGCTGCGTACCCGGGCCTCGGACCGGTGCTCGAGCGGTGCTCGACGCTTGTTGACGGGGTTGCGACCGGCGAGGCAGATGTGTGCGTGGGGCCCGGCGCGCGCGTCGACGTCCTGCCGCCCTTCGCCGGTGGTTAGGGCCTAGCCGCCGATCGCGCTCATCGGGCGCTGCGGCTGGATGAACGCTGGATCGTCGATCCCGTGGCCGGGAAGTTTGGCGGCCACGCTGGCGTGCAGTCGGGCTCGGATGCCGGTCCGAACCTCGTCTTCTAACAGTGCCGGATCGCGCAGGATCGCGCGAAGGTCGGTCTCGTCGCGAGCGAACAGGCAGTTGCGCAGCTGGCCGTCGGCGGTCAGTCGCATGCGATCGCAATTGCCGCAGAATGGGCGGGTAACGCTCGCGATGATCCCGACGGTCTCGGGGCCACCATTGACGAAGAATTCCTCGGCGGGAGCGGATCCACGCACGGGGACCGGCGAAAGATTGAAAACAGACGATAGGTCGTCGAGAATCTGCTCCGCCGTGATCATGCGCGCTCGGTTCCACAGGCCACCGGCGTCGAGGGGCATCTGCTCGATGAAGCGCAGTCGCCAGCCCTCGTCGAGCGCCCGACGGAGCATGGGCACTGCCTCGTCGTCGTTGACTCCCGGCATGAGCACGGCGTTGACCTTGACCGGCGCGAGGCCGGCGGCCTTGGCAGCGGCCAGGCCGGCGAGGACGTCATCGAGGCGGTCGCGGTGTGTCATCTTCTTGAAACGCTCGCGATCGAGGGTGTCGAGGCTGATGTTGACGCGCTCGAGGCCCGCGTCGCGAAGGGCGCCGGCCTGAGCCGCGAGGCGGAGGCCGTTGGTGGTGATGGAGACCCGTGGCTGGCGGGGCAGGGAGTTGATCCGGCGTACGACGTCGACGGCGTCGGGGCGCAGGAGGGGCTCGCCGCCGGTAAGGCGTACCTGGTCAATGCCCTCGTCGATGGCAACCTCGAGCACGGTCATGAGCTCGTCGGTCGTGAGAAGCTCGGCACTGGGGATCCAGTCGGCGAAGTCGGCCGGCATGCAGTAGGTGCAGCGAAGCGAGCATCTGTCGGTCAGGGACACGCGCAGATCGCGGTGGCCACGACCGAAGGTGTCGACGAGGCGTGTCTCGTGCTGGCTCATGCGCAGTTCACCCACTCGTCGCTGCCGTCTTCAAAGTATTGATGCTTCCACACGGGAAGGCGAGCCTTCACCTCGTCGACGAGAGCAGTGCAGGCCGCGAACGCCTCACCGCGGTGTGCCGCACTCACGGCAGCCGCCAGGGCGCAATCCCCGATCGCCAGCGGGCCAACTCGATGGATGACCGCGAGCGCGATGACGTCGTAGCGGACCGCGACGTCGGCCGCGACGTCGGAGAGCACCTGGGCGGCGCTCTCGTGGGCCTCGTATTCGAGTCGCTCGACCACGCGGCCGTGGTCGTGGTCGCGCACGTCGCCGGAGAAGGTCACGGTGGCCCCGGCGGAGGTGTCGCTGACGAGGGCGGCCGTGGCCGCGGCGGAGATCGGCTCGCTGACCACGTCGGCGAGGCGAACGATGGGGCCCGGCGCAGGTGCGAAGCCGGCCCCATCAGCCTTCCTCGGTTCGCCTCTTGTCAGCATTGGGCCATTATTAATGTCACCGTTTCGTCCTGCCACACAGGTTCACCGAAAGGGGGCCGGGACATGCGCGAGATCCTCGCCGAATTGGCTGCCGCCTATGAGCGGCGGGAGCCGTGCGCCATGGCCACCGTCGTGCGCACCTGGCGATCGGCCCCGCGCCCCGCCGGCGCTTCGATGATGGTGACCAGGGGGGGCGAGGCCGTCGGCTCCGTTAGCGGCGGCTGCGTCGAGGGAGCGCTCTTCGACCTCGGCCACGAGGTGCTCGACGACGGCGTTCCCAGGTTTGAGACCTACGGCGTCAGCGACGACGACGCCTTTGCCGTCGGCCTCACGTGCGGTGGCATCCTCGAGGTGTTCGTCGAGCAGGTCACGCCTAAGACGTGGCCTGAGCTCCCCGGAATCGTGCGCAGTGTCGAGGCGGAGGAGCCCGTCGCCATTGCCACCGTCGTGCGCGGCCCTGATGGCGCGGCGTTGGGCCGGCACATCGTCATCCGCCCCGGCGCGACCGAGGGAAGCCTCGGGACCGAACGCCTCGATGCCACCGTCGGCGCAGACGCACTCGGCATGCTCGAGTCCGGCACCACGGGCTTCCTGCACTACGGTCCCGAAGGCGAGCGGCTCGGCGACGGACTCGACGTCTTCGTCATGAGCCTGGCACCCCCACCGCGCATGTACATCTTCGGCGCCATCGACTTCTCGGCTGCTCTGTGCCGCGTGGGCAAGGTGCTTGGCTTCCGCGTCACGGTGTGCGATGCGCGCGAGATCTTCGCCACGCCTCGTCGGTTCCCCGAGGCCGATGAGGTGGTTGTCGACTGGCCGCACCGCTGGCTGGTCGGCCAGCCGGTCGACCAGCGCACGGTGATCTGCGTACTCACCCATGACCCCAAGTTCGATGTCCCCGCCCTCGAGGTCGCGCTGCGCACCAATGCGGGTTACGTCGGTGCGATGGGGTCGCGACGTACGCATGAGGACCGTCTGCGGCGCCTCAAGGAGGCTGGCATGACCGACGAGGAACTTGCCCGCCTGCACTCTCCAATTGGTCTCGACCTGGGCGCGCGCACGCCGGAGGAGACGGCGATCTCCATCGCGGCCGAGGTGATCCAGGACCGCTGGGGCGGCTCGGGACATCGCCTCACTGCGACGTCGGGCCCGATCCATCCGGGAGCACCGCGCTAGTGCCGACCGCCGGCCTCGTGCTCGCCGCCGGCGAGGGCCGACGTTTCGGCGGCCCGAAGGCGCCGGCCGTCGTCGATGGCGAGCGCCTGGTGGATCGCGCCGTGCGCGTCCTGCGCGAAGGCGGATGCGACCCGATCGTGGTTGTGCTCGGCGCGTGGGTGGGCGAGGTGCCCGGGGCCCAGATCGTCGTCAACGACGAGTGGCTCGAGGGAATGGGGTCGTCGCTGCGCGCTGGATTGGCAGCCCTTGATGCTGATCGTGTTGTCGTCACGCTCGTCGACCTGCCCGGCATGTCAGCCGAAGCGATCCGGCGGTTCGTCAACTCGCCGTCCCGCTTGGCGCAGGGTGCTTTCGGCGGCGAGCGCGGTCATCCGGTCGTCATTGGGTCCGAGCATATCGACGGAGTCGTGCGAGCCGCACGCCGTGATAAAGGAGCGCGTGACTACCTACGCGAGCATGCGGCAGAGGTCAGCGTCATCGAGATCGGCGACGTCGCATCGGGCGAAGACCTCGACGAACCCCGGCCACTCAACGGGTCCTAGAGACCGAGGGTGCGGGCGATGACGAGTAATTGGACCTCGCTCGCGCCCTCGACCACGCGAAGCATCCGCAGGTGGCGCTGGACGCGCTCGACCGGCCCCTCGCGCATGATGCCCATGCCGCCGAAGACCTGAACCGCGCGATCGGCAACCTCGAAGGCCGTTTCGGTCGCGTAGTACTTGGTGATCGACGCGTCGCCCATGACACCGAGGGCATCGCCCTCGGTGTCGACGCGCCAGGCGAGGTGGTAGACGAGCCAGCGGATCGCCTCGATGTCGGCCTTGCTGCGCGCCAGTGGGAATGACACCCCCTGATTCTTCGCCAGGGGCCTGCCGAAGGCCGTGCGCTTCTGCGCGTGATCGATCGCGGCATCGAGCGCCCACTCGGCCAGGCCGAGCGACTGCGCTCCGATGTAGGCGCGGCCGGAATTGAGAAACGTCATCGCCTCGAAGAAGCCCATGCCGACCTCGCCGATCACGTGGTCGACCGGCACTCGTGCGTCGTCGAAGTACAGCTCAGCCGGGTGCGAATCGGAGAGGTTCCACTGCAACTTGCCGCGCCGGAACTGGTCGGCGGGCACGACGAAGGCCGTGATGCCGCCGGCTGCTCGCTTCTCAGCGTCGGTGACCGCAAAGACGATGGCGAAGTCGGCGTGCTCGCCGTTGGTGATGTAGTGCTTGTGGCCGGTGATCACCCACTCGTCACCCTCGAGGACGGCTTTCGTGCGGATCGACTGCGCATCGCTGCCGGCCTCGGGCTCGGTGAGGGCGAAGCACATCGTCGTCGTTCCGGCTACAACGGGGAAGACGTAGGAGTCCCACAGGTGCCGCGGCAGTTTGACTAGGAGCGGTGAGGGACCCGCCGGATTCGGCGGAGCGATCGCTGCCAAGGCCAGTCGCATCCCCGAGCGTGCGGCATCCTCGACCAGGAGCGTCGTCCCGAGAACGGACAGGCCTTGGCCACCCGCTTCCTCCGGCATGTAGGCCGCGTAGAAGCCCTCCTCGGCACTGCGGCGGCGGATCGACTGGACGACCGGGGCGAGTCTGTCGCGGTCGGGGTACTCGCCCCAGAACTCGCGGGCGTGCTCTGCTTCCAGCGGGCGTACCTCGCGGTCGAGGAACGCGGCGAACGACTGCCGCAGGGCGATCAACTCCTCTGGGAGGGCGAAATCCATGGACGGATCCTGCCGCAGGCTCGACCGGGCCGCGCGATAGCGTCGCGCCCATGAGCGATGCGACCATCCCCGGTATCGACCCGACGTCGGTGACCCCCGTGCCCTTCCTCGGCGGCTGGAGCACCGGCACCGCCTCGATCGAGGTGCGCGCCCCCTTCGACGGCGCCCTGCTGGGCTCGATCCCCGAGCTCACCCCAGGGGACGTGGACCAGGCAGTGGCCTACGCGCAGAAGGCGCTGCACGACGATCCGCTTCCGCAGTGGAAGCGCGCAGAAATTCTCGACAAGGCGGCCCTGCTCCTGGCCGAGTGTCGCGACCAGTTCGGCCAGTGCATCGCACTGGAGGCGGCCAAGCCCATCAAGACCGCGCGAGTCGAGGCCGAGCGCGCCGTCGGCACCTTCCAGTTCTCCGCTGCCGTGGCGCGCACGCTGACGGGCGAGACCGTGCCCCTCGAGGCATCGTCGGTCGGCGCGGGCAAGCTGGGCTTCGTCATCCGTGTGCCGATCGGCGTCGTCGGCGCGATCTCCCCGTTCAACTTCCCGCTCAATTTGGTCGTGCACAAGCTGGGCCCGGCCATCGCTGCCGGATGCCCGGTGGTCCTCAAGCCCGCGTCGCAGACGCCCTTCTCAGCGATCTTGCTCGCTCGCATGCTCATCGACGAGTGCGGGCTGCCGCCGGCCTACCTGCAGATCGTCACCGGCGGCGGCACGACGGTCGGCGGCGCGCTCGTCGACAACCCCGACGTCGCGCTCATTACCTTCACGGGCTCGCCCGAGGTCGGCTGGGGGATCCGGGCGCGCGCACCGCGCAAGCGCGTCGGCCTTGAGCTCGGCAACAACGCCCCGGTCATCATCGAGCCCGACGGCGACTGGAAGACCGCGGTCGCCAAGATCAAGGTCGCGGGCTTCTCGCACGCCGGCCAGTCGTGCATCTCCACGCAGCGCCTCTTCGTGCACGAGTCCATCGTCGACTCGGTGGCCGCGGATCTGGCCGATGCCGTTAAGGCGCTGGTCGTGGGCGATCCCATGGACGAGGCCACGGATGTCTCCGCCCTCATCTCCACGGGCGAGCGCGATCGCGTCAAGAAGTGGATCGACGAGGCGGTCGCCGATGGAGGTCGGGTCGCGTGCGGCGGGGAGATCGGCTCCGACGGCGTGCTGCAGCCCACGGTCATCATCGATGCCAAGCCTGACATGAGCGTCTGCGCACTCGAGGTCTTCGGCCCCGTGGTCGCCATCCAGTCGTACTCCGACTTCGACGCGGCCCTGCGCCTGGCCAACGACACCCGCTATGGCCTGCAGGCCGCGGTCTTCACATCAGACATCAGCAAGGCGCTGAAGGCCGTGCGCACCCTCGACTTCGGAGGCGTGCTCGTCAACGAGGTGCCGACCTGGCGCGCCGACCAGATGCCCTACGGCGGCTTACGCGACTCGGGTAACACCCGTGAGGGTCCGGCGTACTCCGTCGAGGAGATGACCGAGGAGCGGCTGGTCATCTTCCATGGGTGAGCTAGGTGCGAGTGCCTTCGAGTTGCCCCATTTCCTCCAGCGAGACGCCCTTCGTCTCGCGGATGTAGCGAGCGACGAAGGGAATCGACAGGATCGCGAACACCGTGAAGATCCCGTAGGCCAAGCCTAGGGAAATCCCGGCTAGGCCGGGGAACGTCGTCGACACGATGAAGTTGGCGACCCACTGCGCGGATGCGGCGACGGCTAGCGCTGCCGCGCGGATGCGGTTAGGGAACATCTCGCCGAGGAGCACCCACACGACCGGCCCCCACGTCGCGGCGAAGAACGCCACGTAGAGATTGAAGGCGATCATCGCCACGATGTTGGGACCGTCGGTGAGCACCGGCTGCCCTTCCGCGTCGATGGGCGCCGTGCCGAAGATGAAGGTCAGCGTGGCGAGCGTGACCACCATGCCGCTCGACCCGACGAGCAGAAGCGGTTTGCGTCCTACGCGGTCGACCAGCGCGATGGCCACGATGGTGAATGCCACGTTGACGCCGGTGGTGATGAGCGAGGTCTCGAACGCCTGGGCCTCGCTGAATCCCACGGCCTCCCAGATCGAGTTGGAGTAGTAGAAGACGGCGTTGATGCCGACGAACTGCTGGAAGGCGCTGAGCAGGATGCCGATCCACACGATGGGCATGAGACCGAAGGCCTTGCCCCGGAGGTCGGACATGCGCGGCTTGTGATCGCCCTGGAGCGACTGCTTGATGTCGTCGACGATGGGCGTGACATCGACCGTGGAGATGGTCGAGAGCACCTCGGCTGCCTCAGCGGTCTTCCCGATCGAGACGAGGTAGCGCGGTGACTCGGGGATGCGCAGGACGAGCAGCGCGAAGACCACGGCGGGGATGAGCATGGTGAGGAACATCCACTGCCAGGCCTCGAGCCCGAGCAGCCATTCGTTGCGGGCCTTGCCCCCGGCCGCGTTGAGCACCATGAAGTTCACCAGGCCCGTAGCGAAGATGCCGATGACGACGGCGAACTGCTGCAGGGATCCCATGCGCCCACGGATCTGCGCCGGCGCGATCTCAGCGATGTACATCGGGGCCGTGACACTGGCGACGCCGATGCCGGCACCGCCGATGAAGCGCCACAGGCACAGGTCGTAGACGCCCAGGGGGAAGGCCTGGCCGATGGCCGCGACGAGGAAGAGCGCTGCGGCGACGAGCATGACCTTCTTGCGCCCGAAGCGATCGGCCAGCGAGCCGGTGAACCAGGCGCCGATAGCGGATCCGATGAGTGCGATGGAGACGACAAGGCCGATCTGGAAGCCGCCTAGCCCGAAGATGTCCTTCAGGGCGGTCGCCGCTCCGTTGATGACCGCGGAGTCGTAGCCGAAGAGGAAGCCGCCGAGCGCCGCCGTCGATGCGAGTCTGACTACTCGGCCGGTACGATACCCCTCGCCGGTGGCCTGCGGGATCGGTGCCATGGCGCCTCCCAAAGTGGTCCGGAACCAAACGCTATGACGGCCTGGAGGCGGGCGGTTGGATTTCGCGAAAGTTGCTAGAGCCCGGACTGTCGCACGCAACTGCCGACCGCGGGGGTTGTGCCTGGGAGGACCTCAATGCGGTCGTGGACCCACTCCTTCATCTCGGCCACGTGGCTGATGACTCCCACCGCTCGACCACGTGCGCGCAGGGCATCGAGCTGGTCGAGCACCACGCTCAATGTGTCGGCATCGAGGGAGCCGAAGCCCTCGTCGACGAACAGGGTCTCGAGAGTGACTCCACCGCTCTCCTCGCGGACGACGTCGGCCAGGCCCAGGGCAAGGGAGAGGGAGGCGTAGAAGGTCTCGCCTCCGGAGAGGGTGGCGGGATCTCGATGCTGCCCGCTCCAGGCGTCGACGATGTCGATGCCCAGCCCCGACTGCGCATTGCCCGACGAAGCCTCATCGAGAGCGAAGGCGTATTTGCCGCTGCTCATGCGCTCCAGGTGCACCGATGCGGCCTCGAGCACGGCCCGGAACCGGCGCTGCACGGCGTAGGCCTGCAGGGTGAGCTTGCGAATGTTGGCGTTGCTGCGCGCGGTGACCAGGGCACCGAGCTCTATCGCGGCAGCGGTCGTCGCGGATGTGGCGGCCGCGGCCGCAGTGGCGTCACGCCACTCGTCGCGATGGGCCAGGAGGGCATTGACTGCCTCGGTCGCCCGCACAGCTCGCTGCTGGGCCAGCAGGTGATCGCTCTCGGCGGCGGTCAGCGCCGCCTTCGCCTCATCGGCCGCGAGTGCCGCCGCCTCAGGATCGATGTCGGCAGCCAGGCCCGCGGCTTTGGAACGGGCCTGCAGGAGCGCGTCCATCGCGGCGCGCTGTGTGTCGATGTGCGCGATGGCCGCCTGTGCGCTGGTCGCGTCACCCAGCTCGGCGCGGTGACGATCGGTCTGCGTGCGCACGCGCTCGTCGAATGCGTCGCGGGCGGCCTGGGCGGTCGCCAGTTGGGCGACAAGCGCCTCGGTGGCGCTGGCGACGTCAACCTGCGTGAGTGCGACTGCGGCCTGCCGCTGCACGAGGTCTTCGATCGAGTTGGCTGCCGCAAGGGCACCTCTCGCGGCAGCGCGAGCACGCTCGAGGTCGCCGGATAGGACATCGGGAGAGGTATTGCCTATCGTGGCAGTGAGCGCCGCCAGATCCTTGTCGATCGCACTCACCGCGTGCTGCGCGTCGCGATAGGCCCCCTCCGCGGCGCTCTCGGCGGCGGCCGCGGCGTGAGCCATCGACTCCGCGCGTGCGACCTCATCGTCGATGACGAGGTCCTCGTCGCCGGCCGCTGCGGGCAGGGGATGCTCGAGCGCCCCGCAAACGGGGCATGCCTGGCCGTCGACCAGGAGGGTGGCGAGGTGTGCAGCGCGCTGGTCGAGCTGGCGGCGCAGCAACTCCGCCGCGCCGGTGCGAGCCGCGTGCAGGTCGTCGCGTGCCTTCTGCAGTGCGTCGGACGCGGCCTTGTCGGTGGCTCGCGCTCGATCGGCGGCGGCGACGAGATCATCGCGAACGACGAGCGACTGAGCGAGCGACTCAAGGCGGGACACCTCGGCGTCGAGTGCGGGAGCAGACGCGGCGGCCGCACGCGCCTGCGCCAGCTCGGACTCGAGCGCACGCACCTGCTTGGGCAGCGCTTGCGCCTGGGCGCGCGTCGTCTCGAGAGCATCGGCAAGTTGAGCCACCGTCGCGCGTGCGATCTCTGTCTCACGGTCGCGTTGGTCGCCCTGCGCCTCCCACTCGGCGAGCGGCTCGAGGCGAGTGCGCTGGGCGACCAACGCGGCATCGCGCGAGCGGAGCCCGGTGTCGTCGAGTGCGGCATCGCGGGGATCAAGTGTGGCGGCGGCCTGGGCGATTGCCTGACGCGCCTCGGCTGCCGCTCGCGCGCTCTGAAGAGAGCCCTGGGCTATGACATCGGACTGTCGAGCGGCATCGAGGACCGGAATCAGCGCCGCAACGTGGACCGCGGCATCAGAGACCTCGGCCTCGAGGGACGCCACCAGGGTGTCGAGGTCGGCTTCGACCACCGACTCAGGATCGAGGACCTCCGAGGCGCGCTGCCGACCCATCGTCACAGCCTTCTCCAGGCGAGCAATCGCATCGCTGCGTGCCTGCGCTGCCTCGTCAGCGGAGCGCTTGAGCTCGTCTTGCACACGCTCGAGCATGCGGTCGTCGATAAGGCTGGCGAGGGTGCGGTAGCGGTCCGTGGGCTTGGCTCGCAGGAGCGCGTCGAATTCACCCTGGGGGAGCACGACGAGCCTGCGGAACTGCTCCACGCTGAGGCCGAGGCGCTGCTGGAGGTAGACGCCGATCTCCTTGGCCTCGCGCATGGAAGGCGTGGCACCGTCGTCAACGATGAGCGTCTGTCGTGCGCGCTCGGAGGTGGTGCCCGAGCCGCGAGCCTTGAGCCGCTCGTAGGCCGGGTTGCGCGTTATGGTGTGGCGAATGCCATCGACGCTGAAAGTGAGGGAGACCTCGGTGGGCTCGTCAGGACCGCACAGGTGGCTGCGCAACCGACCGGCATCGGACTCGGCGCCGGAGAGCGAGCCGTAGAGGGCAAAGACGATCGCGTCGATGATCGTCGTCTTGCCTGAGCCGGTGGGGCCCTCGATCAAGAACAGCCCGGAGGCCGTCAGGGCATCGAAGTCGATCGACTGCGGCCCGCGGAAGGGCCCGATGCCGCAGAACTCCATCGCGTGCAGTCTCACTCGCGCACGCCCCCGATGCGCACGCGCTCGACGGCCTCGCGCAGCAGCTCCCGCTCGACCTCGTCGGGCGGGGTCGTCGTCACGTGCTCGACGAACGCCTCGGCGATCGCGAGCGGGTCGGTGACCGGCTGGCCGTCGGCGTCGACGGCGATGACCGCCGCCAGAGCAGCGCGATCGAAGGCGAGTTCCACGGTGTGCGGCAGGAGGGCGCGCAGGCGTCCCATGGGATCGTCGGGACGCCTTGCGTCGGTGAGTCGCACGCGCACCCAGTGATCGGCGTAGGACGGCGTCGCCGGGTCGTCGAGGATCTCCTGAAGCGTGCCAGTGAGGGTGATGAGTGGGCGTGGAACCGGAAGGGACACGGCGCAGATGTCGGGAGGCCCCTCGTGAGCAAAGTCGATGACCGTCACCGATTTCACATGTGATTGCTCGGAGAACGAGAACGCGAGCGGTGATCCGCTGTAGCGAATGGTCGGACCGCCCACCTGCTGGGCCCCGTGGAGGTGGCCGAGCGCGACATAGTCGACCGCAGCGAACACCGACGCGGGAGCATCGCCGATGCCGCCCACCCGCAGGTCGCGCTCGGAGTCACTGACCACGGCGTCGGTGCCGCCAGTGATGAAGGCGTGGGCGGCAACGATGGACCGAACGCCGTCGCGCGATGCGAGGTCGTCGCGCACTCGCTGCATGGCAGCGTCGAGCACTGCCGAGTGGGAGCGCTCCGCGCCGAGCGCCTCGCGATGCAGGTCGGGCTCGAGGTAGGGAAGGCCGTAGACGGCGAGCGTGACACCGTCGCGACCCTGGACCAGGAGGGGATCGGCAATCGAAGGCAGGCCGGTGCGCAGATGGAGGCCGGAGCTGGCGAGGAGTCGGCCGGCAAACCCCAGCCGCGTGGGCGAGTCGTGATTGCCGGAGGTGACCAGGACGGGGCAGGTGCGGGTGAGGCGGATGACGGCGTCTTCCCAGACCGTGACCGCAGCGAGCGAGGGCACCGCTCGGTCGTAGACGTCGCCTGCGACGATGACGAGCTCGACACCCTCGGCCTCCACATAGGTGACCAGCCAGTCGATGAAGCCGCGCTGGTGGTCGAGGATGTCCACACCGTGGAAACTCCGGCCGAGATGCCAGTCGGAGGTGTGCAGCACTCGCATCCGGGCAGGCTAACGCGACTGGCTGATAGCGCGCGGGGACCACGCGCGCGCCCCGGCTACTGTCGACCGGTGCCCTCCTTCCGGGATCTCACAACCGTCGACGGCGGCACCTGGCAGCTGGCCGAAGGCTGGAGCCAGGGCAGGGGAGCCTGGGGCGGACTGCTCGTCGGCACCGCCGTACGCACGGCCGAGGCCGCAGATCTGCGCCCCACAGAGGCGACGTCTTCGCGCGAGGTGCGCGAAGTGTCCGTCGACATGCTCGGGCCCGTTCCCGCGGGCCGCGTTCCGGTGCGCATTCGCGCATTGCGGCAAGGATCGGGCACGTCGGCGTGGCGGGTGGAGTTCACCGCAGATGAGGGCGATGAAGAGGTGCTGGCCACGGCCTCCGTCGTGCTCGGTCAGCCACGCGCTGACGACGTCGCAGCGCAGCGCGACCCGCGACTGTCGATGCCGCATTCGCCGCCGTGGCGCGATGTTGCGCTCGTGCCGCTCGGTCCCCCGATGGCGCCGGTCTTCACTCAGCACCTGGAGTTCCGTCCGCTGTCGGGACTCCCCTATCAGGGCACGGCCACCGACGTGATGTGCTGGGTCCGCTTCCCGCAGTCAGATCACGCAGACGCGGCCCTCGCACTGGGACTCGTCGACGCACTCTGGCCCGCGGTGCTCACCACATTCAGCGACGTGCGACCGGTGGCCACGCTGACATTCGCGGCGAGCCTGCTCGTCGATCCGGCCACGATCGACCCCGAGGAACCCTTGCTGCATCATGGCCGCCTGGTCGCCGTACGCGACGGCTACGCCACGGAGACGCGTGAGTTGTGGACTCCCGACGGGCGTCTGGCTGTGCTCAACACCCAGATCATGGCTATCATCCGCTAGGCGACGTACGCACTGGAAGGATTGCGCCATGTCCGAGTCGTCGCGAGGTCCCCTCAGTGGAGTGCGTTTTGTCGAGATGGCCGGCCTTGGCCCCGCGCCCTTCGCGGCGATGATGCTGGCCGATCTCGGTGCGGAAGGAATCTGCATCGAGTCGCCGCGCAAGGGCCTCCAACTCGGTGATGACAGCGCCGACACCACGCGTCGCGGTCGTGCGAGGGTGGTTATCGACCTGCGCGACGAACAGGGCCGTGACGTAGCCCTTGACGTCATCTGCGAGGCCGACATCCTCATCGAGGGATTCCGGCCGGGTGTCATGGAACGCCTTGGCCTGTCGCCGCACGCGTGCCTTGCGAGGCGCCCGTCACTGGTCTACGGGCGCATGACCGGCTGGGGACAGGACGGCCCCTGGGCGCAGACGGCTGGCCACGACCTCAACTACATCGCCCTGGCGGGGGTCCTCGGGCATGTCGGAAGACGCGATCAGCCGCCGACGCCGCCCCTGAACCTCGTGGGCGACTACGGCGGCGGAGCGATGCTCCTGGTGGTCGGCGTACTCGCGGCCCTCGCGCATGCCCAGCGCACCGGCCAGGGTCAGGTGGTCGACGCAGCCATGGTCGACGGTTCGGCGCTGCTGATGTCGCTCTTCCACTCGATGCGCGGATCGGGGCTGTGGAGCGACACCCCGGGCACCAATCTGCTCGATTCGGGAGCGCCGTTCTACGACGTCTACCGCACGGCCGATGATCGGTGGATAGCCCTTGGCTGCGTCGAGCCGCAGTTCTACGCCGCATGGCTGCGCATCGCCGGACTCGAGGCAGAAGACCTCCCGGCGCAGTACGACGTGACGCAGTGGCCGGTGCTCCGCGAGCGCTTCGCGTCGGTCATCAGCGGCCGCACGCGCGATGAGTGGGCGTCCCTGGCCGAGGGCACCGACGCCTGCATCGCCCCCGTGCTCACGATGGGCGAGGCACCCGGTCATGCGCACCTAGCTGCCCGTGGCACGTTCGTCGAGGTCGGTGGCATCGTGCAGCCGGCTCCCGCGCCGCGCTTCTCACGCACTCCGGCCAGCGCTCCGGGCTGCGTTAGCGGGGCCGACGCGGCTGCCCTGGCGGACTGGGGCATCGCTGCCTCGCGCATCGAGCACCTCTGCGCTGCCGGCGTCATCTCGTAGCGCTACCTGCTTCGATCCTTCGCCGAGTGTGCAGCCGGAGCGAGTCCCTCTGGGGAGCGCCGCGGCACAGCTGCTCACTCGGCGCGTGGAGCCCACCCATCGAGGCGCGGGAGCAGGGTCGCCAAATCGTAGGCAATGCCCCGGGCGCACTCGATGAAGTCCCCGACGTCGCCGCCGGCCGGGTCGTCGACCTCGGGGAGGTCGTGGATCTGGTCGAAAGCGAGGTTGGGAAGGGGCCATGAGTCGTCGCGAAGCAGGCGCGGGAGCGTGGTCGTGTAGGCGGAAGCCTCAGGGAAGCGCGCGCGGATGTAGGAAACGTGATCGCGCTCGAAGGCGATCACGAGGTCGGCATCGCTGAGGTGCTCGGCGTTCAGCGTGCGACTGCGGTGTCCCAGGGCACTGACGTCGACCGAGGCCAGTGCGGCGAGGGTGCGCCGGCTCGACGGAAGGCCCGGGATTGCCCGCGTGCCCGCGGAATAGACCGGCCACTCGGGTCGCTCGCGGCGCACGATGGCCTCGGCGATCACCGATCGCGTGGCATTGCCGGTGCAGATGAAGAGCAAGCGGGGGGCGGCCACACCCCGTCCTACCACGGACGAGCCCGATCGCTAGCCTCCCCGGGGCGGTGCGGCACCGCTCGAAGGGAGTCACCATGTCGGGGATCTGCGAGGGGCGCGTCGTCGTCATCACCGGAGCGGGCCGCGGAATCGGCCGCGAGCACGCGCTCGCCTTCGCGCGCGAGGGTGCCAAGGTGGTGGTCAACGACCTGGGCGGCTCGGTCGACGGCGACGGAGCGGACGCCGGCCCCGCGCAGCAGGTCGTTGATGAGATCCGGGCCATGGGCGGGGAGGCCATCGCCACCACCGACAGCGTGAGTGACTACGCCGCCGCCGGACACATCGTGCGGAGCGCCATCGACACCTTCGGCGGCCTCGACGTCGTTGTCAACAATGCCGGTATCCTTCGCGATCGGATGTTCGTCAACATGACCGAGGAGGAGTTCGACAGCGTCCTGGCCGTGCACCTGCGGGGGACGTTCGCGGTCACACGGCACGCCGTTGACTACTGGCGTGCCCGCGCCAAGGCGGGCGAGACCAATGACGCACGCATCATCTCCACGTCGTCGCCCTCGGGGATCTTCGGCAATATCGGCCAGGCCAACTACGGTGCCGCCAAGGCGGGCATCGCCGCGATGACGATCATCCTGGCCGATGAGCTGGGTCGCCTCGGTGTCACCGCCAACGCGATCGCCCCGGTCGCGCTGACGCGCATGACCGAGGGCCTGCCGCTCTTCGCTGAGACCGAGGGCGCGCCGCGCGATGCCAGCGGCTACCACCCGATGGACCCGGCCAACATCTCCCCGCTCGTCGTGTGGCTGGGCAGCCCGCTGTCGGCAGGCGTGACCGGGCGCGTGTTCACGGTCATGGGTGGCGAGATCGGCGTGGCCGAGCCATGGGTGAAGGGCCCAGCCGCATCGAGGGACGGCCGCTGGGATCCAGCGGAACTCACCGACGTGGTTCCCGGGCTCGTGGCACGCGCCCGCGGCAACTCCGACATGGGCGGCAACCCGCGCGCCTAGAGCTCCACCTGCTCGGCGCGACGCAGGACGCGCTCGACGTATTCCTGGGTCTCGGGGAACGGCGGGACGCCCTGGTATCTCACGACTTGGTTGAAGCCGGCGTTGTAGGCCGCCAGCACATTGCGTAACTCATCGCCCGGCACATCGGCAACGAGCAGGTGGTTGAGGCAATTGAGCTCGGCGGCCGAGTGGATGGCATCGATCGGATTCCAGACGTCGGCGGATCCGTCGCCGTCACCGTCAACGCCGTACTCCGCCCACACCTCGGGCATGAACTGCGCAATGCCCTGTGCCCCGGCGGGACTAACCGCGCGCGGATCCCACGAACTCTCCGACGCCAACTGAGCGGCGAGCACGCGCGCAGGGACCGCCTTGCACCGCTTGGCGGCCTGCTTGATGACCGGTCGGTATTGCTCGGGGACGACGATGGCCTGAGCGTCTCGCCAACGATCGAGGCCACCGAGCGCGACGAAGCCGCCGACCGCCGAGACTGCGAAGACGAGGACGGCGGCGGCCACGATGGCAATCACCCGCCAGGTCCGGCTCACTCGTCAACGGTAACCCGGCGAGCGAGGGGAAGCCCTACGCGTCGGTGTCGGTGACCTCGTGTATCGCGGCGGCGATGGAGCCCACTAGGAGATCGGGGTCGGTGACGGCGGCTGGGTCCATCGTGATGCCGAAGTACGCCGATCCGTCGTAGGTCATCAGCGCAACGTTGAGCGAGGCTCCGCCCTTCGGCGCGAACGGCACGATCCGCGATGCCTTGGCGCCGGCGACGTAGATCGGGAACGGCGGACCGGGGACGTTGGTGGCGGCGACGTCGGTGCCTTTCATCAGGCCGCCGGCGATGACCGTGGCCACCGGGTTAGGCAGCGTGCACAGCAGGCGGTAGACCACCGTCGACACGGGCAGCGCCGGCTCGGTGCGAGCGGCCAATAGCACCGGGTGCAGGTCGCGCATGGTGTCGGTGGCGGTGCGACCGCCGAGGGGCAGCGCGAATCGTGCGGGCACCCATGCGTTGCCGCGCACTGCAGCGTCATCGCCCTTGCGCATGTTGACCGGCATGTTGACGCGCAGCGCATCGACCTCAGCGCCCATGGCCGCGTGGTAACTGCGCAGTCCGCGCGCGACGATGGCCATGAACGCGTCATTGAGCGTGCCCCCCGATTGCTTGCCGGCCGCCTTGAGCGATGCGAGCGGGGTATGCAGGAGCGCGCAGCGCACGTCGAGGGATCGCTCGGTCATGATCGGGCTCAGCGGCGTGCTCGCGGGAGCGAGCAGCCGGCTTGCCGACAAGGCAAACTCAGTGGTGGCCTGCAGTGATCCAGCCGGATCGGTGACGACTCGGCGCAGCACGTCGACGCCGCTGCCGACCGCCGACTGCAGGAGGCCGCGCGACTCCGTCACCTCGTAGTCGATACCCGCCGACAGGCGCTGGAGCGGATCGAGCGACGGACGTGGCTGTGGCGCGTCGGGCATTGGCCCCAGATCGGCGCCCTCGGGCGTCAGGTCGAACATCGTGGCGGCGAGCATCATGCCGCCAACGCCGTCTGCGATCGCATGGTGCAGTTTCATGATGATGGCCGCGCCGCCGTCGCTGAGCCCGGTGGCGACGGTCATCTCCCACAGTGGTCGGTCTCGGTCGAAGTCCTGCTCCGCGGTGATCTCCGCCAGGCGCAGCACGCCGTGCAAGCCGTTCTCTCCGGCGGGCAGGGCGATCCATCGCAGGTGGTAGTCGAGGTCGAAGTGCGGATCGGTCTCCCAGCGCGGCGGAATCAAGGAGACGGGATTGCCGATGACGCTCTGGCGGAGCTGGGGGACGACGCGCGTGAGCCGTTCGACGCGCTCGGTGAGGCGCTGCCGGTCAGGCTCCGTCTCGAGGGTGACCAGGGCAACGATGACCGATCGCAGTAGCGGATCGTCCTCGATGCCCCACATCACGGCATCGAATGCCCCCATGCGGTCAGCATCAGAGTCGCTCATCGGGCACTTCCCATCCCTGTCGGCCTCGACGGTAGTGCGCGCGTCGAGGGCATGCGGGGGCTTACGGTGTTTCCATGACCGTGCAGCGGCCCGACGGCCCATCGAGCCAGTCCGCCGTAGACCTCGGACGCGCCGAGCTCGAGACGCTCTTCGCCCAGCGGCTCTCCGAGGCATTCGCCGCACTCGGCTGCTTCAACCTCGCGGTCTTCGGCAAGACCGGAGTCGGCAAGTCCACGCTGGTCAACGCCATCTTCGGCACCGAGGTTGCCGAGACCGGCCTCGGCAAGCCAGTCACCCGCGGCCTGGTCTACTACCGCCACCCCGGCGGGCTGCTCGGGCTCTACGACTCGGAAGGCTTCGAGACCGGCACTTCCGGCGACGAGATCCTGGCGGGCCTTCGTACCTTCGTCTCGGACTCCCGTGCGCTCCCGATCGACCAGCAGATACACGCCGCGTGGTACCTCGTGCGCTGGTCTGACCGACGCTTCGAAGACCGTCAGGCTGATTTCGTCAGGGCCCTCGCCGAGATCGGCGTCCCCGTCATGCTTGTCATCACGCAGGTGCCCAGTCGCGAGGGCGTGCCTCATCCGGAGGCCGTCGAACTCGCGAACTACATCCAGTCTCTGGGACTGCCCTTGCGACCCGAAGGTCGCGCCTACCTCACCAATGCGCTCGCCGATCCCTTCACCGGATCTCCCGTCTTCGGATTGCAGGACCTTCTCGACGCGACATACCTGGTCGTGCCCGAGGTTGCCACTGCCGCGTTGACGGCCGTCCAGATCCTCGACCTGGAGCGGAAAAGACAGGCGGCGCGCAAGATCATCAACCAGTCGGTTGCCTTGGCGGCGGGTGTCGGCGCGACTCCCATTCCCTTCTCCGACGCTGCCCTCCTGGTTCCCACGCAAGTCACGATGATCGCCCGCGTGACCGCGGCCTATGGCCTGCCGGCCGACCGGTCGCGCGCACTGGCCGCAGCCGGCGCGGTGGTGCTCACCGGTGGCGCGACGATGGCCGGTCGCTACATCGCGACGAGCCTGCTCAAGGCGATCCCCGGCGGCCAGGTGGCTACCTCGGCCATCTCGGCCACGGTGGCCGGCTCGCTCACGCGGGCCGTCGGCGAGGCCTGGTCCCGAGTCTGCGAATACGCGCTGGGACTTCCCCCCGCCGAGCGCGACCGATTCCTCGCGGGCTCCGGCGTGACCGAGCTCTTCATGACCTATTTCAAGGGCAGGGGACGGCGCTAGCGCCCGGCTGGTCCATCCGCGACGCAGGATCCACCGGGGATTGCTACGGTCAGGCAAGCCCTACCGGGCGAAACGGGAGGAGTCCCCATGCGCAAGTCCTTGCTCGTCCTTGCCGCCGTGGCCGGTGCGGCCGCGGGCGTCGCCGCCTGGAAGCGCTACAACAACACCTCGCCTGTCGCTGAGCGCGCCGACGCGTGGGCCGATGCGGTGTCGACGTTTGCCGACCGCACCTCGGGCGGCGTGTCCACTGCCGCGTCGACCACTGCCGAACTCGCCGACAAGGCGGCCCGCGGCGTTTCGGATGCGGCGTACTCCTCCGGGATCGTGCCCCCCAAAGTGGCCGACACCGTGACGGGAGCCGCGGCCGTTGCCGGCGCGGCCGTCTCGCAGGCGGCGCAGACCACTGCGGTAGCGGCGGCCTCGGCTGCTGCGGCCACCCAGAGCGCAGCGACCGAGGCTGCCGAGGCGGCCAAGGGAGCCGCCGACGCGGCCGCCGAGGAACTGCGCGCCAACGAGACCGCCGAGACCCCGAAGAAGGCCGGGGCCGCCAAGAAGTCCGCTCCCAAGAAGGCCACCGCCGACAAGGGCCCCAAGAAGGCGGCCAAGAAGGCCGCCAAGAGCGACCGCGCGGAGGAGCCGGCCGCGTCCTGACCGGGCGTCTTGTCGTCCTCCGTGCCAAACCGCTCAGCCTGCGGGCCCGTTGGCATGCAGAAGGGGTGGGCGGCCGACCGGGGCCGGGAAGGAAACCGGAGTCGCGGACGTTACGTCTACCTGGTACCCATAGATCAGGAGGCATCATGCGCGATCCCGTCGAACTCGTCACGTGGCATGGCGACCCCGCTCCCGTGGAGGGGCGCCGGGTGCTCGTGCACGCCTTCACCGGATTCCTCGATGCCGCCGGTTCGACGGCCATGGCGGCCAGCCTCCTCCAGTCGCGCGAGCCGCGACTCCTCGCGACCTTCGATCCAGACGAGGTCCTCGACTACCGCGCTCGTCGTCCCGTCTTGACCTACGTCACCGATCACTTCGCCGCCGTCGACATGCCGCAGATCGCCCTGCACGAGGTGAGCGACGATTCCGGTACGCCGTTCCTGCTCCTCACCGGTCCTGAGCCCGATTACCAATGGCAGCGATTTTCGGCGGCCATCCTCGACATCGTCCGACGGACGGGCACCGAACTCACCGTCGGGCTGTCGGCGATCCCGTGGCCCGCACCGCACACGCGTCCGCTGGGTGTCACGGTGCACGGGAACGTCCCGTCGCTGGTGTCCAACCCGCATCCGATGCCGGGCAACATCCAGGTGCCCGGGCACATGGGCGGATTCCTTGAACTCACCCTCGGCCAGGCGGGCGAGCAGGCGATCGGGATCGCCACGCATGTACCGCACTACCTCACCCAGTTCGAATACCCCACGGCGGCGATTGCCACGCTCGAGGCACTGTCGTCGGTCACCGGCCTCGTCCTGCCGGTCGACTCCCTGCGCGCACCCGCGTCGCGTGCTGAAGGCGAGATCGCCTCGCAGCTGCAGAGCAACGAGGAGTTCGTCACGATCGTGCGAGCGCTAGAGCAGCAGTACGACCAGATGGCCGCGCTTCGAGCGACCCAGCCGACGGCTGCCACCGGATCCGAGCTCGCTCCGGGAGGCGAGGTGCCCTCGGGCGAGGAGATCGCCGCGCAGGTCGAGCAGTTCCTCGCGCAGATGCACGATCGCGAGTCCGGCGACCCGCAGGAGTAGCCGCCGCCTATCGGCAGACCGTGCCAGGCCTGGGCAGCCGATCGTCGAGCAGGTAAGCCGCCACCGCACGAGTGACGCAGGGGGACCTTGAGCCGATGGCCGTGTGCACATCGCTGGCGTGCGTGAGCAGTGCCCCCGAGTCGAGTTGGCGAGCCAGGCTGCGCGCCCACCTCATGGGCGTCGCCGGATCGTGAGTGGTCCCGATGACGAGGATGGGAGGCGCACCCACGGCGCGCACCGGCCCGGGTGGCTCATCGGCGTGCACCGGCCATGTCGAGCACGGCAGCACCCCCCACGCTAGGAAGCGTGCGATCTCGGGCACGCGCGTGTTGCCCGCTCGCTCGCGCGCCCACCGCGACACCTGGCCACGACCGGGAGGCGCTGGTGAGTCAACGCAGGATACGGCGAGGAACGCTGAGTAGAAGGGCGGTTGCGACGTCGGGAAGGACCGGCTCATCGAGGCCAGCACTGTGCCGTCGCCATCGAGTGCGCGACCGATCGCGTAGATCGTCAGGCGCCAGCTGTTGCGACCGTAGAGCCCGGCGAGAATCCCAACGATGGCCTCCTGCTGTCGCAGGGATGGGCCCTTGGAGACCGGCAGGTCGCCTGCGTCGAGGTCCTCGAGCAGGCGGTTGATGTTCCTGATTACGCCTTGTGTCGTCCGACCGGGCACCGGGCACGAGCCGCGGGCGGCGCACCAAGCCGCCATACGCGCCGCGGCTTCGTCGAAGCCGGTGATCTGCCGATCGGTCAGCCCTACCTGGTCGACACGCGGATCGATCGCCCCGTCGAGCACGAGATGCCCCACGCGTTCGGGGAACTGATCGGCATACATGACGCCGAGGTAGGTGCCGTATGACCCGCCGATGAAGTGGAGCCGATCGTCGCCGAGGGCGGCCCGAAGCATGTCGATATCGCGTGCCGTGTCGCGGGAGCCGACATGGGGCAGGAGTCCGCCCGCGGCCTCGAGGCATTGACTTCCGAAGCTTCGCGCAATGCGCGCGAATCGACGTGCTTCCGCGACGGTGTCGGGCGTCGCATCGAGGCGCGTCCAGGCGCGCAGCTCGCGCTGCGTCATGCAGACGATCTTCGAACTGTCTCCCACGCCGCGTGGATCGAAGCCGACGAAGTCATAGACCTCACCGATTTCGGGGGGCAGTTCCGAGGAGAGGTTCGCGGCATAGGACGTGCCGGGCATGCCCGGGCCGCCGGGGTTGACGATGATCGCTCCGCGACGTTCGCCCGATGCGCGAACGCGGCTGACGGCGATGGTGAGGGTGGCGCCGTCGGGTGCGGCGTAGTCGAGCGGGACGATGAGGCCGGCGCACTCGGTGTCGCCTCCACAGGGCTCCCACTCCAGGGGCGGGGCTTGATTGGCGCCCGCTGCCTCCGGGGCGCCGGCCTGTGCGGCTGCTGGCCCTCCCGGACCCGCGGTGGCCAGCGCACAGCTGAGAGCGGTGAGAAGGAGCCGCCTGAGCACCCCGGATCGCCCCATGGGTCGAACCTAGACTGTGCGCTGCCCGCGCTGCCCGGTGAGCATCGATCGGGCAGCGGTGGGCCAACCCCGGAGGGCGTGGGAGACTTATGGACCGGGCAGGCCTCCGGAGGGCGCCCGTACGAAGGGATCCCTATGACGGCCGCCGCGGGCAACTCCACGTTCCGCTTCCGCGATACTGCCGTCCTATCGGTGTCGATCGCCGAGGCGCCGCTGGTGATGACGTCCGCGGAGATTGATGAGGCCCTTGCTGCCACCTACGAGCGGGTCGGGGTGCGCCCGGGCCTGCTCGAGGAACTGGCCGGCATTCGCGAGCGCCGCTGGTGGCCCGCGGATGTGTCGTTTGCCGACGCCGCGGCGATGGCCGGTGCCAAGGCGCTGGCCGATGCTGGCGTGGATCCCGGACGGATGGGCCTCCTCGTCGACACCTCGGTGTCGCGTGCCCACCTCGAGCCGTCCGCTGCCGTCGACGTGCACCATCAATTGGGCATGCCCTCCAAGTGCATGAATTACGATGTGTCCAACGCGTGCCTCGGCTTCGTCAACGGCATGCACCTGGCTGGCATGATGATCGACGCCGGCCAGATCGACTACGCCATCGTCGTCGACGGCGAGGGCTCGCGCGAACTCCAGGAGCGCACGATCGCCCGCCTGCAGCGCGACGATGCGACGGCTGACGACATCTTCGAGAACTTCGCGTCCCTCACCCTCGGCTCGGGGGGCGCGGCCATGGTCCTGGGCCGCGCGAGCGATCATCCCGAAGGGCACCGCTTCGTCGGGGGAGTCTCGCGGGCAGCCACTCAGCACCACCGCATCTGCGTGGGCGACATGCAGCAGATGCGCACCGACTCCCGGGCGCTGCTAGAGGCGGGACTCGACCTTTCCGTGCAGACCTGGACGGAGGCTGGGGAGCACTTCGACTGGTCCGACCTCGACTGCTACGTGATTCATCAGGTCTCCAACGTCCACACCCAGGCCATCACCGCTGCCCTGGAGATCGATTCCGCGCGAGTGCCGCTCACCTTCCCGACGCAAGGCAATATCGGTCCGGCGTCGATCCCCTTCACATTGGCACTTCAGACCGACGACCTCCGCGCAGGCGACCGTGTCGGCTGTCTCGGCATCGGCTCGGGGCTCAACGCGTCGGTCATCGAGATCGCCTGGTAGCAGCGGCGCGTGATCGCTCCGCCAGCACTCCCCGGGCTAGACCCCGCGTGGTCGCATCACATCACCGTCGCTGGCCGCGGCACTTTCCACGCGCTCGAGCGTCCGGCGATGGGCGCCCCTGAGATCACGGTCCTCGCCGTTCACGGCAATCCCACCTGGTCCTACCTCTGGCGCCGATTGCTCGCCCAGGCACCGGCAACGTGGCGCGTCATCGCCGTCGATCATCTCGGCATGGGCTACTCCGAGCGCACCGATGGCGTGCGCCGGCTTGCCGTGCGGATCGACGACCTTGACGCATTGACCGAGGCATTGGCGGTGAGCGGGCCGGTGGTCATCGTCGCTCACGACTGGGGCGGTCCGATTTCGCTGGGCTGGGCCCTGCGCCATCGCGACTCCCTGCGCGGCATCGTGCTCACCAATACCGCCGTCCACCAGCCACCGCGGGCCCCCGCACCCACACTCATCCGATTCGCGCGCTGGCGTCCGGTGCTGCGCGCGCTGACCGAGCGCACGCCGGGATTCGTGCGGGGTGCGACGTTTCTCTCGCGCAACATGCCCGCTGATGTGATCGCTGCCTATCGAGCCCCCTACCGCGGCGTGGCCGCGCGGCGCGCCATTGGCGACTTCGTTGCCGATATCCCGCTCGAGCCCGACCATCCCAGCGCCGCGACGCTCGACGCCATCGCCGATGAGCTCTGCAGTCTGGCCGATGTCCCGGTCTTCCTGGCCTGGGGATCGGATGACCCGGTCTTCTCCGACCGCTACCTGCGCGACCTAGTCACTCGCATGCCGCACGCCGACGTGCACCGATACGAAAAGGCACGTCACCTGGTCACCGAGGACGCGCCCGCGTGCATCCCCGACATCATCGAGTGGATCGGGCACCTGGCGGAGCCGACGCGCACCACGACGTCGCCTCCGGCCCCGATCGATTCGATGGATGCCCGTCTCCTGGGGCGGGCGACGGACACCTCCGTCGCGATTGCCGACATGCGATCGGGGCTGCGCGTGAACTGGTCGGTACTCGCCGCTCGGACGTCGGAGATTGCCGAGGGCCTGTCAGACCTCGGCGTGGCCCCCGGTGACCGCGTGGCCATGCTCGTCCCTCCCGGGCCCGATCTTGTCGCCGCCGTCTACGCGACGTGGCGCATCGGTGCCGTCGTCGTCGTCGCCGACTCCGGCCTCGGCGTGCGCGGCATGCGGCGCGCACTGCGCAGTGCCGAAGCGCAGCACGTGATCGGCATCCCCGCAGGCCTCGGCCTCGCGCGCACGCTGGGTCTGCCGGGACGCCGCATCCTGGTTGGGCGCACGGGCCCGGCCACGCGCATTCTCGCCGCCGACGCCACGCTGTCGGAGGTGGCGCGTCGTGGCAGAGCCGCGGCCGTGTCCACGGGGGCAGCTCCGGCCGCCGATGACGATGCGCTCGTGGTCTTCACGTCGGGAGCGACGGGGCCGGCGAAGGGTGTCGTCTACACGCATCGACGCCTTTGGGCCCTGCGCGACGCACTGCGCGATGCCTACGACATCCGTCACGACGGGGAGACCCCGGACGCGCTCGTCGCGGCGTTCGCTCCCTGGGCGGTGCTCGGACCGGCGCTGGGCATCGCCTCGGCAATCCCCGACATGGAGATCACCGACGCGTCGAGCCTGACCGCCGAGACGACCGCGGCCGCAGCGGCCGCGGTCGGCGGCACGCTCATGTGGACGTCACCCACCGCCCTGCGTGCCATCGTTGCCACGGCCGATCACCTCACGGGATCAAGCCGCGCCGACCTCGAGCACCTGCGCCTGGTCCTCGCCGCAGGAGCACCCGTGCCACCCGAGTTGCTCGACGCCGCGGCGCACCTTATGCCCCGCGCGCAGTTCGCGACCCCCTACGGCATGACCGAAGCTCTCCCGCTCACCGAGGTGACGATTGAGGAGTTGCGCGAGGCACGCGGCTTGGGCGTGCTGGTGGGCCGTCCGTTGCCGGGAGTCGACGTGGGCATCGCGCCGCTGGCGCGCGATGCCGAACCCTCCGCCGACCTGGTGACGACCCCGGAGGTCACGGGTGAGATCGTCGTGCGCAGCGCCTGGATTCGCGACCGTTACGACCGGCGATGGGCCACGCAGCGGCGCGCCGACTCTCCGGAAGGCTGGCATCGCACGGGCGACGTCGGTCACCTGGACGGGCAGGGGCGCCTGTGGATCGAGGGACGCCTCGCGCACATTCTCGTCACGCCCGGCGGTCCGGTCACCCCGGTAGCCGCCGAGCTCGTGGCGCAGCGCTGCGCCGACACCACACTGGCGGCTCTGGTCGGCGTGGGACCCCTGGGAGTGCAGGTGCCCGTCATCGTCCTGCTCGCTCCCGGTCCCTCCCTAGGCCTGGCCAACGTCGATCTCACGCGTCGCGTGCGCGCGGCCGTGCGCGACGCCACCGGCCTAGAGATCGCGGCGGTGCTCACCATGCGGGCGCTCCCGGTCGATGTGCGTCACCGTTCGAAGATCGATCGCACGCGCATCGCGCGGGAGGCCTCGAAGTTCCTGTCGGGTCAGGGCGACGATGACTGAGCGCGTGCTGGTCACCGGCGGTTCGGGGGTCGTCGGCTCGGCGACGATCCGCGCGCTGCGGGCTACCGGCCGCGAGGTCGTCTCGCTCCAGCGGAGCCCGCTTCCCGTGCCGCTCGCTGCGCTGGGGGTCGTCGAGGCGCGGGGTGACATCACCAATGCGGCCGCGGTCGCGCAGGCCATGCAGGGGATCGACGCGGTCGTCCATGCTGCCGCCAAGGTCGAGATCACCGGGCCGTGGTCGGATTTCGCGGCCGTCAATGTCGGGGGCACCCGCACGCTGCTGGATGCCGCCGAGGGGGCGGGTGTCTCCCGCGTGGTGTTCGTCTCCTCGCCCTCGGTCGCGCACGTGGGGGAGTCGCTCGTGGGGGCCGTTGCGAAGCCCGCGGATTCCCACATGGCGCGGGGCAACTACTCGCGTAGCAAGGCGATGGCCGAGGTCGATGCTCTCGGACGCGATCGTCCCGGGTTCGCGGTCACCGCGATACGGCCACACCTGGTCTGGGGCGTCGGCGACACGCAGCTCACCGCGCGCATCGTCGAGCGCGCTAGGGCGGGGCGCCTGGTCACCATCGGTTCTGGTGCCGCACTGATCGATACGACGTACGTCGACAATGCCGGCGAGGCTATCGTCTGCGCTGTCGAGCGCGCCGCCGACGATGGCGTGCACGGGCACCCGCTTGTCGTGTCCAACGGAGAGCCGCGCACGGTGACCGAGATGCTGACTCGCATTGCGGAAGCTGCCGGTGCCCCGGGCCCTCGCCTGTCAGTTCCCTTCGCGGTGGCGCGTGCGGGCGGCCGCGTGCTGGAGGAGTTCTGGGAGCGCTCGGGGCGCTCGGGGGAGCCACCCGTCACGGCGTTCTTGGCCGAGCAGCTGGCTACGGCCCACTGGTTCGACCAGCGCCAGACCCGGCTCCTGCTGGGGTGGCACCCACGGGTGAGCCTCGACGAGGGGCTCGACCGCCTCGCGGTCGCCCTGGGCGGGTCTGGGTGAGTACTCCCGGCGAGCCTTCCGGGCCCCGGGCCCGGCGAGGGCTATAACAGGACGAGGCCCCTCCCAGTATGAGTGGGAGGGGCCTCGCTCAGACCCGCTCGGTGCCGACCGCCCGTGAGGGCTGGCTTCTCGGGGGTGTCTCCCCTTCCGTCCGTCGCACCCATTGCTGGGGCGCCGCCGGTCCGATCTCGGATCCCGGGCTTTCCGTCCGACCGATCCCCGCAGACACGCGGGGTCTGGAGTTGCCTCCACCCTCACCTTGCGGTTCGGGAGTCTTACCTTCAACCCGATCACTTGGTTTCCCTCGTGACAAGTCAGTTGTATAGGCCCTTAGCAAGCAGCACAAGGGGGTGTCGCGGATTTTCTCAGTTTCTTTGGCCCCACTGGTTCGTTTGCATTGCCACCGTCTCCCTCGCCACACTGGTGTGTCCGTCGAAGGCGGATTCCGGGTCGACGTACCCTCGTGGGGTGACTGCGGGAACGGTCGTCTATCTCCACGGGACGGGCGGCTCCCGGCCGGGCTGGGCCGATGCGCTGCGCGGTGGCGCCGATGTCATAGCGCCCGACTACTCCGACCTCCTAAATCTGTCGCGCGACGTGTACGCCGCACCGCGCGTACGGTCACGTGACGAGTCGCGCACGCCGGACGCTGCGCATCGTGCGCGCTACCTGGCGCGTCAGCGGCAGGTAGCGCAGATGGTGCAGGATGTTGGCGAGGCAATGCCGCCGGGTGCGTCGTGGCCTGCAGCACTCCCGCATCCTGCACGACTGCCTGACCGCCTGCCTCTCCCGCAGGTGCTGCGCACTCCTTTGTTCGGCATCGATCAAGTCGGGCGCTACCTCGACGATTCGTCACGGCGTGCCGCGGTCGTCGACCGAGTGCGTGGCCAGCTCATGCGAGCGCAAGCCCCCGTCGTCGTCATCGCGCACTCACTCGGGTCAGTGGTGATGCTCGACGTGCTCGATGACCTTCCCTGCGAGGTGGCCGCCCTCGTGACCATCGGCAGCCCGCTCGGCCATGAGGCGGTGGCCGGCGCCCTCGCCCCCGGGCCCTTCCCCTACGACCGGGTGGGCTGGTGGGCCAATCTCGTCCACCTCCTCGATCCGGTGCCGTTCGGCCGGGGTGTCGCCGATCGTTTTCCCGCCGCCCACGACGTCTATCTGCCGGTTCTCGCCGGCCTCAGCGCGCGTTCGGCGATGCGAGCGGTGCCATCGCCCGGATGGCCGGAGGCCCTCAGTGCAGTGCCGTGGATCACGCAGGGCATTGCCCGCGCGGCAACCGCGCACCTCGAGACGACCTACCTCTCCACGCACACGATGCACGCCATGATCGACTACGCGCTCGATGGGCAGGCGGTGGCGGCGTGACTCCGTGGCGCACCTACGCCGATCCTGCAGTCATCGATTCGCAGCGATCCGCTGACGAGCAGGTGTTCGCCGGACGCACGCTGCGCGACTCGGTCACCTTCAGCGATGCACTCACGGGCGTGCCGACCGGAATCGTCGTGCCGCTCATCGGGATCAGCGACATCGGCGGTGTTGGCGCGGTCGATGGCGGTGCCAGCGCCCTGGTCCTCGACGTCCTCGACGTCGACGACGCGCTTCCCGGACCCTGGGAGTGGGATGTCGTGGGGCTGGCCGGATCCCTGGGGGAGCGGGCCATCCGGGCGCTGGCCGAGGGCTACCAGCAGGGCGTGGCAGCGATCGGCCGGGAGCCGTTGCACTCGGCGAGGGGACGCGCGCTGGCGATAGCCGGGCGAATGGCCCGCGGCGAGGATGCCCTGTCCTATCCCGATGGCGTCCGCCGACTCGTGGGCAAGGGAGCGCAGCCCGAACTGCGTGCGGACCGGGTCGCTGCGCGGTGGCACCAACCGGTCAGCGGACGTCCGCCGCCGAGCGATCTGGCGCGCGAGTTCGCTCAGTACCGGGAAACAGTAAGTGAGTCTGTCGCGGCTCTCCTGGGCAACTACCGGGTCACCGACGCCCTGGTCTCCGAAGACGGGCGGCTCATGGTTCTCCTAGCTCGCGGTCAGCGCGATGTCGTGCTGCTCGAAGCTCTACCGGTCAGCGCATCGACCTGGGAGCCTCGCGCAGGAGCCTGGCGCGCCGGATCCGACGTGCAGCGTGTCCTGCTGGCACGAGAGACGGTGCCACTTGCCCCGCTCACCATGCTGGGGTGGTCGACGAGTCCGGATGGAGCGGTCTCACGCGTATGGTCGCGCGCGCGCGGATCCGACCGGTCGAAGCGCGATGCGAAGGGCTCGGGCACCCGGCGACGAGCCCACGACGCTGGAGTGCTGCTCGGACTCGTGCACGCCCTGGGCGGAGATGCGGGCATGCTGTCGGGCTATCTCGGACGCTCCGGACGCTTTGCCGACGCCTTGGTCGACGCCGTTCGGCCGGCGGCCTGAGATCTCTTACGCGCGAGAGATGACGAAGGCATCCATCCCCCAGGCGATCGTCAGGTGCGTGACCACGCCGGCCGCGATTGACCGTAGTTGCAGGGCAACGTAGCCGAGGACCAGGCCGCCGATGAGGCTCGAAGCGCACTCGGGCATCGGCTTGCCGAGGTGGAGCAGGCAATACGCGAACGCCATCGCCGGCACCGCATGAACGCCCAGGATCGGAATGCCCGCGAAGACAAGAAAGCCACGGAAGAAGAACTCCAGGGCGATGAACGTCGCGCCGTAGGCGGCCTCGAAGACCAGGAGCTTGACGAACGTGCTGTCTACGCCGCTTTCGTAGTCGTAGAAGGGATAGACGACTTGGAAGCGCTCGTCGGCAGAGACCAGCCAGACCACGACCAGCATAACGGGAGCGATGAGAGCGATGAGGATGCCCTCTGACTTCACGAAGCCCAAGGACAGCCCGTAGCTTCGCACGCGCTGCCGAACCGTGACCGCGTAGAGCACGGGGATGGCAACGTAGACGCTGATGCTCGTGCCCGCCCACCACAGCGAGTTGGCGAACGACACGTCGCCGACGTCGGCTGAGGTGAAGGGCGCGAGCTGCGAGGCCCACAGGAGCAGGGCGGGAGAGGCCCACAGGCAGGCGAGGTAGAGCCACGCCCGCCAGGGCAGCAGCAGGCGACCGCGCGACGTGGACCCCCGCAAGGCTAGGGCGATAGCAAGACCCATCGCAGCCGCACCCGGCAGCGCGAACACCGCGAGGCTCCGCGCGAGGCTGCCGCGTCGCCAGGCCTCGACGGGGGCGACCTCGTAGGAGATCCAGACACACGTGAGAGCCGCAGCCGCGAAGGCCAGCATGGCCAGCGCGGTGCGTCGACCATGCGCTCTCCAGGCCCACGCGGTGATGGCGGCCACGGCTGCGATGGCGATGACCATGACCTGCCAGGCAGCGAGCACCGGCCGACCCTATCCGCGGACCGCCCGCGCGGGCAGCCGTCGGCGGCTACGCTCGCAGTGTGGGGTCCGCATTGCGCACGCTGATGCCCCAGCTCGCCGCCCAGGACGCCGGTCGGCTCGACAACCTGCCCTGCCTGGATGGCGCCACTGCACTCGAGGCGCTTCCAGGGGGAATCACCAATCGCAACTACAAGGCCGTCACACCGCGAGGCACCTTCGTGATTCGAGTGTCGGATGCGCAGTCGTCGCTCCTGGCTGTCGATCGTGACAACGAGCATCGCAACTCGCTTGCGGCTGCTTACGCAGGCGCCGGTGCACCCGTGGTCGACTACCTGCACGGCCAGGGTGTCCTCGTCGTCGGATTCCTCGAGGGGCGCACCTTCGTCGAGGACGACGTACGGCGACCCGAAAACCTTCCGCGTATCGCCGAGGCCTGCCGGCGGCTGCACGCCGGCCCGCGATTCGCTTCCGACTTCAACATGTTCGACATACAGGCCCGCTATCTGGAGGTGGTGCACGAGCGGGGCTTCCGGCTGCCTGATCGCTACGAGGAGTTCCTTCCGGTCATCGAGCGCATGCGCGCAGCGATGCAGGCTCGGCCCGAGCCCACGGTGCCCTGCAACAACGACCTACTCGCCCGCAACTTCATCGACGACGGCAGTCGGATCTGGATCATCGACTACGAGTACTCGGGCAACAACGAGGCAAGTTTCGAGATCGCCAACATCTGGAGCGAGTCCACGCTCCCGCTGGAGCTCCTCGAGCCTCTGGTGGCCAGCTACTGGGGTGCGCACGATCCGGCCAAGGTCGCGAGGGCGCGCCTTTGGGCGGTCATGTCGCAGTACGGGTGGACCCTGTGGGCGGCCATCCAGGACTCCATCAGCCCCATCGACTTCGACTTCTGGGGCTGGGGGATGGAGAAGTACGACCGCGCCGTGGCCACCCTCGAGGGCCCCGACCTCGTCGGTCTCCTGGAGTCGGTAGCCGGCCGGTGAACGCCCCCGGCCGGGCGTAACGCCGTTTCCGCTGGGCGAATTGCGGGGTGTTGCTGCGCAAAAGCCCCGCCAGCAGGACGCTCGCCCTCAACGTGGGTGGATCAGCCGCCCCCCGGGTCGTAGGGCTTGACGGTCGTGCCGTCGAAGATTGTGGCCTTCATGTCAGCCGTGCAGAGCGCGCGTCAGGGCGGCAATGCGCGTGTCCCAGATGCGTTGGCTCAGCTCCGCCGTGGGCGCGAAGATCTCTGAGGCGTGGTAGGCGCCGGGGTAGACGTGGAACTCGAGGGGATTGCCCGCCTGCAGGAGCCGGCCCGCGAAGTCGACGTCCTCGTCGCGGAAGAGGTCCATGTCGCCCACGTCGATGAACATCGGGGGCAGACCGCGAAGGTCGGTGGCGCGAGCAGGCGCGGCGTATGCGTCGGCCGCGGCGCCACCGAGGAACCACGCCCATGCCTCGATGTTGCCCGCCCGGTCCCAGATGCCGACCTCGGTGATCTCCCTGCTCGACGGCGTCTGGTTACGGTCGTCGATCATGGGGTAGGGGGCCATGACGTAGGTGATGGCCGGGGCGCCGCGGTCGCGGGCCATCAGGGACAGGGCAATAGCGAGGTTGCCTCCCGCGCTGCCACCGAAGACGCCCAGCCGGTCGGTGTCGATGCCCAGGGCGGACGCGTGCTCGACGGTCCATGCGAGCGCGGCGTAGCAGTCATGGGAGGGCGCAGGATGGGGGTTTTCGGGAGCCTTGCGGTAGTCGGTGGAGACGACCACGGCATTGACGGCCTCGCACAGCATGGCGCACGTGAGTTCATTGGCCTCGAGGCTGCCCATGATCATCCCGCCGCCATGGATGTACAGGATGCCGGGCAGCACTACGCCCGTGCCGTCGACAGGGGTGTAGACGCGCACTCGCAGGTCGGGTGCGCCCTGCGGTCCCGCAATCACGCGGTCCTCCGCCACCACGCGATCAGTGGGTGGCACCTCCGCCATTTGCGCGGCGAGAAGGCCGTCCACCAGGGCACGGCGTTCGACGATGTCGGGGATGGAGTTGAAGCCGCCGGGGATGGCCTGAAGAAGCGCCTCCAGGGGCTCGCGCGAGGCAGCATCGAGGCGATCTCGCTGGGCCGACACAGGGCGCTCCCTTCGGTGGCGAAACGACTGGGGAAACGCTAGGGCAAGCCCTCGCACCTGTCAGGGCTTCAGGCAACCGGTGACGCGACACGGTGGCCAGTCCGAGCCAGACGCTTCGCCCGCGCCCCTGCTGTCCGGCGGACTCGCTGAGCGCCGTGAGCGCGCCGGAGTACTCGCCGCCGACGGAGAAGCCCTGCATGAGTCGCATGAGCGTCGTCGACAGCACCAGTGCGTACTTGCGCCCCTTCATGTCGCCGAGGCGGCCGATGACCAGGCCGCCGATGGGGCGAGCGATCTAGTCCACCGCGAAGGTCGCGAAGGTGAGAATGAGGTCGACGGTGGCGCCCCCGGCAGGATTCGAACCTGCGACCTTCGGTACCGGAAACCGGCGCTCTATCCCCTGAGCTACGGGGGCCGGGGCGTCCAGAAGGGTAACAGTCGCAACGCGCGGGCACGGGCGCGCTACGAGGAGAACCAGCGCGGTGGCCCCGCTATGAGCGCGGTAATGAAAGAACCGACCGCGGCGCCTAGGCCGAGCGATGTGCCACTTAGGACGAACGGCGTGAACAGCCAGCCGATGACGAAGGCGATGACTCCGAAGGCGAGCGCCATGACGATCGCGAAGGCGAGGCGCCCGCCGGGCTTGTCGCTACCGCGCTTGGCCGGCGACGCGGCGTTCTTCTCGACGGCACCGGAACCGCTCGGCGTGCCGGAGACCTCGGCCAGGAGGCGCTCGATGTCATCGCTCATGCCTCCATCGTGCGGCATGGGCCGGCGGGCGTCCAGTCTGGAATTGATCGCGGGTTGACGGGTTGGCGAATCACGCGATTTCGGGGCAGCGTGGCAGGGCACCGGGCCGTGGTCGGGGGAGTGGGCCCGGAATGCAGAACGGCCCGGCCCCCTTGAGGGCCGGGCCGTTCTGGCGTCGCGCGTCAGACGATGCGGACGTTGTCGGCCTGGGGGCCCTTCGGGCCCTGGACGATGTCGAACTCGACGCGCTGGTTCTCGTCGAGGCTGCGGTAGCCATCGGCCTGAATGGCGCTGAAGTGCACGAACACGTCGGCACCTCCGTCAGCCTGAGCGATGAAACCGAAGCCCTTCTCGGCGTTGAACCACTTCACAGTTCCCTGTGCCATGCGGGGTGACTCCTAGCGATAGATCCCAAGTGCGGATACGTGGTCGCCGGGCGGTTGCCCGGCGGGCTGGTGGTGCTGCCCGATACGACGGCCGTGCCGCCGTGCCGGGCTGAGCCGACGTCCCGGCCTTGGGTCTTGCCCCAGGTAGCCGAAACGCCCGCCGAATTGCGGGGGCGGGCGTTCCTCGAACGGTGGTCCTTGTGCAGCACAGCCGCGAAGACCGTAGCACGCGGGCTTGACGGCCCGGGGCGTGATCCGTGGACAGGGGCCGGTCAGAGCGGCGACTACGCTCCGGCCATGACGCCCGAGCAACTCGCTGACGCGATTCGCGGGGTGGTGGATGCCCTGGTGGCCGAGGGGGCGCTCGCGGGTCCGGTCCCGCACGAGATTGTCGTCGAACGGCCGCGGCAGAAGGAGCACGGCGACTACGCCACCCCCGTCGCGCTGGCGCTCGCCAAGTCGACAGGTCGTCCACCGCGCGAGATCGCAGCCCTGGTCAGCGAGCGCCTTTTTGAGGTTCCGGGCATTGCTGCTGCCGAGGTTGCCGGCCCGGGGTTCGTCAATCTGCGCCTGGCGACTGACGCCCAGGGCCGGTTGGCCGGCGACATCGTGCGCGCATGTGCCGACTACGGCCGCGGCGGCGAACTGGCCGGACGTCGCATCAATGTGGAGTTCATCTCCGCGAATCCGACTGGGCCGATCCATCTCGGTCACACGCGCTGGGCGGCGGTGGGAGACGCCCTCGCACGCGTGCTCGCTGCCGCAGGGGCAGAGGTCGCCACCGAGTTCTATATCAACGACCGAGGCGTGCAGATGGATCGCTTCGGTGCCTCGGTCATGGCTGTTGCTCACGGACGCCCGGTGCCCGAGGACGGCTACCACGGGGCCTACATCACCGACCTCGCCGCCGCGATCGTCGCCGAGCATCCTGACTTCCTCTCCCTGCCCGAGGACGATCAGCTCGTGGCCTTCCGCGAGGCTGCCTATGCGCTCCAACTCGCCGAGCAGCAGCGGGTGCTCGACCTCTTCCGGACGCACTTCGACACGTGGTATTCCGAGCGCTCGCTGCATGACTCGGGGGCCGTGGAGCGGGGTATGGAGCGCTTGCGCGGGCAGGGTCATGTCTTCGAACTCGACGGGGCCACGTGGCTGCGCACGACCGACTTCGGCGACGACAAGGACCGGGTGCTCGTCAAGGCTGATGGCGAGATGACCTATTTCGCCTCCGACACCGCCTACTACGTCGATAAGCGCTCGCGGGGCTTCACGACGTCGATCTACCTGCTGGGGGCGGATCACCACGGCTACGCCAGTCGCCTGCGAGCTGTTGCAGCCTGCGCGGGTGATGACATGGACGTGAGTGTCGAAGTGCTCATCGGTCAACTCGTGAAGATGATGCGCGATGGCCAAGAGGTCAGGCTCTCCAAGCGCGCCGGCACGCTCATCACCCTCAAGGAGTTGATTGAGGAGGTGGGTGTTGACGCGGCGCGCTACTCGCTTATCCGCTACCCGGTCGACTCGCCCATGACCCTCGACCTCGATCTCCTCGTGCAGCGCTCCAATGACAATCCCGTCTTCTACGTGCAATACGCGCACGCTCGCGTGTGCTCGGTCCTGCGCAACGCCGCCGAGCTCGGCATCGATTGGCGGGGTGCCGGATACGACCCCGCAGTGCTCGAGCACGAGAGAGAAGGTGAACTCCTGCGGGCCCTCGTGGAGTTCCCGGCCGTGGTGTCATCGGCCGCCGAACTGCGCGAGCCGCATCGCGTCCCGCGCTACCTGGAGTCGTTGGCCACGGCGTACCACCGCTTCTACGACAACTGCCGGGTGTTGCCCCGCGGCGACGAAGTCGTGAGCGATCAGCAGATCGCCCGACTCTGGCTGTGCGCCGCGACCCGGCAGGTCCTGGCTAACGGCCTCGACCTGTGCGGCGTCTCAGCCCCCGACCGCATGTGACTTCGGCTCGGTCGCGGGGATCGAGTCCATGGCATCCCGCCCGCTCGTGATCCGTGACTCGACGGTAGGCACGCCGGGCGCTGTCAGCGCCCTTCAGACGCGCCACTGCTCGCTTGCTGACCGGCCGTCGATACTCTGCGGGCCATGCGCGCGCACCCTGCCGGCCCTCGCCATGGCGATGTGTTCACGCCCGGTGCCGTGCCCCGGATGCCGGCCGGCGTAAATGCCTTGGAGCCGGGGATATGGCCGACCAGTTCGCACCGCGCGTCCGGCGGCAGTCTCGTCGTCGGCGGCTGCGACGTGCGACGACTCGCCGCCGACTACTCGACTCCGCTCTTCGTCATCGACGAGGTCGACTTCCGCGGGCGCGCGGCCGATTTCCGTGATTCCTACGCGCGAGGCCCGGCGCCAGCCACCGTCTACTACGCGGCGAAGGCGTTTCTCGCCACCACCATCGCCCGCTGGGTCGAGCAAGAGGGCCTCGGGCTCGACGTCGCCACGGGCGGCGAGCTCGCCGTCGCCCTCGCGGCCGACTTCCCCCCCGATCGCATCATCATGCACGGCAACAACAAGTCGCTGGAAGAGATCGAGACTGCCCTTCGGTCGGGGGTCGGCACGCTCGTGATCGACTCCGTGCCGGAGATCGACATGGTGTCCGCGGTCGCCCTGCGTCTTGGGGTCACCGCTCGCGTGCTCGTGCGCGTCACCGTGGGCGTCGAGGCCCACACCCACGAGTTCATCGCCACGGCCCACGAGGACCAGAAGTTCGGCCTGTCGCTGGCCACGGGCGAGGCCCGCGACGCTGTGGCCCGCGTCCGATCGGCGCCCGCACTCCACTTCGCCGGACTGCACTCGCATATCGGCTCGCAGATCTTCGATGCCTCGGGCTTCGAGATAGCCACCTCGCGCATCGCCGACCTTGCCGCGAAGATCGCGTCGGACGGCGCCTCGATCGAGGAACTCAATCTCGGGGGTGGCATGGGCATCGCCTACACCTCGCTCGATGACCCCCTGGGTGTGCCTGACATGGCAGCAGCGCTCGAGAGGATCGTCGTCAAGTCCTGTGAGCGTGCAGGGGTCGACATACCGCGCCTGTCCTTCGAACCGGGCCGGGCCATCGTCGGGCCCGCGGGTATCACCCTCTACCAGGTGGGGATCGTCAAACCCGTCGAGCTAGACAATGGCCTGGTGCGCACCTATGTGTCTGTCGACGGCGGCATGAGCGACAACATCCGCACGGCGCTCTACGACGCGGACTACACCGTCGTGCTCGCCTCGCGCGAGTCATCTGCACCCCCGCAACTTTGTCGTGTGGTCGGCAAGCACTGCGAGAGCGGTGATGTGGTGGTCCGCGACGCCTGGCTACCCTCCGATCTGGCGCCGGGCGACCTGCTCGCCGTTGCGGCCACGGGCGCCTACTGCCGATCGATGGCCTCCCAGTACAACTACGTGCCGAGGCCCGCGGTTGTCTCCGTGCGCGAGGGTGCCACCACGACTATCCTCAGACGAGAGACCCAGGCCGACCTGCTTGCCCTCGACCCCGGAGCCCCCAGTTAGGCGTGCGTTCGCGGAGCACCGCGATCTGACAGGCTTAGGCCGCACGCACCAGTCGTTCCACGAGGAGTCACATGTCCGCGTCGTCGCCCGCGCCCATCACCGTGGCCCTGCTCGGCGGCGGCACCGTGGGATCGCAGGTCGCTCGGCTGCTGGTTGACAACGCCGCCGACCTGGCCGCGCGCGTGGGAGCGCCTCTTCAGCTCATCGGTGTCGCGGTGCGCGACGCTTCGCGTGCCCGCGATGGGGTGCCCGCCCACCTTGTGACCGACGATGCTGCTTCGCTCACGGCGCGGGGGGCGGACATCGTCGTCGAGGTCATGGGTGGCATCGAGCCGGCCCGATCCCTGATCCTGTCCGCCATGGCTGCGGGCTCGAGCGTGGTGACCGCCAACAAGGCTCTTCTCGCGGCTGATGGAGGCACCCTCTACCGGGCCGCCGCCGACAACGGCGTCGATCTCTACTTCGAGGCCTCCGTCGCGGGCGCCATCCCGCTCCTGAGGCCGCTGCGCGAGTCTCTCGCCGGTGACCGGGTCGAGAAGGTGCTGGGCATTGTCAACGGCACCACCAACTTCATCCTGACCAAGATGGAGTCGGAGGGAGCCGACTACTCCGTCGCGCTGGCCGAGGCGCAGGCGCTCGGCTATGCCGAGGCTGATCCGACCGCCGACGTCGGCGGCCATGACGCTGCTGCCAAGGCCGCGATTCTCGCCGAGCTGGCATTCCACACCCGGGTCACCGCCGACGACGTGTCGTGCGAGGGCATCACCGGGGTAACCGCAGCGGATGTCGAGGCGGCTCGCGACATGGGGTTCGTCATCAAGCTCCTCGCTGTCGCCGAGCGCACGCTGGACGACTCGGGTGTGATCGTCCGCGTTCACCCGGCGATGGTGCCCAACGACCATCCGCTCGCAAGCGTTCGCAACGCCTTCAATGCCGTCTTCGTCGAGGCGGAGTCCGCCGGGGCGATGATGTTCTACGGCCGGGGTGCCGGTGGCGCACCCACGGCCAGCGCCGTGCTCGGCGACCTGGTCGCCGTGGCGCGCAATCGGATTTCGGGAGGCCGCGGGCCCGGCGAGTCGACCTATGCCGGCCTGCACGTGCGTTCCATCGACGAGGCGCGCACCCGCTACTACGTCAACCTCGACGTCGCCGACCGCCCCGGCGTTCTCGCCGCTATCGCCCAGGCGTTCGCCGACAACGGCGTTAGCATCCAGGTCGTCCGACAGGACGGTCACGGTGACGATGCCGGCCTCATCGTCCGCACCCACCTGGCGACCGAGGGCTCGCTGCGTCGCACCGTCGACAACCTCCGCATGCTTGATGCCGTCAAGAATGTCGTGGGCGTCATGCGAGTCGAGGGGGAGGCCGGGCCGTGACCGCTCCGCAGTGGCGCGGCCTGATCGAGGAGTACCGCGATCGGCTGCCGGTGCGCGCGAGCACTCCCGTGGTCACGCTCCGAGAGGGCGGCACGCCGCTGGTCTATGCCTGCGTCCTCAGCGAGATGACCGGATGCCAGGTGTGGCTCAAGTACGAAGGCGCCAACCCGACCGGCTCATTCAAGGACCGTGGCATGACCATGGCCATCAGCAAGGCGGCCGAAGGTGGTGCGTGCGCGGTCATCTGTGCCAGCACGGGCAACACGTCGGCGAGCGCCGCCGCCTACGCCGTCAAAGCCGGCATGGTGTGCGCCGTTCTCGTGCCAGAGGGGAAGATCGCGATGGGCAAGCTTGCCCAGGCAGTCGTGCACGGAGCAAAGCTCCTGCAGGTGCAGGGCAACTTCGATGATTGCTTGACGCTGGCCAGGGCGCTCGCTGATAGCTACCCCGTGTCCCTGGTCAACAGCGTCAACCCCGATCGCATCGAGGGGCAGAAGACCGCCAGTTTCGAAGTGGTAGATCTCCTCGGCGACGCCCCCGACATCCACTGCCTGCCGGTCGGCAATGCCGGTAACATCACCGCCTATTGGAAGGGCTACGTCGAGTACGCCGCCGACGGCCTTGCCACGCATCTCCCGCGCATGTGGGGGTTCCAGGCGGCCGGCGCTGCGCCGCTGGTGTTGGGAGCTCCGGTCGGCTCGCCCGAGACGATCGCCACGGCCATCCGCATCGGTAATCCCGCGTCGTGGGACCTCGCCATCGCCGCCCGCGACGACTCCGGCGGCCTGATCGACAGCGTCACCGACGAGCAGATCTTGGCCGCCTACCACCTGCTGGCCGAGAAGGAGGGCCTGTTCTGCGAGCCGGCCAGTGCAGCGAGCGTGGCTGGCCTCCTGCAAGCGAAGGAGCGGGGATCGCTCGATCCGGGTCAGACGGTCGTGTGCACGCTCACCGGCAACGGACTGAAGGATCCGCACTGGGCACTCGAGGGTGCCCCCGATCCGATCGTCGTGCCCATCGACGCCGACGTCGCTGCTGTCGCCCTGGGGCTTCGGCACTAGTCATGGGCGCGACGTTTCGCTCAGTTGGCGTCGAGGTCGTGGTTCCTGCCACGAGCGCCAATCTCGGCCCCGGATTCGACTGCCTCGGCCTTGCCCTCGGCATTCACGATCATCTGGCGGCCATGGTGACCGAAGACCCGGGCGTGCTCGTTCATGTCGAGGGCGAGGGGGCGGAGTACCTCCCGCGCGATGAGCGACACCTGGTAGCCCGCGCGATGGCCCGCGCTTGGGACGCCATGGGCATCGAGGCGCCCGGTGTCATCGTCAAGTGCGACAACACCATCCCGCAGTCGCGAGGCCTGGGTTCGTCGGCCGCGGCGATCGTCGGTGGAATCCTTCTGGCGCGAGGACTGGTCACCGACGGGGCCCAGCGCCTGCCCGATGAGGCCGTTCTCGATCTGGCCGCGTCGATGGAAGGCCATCCCGACAATGTGGCCGCAACGCTCCTCGGCGGCTTCACGACAGCGTGGGTGGCCACCCCGGGAGCCGACGACATGCATGCCGGTGCCGTACGCCGGGATGTCCACGAGTCGGTCGTCCCCGTCGTGCTGGTGGCCCCTTCGGGAATGTCGACGGCAAGCGCGCGGCGCATGCTCGTCGATCAGGTCTCACGCGATGACGCGGTCTTCAACCTGGGTCGCGTCGCCCTGCTCATCCATGCATTGACCGCCGAGCCTGCGCATCTCATGGCTGCGACCGAAGATCGACTGCACCAGGACGCCCGGTCAGGGGCGTATGCGCAGTCGCACGCCCTCGTCGTGGAGCTCCGCGGCGAAGGCGTTCCCGCGGTGATCTCCGGTGCGGGTCCGTCGGTGCTGGCGTTTGCCGATGAGGGCACCGTGGCCTTGGTCACCGAACGTGCACCGCAGGGATGGACTGCCCTCGTGGTCGACGCTGATCCTGCGGGGGCGCGCATCCACATCCGAGGTGCCTGACCCGGGCCGCCCTTCCTCCGCCCCGGCACCGTGCTATACTTCAAGCGTCCCCCTTCGGATAATGAAATCCCCGCTCCCCGCAAACCTCTCCAGGTCCGGTGGTGGCGGGCGGCGCAGGTCCCGATTCCCCTTACTGGCTTCGACCGCGCCGAACGACCCGGTCCACCGTGGACCGGGCAGGCAACTAAGGATCACTAGGTGACTGACACCACCACCGCCGCCAAGGGCGGCAATGGCCTGTCCAGCATGCTCCTTCCCGAACTCAAGCAGCTCGCTTCCTCCCTCGGCATCTCCGGGGCGAACGCGATGCGCAAGAGCGATCTCGTGGCGGCCATCTCCGCCAAGCAGTCCGGAGGATCAGGATCTGGGGGCCGCAACGGCTCGTCGGGCAACCGCGAGCAGCGCCAAGACCGCGGCAACCGCGAGCAGCGCGAAGACCGCGGTGACCGCGAGCAGAGCTCCGATCGCGACGACCGCTCCTTTGACGACGACGGCGACGGCAACTCGCGCCGCCGTCGGCGTCGCGGCCGCGATCGCTTCCGTGACCGCCGCGACCGGCGCCCGGGAGGCTTCGGGGGCGATCAGGAGATCGAGCTCGCCGAAGACGATGTGGTCGTGCCGGTCGCCGGCATCCTCGACGTCCTCGACAACTACGCCTTCGTCCGCACCGCCGGCTATCTCCCCAGTCCCAACGACGTCTACGTCTCGCTATCGATGGTCAAGAGGCATGGCCTACGCAAGGGTGACGCCGTTACCGGTGCCGTGCGCCAGCCGCGCGACGGCGAGCGTCGCGAGAAGTTCAATCCCCTGGTCCGCATCGACACCGTCAACGGCACCGACCCAGAGTCGGCGCGCCAGCGACCCGACTTCTCCAAGTTGACGCCCCTCTACCCGCAGGAGCGGCTGCGTCTCGAGACCGATCCGGCCAACCTCACCACCCGCGTGATCGATCTCGTCGCACCCATCGGCAAGGGCCAGCGCGGCCTCATCGTGAGCCCCCCCAAGGCGGGCAAGACGATGGTTCTGCAGTCGATTGCCAACGCCATCACGGCCAATAACCCGGAGTGCCACCTGATGGTCGTGCTGGTCGACGAGCGACCCGAAGAGGTCACCGACATGCAGCGCTCGGTCAAGGGCGAGGTCATCGCCTCCACCTTCGACCGCCCGGCCGAGGATCACACGATCGTCGCCGAGCTGGCGATCGAGCGAGCCAAGCGCCTGGTCGAACTCGGGCACGACGTGGTCGTCCTGCTCGACTCCATGACCCGACTCGGCCGCGCCTACAACCTCGCGGCTCCCGCGTCCGGTCGCATCCTGTCGGGCGGCGTGGACTCCACGGCCCTGTATCCGCCCAAGAAGTTCTTCGGCGCGGCCCGCAACATCGAAAACGGCGGATCGCTGACGATCCTAGCCACCGCGCTCGTCGAGACCGGATCGCGCATGGACGAGGTGATCTTCGAGGAGTTCAAGGGCACGGGCAATATGGAGCTCAAGCTCGATCGCAAGCTTGCCGACAAGCGCATCTTCCCGAGCGTCGACGTCGACGCTTCGGGCACGCGCAAGGAAGAACTCCTCATGGCCCAGGACGAGCTCAAGATCGTCTGGAAGCTGCGTCGCGTGCTCCATGCCCTCGACCAGCAGCAGGCCATCGAGCTGCTCCTCACCAAGCTCCGCGATACCCAGAGCAACCTCGAGTTCCTCCTCCAGGTGCAAAAGACGACCCCGTCCGTCACGGCCTCGGTCAGTGAGGACTGATTGGGGCAACGGTCCCTCAATGCCGTACCCTTCCCAGGTCCGGTTCACCGCTTCGGCGGACCCGGACACGCCCGCCGAGGGCGGCCGCTTGGCCGTCGCGACGGCGGGCCAGAGAGGAGCAATCATGAAGTCGGGAATCCACCCCGAGTACGTCGAGACGCAGGTCACCTGCAGCTGCGGATCCACGTTCACCACGCGCAGCACCGCGAAGAACGGCGTCATCCACGCCGATGTCTGTTCGCACTGCCACCCCTTCTACACCGGGCGCCAGAAGATCCTCGACTCGGGCGGTCGCGTCGCGAAGTTCGAGAAGCGCTTCGGCGGCAAGGCCGCCAACGACTCCGCCGCAGCCGCGGCGGAGTGATCCGCTCCGCCACTAGGTAGGCCGCCTCGATGTTCGACGCCTGCGTCGACCTGTCGTCCGAATACGACGGCATCGAGCGGCGGCTCGCCGATCCCGCGGTTCACGCCGACCCGGCCGAGGCTCGTCGCCTCGCCCGTCGGCACGCGGAACTGCGGCCGATCATCGAGTCCTACCGCACCTGGCGCAAAGTGGGCGACGACATCGCCGCGGCCCGGGAACTCGCCGCGACGGAACCGACGTTCGGCACCGAGGCGGATGCGCTCGAGGTGCAGCGCGACGAGGTCGCCGAGCGCCTGCGTTCGCTGCTCGTCCCACGCGATCCACTCGATGGCAAGGACGTCATCCTCGAGATCAAGGCGGGGGAGGGCGGCGAGGAGTCGGCGCTCTTCGCCGGAGACCTGCTGCGGATGTACCTTCGCTACGCCGACCAGCGCGGCTGGAGCACCGAGGTGATCGAGGCCGAGGAATCCGACCTCGGCGGCTACCGTGACGTTGCCGTGGCCGTGAAGGCGCGAGGCGTGCCCGAGCCCGGCGAGGCTCCCTACGCCCGGCTGAAGTTCGAAGGCGGCGTTCACCGCGTCCAGCGCGTGCCGGTCACCGAGTCGCAGGGCCGCATCCACACGTCTGCCGCCGGCGTGCTCGTGCTCCCGGAGGCCGAGGAGGTCGATGTCACGATCGATTCCAACGACCTGCGTATCGACGTCTACCGCTCGTCAGGACCGGGCGGCCAGAGCGTCAACACCACCGACTCGGCGGTGCGCATCACGCACACCCCGACCGGCACCGTGGTGTCGTGCCAAAATGAGAAGAGCCAACTGCAAAACCGCGAGCAGGCGATGCGCATCCTGCGCGCGCGTCTGCTGGCCCTGGCTGAGGAGCAGGCTGCGCAGGAGGCCTCCGACAGTCGACGTGCGCAGGTGCGCACCGTGGATCGCAGCGAGCGCATCCGCACCTACAACTTCCCCGAGAACCGGATCAGCGACCACCGGGTGGGGTTCAAGGCCTACAACCTCGACCAGGTGCTCGAGGGCAATCTCGACGACGTGATCCAGGCCTGCCTCGATGCCAGCGCCGCTGCCGCGCTGGCACCCGGGGAGGGCGGGTGACGTCCTCGACGCCGACGGGGGGCCCACCCGATCGCGTGATGGGCGGCTGGCAGTCCTTGCGCGACGTGCTGGCCGATGCCCAGCGACGGCTCATGGCCGCCGGGGTGCCGTCGCCGGAGGTTGACGCCTCGCTCTTGGCCGCGCACGTCCTCGGCGTCCCGCGGGGGCGCCTCTACCTGCAGGACCCGATGCCAGGCGAGCAGCGCATGGCCTTCGAGCGCCTGCTCACCCGTCGCGTCGCTCGCGTGCCGCTGCAGCACCTCCTGGGCAGCGCTCCCTTTCGCACGATCGAACTCTCCGTGGGGCCAGGAGTCTTCGTACCGCGTCCGGAGACCGAACTCGTGGCAGGCACCGCCATTGACGCACTGCGCGCACTCCCGGCATCCGACCGCATCGCTGTCGACCTGTGCACTGGTTCTGGCGCCATCGCCATTGCCATGGCCGTGGAAATCGACGGCTGCTCGGTGACGGGCGTCGAGGTCGATCCGGCAGCGGCGCGCTGGGCGCGCACCAATGCGGAGCGCTATGCAGACGCCGTGGCGACGCGGAGTGGCTCGGTGCGCATCGTCCAGGCTGATGCGACGCGATGCGCGGGTGTGGGTGGGCAGCTCGCCGAGCTCGCTGGCGCCGCGGCCGTGGTCGTCATGAATCCTCCCTATGTCCCCGAAGGGACCGTCGTGCGCGATCCGGAGGTGCGCGACCATGATCCGGCGCGGGCGCTGTATGGCGGCACTGATGGCCTCCGCGTGATCCGCGGCGCCATCGATACGGCCGCGATCCTGCTTCGCACAGGAGGCCAGGTGGTCATCGAGCACTCCGACGAGCAGGGTGAGTCAGCGGGCGAGAGCGGCGTGCCCGGCGTTCTCCGCATGGACTCGCGTTGGCGCGACGTGACCGACCATCTCGATCTGGCTCGACGCCCGCGGTTCACGACGGCGACGCGGGCGGTCTGAGGTGACACTGCGGATCGATGTCGGCACGCGGCCGTCGTCCGCGCGCAGTCGAGGCATCACCGCGGCGAGTGCTGCGGTCCGCCGCGGCGAGCTCATCGTCGTCCCCACGGAGTCCATGTATGGGCTTGCCGCAGACCCGTTCTCAGCACGGGGCATGTCCGCGTTACGCGAGGCGAAGGGGCGGGATTCGGCCCTGCCAGTGGGCGTGCTGGTCGGCTCGGTCCGAGCCGTCGACGGCCTGGCGCGCGGCATCACGCAGCATGGCCGCGACCTGATAGCGGCCTTCTGGCCCGGACCCCTGACGCTGATCGTGCGCGAGCAGCCGACCCTGGCCTGGGACCTCGGCGGCGACTTGGGGGTGATCTCGGTGCGCATGCCGCTTCATCCGGTGCTTCTCGACCTGCTTGCCGCGACCGGGCCGCTGGCCGTCACGGGGGCCCAGCGCGCGGGCGAGCCAGCGGTGCGCACCTGCGATGAGGCGCAGGCGCAGCTCGGCGACACCGCCGCCCTCTACGTTGATGCGGGCCCCTGCCCGGTCGACCTGCCGAGCGCGATCGTCGACCTCGCTTCCGATCCGCCCGCCCTTCTTCGCGAGGGCGGCTACGACGCGGCAACGCTTCGCGCGGTGTGCCCCGACCTCGTCGGGCCCGAGGCCTGACGGCATCGCACCCTCTGGCGCTGAAGGCGGGTGGCAATCCCAGATCGACCCCGTAGACTGCTCGCAGGCAAGCGAGGGAGTGCAATGACCATGGATACGCCGTTCTGGGGCCCTGATTTCGATCAACTGCAGTCCGAGGACCCGCAGATCGCGGGCATCTTGCTGTCCGAGCTTGATCGAGCCCGTGGTGGCCTGCAGCTGATTGCGAGCGAGAACTTCACCTCGCCCGCCGTGCTGGCCGCCCTGGGATCCACCCTGAGCAACAAGTACGCCGAGGGATACCCGGGCAGGCGCTACTACGGCGGTTGCGCCGAGGTAGATAAAGCCGAGGTGATCGGCATCGAGCGAGCCAAGCAGCTCTTCGGGGCCGAGCACGCCAACCTCCAGCCGCACAGCGGCGCGAGCGCCAACCTCGCCGCCTACGGTGCCTTCGTCAAGCCGGGGGAGACCGTGCTCGCGATGAGCTTGTCTCACGGCGGACACCTCACCCACGGCTCGAAGGTCAACTTCTCGGGGAAGTGGTTCGAGGTCGTCTCCTACGGCGTACGCAAGGACACCGAGACGATCGACTACGACGAGGTGCGCAGCATCGCGCTGCAGCACAAGCCCAGGCTCATCATCTGCGGGGCGACGGCATACCCCCGGCTCATCGACTTCGCTGCCTTCCGCCATATCGCCGACGAGGTGGGCGCGATCCTCATGGTCGACGCGGCCCACTTCATCGGGCTGGTCGCGGGCAAGGCCATACCGAGTCCGGTCCCCCATGCCGACGTGGTCACCTTCACAACTCACAAGGTCCTGCGTGGTCCGCGCGGCGGCATGGTGCTGTGTAAGGCCGAGCATGCCGCGGCCATCGACAAGGCCGTCTTCCCGATGATGCAGGGCGGTCCGCTGATGCACGCCGTCGCTGCCAAGGCCGTCGCGCTCAAGGAGGCAATGTCGCCGGACTACCAGTCCTATGCGGCCCAGGTTATCCGCAATGCGCAGGCGCTGAGCGCGTCGCTGGCCGCCCAGGGCATGCGACCGGTTAGCGGCGGCACCGACACCCACCTGGCCCTGATCGACCTCCGCGGCGTGGGGACCACGGGAGCCGATGCCGAGGTGAGCTGCGACGCGGCGCGCATCACGCTCAACAAGAACGCCATTCCCTATGATCCGCAGCCCCCGACGGTGGGTTCGGGCATCCGCGTGGGCACGCCCTCGGTCACCACCCAGGGCATGGGCGAGGCCGAGATGGCCATCATCGGGCGCCTTATCGGCACAGCGGTGACCGATCCCACATCCGCACTGGCTGTTTCCGCCGAGGTGTCGGAGCTCGTCGCGCGATTTCCCGCCTACGCGCAGACGCCGGTGGGCGTCTGACGCCCGCGGGCGTCTAGGGAGGGACGTGCGGGAATACCTGCTGTGCCTGGCGGCTGCCGCGGCGGTCACCTACCTCACCGTGCCGCTCGCGCGCGCGCTGGCGCTGCGGTGGGGGGCCTTGGCGAAGGTGCGCGACCGCGACGTCCATGACGAGCCCACTCCTCGGCTCGGTGGTCTGGCCATGCTCGCCGGACTCCTGGCGGGATTGCTCCTGGCCAGCAAGCTTCCGCAGATGAGCTCTGTCTTCAGCGGCGATGGCCGCGCGCCCATCGCGCTGCTCGGCGGTGTGGCGATCATTGTGGCCCTTGGCCTCGTCGACGACCGCTGGGGTCTTGCGGCGCCCAGCAAGCTTGCCGGCCAGGTCCTCGCCGCCTCTGTCATGGCCCTGCAGGGCATCTCCATCATCTGGCTGCCCTTCGGGGGCACGCTCGTCCTCGACCCGGTCACCAGCGTCCTGCTGACGGTCCTCGTCGTGCTCGTGTGCATCAACGCCATAAACATGGTCGACGGCCTCGACGGGCTGGCGGCCGGCATCGTGGCGGTGGCGGCTGCCGCCTTCTTCGCCTACTCCTACCTGCTGTCCGTGGAGGTCGGGTTCGAGCGCGCGACCCTGGCGACCCTCACCTGCGCCCTCCTCGTCGGCATGTGCGCCGGCTTCCTGCCGTACAACGTCTTTCCCGCACGCATCTTCATGGGCGATACCGGCTCGATGCTGCTGGGGTTCCTCATGGCCGCCGCCATCATCACGCTCTCCGGCCAGATCGATCCCAATGCGATCGAGGGCGGCACGCTCCTGCCCGCGCTCCTGCCGATCCTGCTGCCTCTGGCCGTCCTCGTGCTGCCCTTCCTCGACTTGGCGCTGGCCGTGCTGCGGCGCACTCGAAAGCGCCGCTCGCCCTTCGCCCCTGACAAGCAGCACTTGCACCACCGTCTGCTGGAGATGGGGCACTCTCAGCGACGTACGGTGCTGCTGATGTACGGGTGGACTGCTGTGGTTGCTGCGGCAGCCCTCACGATGGCATTCGTCCCGGTTGTCTTCGGCCTGGGGATTCTCGTTGTGGGCACCCTCGTCGTCGCGACGGTTGCCCTCCGGCCGCGGTGGGACAAGTCGCGACAGGCCCGCGCCAAGCAGATGTCTCGCACCGGCAGTTAGACCCCCTTCCCACCTCCCAAGTCCCCTCATTCGACCCCGTGGTAGCGTGACAGAGGCGGTTTTCGAGGAGCAGTCTCCCGGCCGTATCGATGGTGGGAGGTGCAATGGCGACGCCACTCCAAGAGGCGCCGTTTGTTCTGCCGTCCGTGGTCTTCCGCCCCGTTCGACTATCGATTCTCTGCGGTCTGATCGCGGCCGCAGCCGTTGGGCTGTCCGCGATGGCCGGCGCCATCATGTTCGGCGTCTACCTGTCGATCGGGCTCGCCCTTGGCCTGCTCAATGCCCTCCTCGTCAAGTGGTCGGTGTCGTCGATCACGGGCGAGGAGCACCCACTCAAGCGGCGAATGGCCCTCAATTCGGCCGTCCGTCTCGTCATCATCACGGTCATTGCCCTGGTCGTGGCATTCGTCTTTCGGCCCTACGGCTTCGGTGTTCTCTTCGGACTCGCGATCTTCCAGGTGTTCCTGGTCCTGAGCACCGTCCTTCCGGTCTGGAAGAAGCTCCGCCAGGGCGATCTTGACGGGGTCGCTACCGACGGCTCAGTGGAGACGACCGATGGTCCATCCGCCGCCGACCAGGCCACCGCGGAATAGCCGCGATGTTCCAGGGAATGCCCCCGGTGGGCGCGCTCGAGGTCGGGCACCATACCGAGGCCACCTGGCTTGGCATGACCGTCAATACCGACACCATCTACGCCACGCTGTTCGCGGCGGCGGTCACCTTGATCCTGGCCTTGATTCTGCGCGCCAAGGTCACGTCCACCGGCGTGCCCAACGGCGTACAGCTCTTTTGGGAGGCCATCACCATCCAGATGCGCTCGCAGGTCCAATCGTCGATGGGCTTGTCGTTGGCTCCGTTTGTGCTGCCCCTGGCGGTTGCCCTGTTCGTGTTCATCCTGGTTGCCAACTGGATCTCAGTGCTGCCCGTGCAGTTCACCAACTCCGACGGCCAGACGGTCGAACTGCTCAAGCCCCCGGCATCCGACATCAACTTCGTGCTCGCGCTAGCCCTCTTTGTCTTCATCTGCTATCACGCCGCGGGGTTCAAGAAGAGCGGCGTCATCGGCTACCCCGTCAAGGTGGTCAAGGGCCACGTCGCGTTCCTCGCGCCCATCAACATCGTCGAGGAGATCGCCAAGCCGATCTCGCTCTCGCTGCGACTCTTCGGCAATATCTTCGCGGGCGTGATCATGGTTGGCCTCATCGCTCTCCTACCTACCTACATCATGTGGGCGCCCAACGCGATCTGGAAGACCTTCGATCTCTTCGTGGGCCTGATCCAGGCCTTCATTTTCGCCCTGCTGACGATCCTGTACTTCAGCCAGGCGACTGAGTCGGCCGATGAGCACCACTAGCGCACGAAGGCACCGAGGCACCGCCCCGGCGTCGACCACCAACCGATAGCAGTCCGAAAGCAACCAAGGAGGAAATGGCAATGGCAGATCCCACAATCGTCATGGGAGCACTGATTGGCGGTGGTCTCATCCTGGGAGGCGGCGCCATTGGTGCGGGCATCGGTGACGGCATCGCCGGCAACGCGCTCATCTCAGGCATTGCACGACAGCCGGAGGCGCAGGGCCGCCTTTTCACCCCGTTCTTCATCACCGTGGGTCTCGTCGAGGCGGCCTACTTCATCAACCTGGCGTTCATGGCACTCTTCGTGTTCGCCACACCTGGAGCGTCCTAGGCACAATGGGCGGGATCATGGTTTCGGGCGCACCCGTATGGGCGGCTGAGGCAGGAGGCGGCACTAGCAACTTCCTCATCCCCAACGGCACCTTCTTCTTCATCCTGGCGATCTTCCTCGTCGTCTTCGGCGTGATCGCCAAATTCGTGGTGCAACCGATCCAGAAGGTCTTCGACGAGCGTGAGGCAATGATCGCGAAGACCGCCCAGGACAACCGCCAGGCGGCCGAGCAGGATGCGGCCGCAGAGACCGAATACCGGCACGAGCTCGCGACGGCCCGCACAAAGGCGGGCGCCATCCGAGACCAGGCCCGCACCGAGGGGCGACAGGTTATCGACGAACTCCGCGTGGAGGCCAACGACGAAGTGGCCGAGGAGCTGCGCCAGGCGGGCGACGAGCTCAAGGTCGAGGGCGACGCCCTTGCCCCGACCCTCAACGCCTCCGTCGAGACTCTCTCCGTCGACCTCGCAAACCGCATTCTTGGCGTCGACGCGAGCACCTCCTCGACGACGGCTCGGGGGCAGTAGGCGCACATGGCGACATTCATCGGCCAGCTCATCGGCTTCGGGGTCATCGTGTTCGTTATCTGGAAGTTCGCGGTGCCGCCGATTCGCAAGCTGATGGCTGAGCGCAAGGAGACCGTGCGCACGCAGCTCGAAGAGAGTGCCAAGGCGTCACAGCGGCTCGTTGCTGCCGACCGCTACCGCGCTGAGCGCGTGGAGGAAGGGCGTGTCGAGGCCTGCCACATCGTCGATGAGGCCTCGACCGACTCGGTGCGCATCACCGAGCAGCTCCGGCTTCAAGGCGGCGTGGAAGCCGATCGCATACGCACCTACGGGCACCAGCAGGTTTTCCTCCTCCGATCGCAGATGATCCGCGAACTCCGGGGCGAGCTCGGCAGCGAGGCCCTACGTCGAGCCGCGCAGATCGTGCGCGAGCACGTGGCCGATACGCGGGAGCAGTCGGCCACGGTCGACCGCTTCCTCAATGAACTCCAGGCCATGGCTCCCGCGACACTCGCCCCTGAGGTCAGCTCCAGCGACCTTCGCCCCGCAAGCCGTGATGCGCGGGCAGCGGTCGTCGCTCGTTTTGATGGCCTCGCACCCTCGCTGTCTGCCGATGACCTGTCGCGTTTGGCTGCCGAACTCGCCGAGGTCGACAAGCTGCTCGTCCGCGAGCCGATTCTCGCGCGCCACCTTGCGGAGGCGAGCGGCGCTGCTGACGCCAAGAAGGTGATGCTCGACCGGCTTCTCGCGGGCAAGGTCCGTCCCGAGACCATGATCATCCTCGAGTCCGCCGTCTTTGCGCGCTGGTCAGCGACCAAGGACCTGGGCGGCACGATCCAGCACATCGCACGCCTCGCCCTTCTTGAGCGCGCCGACCGCGAGCAGCAGAGTGAAGCCGTCGCCGAGCAACTTTTCCGCTTCGGCCGCGTCCTCGATGCCCAGCCCCGCCTGACCGCGCTCCTGGGCGATTGCCGCGAGCCAGCCGCCGGGCGCGTCACTCTCCTGAGATCGGTCTTCGGCGGCGCGGGTGATGTCAACCCAACCACCGCTGCTCTCCTCGAGCAGACGGTGGAGCTCCTCCACGGCGAACGCGCCGACGACGCCGTGCAGGAGGTCGCCGAGTTGTCCGTCGCACGTCAGGGCGAGATCGTCGCCCAGGTCAGTGCGGCTGCCCCGCTCAGCGAATCCCAACGTCGACGCCTTGTCGACGTGCTCACGCGCATCTACCGCCACCCGGTCTCCGTGCACCTGACGGTCGACTCGCGACTGCTGGGCGGGTTGTCGGTCGCCATCGGCGACGAGGTAATCGACGGAACGCTGTCATCCCGGCTGGCCGCGGCCGCGACGAAACTGCCCGACTAGCGGTACCCGACTAGCCAACTACTAGAACCCAGAGGAAGACGAAGGACCATGGCAGAGTTGACAATCTCCGCTCAGGACATCCAGGGCGCCATCGAGAACTATGTCTCGAGCCTTGAGGTCGGGACCGGCCGCGAAGAGGTGGGCACGGTCATCGACGCCGGCGACGGCATCGCCCACGTCGAGGGGCTACCTACGGTAATGGCCCAGGAGCTCCTCGAGTTCCCTGGCGGGGCCATGGGCATGGCCCTCAACCTCGATGAGCACAGCATCGGCGCCGTCATCCTCGGCGACTTCGAGAAGATCGAGGAGGGGCAGCCCGTACGCCGCACGGGCGAGGTCCTGTCCGTGCCGGTCGGCGATGACTTCCTCGGGCGCGTGGTCAATCCTCTGGGCGAGCCCATCGACGGCCGTGGCGAGATCACCGCCGACGGCCGTCGTCCACTCGAGCTCCAGGCGCCCTCCGTCGTCCAGCGCCAGGGCGTGCACGAGCCACTGCAGACCGGCATCAAGGCCATCGATGCGATGACCCCCATCGGACGCGGTCAGCGCCAGCTCATCATCGGTGACCGCAAGACCGGCAAGACTGCGGTGTGCGTCGACACGATCCTCAACCAGCGTCAAAATTGGGAGACAGGCGATCCCACCAAGCAGGTGCGCTGCGTCTACGTCGCCATCGGCCAGAAGGGCACCACCATCGCCAGTGTCCGGCGGGCTCTGGAAGAGGGCGGCGCCATGGAATTCACCACGATCGTGGCGGCGCCTGCGTCTGATCCCGCTGGCTTCAAGTACCTCGCGCCCTACACCGGCTCGGCGATCGGCCAGCACTGGATGTACCAGGGCAAGCACGTCCTCATCGTCTTTGACGACCTGACCAAGCATGCCGAGGCCTACCGCGCGATCTCGCTGCTACTTCGCAGGCCGCCGGGTCGCGAGGCCTACCCCGGCGATGTCTTCTACCTCCACTCGCGCCTGCTCGAGCGCTGCGCCAAGCTCTCCGACGAGCTCGGCGCAGGGTCGATGACCGGCCTGCCCATCATCGAGACCAAGGCAAATGACATCTCCGCCTACATCCCGACCAACGTCATCTCCATCACCGACGGCCAGTGCTTCCTCGAGACCGACCTGTTCAACCAGGGTGTGCGCCCGGCCATCAACGTCGGCGTCTCGGTGTCACGCGTGGGCGGTGCCGCTCAGATCAAGGCCATGAAGGAGGTAGCCGGATCCTTGCGCCTTGACCTGTCGCAGTACCGCGAACTCGAGGCCTTCGCCGCGTTCGCCTCCGATCTGGATGAGGTCTCAAAGGCCCAGCTGGCGCGCGGTGCCCGCCTGGTGGAGCTGCTCAAGCAGCCGCAGTACACCCCCATGCCCGTCGAAGACCAGGTGGTCGCCATCTGGTTGGGAACCCGTGGACATCTCGACTCCGTGCCCGTCGCCGATGTCTCGCGCTTCGAGGCTGAGTTCATTGAGCATGTGAAGGCATCTCGCAGCGCGATCCTGACTGAGATCCGCGACACCCAGAAACTGAGTGAGGAAACCGAGAGTCAACTCGTCGACGTCGTCAATGACTTCAAGAAGGGCTTCGCCACGTCTGACGGCAGCTCAGTCATCCCCGACGAAAAGGTCGAGGCGATGGACGAGGGTGACGTCGAGAAGGAGTCCGTCCAGGTGCGCAAGCCGGCTCCGAAGAAGAAGTAATGGCAGCAACCCTACGCGAACTCCGCGGCCGCATTCGCTCGGCAGAGTCGATCAAAAAGATTACTCGTGCCCAGGAGCTGATCGCCACGTCGCGGATCGCCAAGGCTCAGGCCCGGGTGGCGGCTGCGCGCCCCTACTCGGCCGAGATCACCAACATGCTTTCCAATCTCGCAGCCGAGGCCGCCCTCGACCATCCGCTGCTGGTACCGCGGGCCGAGCCAAAGCGGGCCGGCGTGCTCGTGGTGTCGTCCGACCGCGGGCTTTGCGGTGGCTACAACGCCAATGTGCTGCGCCAGGCCGAGGAGCTCATCGCGCTGCTGCGCCAGGAGGGCAAGAATCCCGTCCTCTACGTCATCGGCCGCAAGGCCCTCAGCTACTTCAGCTTCCGCAACTGGACCATCACCAGGTCGTGGGTAGGCATCTCGGAGAAGCCCACCTACGAAGACGCTCAGGAAGTTGCCGGCTTCCTGGTCGATGCGTTCCTCGCGGGAGCCGATGACTTCGGCGACGACCCTGGTGAAGACGGCATCCTGGGCGTCGATGAACTTCACATCGTCTTCACCGAGTTCCGCTCGATGCTCTCGCAATACGCCGAGGCCCGGCGCATCGCCCCGCTCGAGGTCGAATACGTCGGCGAGGAGAGCTCGGGACCCCACACGCTGTTCTCCTTCGAGCCCGACGCCAACACGCTCTTCGAGTCGCTGCTGCCTCGCTATATCGCGACGCGGATCTTCTCGGCACTGCTCGAGTCGTCGGCGTCCGAGTCGGCGAGTCGACGCCGAGCCATGAAGGCGGCGACCGACAACGCCGACGACCTCATCAAGGTGCTGACCTTGATGGCCAACCGCGAACGCCAGGCCCAGATCACCCAGGAAATCAGTGAAATCGTTGGCGGGGCGAACGCCCTTGCCGAGGCAGCAAGCTAGATCACGAGGAAGCGAAGAGGACCATGACCGCCATCCAAGAGAGCGCCACCACCGCCACCGCGCGCGAAAACGCCGGGCGCGTTGTCCGCATCACTGGGCCCGTCGTCGACGTGGAGTTCCCGCGCGGTTCCGTGCCGGAGTTGTTCAATGCCCTCAACGTCAACATCTCCTACGGTCCGCTGTCGAAGATGCTGACCCTTGAGGTCGCGCAGCACCTGGGCGACAGCCTCGTGCGCACCATCTCCATGCAGCCGACCGACGGTCTGGTGCGCGGTGCCGAGGTGATCGACACGGGCGGTCCCATCAGCGTGCCCGTGGGCGACGGGGTAAAGGGCCATGTCTGGAACTCGCTGGGGCAGTGCCTCGACGATCCCGGCTATGGTGCCGACTTCCAGCGCTGGCCGATTCACCGACCACCGCCAGCGTTCGATGAGCTCGAGCCTCGCACGGAGATGCTCGAGACCGGCCTGAAGGTCGTCGACCTGCTAACCCCCTATGTCCGCGGCGGTAAGATCGCGCTCTTCGGCGGTGCCGGCGTCGGCAAGACCGTGCTCATCCAGGAGATGATCAATCGCATCGCCCGCAACTTCGGCGGCACCTCCGTCTTCGCTGGTGTGGGCGAGCGCACCCGTGAGGGCAACGACCTTTGGGTCGAGCTCGAGGACGCTAACGTGCTCAAGGACACCGCCCTGGTGTTCGGGCAGATGGACGAGCCGCCGGGCACCCGCATGCGCGTGGCCCTATCGGCGCTCACGATGGCCGAGTACTTCCGCGACGTGCAAAAGCAAGACGTGCTGCTGTTCATCGACAATATCTTCCGGTTCACTCAGGCCGGCTCGGAGGTGTCCACCCTGCTCGGCCGCATGCCATCGGCTGTGGGCTACCAGCCCACGCTTGCCGACGAGATGGGCGAACTGCAGGAGCGCATCACCTCGGTGGGTGGCCGTTCGATCACCTCGATGCAGGCGGTCTACGTCCCTGCTGACGACTACACCGACCCGGCGCCCGCCACCACGTTCGCCCACCTCGACGCGACCACGGAGTTGTCCCGCAAGGTCTTCTCCAAGGGCATCTTCCCGGCGGTGGATCCACTCGCCTCCAGCTCGACGATCCTCGACCCGGCCATCGTCGGTGAGGAGCACTACCGCGTGGCTCAGGAGGTCATTCGAATCCTTCAGCGCTACAAGGACCTCCAGGACATCATCGCCATCCTTGGCATCGACGAGCTTTCCGAAGAGGACAAGCAGCTCGTCGGTCGCGCCCGGCGAATCGAGCGCTTCCTGAGCCAAAACATGATGGCGGCCGAGCAGTTCACCGGTCAGCCCGGCTCCACCGTGCCGGTCAAGGAGACGATCGAGGCGTTCGACCGACTCTGCAAGGGCGAGTTCGACCACGTCCCCGAGCAGGCGTTCTTCCTCATCGGTGGCCTGGACGACCTGGCCAAGAAGGCAGCGAGCTACGGCGTCACGCTGTAGAGCGCTCGTAGGCTGAGTCGAAGGGCAGGCACATGGCCGAGCTGGATATCGCGATCGTCGCGGTCGAGCGCAAGATCTGGTCGGGCAAGGCGACCTTCCTCTTCACGCGTACCACGTCGGGTGACATTGGGATCCTGCCGCACCACATTCCCCTGGTTGCCCAGCTCGTCGACGACGCCATGGTGCGCGTCGAGCGCGAGGGCGAGGACGATCTGCGGATTGCTGTCGACGGTGGCTACCTGTCGGTCACGGAGGCGGGAGTCACGATCCTGGCCGAGTCCGCAGCGTTCGAGTCCGAAATCGACATCGACGAGGCCAAGGCGGATGCCGCATCCGACGACCCGCACACGGCCGCTCGTGGTCGCGCCCGCCTTCGGGCCGTGGGGCAGTACGACTAGACGCGATCGCGTCAGTCGTTGCGGGATGCCCCCGGCTGCCACAGCACATCGCCGCCCGGAAGGTTGGCAATGCGCGAGAGGATGAAGAGCAGGTCGGACAGCCTGTTGAGGTAGGCGGCCGTCAGCGGATTCATGGCCTCGCCATACTCGTCGATGGCGCGCCAGGTCGATCGCTCGGCCCGGCGCACGGTCGTGCGCGCCACATGGAGCAGGGCCGCTCCCGGAGTGCCGCCGGGCAGGATGAAGGAGCGAAGGGGCTCGAGGCGTTCGTTGAATCGATCGCACTCGCGCTCGAGGCGCTCCACGTCGCCGGCTTCCACGCGCAGCGGTGGATACGCGGGGTCCGGGACTATGGGGTTGCACAGGTCGGCACCCACGTCGAACAGGTCGTTTTGGATCCTCATCAGGACTGCGGTGACGTCGGCAGGCAGACTGCCGAGGGCGAGGGCAGTGCCGATGGCCGAATTGGCCTCGTCGACATCGGCGTATGCCTGCAGACGCAGATCGGTCTTGCGCGTGCGTGACATGTCGCCAAGCGACGTGCTGCCATCGTCGCCTGTGCGCGTATAGATCCGCGTCAGATTCACCATGCTTAGACCCTAGGGGACGCGGGGCAGATGCGCCCGTTACCGCACCTGGCGGTGTCCCTAGCATGTCTGGCATGGAGG
>Ga0194116_10000542_pt1 | contig 65068 bp, 42 predicted proteins | sample TA2MahsurfametaG_4_FD_148617 | JGI IMG/M metagenome (GOLD analysis project Ga0194116, IMG submission 148617) | Freshwater microbial communities from Lake Tanganyika, Tanzania - TA2015008 Mahale S9 surface | ecosystem: Environmental > Aquatic > Freshwater > Lake | place: Tanzania: Lake...
TTATTGTCGTAGTCAAAACCATGGCGTTCGTGTTGCATCCACATTCCCAGCATCACCATAAGCCCTTTGCTGTGTGCCTCGTCCAATATACGCTGTGCTTCATCAATTCCCCACGTGCGGATGGTATTGCCACCGCACTCAACCAAAAGATCAAGCTGGACAGTACCGCCGGCTCCCTTGATATAATAGGGCTGTCCGTTTTTGAGCAATTGCCATTGTCCGTTTTTTTGGGTAAGCGAAACTTTGGCAGGCTGGGCTGCACTAGACAATTGCGCTGCCATAAAAACGAGTATGACTGCGATAACTCTCACTGCAGAATACCTCCTTCAAATCCAAGCTGCTTGGCTTTTGAGGCGTTGTAGCGGTATAGCATGGCAGGGCGATGGGTTACGTTTTTCTGAAGTTTGCCGGTTTCCTCAATAATTCCAGAAGACAATATCTTTTTTCTGAAGTTTCTTACGTCAAATTCTTCTTCCAAAATGGATTCATGAATAAACTGCAGTGCGGTAAGGGTAAAATATTTGGGCAGCAGTTCAAACACCAGTGGTTGCGTACGAATTCTGTTTTTCAGCAGACGACGTGCGTATTCCAATATTTCACGGTGATCAAAAGGAAGTTTAGGAATTTCAGTAACCTTAAACCAAGCCACATCCTTGGCCCAGGAAGCGGCTTGCGGATGGTAATTTTCTACCTTGATAAGGGCGAAATAAGCAATGGTAAATACGCGTCCAAAGGGGTGCCTGTCTACACTTCCAAAGGTTTGTATCTGCTCCATATAAACCTGATCCAGCCCGGTGAGTTGTTTCAAAATTTTCTCGGCTGAATATTCAAGGTCCATTTCAGGTGATATCAAATCACCCGGCAATGCCCATGAACCGGTAAAAGGTTCAGAACCACGGAAAATAAGAAGAACCTTGAGACCATCGGCGTCAAAACCAAACACTACGTTGTCTACGGACACAGCAACATTGAAGTATTGCTTGAGAATTTTCTTGAGATTTTTCATAGCTCAGAGGCAAATATATTGTAAAAAGTACAATAATTACCATTCCCAAAAATGATAAGCCTTTTGGACGTTTTTATTGAACAAATTTCTGAGTTCTTTTTGTTCCCAAAAGAGTGCTCTTTACCGGAAGCAATTTGCCGTTTTTTCATTCCGGCGTATTCCCAAAATATTTTTGGTACAGTTGTTGATATTTTTTTGCAAAACAACAAAACCATGAAAAAAATTTTTACGATCGGATTTGCTGCCATGGCCGCCACTGCCATGCTGGTAGCAGGTATTAAGCAAAACGAAACCATCAAGTGGAACAAGTCTACCCACGATTTCGGAACCGTTAAAATGGGTCCTCCCGCTGACGTAACGTTCACTTTCACCAACAATGGCAAAGCGCCTGTGATAATCACCGCCGCTGCTCCGAGCTGTGGCTGCACCACGCCTACTTACACCAAAACTCCGGTCATGCCCGGCAAAACCGGTGAAGTTAAGGCTAGCTACGGAACTGAAGGCCGCCCCGGTTTCTTCCAGAAATCTGTTAAGGTATCTTTCGACAACGGCGCCAGCACCGACCTTACCATCACCGGCACTGTATCTACCGAAAGCCCTGCCGATAACGGAACCCAGTTGAAATAATTCTCTAAGGAATAGAAGCGTTATGAAAAAGCTCCTTGTCTCGCTCATGCTCGCCGCCGCTTTCGGCAGCGCCGTTGCCCAGGATCAACCCGCGGCAACCCCCGCAAGCAATGCCAAAGTGAAATTTGAAAACATCACCCACAACTTTGGGAATGTAATTGAAGGCCAGATTGCCCGTTATGATTTCAAATTCACAAACACAGGTACCGACCCGCTGGTACTGAGCAATGTGCAGGCCAGCTGCGGTTGCACCTCGCCCAAGTGGCCCCGCGAAGCCATCGTGCCCGGTGCTTCGGCTGTGCTTACCGCAGAATACAACAGCTCGGGTCGCCCCGGCAACTTTACCAAAAACATTTTTGTCTACAGCAATGGCGGTGATGTAACCCTTACTGTCACCGGTATTGTGGTGAAAGAACCCGAAAAACCCAAATCTGTAATTATTGGAAACTAAATAGTTCAAGGGCCGGTTCATCCGGCCTTTTTCTTACCCATGAAAAACATCCTTTTGCTATTATCGCTGTTGGTTTTTGGTCACGTTGCAAGGGCCCAAGAAACACGCATAGAAACGATGAGTGGCGACACCCTGAATTTCGGAACCTGCAACCTCGGCGATACCATTGAGGCGGTATTTGCGTTTGTAGTGAAAGGCACGAAGAAACTCCTGATACGGCAGGTACACCCCGGCTGCCAGTGTACGGTGCCCATGTACCCAAAAGATAGTATGCCGCCCGGCACCAAAGATTCCATTGTGCTGGCACTGCACACCCGCAACCTACACGCAGGGCCCGTGGAGAAATTTGCCATTGTCATCAACACCGGCCCTGAAAGAATTTTTTACCTGAAGGGAGAAATTATGGGGCATGGTTTGGCTCCGCCAAAGAGAAGGGTGGTGCGGGCCGGAGACTTGTAGACCAGACCACCTCAAACATGTGTATCACATCTGTTTCAAAAACGCCTCGCTGAACAACCCCATGCTGCCGCCGGTGTGCAGAAACACGCCCCTGCCCGGCAAGGCTAAATCCCGCAGGGCCCAAAGCGCCTTGCCTGTATACACCGGATCAAATAAAATGCCCGTTTGTGCAATGGTATTTTTTACAAAATCCATGAGCGGTTCCGTGGTCTTGGCGTAGCCACCAAAGGCAAACCCATCCAGGACTTCAACGATTTCCGACAGCCCCACTTCTTGTATTAACTGCCTTTGTTCCCCTGCATTGTTGAGCACCGCCACGGCATACACAAGCGTCTTGTAACCGCAGGCCTGTATTCCTTTACCAAGCCCAATGGCCGTGGTGGCAGTGGCCGAGGCGTGCAGAATGTAATTGGGGGCAAAAGGTAAGCCTTTCACGATACCGGCAACACCCTCCCAGGCTGCTTCTCCTGCCCCGCCCTCTGCAATGCAATACGCGTTGGGTTCTTCGTCAAAATAGCGGGTAAACAATTCCTGTTTATGGCGGTATTGCTCTCTTGAAACAGGTATCAGCTGCATACCATACAGCCGTGCTGCCCTGAGGTAGTGGTTGTCTATGGGCTCATCGGCGCGCAAAAATGCGGTGGTTTGCAAACCCAGAATGGCACCTGCCGCGGCCGTGGCCAGTAAATGGTTGCTATAGGCACCGCCAAAAGTTACCAAACGGGTTTTGTCTTCCTGTTGTGCATACAATATGTGATATTGCAGTTTGCGCCATTTGTTGCCGCTCACCAACGGATGGATCAGGTCATCGCGCTGAATGTACACATCGCCTTTAATACCCTTTACTTTAAGGGGTTGCAGGGGTGCATGCAGGTTATCGAATTCGGAGCTCACTTTGGTTGAGCTTCACGGATAATATCGGCAATGCTGCCTGCAGCCACGGCATGGTAACCTTTTCGGGCTTCGCTAAAAATCTGCTCCGCCAATGCCTTGCCCTTGCTGGTTTTCACAAGGTTCTTGTAAATAGGCAGCAAAAACTTGCGCCTACCCACCGATTTCAGAAACGTTGCCATTTCTGGAAAGGCTGCGTCATAACCGTTTTTCACCGACAGGGTGTACCAAACGCAGGCAACTTCGGCATTGCCAATGCCGGTAAAAGAAAATGTCTTGTCCAGTGCCGCCATTTCATCAACACTGAGTAGCGGCATGCCACGCAGCAAAAACAACCAGTGGTGGGTGGTGTATCCCTTGGTGTCAATATCGGTGGGGTTTTTAGATTTTGTGTACAGTGCTATGGCATCTTTTACGCGCTGCCATTCCTTGCTGTTTACCACGGGGGCATCCTTGGGCAAACCCGTACCATAAATCCAGGTATCCAGATCAATTTTCCCGGGATGTTTATTCAGCAGTTTTTCATTGAGGTATGCCACAAACTTTGTTGTGTTCATGGTCTTGAAAGTGTAGGTTTTGAAGTAATCGTTCAAAAACGCATCCCAGGCAGATCTGCCCACCACTTCCTCTATTCTGCGCAGGAAAAAGCGGCCTTTTTCGTAGGCAATGTCGGTCACACCGTCATCGGGGTTGCGGCCGTCGAGGTTTAAAAAGAGTTTGGTATCGTCGGGTGCCTCCTGCATCATATCATCCAGAGTGTGTTGCAATTCACCGCGGCCAATCCCGGCCAGCATTTCGGCGTAATCGTGCCCGTAAATTTTCTCCATGATGCGCTGTTCGAAATACACGGTGAACCCCTCGTTCAGCCAGAAATCGCTCCAGGTTTCGTTGGTCACCAGGTTGCCACTCCAGCTGTGGGCCAGTTCGTGTGCCACTAAACTCACCAGACTGCGATCTCCGGCAATGATGGTGGGCGTGGCAAAGGTCAGCACCGGATTTTCCATACCTCCAAATGGGAAACTAGGAGGCAGCACCAGCACATCGTAACGGCCCCAGACATAAGGCCCGTAAAGCGCTTCGGCACTGTCTATCATGCCCTGCATATCAGCCAACTCCCACACACATTTTTTCAGCATGCCCGGCTCGGCATACACACCGCTGTTGCGCCCCAGCGATGTAAACTCCACATCGCCCACCGCGAGCGCCATCAGGTAGCTGGGTATGGGTTTGGTTTGTTTGAAGGTGTATTTGCCGTCTTTTCTTTTGGCCGTGGGGTTTTCAGCGCTCATCATCGCCATCAGGTGGGGCGGCACTTCTATGGTTGCGTCATAGATAAATCGCACAGCCGGACAGTCCTGCAGGGGAATCCAGGTGCGGGCCAGAATCGCCTGGCTTTGCGAAAACAAGAAAGGATGCTTTTTATCGTGGGTTTGCTCAGGACTCAGCCATTGCAATGCCTCCGATTCGGGCAGGGTGTGGTAGGCAACAGATACTTCCTTGGTTTCAGCCGTGATGGGAATAATGAGTGCAGCACCCAAAATGCTATCAAGCGGGCCAATTTCAAATTGCACATCTTTGTTATCAACAGCTACATTGTCCACTTTCAGTGTTTTGTGATCCAGAATGAGCTGCTTAGCTCCGGCAGTATTTTTGATTTTTAGGGTGGCCGTTCCCTGCAATTCTTTTTTATCAAAATCTGCCTTCAGGTTAAGGCTGAGGTGTGTTACCGCAACTTCCTTGTAATTGGAAAAACTATGGTTTTCAACTTTCATTTTTTTATTACTTTTGGTTGCACAGGCGCAGAGACAAATCGCTGCAGCGAGGAATAATGGTTTCACAGTGCAAATGTGGTGAAGGACAGGGAGAATTAAAAATGGAATTCCTTAATTGTCCAACTTCAGATACTGCTGCGAGGGGTCTAATCAATCCCAACCATAAAACGGCTTGGCCACCGATTTCCACTCAGCCTCGCTGCGGATAACATACACATGCATATTGGCAAACGTACCACCACGGCCCAGTACATACATCCAGTCCGGAAGAGCATATTGTTTGGGCTGGTAAATGGCTCTAATGCCCAGTTCCGGATGCGGTACATCCGTCAAAAAATAGATGCTGTCGTATTCCCCAAACCCAAAATGATCGGGTGAAGTAGTATGCGTGAAATCTACGTTGTGGTGCTTTGCAGCGTAATACAACCCAATTTCATTACCATATATCAGGATTTTTCCTTGTTTGGGAACCTGTGATTCCAGAAACAGCAACGCTGCTTTGGGATCTCGCTCCGGACGCTGTATCAATCCAAGCGCATGGCGCGTAACAAACGGAAATATCATCAGCCCGGTAAGTGGCCAAACATATCGGCGTTTGAGATTAGGGAACAACCTTTTCTGCTCGTTTATCCAATTGGCCACTATCCACAACCCTACCACATACATGGGCAAAAAATAGCGGTAATAGGGGCCCAAAAATAGCAGCCATACCAAACCCGCAAACAGCCACACAGCAGCAGGCAAAGCCCGTTTGGGTTGTGCCCTGAACTGCTTCCACGCAAGCCAGGTAACCCAGCCGTGTAATAGCGACAACCAGGGCTGCTCCTTGTATACCGGATAAAACCGGCCTATGAAATAATTGTAGATACGCACATGCAAACCTCCACCGGCACTATGTTCCATGCTGTGCTGAAACAACTGGGCATAAAGCTCGGTAATCCTAAAATCAATAAAAATGAGAAAACACAATGGCAATACCACCATGCCCATTACATAACCGGAGAGTCTTGGCCATGCAAAACCCTGCCAGGCGTACCAAACTGATATTACGGCCACCACAGGCAAAAGCTTCAGGTGCGTGAGCAACATGGCCCCGCAGAGCAAACCCAGCAAAAAAGCCTGTAAGCCATTGCGCATAGGTTTTACGCGGGTATAAACCGCTATCCAGGCCACCAGCAATGCCACTTCTATCACCTCGCTCCGCACCGAGCGGCTGATTTCAAATACGGCCTTATCAAACAAAAAATACAGACAAAGCAACGCCGCCCATCGTGCATCCAGCTTGAGATTTTGCTTAAAAATCCTGAACAGCAGCCATGCCGAACAAACATGTATAAGTAAAAACGGCAAACGCACCCAAAATACATCAGGCGGAAAGACCGATAGCGTAAGGCGATGTAGCATCATAATGCCGGGTGGATAGCTCAGAAAAATCTGTTCGGTACCCGGTGTGGGCCAGGCCTTGCTGATATAATACCCGGTTCTTTGCCAAAGCACTGCCGGCTCCAGGCATGCGGCTTCATCAAGCCAAGGAATGGGAATTACATCCAGGTTAATGAGCCCAAAAAAGAGATAAATTCCCAGAACCGCATAAAAGACGCGGGTTGCGGTAATTTTTCCCCTTAAAAAATGTTCGTTGTTTGTATTATTCAAACTCTATCAGCGTTTGGTTCTTATCCACCGCCTGTCCTTTTTCCACCGCAATTCTGCCCACTTTGCCATCGCCGGCCGCCTTGATGATATTTTCCATTTTCATGGCCTCAAGCACCAGCAGTTTATCGCCTTTTTTCACTTCCTGTCCGGCTTCCACCAGAACATTAAGCACCAGGCCGGGCATAGGTGCTTTCACATGCGAAACCTTTGCTGTTGCCATTTTATCCAGTCCCATAGAGTGAAGCAGATCATCCAGCGGCTCTTTCAGGGTTACCGAAATGGTTTTACCATTCAGTGAAATGGTGAGTGTTTTTTCTGCCCGGTTCAATTCCAGCAGGCGGGCTGTGAATACGCTACTACCCGCATGCAGCAGCAAACGGCCATCAGGCAATACAGAAACCGTGGCCTCCGGGTTGTTTTCGGGTGTCCAAACCCCGTCAATCTGCTCAAGTACCGTTTCCTGTCCCTGTATAATGGCTTTCATGATTAGCTTTCTCTCTCAATCACAAAAGTAACCAGATTTCGCAAATGTTCGCGGTTGGGTGTGGGTTTTGCCGCACGGTCAAGTATTTCGAATGCCTCATCGCGCAAGGCATACATACGTTCCCGCGCATAGTCAAGTCCGCCGTATTTTTCAATAAATGCCACGACTTCGCGAATTTTTTGCTTATCGGGTGTTTTGCTTCTGATCAAACGTTTTATACTGCGCACCTCGCTGCCCGAGGCCTTGGAAAAGGCATGAATAACGGGCAGTGTCAGTTTTTTCTCTTTAATATCAATACCCGCGGGCTTTCCGGATTTATTGTCGCCAAAATCAAACAAATCGTCCCGAATCTGGAAGGCAAGTCCTATCAGTTCGCCGAAGCGGCGCATATCTTCCACGGTTTGTGTGTCCTGTCCGGCGGAAGCCGCACCAATAGAGCAACAGGAAGCAATTAGGCTGGCTGTTTTTTTGCGGATAATTTCAAAGTACACATCCTCCGTAACATCCATAAAACGGGAACGTTCCAGCTGCAGAAGCTCTCCCTCGCTCATTTCACGAACGGCATTGGATACAATTTCCAGCAGGTCATAATCCTTATGTTCAACAGATAGCAGCAGTCCTTTTGACAAAAGAAAATCGCCCACCAGCACGGCTATTTTATTCTTCCAAAGTGCGTTGATGCTGAAAAAACCGCGACGCTCATAGCTGTCATCCACCACATCATCATGCACGAGGGTAGCTGTATGCAAAAGCTCAACCAATGCGGCACCGCGGTAGGTTCTTTCACCAATTTCGGAGAACAAAGAAGCGCTGTATAGCACGAACATGGGCCTTACCTGCTTGCCTTTGCGGCGTACAATGTAGTTCATGATGGTATCCAGCAGTGGAACAGAGGTTTTCATACTGCCCCGGAATTGTTTTTCAAACAGTTCCAGTTCAGCGGAAATAGGCTCCTTCAGCGACGATACCGTAATGCCCATAAAATCTACGGCAAAGCTACCATTTTTAACCGGCATTATATGGTTAAACACTAATTTTGTGGAATGAAAACATTCATGCTGCTGTTCACTTTGATGGGAACAGTTCGCTACTGCTCTAGACCCAAAGAATACAAAATGCCTGCACAAAAAACCCACCACAATAAGCTAATTGCCAGTCTTCAGGCGGATTTACAATCGACAGATTCGCTGCAAAAAACAAATGCGGAAAAATTTGTGCAAAGCATTACCGCGGAATACTCAGCCTACAATCCCGATAATTCCATAGTAGCTGATTTGAAAAACAGATGGAATGATTCCATTTCTGTGAAGGTTATAGGCGGCAACTGGTGCAGCGATACTCGCCGAGAACTGCCAAGACTTTGCAAGTTACTGGATGCTGTGGGTGCCAATGCAGATTTGTTTGGATATTATAAAGTTGATAAAAATAAAAAGCCCGTAGAAAAGGACTTCGCAGCAGAACAAACAGTAACAAGGGTGCCTACAGTTTTTGTTTTTAGAGGCAATAAATGGGTTGGGCAAATAGTAGAAACGCCGGGGAAAAGTTGGGAAAGTGATTTGAGTATGTTACTGTTTTTACATTGATTTATGGTGAATTAATTTATGTCTATATCGTTTTTATATAGACATATATCATATAAAATGTAGTTTGTTTATTTATTTGTTGCTAAAAATGTAGATAAAACGACATATTTGCTATATTTGCGTTGAATTTTTGAACATACTAATTTTAAAGTGCTTATCAATAATTTACCTATGAGGGCTGTTTTTCGTTTTATAATTTTAGTGATTATATTTCTGGCTAGTGATGTAAAAGGCCAGTCTCTTGGCTTCCTGCCAAACAAGGGCCAAGTTTATGATCAAGATGGCAAGGCCAACAAAAGTGTTAAATTTCTCTACAGGGATGGTCCTTTGCAATTTCAGCTGAGAGACAAAGGATTTAGCTATGAGATTTTCAGAAAAAATGCCGGCACAGAAAACAACTGGGATATTACCCGTTTGGATCTGTCCATGAAATATGTTGGTTCCTCTGAACCTCTTCAATTTGACTGGCAGGGAGAGAATGAACTGGAGGACGTGAGCCATTATTATAATCACCTGGGCCGGTTTGAAAACTTGAAACGGGCTCGCAAGGTTACGGGTACGAGCAAAGACAAAAATGTAAAGTTGGTGTTTGAAGTGAGTGCCGATGGCAAGGTGAAGTACGATATTTGGGTGAAGCCATCTGTGGCTCAAATGATCAGGATTGGCGGCCACGAGCAAAGTCGTTTGCTCGCCTCGGACAGGCCGGATAAGGTATCCTTCATCTTTTTTGACGATACCATTATGGAAAACATTCCCAAAGTGGCATTGATGCGTAAGGGTGCTGAGGAGGTTGTAGCCAATGCCGGATGGGCGCAGGCCGAAAATGAACAAACATTAAAAATAGTGCTTCCGGAAGGAACTTCCTGGAGGGATGCAGATTGGGTGGTGATCGATCCATTGCCGACCCTAAGATGGGCCACTTATTACGGTGGTAGCAGTAATGATCAGGGATATGGAACGGCATCTTGTCAGGATGGGAATGTTGTTTTTTGTGGAAAAACGGCATCAAATTCAAATATTGCCTCTTCTGGTGCGCACAAGAACTTTGCCAGTGGTAGTGATGATGCTTTTTTAGTTAAAATGAAAAGATCAGGGGGCTCAACTCAAAGAGTTTGGGGGACTTACTTTGGTGGTAAAGACGGAGACGTAGCCAATGATGTTTCTACTGATAAGTTTAATAATATCATTATCGCTGGAACTACTAGCTCTACAGGTCTTGGATTCAAAGCAAATTATGATTCTACCCATAATGGCTCAAAAGATGTATTCATCGCAAAATTTACTGATTCCGGGAAATTGGTATGGTCTAACTATTTGGGTGGTGCCTCCGATGATGAGGGCTTGGGTGTGGTATTGGATTCTAGTCAGAATGTTGTGGTGGTTGGGAAGACTGGTTCCTCGGGCTTGTCATCCAGGTTAAATCCAAGTTCCTACACCATTCACCAGGCGTCCATCTCTCTAAACGGAGATGGTCTTATTGGTAAGTTTGATAAAGATGGGAAGCGCCTGTTCATTACATACTACGGAGGAACAAATGCTGATGAGATAAAGGGAATACATACTGGTGCAAAAGACACAATAGTGGTAGTGGGTACAACAAGTTCTTCAACAGGTATCGCAACAACCGGTAGTTTTTCAAGAAGATCGGATGCGTTTATTGCAAAATTTGATGCAAATGGATTGCGGATATTGTCAAAATATTTTGGTGATACTGCAGATGATTACGGTTATAATGTAAAGTATAAAAATGGAAGTTACTTTATGGTCGGCAAAACCAATTCCGACGCGGGTATCGCTAAGAATGGGCATCAGTCTAAATTAAATGCAATTAGTACTTATTCATCAAGCACAGATGGTTTTTTGGTAAAGTTCGATGCCCGGTTTAACATATTATGGGGGACATATTATGGTGGTGATTTAAAGGATGACGCAATGTCATTGGAGATTGATGATTTTGACTATATTTATATATGTGGCACTGCAGAATCTGATAATTCTACCACTGGCTATAATAATATAATCGCGACGGCAGATGCTCAATCCATCTATAATTCAGGTGGTTCAGATGCATATGTAGCTAAATTTTCAAGCGCTGGAAAACGAATTTGGGGGACTTATTTTGGCGGTACTAGCAATGAGCTCGGTAGTGATTTGTCACATGGTCGTTTTGGTGATGTTTATTTCGTTGGTGAGACAAGTTCAAGTAGAAATATAGTAGTCAATGCATACCAATCCTCTTATGGAACTGCAACTGATGCGTATTTTGCTGATTTATATTATTGTAAAAAATTCGCAATCCTTAGGAAAGATACCGTATGTTTAAATGATACATTTTCCATTAAATTCACCGACTCCGCCCACAAGAATAACTGGAATTTAACATTTAAAAAATATAAGTTTTTATGGACTGGTCCCAATAATTTCATGGCAGCCGGCAACAAGCCCTTTGCCCTCCAGACTGCCAGGCGTAAGGCCCTGTGGAAAGATACGGGTATATATCAGCTCATAGTTACGGATTCATTCGGTTGCAAGGATACTGCCAAAATACGCGTAAATTACTTTTATCCTTTACCGGTTGATTCTTTTAAAAGTGCCAAAGATTACTGTAAGTGGGATACCTTGAAATTTAAAGCCACAGCTGGTCCCTGGGGTATATCCAACTATCAGTTTTATTGGCGAAGCATTGACAATGTATTTAAATCAGGTGATAATAAAGATACCTTAAGATATCCTGCATTAAAAGGGAAGAGTGATGGTAAATACATACTTAGAATCAAAGATCATCTTGGTTGTACGACTTTGGATACATTTAATGTTAATGTAGGTCCGACGGCCCAATTGACTTCAAATTCGCCGATTTGTCCCAAGGATACCATAGAACTCGCTGCCAAAGGAATTCGTCTGAAAAAAGTAGTATGGAAAGGGCCCAATAACTATTTGGATAGTGGTATTTCAGTTAAAATTCTCAATGCAGATAAGGCAAAAATGGGTAAGTATACTGCTATTGTAACCGATAGCAGTGGATGTAAAGATACATTTTATATAACTACCGTTCTTTTTCAGCTTGATTCTCTGACCATCACCAGGAATGATCCTATTTGTTCTGGTGATGAGCTAAAAATATCGGCGTCAATGCGTTCACTCACCAGCAAATTTGGATTTACCTGGAGTGGGCCAAATTCTTTTAGTACGACTAACAGAACATTTTCCATTACCGGTGCTACTGCGGTAAATGCTGGCTCTTATAAGCTTGAAATAACCGAGAATGTAAGTAAGTGTAAGATTGACACCTCCTTGTTGGTAACAATTCGTCCTTTACCATACCCTCACATTCAAACAAATGCTCCCGTTTGTGAAGGAAATAAATTTACCATTAGAAGTTATCCCAAGGGCGGTGCAGGCTCTGGTTATCGTTTCACATGGACAACCCCTAAAAATACTACCAGCACTGATACAGGGTTGATTATCAATCCTGTAACGCGGGCAGACTCTGGCCTGTACCGCCTGAAATTGCAGGATGTTTATGGTTGCACCAAGGATACATCTGTAGTGTTTGCCCTAAAAATGCTTCCGGATGTCAATTTTACGCCAAATAGAGACTCTCAGTGTTCGAAGAACAGTACCTTTACATTTACCAATAGGACCATTCTTACCTCTGGTTCTTTCAATGCATTCACTTGGAAGACCCAGGGATATGCAGATACAGTGCTGACCAATAAAAACGCCATCAGCAGAAAGTACACATCAGTAGGCAAATACAAAGTAACTCTCATTGCCAAGAGCAATGATGGTTGTATTGACTCATTAACCAAATATGTAGGCGTTTATCCGGAGCCTACCCTTGCATGGGATATTGTTTCCAGTGATACCCAATGTTTAAAGCGCAATTCTTTTGAATTCGATGATAAAAGTACCATCAGCAAAGGTACGCTAACCAGATACTGGACCTTCGGAGACGGAGGTAAATCCAGTGCAGATCCTGCAAAATATAGCTACACCACGGCCGGTGATTTTACAGTAAAACTGAAGGTGATGAGTGGGTTTGGCTGCAGCGATTCTTCCACGAAAAAGGTTAGGGTAAACGACAATCCCAAAGCAGCGATTTCCGTAAATAATTCAACCCAGTGTTTAAATGGAAATCGCTTCATTTTTACCGATATTTCCACGATTTCAGCAGGGTGGAAGCTGAATGGCAGAAAATGGAATTTGGGATCCGGTTTTGCAGATACAACCAAGAAAGACACAACCTCATTTGGAAGCGCCGGGAATTATACTGTTTCATTGGCGGTAATATCAGCGGACGGATGCACAGATACTGCGAAAACCATTGTAACGGTGCAGAGCACTCCAACAGCCGGTGCCATCGCTTCTGATCAGACCATTTGTAACGGCGGAAACCCTGTGGCCTTCACCAGCACAACAGCCGGCAGCGGCTCGGGTACGATTACCTACCGCTGGGAATCCAGCACAAACAGCGGCGGAACCTGGTCCCCCGTATCCGGTGCCACCGGTGCTACGTATGATGTGCCTGCAGGACTTACCACTACCACCCAATACCGAAGAATCACCATTTCGACGCAGAATTCGGTTCCCTGTGAATCAGTGGCTACCACCCCTGTAACGGTTAACGTTCAAAGTGCAGTAACCGCGGGAGTGATTGCTTCAAGCCAGACCATTTGTAACGGTGGCGATCCGGTTGCATTCACCAGCACAACCGCCGGCAGTGGCTCAGGTACCATCACTTACCGATGGGAGTCGAGCACCAACGGCACAACATGGACTACCATTTCGGGAGCAACATCGGATGTTTATGATGTACCGGCAGGCCTCACCACCACCACCCAATACCGCAGAATCACCATTTCGACACTGAATGGTGTACCCTGCCAATCAGGGGCTGCCAGTCCTGTAACAGTTACTGTACAAAATAGAGTAACCGCGGGCACCATCGGATCAAGCCAGACCATCTGTGAAGGCGGAAACCCTGCGGCCTTTACCAGCACAACAAGCGGCACGGGCTCGGGCACCATCACCTATCGCTGGGAGGCAAGCACGAACAGCGGTGCAACATGGTCTCCCATAGCAGGTGCCACAACAAGTACCTATGATGTACCCGCAGGCCTTACCACCTCAACACAATACCGACGCATAACCATTGCAACACTGAATGGGGTTCCCTGTGAATCAGTGGCCACCGGTATTGTAACGGTAACTGTACAAAGTGCAGTAACAGCGGGGGCAATAGGTTCTGACCAGACCATTTGTAACGGCGGAAACCCTGTGGCCTTTACCAGCATAACAGCAGGCAGCGGCTCGGGTGCGATCGCTTATCGCTGGGAAGCAAGTACCAATAGTGGTGCATCATGGACCACGGTAACCGGCGCCACCGGAGCCACGTATGATGTACCGGCAGGATTGACAACCACCACCCAATACCGACGAATTGCCATATCTACCCTGAATGGGGTTCCCTGCGAATCAGTGGCCACCACTCCTGTAACGGTTACCGTGCAAAGTGCAGTAACCGCAGGTGCTATCGGATCTAGCCAGACCATTTGTAATGGTGGCGACCCCGTGGCATTTACCAGCACCACAGCAGGCAATGGCTCGGGTACCATCACCTACCGCTGGGAGTCTAGCACAAACGGTGGCGCTACCTGGACTACTGTTTCCGGGGCTACTGCAGATATTTATGATGTACCTGCTGGCCTCACAACGACAACTCTTTATCGAAGGGTTACCATTTCCACACTCAACTCAGTTCCCTGCGAATCTGCAACCACAGCCATAACGGTAACTGTTCAAAGCACGGTAACTGCAGGTGCCATAGGTTCTGATCAGACAATCTGTTATGGAGGAAATCCTGTGGCATTCACCAGCACAACAAACGGCTCGGGCTCGGGCACTATCACCTACCGGTGGGAGTCTAGCACAAACGGTGGCTCTACCTGGACTACCGTAACCGGTGCCACAGCAGCTACCTACGATGTTCCTGCCGGCCTTACAACCACAACACAATACCGGCGAATCACCATTTCAACACAGAACTCGGTAGCGTGCGAATCAGGTGCTACTTCTACAGTAACCGTAACAGTGCAGGGCTCAGCCACGGCGGGTGCCATCGGTTCTGATCAAACAATCTGTAACGGTGGAAACCCTGCTGCATTTACGAATTTAACGTTAGGCAGTGGTTCAGGTACGATTACCTATCGCTGGGAGTCAAGCACAAATGGGGGCACAACATGGTCCTCAATTTCCGGAGCCACAGACACTATTTATGATGTACCGGCTGGCCTCACAACGACAACCCGTTACCGACGAATCACCATTTCTACGCTGAATTCGATCCCTTGTGAAACCCCTACCTCAGCCGTTATTGTGACGGTTCAGAGCACCGTTACTGCAGGTGCAATCAGTTCAAATCAGACCATTTGCGACGGCGGAAACCCTGCGGCATTCACCAGCACAACAAATGGTACTGGCTCAGGCACTATCACCTATCGCTGGGAAGCTAGCACAAACGGTGGCTCTACCTGGACTACCATAACCGGTGCCACAGCAGCTACCTACGATGTTCCTGCCGGCCTCACAACGACAACACAATACCGTCGAATCACCATTTCAACCCTGAACTCGGTGGCGTGCGAATCAACAGGCACTTCATCAATAACGGTAACCGTGCAAACGGTGCCAACCATTGGAGCTATTAGTTCTGATCAAACAATCTGTAATGGTGGCGACCCTGTGGCATTCACCAGCACAACAAACGGCTCGGGCTCAGGAACCATTACCTATCGCTGGGAAGCTAGCACAAATGGTGGCGCTACCTGGACTACCATAACCGGTGCCACAGCAGCTACCTACGATGTTCCTGCCGGCCTTACAACCACAACACAATACCGTCGAATCACCATTTCAACACAGAACTCGGTAGCGTGCGAATCAGGTGCCACTTCTGCAATAACAGTTACCGTTCAAAGTGCAGTGACAGCGGGTGCCATCGGTTCAAACCAGACCATTTGTAACGGTGGCGATCCTGTGGCCTTTACCAGCACAACAGCAGGCAGTGGTTCCGGAACCATCACCTACCGATGGGAGTCTAGCACAAACGGTGGCGCTACCTGGACTACTGTTTCCGGGGCTACTGCAGATATTTATGATGTACCTGCTGGCCTCACAACGACAACTCTTTATCGAAGAATTACAGTTTCGACAGTAAATGCCGTTACTTGTGAATCAGTATCAACAGCAGCAGTAACTGTAACCGTAAGAAACTCACCCACAGCCGGAGTTATTGCATCTGATCAGACTATCTGTAACGGGGGCGATCCTGCTGCATTTACCAGCACAACTGCAGGTACAGGCGATGGTACCATAACCTATCGTTGGGAATCAAGCACCAATGCTGGTGCTACATGGTCGGTCATATCAGGAGTTACCGGCTCAACTTATGATGTGCCTGCGGGTCTGACCGTAACTTCCCAATACCGCAGAATAACACTTTCTACGCTGAGTTCATTAACCTGTGAGTCTAATGCTTCAAAAGCCTTAACCGTGACTGTTCAGGGAGTACCAACAGCAGGTGCTGTAGGGAGCGATCAGACCATATGCAGCGGCGACGACCCTGTAGCCTTCACCAATACTGCATCAGGCACAGGCGATGGTACAATATCATACCGCTGGGAATCAAGTACGAACGGTGGTTTAACCTGGTCTACCATAACTGGAGCCACCTCAGCTACCTATGATGTTCCTGCAGGATTGACCGCAACTTCACAGTATAGGAGAATAACGTTATCAACCCTAAATTCTGTAGTTTGTGAAGCAACGGCAACCTCCGCAATTAACATTAAAGTTAATCCTTTGCCAACAGCCACAGCATTCAGCAACAGTCCGGTCTGCACAAAAGGTAAACTATCATTGCGTTCCAATGGTGGAAATACTTATGAATGGTTTGGTCCCAATGGATATACCTCTAAACAGCAGAATAATATTATATATAATGTAGATTCTAATTATCTCGGGGATTATACAGTTTGGGTTACTGATGTCAATAAATGTAAAGATGACTTTACAATAAAGGTAGATATTAAACCTGGATTCAGGGTTACGGCCAAAACCAATTCACCGGTTTGTACTTACGATACGCTTAAGTTATTTGGTGATATAAATAGTTACAGCAAAAGTACCTACAGTTATGAATGGGTAGCCAAAAGCTTTTATTCAACCAAACAAAATCCTGTCATTGATCAGGTAGATTCTTCAAGAGACGGTACATATCGGTTTATAGCCATTAGTGCAAATGGATGCACAGATACAGCCATGGTTACACCAACAATTCTAAGACCACCATTGATTAAGTTTGTTACCAATTCTCCGGAATGTGTCGGTCAGAAAGCAGTACTGTTTAATGCCTTTAAATCTTCAATATCCAGCACGTGGAGAAAACCTAACGGAACAACCATTATTGCTGATACGGTAAAAATACCATCCTTGAAACTTAGTGATGACGGCTATTACCGCTTGACCATAAAAGACAAACGTGGCTGCAGAAATCAGGACTCCATTAAATATAAAGTAAATACTTTGCCTGAAATTAGCGTTACCGGAGATTCCCAACTATGCACAGGCAGCACGATGAAATTAAGTGTTACAGGTACAGGTACTCTTAATTATAAATGGACAGGTCCCAATGGATTTATCAGTTTCTTATCAAAACCCACCAAGACAGGGGTTACTATGCCGGATTCAGGACTGTACATGGTAATTGGCACAGATGCTAATCAATGCAGAGATACTGCCAAATGGAATGTCAAAATTAATCCTGCAATCCCAGGTTTGAAAATATATGGGGACAGCCAGGTTTGCTTATGGGAAAAACTCACACTAAGTACCATTGCCAATACAAAAAACTTCCGTTATAAATGGCGCACACCAAATAATGAGGTATACTACACGGCCAAACTATTGATTCCTCTTAATAAATATAGCTATGAAGGTGTTTATAGTGTGACCGTTTCAGACAGCAACTATTACTGCAAAGATTCAACTACGGATTATGTATGGGTAGGACCAAGGCCGATGAGCAGCTCTTCTAACAGCCCTATTTGCGCAGGTGACAGTTTAAAGTTGAATGCTTATGGAAATTCACGCTGGAAATGGCAATGGACAGGTCCTCAAGGCTTTAGCAGTACTTCTACCAATCCCAAATTGTCATATGTCAGTGCATTGTATGCAGGTAATTATACGCTAATTGGCAAAGACACATTAGGCTGTTCGGATACCCTGACCGAGAATGTGAAGATTAATGATTGCCTGGTTATAGAATTGTTTTCAGACAGTGTTAAATGCAAAGGTAATTCCAGCGGATTAGCAAGAGTTGTAGCAAAAGGCGGCTCAGGTTCTTATCAATATAAATGGCTGACATCCCCCGTCCGTTTTGATGATACACTGAGAAATGTGCCCAAAGGAACTTACACGGTAGTAGTTACAGACTTAAAAACAGGTATCGTTAGAATTGATTCAATTAAAGTAAATGAACCAGCTGCTGCATTAAGCACTTCCATTACAATTGATTCACTGATTTGCAGGGATTCAAGTAATGCCAAACTCATATGTAAGGTAACAGGAGGAACTGCTCCATATTATTACAAATGGAATGGAAACAGTTTATTAAACGGTAGCACACTTTTGAAAGTAGGTTCAGGCACCCACTCTGTGGTAATTACTGACAGCCGCGGCTGTTCTGAAACCAGCAGTGTAGTAGTCGTTAATCCGAAAAGATGGACAATAGGCATCAGCAGAACCAATGTTCTCTGTGCAGGTGGCAATACCGGCTCAGCATTGGTTATTGTTTCCGGTGGGAAACCCGCTTATTTCTACCAATGGGATACGGTAACCTGGGCTTCTAAGAGCAAAGCAATAGGTTCAACATATAAAAATCTAAAAACGGGTATATATAAAGTTTTAATCACCGATGCCAATAAGTGCCAGCAAACGGATACTGTGATGATTGCACAGCCCGACAGCCTGAAGGTATCATTTAAAATAGACAGCTATATACGCTGTTTCGGTGACACTTCCGGACAGATTACAGCTACTGCCAAAGGTGGTGTTTCTTCCTATACATACTTATGGAATTTCAATAAGAAGTATACGGATAAAACAGCGAAAAATATCACAGCGGGTTGGTATGTATTACAATTACGAGATGGAAATAACTGCCTGAAAAAAGACAGCATTTTCCTCGCACAACCCGATGATATAAAAACCAAGATTTCGATTTTGTCTCACTTAAAATGCTATAAAGACAAGAGCGGGGCAGCAGAGGTTGATATCAAAGGCGGTGTGGCTCCATACTATGTTAAATGGGATAATGGCGGCTATACAGCTCAGGGGGTCTCTAAAAACTACATGGATGCGGGAACCCATTGGGTTTATGTACGCGATTTTCAGGGATGCTATGATACCCTAAAATTAACCTTAAATCAGCCTGATTCTATTTATACGTTGTTCAAGAGCAGGCAAAATATACTATGTTACAATGGCAATTCGGGTTGGGCAGAATTTGAACTTGCAGGTGGTACTGCGCCATTCAAGTACCTTTGGGAAAATGGAGATAGTACGAAAAGATCTGTAAAACTGCAGGCTACCAGCTACTGGATGCGAGCACAGGATGCCAACGGGTGCAAGTATTCCGACACTATACAATTGACACAACCACCGGAACTGGATGTCTTTGTTAAAAAGATGGATAGCGTAACTTGCTATGGCCTCAGCGATGGCCGCATTGAACTATCAGCCGTTGGCGGAAAGCAACCCTGTGGATTCTGGTTTTATACAGGCAAAGATACCGTCAAGGGTGCGGTTTTGTCTGGGGTATCAGCTCGACAGTTCCCGGCTAAATATGATGGTTATGTTCGCGATGCAAACGGTTGTATAGATTATACACCTGTTTATATCAAAGAGCCGGCAAAATTGCAGGTTGTTAGAAACGGCCAAACAGATTTGATCTGCTACGGAGCTTCGACTGCCAGTATTTTCGTTGGCCCCGCTGGTGGAAATGGTGGCTACACTTACAGCTGGAATTCTTTCCCGAAACAATATGCTCCAACCGCGGTAAAACTTAAGGCAGGGACTTATATCGTTACGCTGAAAGATTATAAAGGCTGCAAAGCTTTTGATACATTTATAATTAAACAACCTACAAAGAATCCTGTAATTACCAAATCTATTGTTCCATTCTGTTTAAATAATACCATTTCTCTTACAGCATATCAGTATGGTGTTGATTCTGTTTGGTGGTTCAATCCGGCAGGAAACAAAATCAGTAGCAGCTATCCTGTTTACACCAAAACACCCGCAATTTTTAACGATTCCGGTCGCTATACACTACTTGCCAAAGATAAACAGGGTTGTTATGATACTACTTATACACGTTTGGTAATAAACAAACTTCCTAATGTAATAGCCAGTATACAGGAAAACCCACCACACTGCAAAAGCGATACGGTTATGTTAAAAGCAGTTGGAGCTGTAAATTACCAATGGAATGGACCTAATGGTTTTATTTCATTTATTCAAAATCCAATTATTAATGGAATCTCCTTCCCTATGGATGGTTGGTACCATGTTCTGGGAACAGATGCCAATACATGCCAATGGAGAGATAGTGTCAGATTAAACATTGAAAACAACATCAACATTGGAAATGATCAGATGATCTGTGCAGGAGCTAATTTGGTACTTTCAGGATTTGGTGCAGAGAAATACCGGTGGTCCGGACCACATAAATTCAGTAGTACCCTTCAGAGTCCAATCCTAATAAATGTGGATGACTCAATGTCAGGTAAATTTACGTTGTATGCCATCGATAAATACGGCTGCAAAGATACCTTAAATACCCTAGTTCTAATTTATCCCAGACCGTTTATAAAGGCTTCTGCCATTGTACCAGTATGTGCTGGCGAACCCCTTAATTTATTTTCAAAAGGCGGTGGAAATTATAAGTATATCTGGAAAGGTCCACAAGGGTTTACTTCAACTTTAGCAAATCCAGTTTTAATGACATCAATCTCAACACAATCAGGTAAATATGTTTTAAATGCCTCCTACCAGGCAGATGCCAATAATCAGTGTAAGGATTCTGCCAGTGTGAATGCAAGAATATTTGATTTACCAGTGTCTAAATTCATGTTAACGCCATACTCATCAATTTATCTTACTGAACAAGATTATGAATTAATAGATTTCAGTAAAAATGCTAACACATGGACGTATTACCTGAATGATCAGTATCTATCTGCTGGACCAAAAGCGAAATTCGGCCAAACTGAAGCCGGTATTTTGAAGATTAAACAAACTGTAAGTTCGCCAGATTTCTCTGCTTTCTCAGGTAAATACTGCTCAGACAGTAGTCAACAAGTATTTGTAATTGAATTCAAACCTAAAATTTGGCTTCCTAATGCCTTCACACCAAATAATAACAATAAGAATGATCAATTTTATCCCGTTGGTGTCAATATTACAGAATATCGTTTAAGAATATTCGACAGATGGGGAAATAAGATTTTTGATGAGTTAAATGGCAAATGGAGTGGATTAAATAATAATGGCAAGCCCTATCCTGTTGGTGTCTACGCAGTCTATGTGACTTATAAAGACATCACAGGCCTGGAAAGAGAATTGAAGGATAACGTTACATTATTACGGTAATTGATACTTCTCTAGCAATTGTTAAAGTTGCAACTGAATAGATTATTTTAATTTTATCAAAAACCAGCCAAATAAAGTATCGCCACTACTCCCGCTACGCTACTTCCTATGGTAATTCCGTACGAACTCCAAACGGCCCTGACACGGCGCTTTGAAGCTCCGTCAACATATCCCCTTCGGTAGGATTCGTTTTTACTGACAATAAATTTGGCGTCCTGAATCTTGGGTGGCTGAACCTTTGAAACAGAGTAGACAATCGGAACAGCAATAGATGCAGGAAATATAAAGCTTCCTATGCCCGCAGCTATACCAGCCCTGCGCTCTTCTGAAGGCCTGTAACGGTCTAAACCGTCATCCAAACCTTGTTCGTACTGATTCTCAGCGTATGCAGATGTGCTGTCTGACATGAGCACAGCGGCTTGTTTTAAAATGGTATCGGTATTACCGCCAGCATACCGAATCATAACCACATCGCTTTTTCGGTATGAATAAAATTGTTTTTGGGTTGTATCCCTGAAATTCAGATACTCAATACGCTCCGGATAAATCTTTGTGACCGTGCAAACCACACGGGTATTGTTCCTGAGCACCAGCGTGTCCTGGGCGCCCGCCGAGCCTGCCCACAATAGCAGCAGCCACAATAATTGCTTTACGTTATTCTTCATTTTACTGTTTAATGCTGACAAAAATCCACCTTCCCTTATTGGCCATTACCCATACTATACAGCAGGCCTATAGCCGTACCGGCACCCACAATGCCGCCAAACGTACTCCAGGCAGCCACCCGACGACGCTTGGAAGCACCGGCCAAATAGCCTTGGCGGTAGTCCTCATTTTTATTGTTTTGATACCGGTAATCCAGAATCTCGTGGTCCGAAACCTTTTTAAATGAAAGATAAATGCAGCCCGGTAGTGCAACAAATGGCAGAATAATAACAGAAGCCCCTACCAACCTTTCCTTTTGGGGTTGATAATGCTGATAACCATCGCTGAAACCCTTCCGGTACTGTTCCTCCTTGTTTTGATCAGTACCTGAAGTTGCTGCTGAAACGGAATCATCGCTTATTTGAGTTCTTTTTCCGTTTGCGTAAACTATTTCTAGCACTTCGTTTTTGGGATAGGAATAATATTTTTTACGAGCAGTGTCGTCCATCATAAGATATTCTATCCTACCGGAATATATCTGTGTAACCCGACAAATAACCCTGGCCTGGGTTTTAAGAATGATGGTGTCCTGGGATTTTACCACATTCATGATACCCATAAAAAGAAACACGATGATTTTAAACGATGTATTCATTATTTATCTTTTAAAAATAGCAGGAACATCATTGCCTGAAACAATGTCGGCAGATAACAGTCCCCGAAAAAAATCAATACCTGATGCCAATTTACGCTGAAATTGCCAAATAAAATAATAACCATATCCCAGCAGTATTATCAATACACCGGAAAAGATATACATGATATTCGTGTCCACAGTATCCATACCCAGCAATCCTCTCAGCCAGAAAATAAAACCCATTAAAAGTAGCAGACAATATAAAACATACATACGGGTATGTTTTAGCGCGCCTATCCTAATTTTTACATATGTTTCTTCTTCCACGCCCAAAATATCCCCTTCATAAAAAGCCGGGATGCGCGGGTTGCCAATATTCTCCAAAACAAACTCGTTTTCATTGGCCAATCCGTAAAAGAACTTTGTCAAACCGTCGGTTTTTTTGTAGCCGGCATCGCTCAGGTAGGTTTGCTGTATGATTTTATCTGCAATATCTGCCCTATCTGTATGGGCTTTAAGCCAAATAGTTTTAAATGGATATAAAAACATACACTTTTAAGTCAATAATTTAAGACATAGACACCTTGGTACTGTTCATTTTATTAAGCACTTCGGCTATTTCCCTTATCGCATCAGGGTTTTCGAAAGCTGCATTGCCCACAACAACGATATCGGCACCCGCATTCCATGCCATTTCTGCCGCAATAGCATCCCGGATTCCGCCTCCCACCAAGAGTAGACCGTCAAATATAGTGCGCACGGCAGCAATCATTTCTGCAGAAACCCTGCGAACCGCGCCGCTTCCTGCATCCATATACATGGCTTTCATGCCCAGCATGGCTCCTGCCAACACGGTAGTAGCCGCAATCTCCGGTTTGTCTGCCGGTATGGGTATGGTCTGGCTTATGTAGTGGGCAGTGGTCATTTTTCCGCCTTCAATCAGTAAATAACCTGTAGGTATGGTTTCAAGGCCAGACCTATGAATAAAAGGGGCTGCTGCCACCTGCTTGGCAATCAGGTATTCCGGATTGCGCCCGGATATCAAAGACATAAAAAGGATCGCATCTGCATTAGAAACCACCTGTATCTCATTGCCCGGAAACAATACAACCTGCCCGGCGCCCTTGTTCTTTAAATCCTCTACACAACGATAGGTATTACCCTCAGTAAGCAAACTTCCGCCAACCAAAAACAAATCAACCCCATATCTTATGGCATGTTGTGCCACCGCACCCCGCAAATCTGAATCATCATCAGGATCAAACAGCACCGCCAGCGTTTTAACACCTGACTTATGCTTCGATACCAGCCATGATTGAATGTTTTGCATGCAATGCAAAGAAACATAGAAAAAACCATAACCGAATTACAGCCTGCACAAATCTGCATTTTATCATTGTAATACTTGAGTATGTCAAGTTAATTTCGTAAATTAGCAATTTCCATAAAGAAGATTTTGTCCCAATATTAATTTTTCTTTATCCCATAAGGGTTTACGAAAATCCAAACGCCAAGATGCTTATATGGCAAGACATACACGCTTTTTCAACAAGGTAAATCCCATATGCTGTTTGGCTTTCCGCCAAACCTGTGGAAAAGCCAATTCGGAAATACTGATACACATAAAATACATTTGAACTCCCGACCGTTTTTAATAACGCTAGGTAACCACAACCCCTCTGAAAAGAAAAATATGACGCAAGAAACTACCGTAAACACAAAAGGCCTCGAGTTTAAGAGGCAAAACACCGTTGAGGGTGTAAGTCCCTTCGACCAGTTCACCTACGACCACCGCAGCTCGGTCATTAAAAAACCCGACGGAAGTGTGGTGTTTGAAATGAAAAATGTAGAGGTTCCGGCGGGGTGGAGCCAAGTAGCAACCGATATTCTTGCGCAAAAATATTTCCGCAAAGCCGGCGTTCCCCAACCCGACGGCAGCCTGGGCAGCGAAACCAGCGTTAAGCAGGTTGCGCACCGCCTTGCCAACTGCTGGAGACAGTGGGGCGAGAAGTATAACTACTTCGCTTCTTCCACCGATGCGCAAACTTTCTATGAAGAGTTGGTTTATTCCATGCTCAACCAGGAATCTGCGCCCAACAGCCCTCAGTGGTTCAATACCGGATTATACAGCAGCTACGCTATTGCCGGTAAACCCCAGGGTCACTACTATGTAGACCCCGAAACCGAGAAGCTCATGAAGAGCACCTCTGCATACGAGCGTCCCCAGCCCCACGCTTGCTTCATCCTATCTGTAGATGATGATTTGGTGAACGAGGGCGGTATCATGGACCTGTGGGTGCGTGAAGCCCGTATCTTCAAATATGGTTCTGGTGTAGGAACCAACTTCAGCCGCATCCGCGGTTCCGGCGAAAAACTCTCCGGCGGCGGAACCAGCAGCGGTCTGATCAGCTTCCTCAAAATCGGCGACCGCGCCGCAGGTGCGATCAAGAGCGGTGGTACCACCCGCCGTGCCGCCAAAATGGTGTGCCTTGATCTTGACCACCCCGAATCCATGGAATTTATCCAGTGGAAAAAGGATGAAGAGAAAAAAGTGGCTGCCCTTATCGATGCCGGTTACAGCAACGACTACGAAGGCGATGCCTACGCTACCGTTTCCGGACAAAACAGCAACAACTCTATCCGTATACCCAACCGCTTCTTCGAAAAACTGAAAAATGGCGAAGACTGGGAATTTACCGCCCGTAGTAACGGTAAGGTAATGAAAACCATGTCCTCAGGACAGGTTTGGGATGCTATCGGCGCTGCCGCATGGTCATGTGCCGATCCCGGTGTTCAGTATGATGACACCATCAATGAGTGGCACACCTGCCCCGAAGGCGGACGTATCAACGCCAGCAACCCCTGCAGCGAATACATGTTCCTCGACAACACCGCCTGCAACCTTGCATCCTTGAACCTGCGTAAATTCTTTAGCGAAGAAACCCGCGAGTTCAATGTAAGTTCTTTCGAGTACGCCACCCGTCTGTGGACCACCGTACTGGAAATTTCCGTACTCATGGCACAGTTCCCCAGCAAGGAAGTAGCCCAGCTGAGCTACGATTACCGCACCCTGGGTCTTGGCTACGCCAACCTTGGAAGTATGCTGATGTGTGCCGGTATTCCTTACGATAGCAAGGAAGCTACAGCCATCTGCAGCTCTATCACTGCTATACTCACAGGCATATCGTATGCAACCAGTGCTGAAATGGCCGCCGTTAAAGGCCCGTTCCGCATGTATGAGAAAAACAAGAAGCACATGCTTCGCGTAATTCGCAACCACCGCTACGCGGCATACAACACTCCCCTGGCTTTCGAAAACCTCGGTATCAAACCCGTGTGTATCGATGAGAAATTCTGCCCTGACTACCTGCTGAAATCAGCTTGCAGCGCCTGGGATAAAGCCCTGCAGTGGGGTGAAAAATACGGTTTCCGCAACGCTCAGGCCACCGTTATTGCCCCTACCGGCACCATCGGTCTGCTCATGGATTGCGATACAACCGGTATTGAACCTGATTTTGCCTTGGTTAAATACAAAAAACTCTCCGGCGGCGGTTACTTCAAAATCGTTAACCATACCGTTCCCATTGCCCTGAAAAACCTGGGTTATGCTCCCGAAGAAGTGGACGCTATCGTTAACTACGCTAAAGGACACCAGACCTTTGCAGGCGCTCCTTCCATCAACCACGAGACACTGAAAGCAAAAGGTTTCAACGATGCTGATCTTGAAAAACTGGAAGCAGAAGCTCCCATGGCATTCGAAATTGGTTTTGTGTTCAACAAATACTCCCTGGGCGAAGAAACCTTGCAGCGCATCGGTTTCACTGCCGAGCAGTACGATAACCCCCGCTTCAACATGCTGGAAGCTCTGGGCTTTACCCGCGATGAAATCAGGGCCTGCAACGACTTCGTTACCGGTACCATGACCATCGAAGGTGCACCCTACCTGAAAGAAGAACACTACGATGTATTTGATTGCGCCAACAAGTGCGGAAACATCGGTCAGCGCTACATTCATCCTTTTGCCCACATTCGCATGATGTCTGCTGCTCAGCCCTTTATCTCAGGTGCAATCAGCAAAACCATCAACCTGCCAAACGAAGCCAATGAGCAGGACATCAAAGACTGCTACGAACTGAGCTGGCAGCTGGGCCTGAAGGCCAACGCCCTCTACCGCGACGGTTGCAAACTGAGTCAGCCCCTGAGCAACAAATCTGAAACCAGCGAAAGCGAAGACAAGGCAGAAGCTAAGTCTGACGCTGCACCGGCTGCAGAAACTACCGTAATCCGCTATGCAGAAGAACTGACCCCGGAAATCGTATTGGAAGCCGCTAAACGCATCCTGAATGAAAGCCCCGATACCAAGTTCAAGCGCCAGCTTTCCAATATCGTAGAGAAGAAGCGTCTGCCCAACAAGCGCAAAGGCTTTACCCAAAAAGGCAAAGTAGGCGGTCAAACTATCTTCGTGCGCACCGGCGATTACGATGACGGAACCCTGGGTGAAATCTTCATTGACATGCATAAAGAAGGCGCCAGCTTCCGCTCACTGATGAACTGCTTCAGCATTGCTATATCCGTAGGTCTGCAGTATGGTGTGCCTTTGGAAGAGTTCGTCGACAAGTTCGCCTTCACACGCTTTGAACCCAGCGGCATGGTGGAAGGACATCCCAACATCAAAAACTCAACCTCTATCGTGGATTATATCTTCCGCCTGCTCGGATACGAATACCTGGGCCGGGAAGACCTCGTACAGGTTAAACCCAGTGCATATACCAAAAACGATGCAACGGAAGCCCCTGTAATCAGCGAGTTTGTACCTATGTTCACACCAGAGCCCCAGCCATCTGCAGAAAATGCAGCCATGCTGGAAACCGGAGGCGGTGTAAAAAACATGCAGGACCACCTGCGTGAGGTACAGAGCGATGCGCCCGCCTGCAACGTATGCGGTCACATCACCGTGCGCAGCGGCACTTGTTACAAGTGTTTGAACTGTGGCAACAGCCTGGGTTGCAGCTAATTTAAAATTTACACTTACAAGAAAGGGAGGCATAACCTCCCTTTTTTATTGGCCATTTGATTAGATCAATGATCCAATTTCCAGTATAAATAATACAGCTGGCTTTTGCCTTTATTTCAATAATCCAAATTCAACCCCAGCGTAAAGGTCAGAAAAACCCGGTTGCGCTTGTAGGTCAATTCATTATCCTCAGAAGCAAACCTTGGGTCAGTTATGGGATATGGCGTGTAATAGCCGGCCGCCGATTGTGAACTCAGGGCAAAATCAAAATAATAGTCTTTGTCACGCAGTCCAAAGCCACAGGCAAGCACCGTGTTGGCCTTCTTGAGGGTAGCGTCCAAACCGGCCACATTCGGATTGTAGGGCGATGGCAGTACGCCAAATCCAGCCCTAAAACGATACGCCTGGTCTTTATTATCCGGGTTGGGCATGTTCCACTCCGCACCAATGCGCACATTGGTCACGTTGCGGTAGTTACGCCTGATGGCGCTGTTTTCCGCATTGAAGGTAAACACATCATCGGCACGCAGACGGGCAGATCCGTAGTTGTAAAACTCAAAATCTGCATTGACAATCATGGATTTTTGAATCACAAAACCAATACCGGCATTGAATCGGGAAGGTGTGGTAATCTTGTATTTATACGTGTTCAACGGGTCGTTGTACTGCGCTGTCCAGTCGCCTATGGAACCCGGATCTCCTTTTGGAGCAATGGAATAGCCGTATTCACTATTTACGGTATACGTTCTGGGGGTGTGCACCGATGCTGCAAGGCGCAACTGCTCAGTGGGCCTCACGATTATACCCACACGTGCCGCAAATGCACTTCCTTTGTCCGTAAACTTGCTCTGATAGTCAACAGATGCCATATCCAGCGTACTGATATCGTTGATGTCTACCTTACGCTTGTCTTGTTCCAGCATACTCAAGTCTTCGCTATAACGCAGGGATGAGTATAACAGACCAATACCCAGCATCACCTTGTTGGAAAAATTCAACCCTACCGAACCCTGATACTCGTAAATGGCTCCTTTACTCACAATTTCACCGGACTGATCATTGTTTCTTACGCTATCCTTGTAGGCCGATGTGTAACGTCCAGTTCCGCCCCTGTCATAATCAATAACCCAGGCATCATAGGCCAGACCTGACAAAGAACCTTGCACCAGTTTTGACGGATCACCCTCACGATTGGCTACTTCGGCAAAAAAATCAGTTACAGAAGATTTTCGGTTATTGCCCTGAAATGCCATGGTACCACCAAAAGTCGCAAGCCGGTTCACATGAAACCCATAGCAAACCGCACTCAATCCTTTTTTACGGGGCTTCCCTGTGGCATCATACTGCACATCTGCTTTGATATAGTTGAGGGAAGGCAAATTAAAGTTCAGTCTTGCTTCTCTTAAATTTTCACCCAGATAATCAGCATGATAAACGGTGTTTTGGAACTGGGCGCCCATGTTAAATTCACTGCGCCTGAAAGTGGCAATACCGGCCGGGTTGGTCATCACAGCCGAGGCATCGGCACCAATGGCAGAAAATGAACCTGCCATGCCCATGGTTCTGGCTGTTCCTCCAGAACCAATGGTACTGTAGCGAAGTGCATCGAACTCACTTTGTGAAAAAAGAGAAAAAACAGCCCCGAATAACAGGGTCAATAGACTTAAAACCGACCTCATGTAAAACCGCCAGTATTAACGCCTGCGACCTGAAGTGCCCTGCACTGCGTTGGATGAACGGCTGCTCCCACTGCTGTTGAATGAGCCCTGCTGGGTATTTCCGCTGGGAGTCCAGGTTGAACTTCTGGAAGTGCCACTGCTGCCATTGTTATAGCTTCCGGATGTAGTGCTTCCACTGCTCCAGGAAGAACTTCTGCCCGATGTGGAAGAAGGAGTGCCTGTTTGATAGTTATTGCGACGCACGCCGCTGTTGGAAAATCCACTTGAACCTGAGGCGGGCTTGGGATTATTTACAAAACCACCAGAAGAATGATTGTTTGAAGAGGTGCTGCCACCGCTCCAGTTGTTATTAGACCAGTTATTCCAGCCATTGTTGTTCCAGCCACCAAAAGATCCGCCACCCCAGTACATATTGGAGTTATACATCTGGTTGTAGTACATCCAGTAAGGATCACCGTAGGAATAAGCCGGATTGTAGCCCATCATCATTGGATTTCCCCAGGCATTTCCCATCATCCAGGGATTACCCATCATCATGGAATTATAACCCATGTAGGGGCTATATCCCCATGGCGAAACTCCCGCTCTGAAACGATTGCAGGGCTGTGTAATCATAGCTGCTGGTGCGGATGCAGAGGAAGGCTGTAGGCTGCTGCCACCAAAATTGCGCAAACGGTCTGAATACGTTTGACCATAACTACCCGCCATGGCAGAAGCTTCTCCGGTAGCAGACGGTGTAACCGCGCCATCGGCATAAAATCCGCGCCCGTTGAGATCTGAAGTGGCAAAATAAGCATCGTCATAATTGTTGACTTTGCTAACAGACCTTACCCCGGAGCAGGAAGCCAGCAACATAGCACCTGCCATAAAAAAATAAGTGGTTTTAATAAAATGGACTTTCATGGTGAACCTTCTTTTTGGGTACTGCTTTTAGTTAGTACCTTTGCACTATCAAAGTTACAAAAAGTATTCCATATTTCCAATATCCATGGCATTTGAAAAGGTAAAACGCGAAGAAAATTACAGTGAGTGGTATAACAACCTGGTAAAAAACGCCGATCTGGCTGAACACAGTGCCGTTAAGGGCTGCATGGTTATTAAACCCTACGGCTTTGCCATCTGGGAAAAAATGCAGCAGCAGCTCGACAAGATGTTCAAGGATACCGGCCACCAAAATGCCTATTTTCCGCTGTTTGTGCCCAAAAGTCTGTTTGAAAAAGAAGAGAAAAATGCCGAAGGATTTGCCAAGGAATGTGCCGTGGTAACCCACTACCGTCTGAAAGCCGACCCATCCAAACCCGGCCGCCTCATGGCCGATCCCGATTCTAAACTTGAAGAGGAACTGGTGGTGCGCCCTACCAGCGAAGCCATCATCTGGAATACCTATAAAAACTGGATTCAGAGCTACCGCGACCTGCCCATTCTTATCAATCAGTGGGCCAACGTGGTACGCTGGGAAATGAGAACCCGCCTGTTTCTCAGAACAGCTGAATTTCTTTGGCAGGAAGGCCATACCGCCCACGCCACCAAAGAAGAAGCCCTGGAAGAAACCCGCAAAATGCTGGATGTCTATGCCGAATTTGCCGAAGAACACATGGCTGTTCCGGTGATTAAGGGCGTAAAATCTGAAAACGAACGTTTTGCAGGTGCCGACGACACCTATTGCATAGAAGGTATGATGCAAGACGGAAAAGCCCTGCAAATGGGTACCAGCCACTTTCTGGGACAAAACTTTGCCAAGGCATTCGACGTAAAGTTTCAGGACCGCAACAGCAAACTCGATTATGTCTGGGCCACCAGCTGGGGGGTTTCTACCCGATTGATGGGTGCACTTATTATGGTTCACAGCGACGACGAAGGCCTGGTGCTGCCACCCAAACTGGCTCCCATTCACGTGGTGATTGTGCCGGTTTATAAAACCGAAGAAGAACTGAACACCATCAGCGAAAAGGTGGCAGGCATCAAAAAAGAACTAGAAACAGCCGGATTATCCATAAAATTTGATAACCGCGATACCCAGAAACCCGGCTTCAAGTTTGCTGAATGGGAACTGAAAGGGGTGCCCGTGCGCATTGCCATTGGCCCCCGCGATTTGCAGAACAACGCCGCCGAAGTGGCCCGTCGCGATACCAAAACCAAAGAAGTAATAGGTATGGACAACCTGGTAGGCCATGTGACCGGATTGATGAACGAAATTCAGGAGAATTTGTATAAAAAAGCCCTGGATCTCAGAACCGGAAAAACCTGGAAAGCCGACACTTGGGATGAATTTGTTGATATCGTTGAAAACCGCAATGGGTTTGCCCTGGCCCACTGGGACGGCAGCGGCGAAACCGAAGAAAAAATTAAAGAAATGACCAAGGCCACCATTCGCTGCATTCCATTGGATGCACAGGAAGAGGCAGGCAGTTGTATCCTCACCGGCAAACCCAGCAGCAAACGCGTGGTATTTGCCAAAGCCTATTAATGCGGCCGCTCGGCTTCGTAGCGCTTCTCATCCACCATTCCCACAAAGAAAAAACCCAGTTGCCTGCCATTTTCGGGCAAACCAGTTTGCTGTTGCATAAAATCCGTGCCGGCGCCGTTGCCTGTGGTCCAGTAGCCCGCCGCATGCGGATGATCCGTGAGTGTTAAATACATGTTTTGCACCGCCGTGGCTGTGGCCGCCAGCTCTTCCCATTCGGGCACTTTGCCCGAAGGCACAAAACCAATGGAAATGATATGCGATACTTTAAACGCATAGGTGCAGATTTTGGCCAGTTTGCGCTCATCAAACAATTCTGCAGGGGTGTTCTGCATATAATACTGTTCCATGGCGCTGCATAGCGCTGTTTTTTCAGCACCTTCAAACACTCTGAAACGCCAGGGAAGTGTGAGTTTATGACTGGGTGCCCAGCGGGCGTTTTCCAGCATGCGGGCTATAATATCGTCCGGGACAGGCAGCCCGTTGAATTCCTTAACAAAATGACTGCGCCTGCCGCGAATTAGCTCATCCAGTGTTTTCATTTTATGCAGATAACTCGTTTTTCTTTCTGAGGCGAAATTCGAGAAAAGATTGGATAAAAACCGAAACCAATATCAGCGCGGCACCCAAATAAAACTGCATGCCCAATGCATCGTGCTCGTGAAAAATAACTGCCCCCAGCAAAATGCCGTAAACAGGCTCCATATTCACGGATAAATTGGCAGTGAACGCCGATAGGTCCTGTAGGGCATATGTTCCCAGATAAAAGGTAAGGTTGGTACAAACCAGCGCCAGCAGCAGTATCCACAGCAAATCATACTGCCCGCTTTTGGGGTTGAATTCCGGAATCCAGGTGGCGTTTGCATCGGCCATCAGCGGAAAAACCACACTCAGCAACACCGCGCCTGAAAGCATTTCTATGGCCGAAATACTCAAGGAAGAAGCCCTTGCAATATGTCGCTTGTTTAATGTGGTAAACAGCGCTGCCAGCATGGCACTCACAATTCCCGTAATGATGGCAGGCGTGTAGCTTGTTTGCCCTGCTGATCCACTGCTTAATGTATCGTTGATAATCAGGATGCCTGCAATCACCAGCAACCCCAGCAGCAACTCCCTGATGCGGAAGGCTTTGCGATTAATAAGCGGATCAAGGACGGCGGAGAAAAAGCTCGCAGAGCCCAGACAGGCCAGGGTTACGCTGGCGCTGTTGCCCAGTTTAATGCTTCCATAAAACGTGAGCCAGTGCAGGGCCACGATGATGCCGATTCCCAGAAAAATCAGCCAGTCTTTTCGGGTCAAACCGGAAATACCCCGCCAAACCGCCGGAATACAGAAATAGACGGCAGCGGTAATCAGCATGCGGTGCCACACCAGATTCAGCGAACTGTAGGAGATAAGCTTTCCCAGAATGGCGGTAAATCCCCAGAGAAAAACCGCAATATGCAGGTAGGTAAGTGCTTTGATTCGGGGATTCATGGTTGGACTGCCCTTAAAAAATCAAGGCCACGCTGTGAAGCATGGCCAGGATGTTGGTATATAGAAGCGCGTAACAGTTGGGCTACCGCTATCAGCACGGCAGCAATGCAAATATAAATACGGTTTTGTGAAATCGCAACCCACAAGTTTTCCCCAAAGAAAATCAGGTGAGGTTGCCTTTGTATTTGTCGCGCATGTCGATGACAATCTGTCTCAGCTCCTGCTCTTTGTCTTTGTGCATCACCAGCACCACATCCGGGCTATCTACTACCACCACGTTTTCAAGGCCGTGGGTAATCACAATGCGGTCGGTATTGGAAAACACCAGCGAATCAGACGTTTTATAGGTGTGAATTCCCTTTCCGATGGCAGCTGTATCATGCTCATTATGGCGACTCACATCCCACAGGCTTTTCCAGGTGCCCAGGTCATTCCACCCAAACGTAGCGGGATAGACATAAACACTGTCGTCTTTTTCCATGATTCCGTAATCAATGGAAATGCTGGGACATTGCCCGTAAGCCAATTCCAATGCATCAAAATAATTTGTCTGTGAAAAATCCACTTCGGCAAACAGCTGATGTATTTCCGGTAAATATTGTTCAATACGATGCAAAATAGCTTTCACATTCCACACGAAAATACCGGCATTCCAAAGAAACTCACCGCTTTCTATAAAAGTCTGTGCCAGTTCTTCGTTGGGCTTTTCGGTGAATGTTTTCACTTCGTAGAAGCCGGCATCTCCCGGTACAGTATTGTATTGAATGTATCCATAGCCTGTATCGGGGCGTGTGGGCTTGATACCAAGGGTAAGAAGATGGCTGTAATTGCCCGCAAAGGCGTATGCTTCATTAATGATTCTGAAAAACTCGGCTTCCTGGGTAATAAGGTGATCGCTGGGTGCTACCACACAAACGGCATCCAGATCAATCTGTGATATTACCTTACTTGCATAAGCTACGCAGGGTGCCGTATTGCGGGCCTGCGGCTCTTTCAGAATGCGGTCATCGGCAATACCCGGAATGTGCTCTCTAATTAATGGAGTGTATTCGTGGTTTGTAACTATGAAAATATTTTCTTTGGGAACCACCTGACAGAACCTTTTGTAGGTCTGGGAAATCAGTGAATCACCGGTGCCTAAAATATCGATGAACTGCTTGGGCAGGCTTTTTCGGCTTACCGGCCAGAAGCGGCTTCCGATGCCACCGGCCATTACCAGCACATAGTGATGTTTGTTCTCGCTCATAGCAATCCCTCCCTGTTTAGGTCGTGCAAATGTACCATTCCTGCGTATTTTCCGTCGCTTAGTACAATAATTTGGGATATTTTCTGGTGGCTCATCCACTCAACGGCTTCTACAGCAAGGGTTTCAGCGTCCAGTGTTTTCGGTGAGCGCGACATGATATCAGCGGCGGTCAAATCCTGCAGGTTGCTGTGTTTTTCCAGCATTCTGCGGACATCACCATCGGTGATTATACCCAGCAACCCGTTGTTATCCAGCACCGCCGCGGCACCCAGCCTGCTTTTGCTGATGCATACAATTACTTCATTAACTGAAGCGGACGGTGAAACCGCAGGTTTCTCGTTTCTGGCGGCAATTTCACCGCAGCGGAGGTATAATTTTTTGCCTAAAGCTCCACCGGGGTGGTATTTGCTGAAATCACTGCCGCTGAAGTTGCGCATGCGCAGCAGAGAAATGGCAATGGCATCGCCCATGAGCAGCTGTGCGGTGGTGCTGCTGGTTGGCGCCAGGTTATTCGGACAGGCTTCCTTATCTACCGTGGTATTAATCACAATATCCGCCTGCGCCGCCAGTTCGCTGTCAATATTTCCCACCATGGCCACCAGCGGATTGCCAAAAGATTTAAGCAATGGCGCAAGCGCCTTGATTTCCGGGGTGTTTCCGCTCTTGGATATTGCAATAACCACATCGCCGGGCTGAATAATCCCCAGATCACCGTGTATGGCGTCTGCGGCGTGCATAAATACAGCAGGCTGTCCTGTGCTATTCATGGTAGCCACCATTTTTTGCGCAATGATGGCGCTCTTGCCTATACCGGTAACCACAGCCCTGTCGGCTGAATCCAGCAAAAGTTCTACCAGTTGACAAAATGAATCATCAATATATTGAGGCAAAACAGCCAAAGAATTTAATTCATCGGATATGGCCTGATTACCGTAACTTTTTATTAAATTTGCCTTGGTCTGTGTCAAGCGGGCGTTGTTAGAATTGCAAAACTAACTTAAATTTTGCATTTAGTAAGTAGGTTTGACATTTAAACAAGATTAAAAAAATTAATATAAAGCTAACAAAATTGCCGCCTATGCGTTAAATTTACTAACTGAAAGCATTTACTTTATCTATGAGCACGGCAATGGGCGTTGCGGAAGACGCAAGAACTGACGCAAGACGCACCCTTAAGGAATTCTTTGGCTTTGATGGCTTCAAAGGCAATCAGGAAGCGGTAATTAATCATATCCTGCAAGGCAATGATTGTTTTGTAATCATGCCCACAGGCGCAGGAAAATCACTCTGCTACCAGCTTCCGGCATTGATGATGGAAGGAACTGCCATCATTATTTCTCCGCTAATCGCCCTGATGAAAAATCAGGTGGATAATATCCGCGGTTTCTCCAACAGCAGTGCACTTGCCCATTTTTTAAACTCCTCACTAAGCAAAGCTGATTTTACCCAGGTGGTGGAAGATGTTACGTCCGGCAATACCAAATTGCTGTATGTAGCTCCCGAAACCCTCAAAAAAGACGAGACGCTGGAATTGCTGCGAGGCATCAAAATATCCTTTGTGGCAGTGGATGAAGCCCATTGTATAAGTGAATGGGGCCATGATTTCAGACCTGAATACCGACGCATCAAGCAAATGGTGAAAGCCATTGATGATGTTCCAATTCTGGCACTCACAGCTACTGCTACACCAAAAGTTCAGCACGATATCCAGAAAAACCTGGGCATGCTGGATGCAAAACTTTTTAAATCTTCCTTTAACCGTTCCAATCTGTATTATGAGGTTCGTCCCAAAGGCGGAAAAGACCAGGTACACAAAGATATTTTATCGTTCATCAAAAACAGGGGCAACACTTCGGGTATCATATACTGTCTCAGCCGTAAAAAGGTGGAAGAAATTGCCGAAATGCTGCAGATGAACGGCATTAAAGCTCTTCCCTATCACGCCGGACTGGATGCCAAAACCCGCGCCGGACACCAGGATGCGTTTTTGATGGAAGATTGCAACGTAATTGTAGCAACCATCGCCTTCGGCATGGGTATTGACAAGCCCGATGTACGCTTCGTAATTCACTATGACGTACCCAAAAGCCTGGAAGGTTATTATCAGGAAACCGGACGCGGTGGTCGCGACGGACTCCGCGGTGATTGCCTGCTTTTCTACAATCCCAATGATATAGAAAAGTTGGAAAAATTCATGAAGGATAAACCGGTTGCCGAACAGGAAATCGGAGGTCTTCTGATAGCTGAAACTGCCGCTTTTGCCGAAAGCAGTCAGTGCCGTCGCAAATTGCTGCTGCACTATTTCGGTGAGAACTTCAAGGAAGAAGATTGCAGCCACATGTGCGACAACTGCGCACACCCCAAACCCAAAACCGATGTTACCCAGGAAGTGGTTAAGGCAATGAATGCCCTGAAATCCCTGAATGGCGAGTTCTCCATGACCCATATCGTAAACTTCATCATCGGCAAACGTATAGATAGCATCAAGGATTACAAACATGATGAACTTCCCCTGTTTGCCTGCGGGAAAGAAAAGGATAAGGTTTTCTGGAAATCAGTAATGCGCCTGGCGCTGGTTAATAACTACCTTTTCAAAAACATTGAAAAATATGGCTTATTGAGTGTTTCTGAGCATGGAATGGCATTTTTGGCCAAGCCGGTGAAATATGAAATGGCCGTAGATACTGAGTTTGAAAGCGTGAGTGAAGACGATTTTGAAAACTTCAAAATGGAAAGCGTTTGCGATGAAGAACTTTTTGGTCATCTTAAAGATCTGCGCAAGAAAGTTGCCAAGGAAAAAGGCCTTCCACCTTACGTAATTTTCCAGGATCCAAGCCTGGAAGATATGGCCACCAAATATCCGATTACCCTGGATGAACTATCGAACATTAACGGTGTAGGTAAAAATAAAGCACTCAAATTCGGAGAGCCATTCATCAACTATATCGCAGGTTTTGTTAAGGAAAACAACATTGAACGCCCCCAGGATATTGTCCTGAAGGGCAATGCGGAAAAATCAGCCAAGAAAGTCAGCATTATTTTGAATATTGACAAAAAAGTAGATTTGATGGAAATGGCTAAACAGCTGGGCATCGAATTTGGCGAACTGGTGGATGAACTGGAGCAGATTGTAAATACAGGAACCAAACTAAACCTGCGTTATTTTCTGAATCAGTTTTTGGATGAGGATCTGCAAGAGGAAATATTTGATTATTTCCGCGGTTCTCAGGAAGATAATCTGGAATTGGCCTTCAACCATTTCGACGGTGAGTTTACCCATGAAGAACTGCAACTCATGCGGATTCAGTTTCTGAGTGATATGGGTAATTAACAGCCCGTTCACCCGGCTTTTGTATATTTGCACCGGTGTCTGACAAACAAAATCAGTTTCATGCGCTCTATATGCGTTTCAGGCCCGGTTTGAGAAGCTTTGCATCAGCTATTGTGAAAAATGCTGAAGATGCCGATGAGATTGTAAACGACGTTTTTGTGAGTATTTGGGAGAAACAGCAACTGCTTATTTTGGACGATTCCCTGAAAAACTATCTTTTTACGGCCGTAAAAAACAGATGTTTAAACCACATAAAAAAAGCAAAGCTGCCTTTTGCCGAGATGCCGGATGAATTTTTAGCCGTAGCCCCGGAACACGCCGCAGACCGCGCGCTGGAAGGAAAAGAGCTTCAGCATCATATTACACAACTCATTGAACAACTGCCGACCAAGTGTAAACAAGTATTCCTGCTCAGCCGCATGTTTGATTTAAGCTATAAAGAAATTGCAGAAATCATGGACATCAGCACCAAAACAGTAGAGAACCAGATTGGTATTGCGCTGAAGTTTTTAAAGGAAAATACCGGGCGAAATGCGTATTCCTGAAAATTCAGGTCTTCATACAACGCCTGTAAATATCCAGATAATCATTCATGATTTTTTCAAGATCAAATTCCTTAGCACGCTGAAGTGCATTGTATTTGAAGGTTTTTAACACCTCATCATTTTCCAAAATCTTTACCGCATTATTGGCCATGTTGGCCACATCGCCCACGTTGCTTAAATAACCGGTTACCCCGTGTACATTAACTTCAGGAATACCGCCTGCATTGCTACTGATCACAGGAACCTCGCAGGCCATGGCTTCGAGGGCAGCCAGACCGAAACTCTCGGTTTCTGATGGCAAAATAAACAGGTCGCATACCGATAATATTTCCTCTACGGCTTCCTGCTTGCCCAAAAACGTAATGCTGCTGTGGCACTGCATATCGCGGCTCATTTTTTCTATGTGACTGCGCTCAGGGCCGTCACCAATCATCAGCAGGCGTGAGGGAATACGCTGGTTTACCAGACAAAATACAGAAATAACATCTTCCACCCTTTTTACCTTACGAAAATTGGATGTATGTACCAAAACCTTTTCCCCATTGGGTGAAATGGCTTTTTTGAAATGCTCTTTTGGCTGCTTATTGAAACGCGTAAAATCAATAAAATTCGGCACTACATCGATTTCGCACTTAATGTTAAAATGCTCCAGTGTATCGTTTTTCAGGCTTTGCGATACAGCCGTAACAGCATCCGACTGATTAATGCTCCAGCTAACAACGGGTTCAAAGGTTGCCTCGCGGCCTACCAGTGTTATATCTGTGCCGTGCAGGGTGGTGATTACCGGAATATCGTGGCCTTCCTCAGACAATATCGATTTGGCCAGCAAAGCAGCCGAAGCATGGGGAATGGCGTAGTGCACATGCAATACGTCCAGATTGGCAGTCTTCACCACATCCACTATCACACCGGCCAGCGCTGTTTCATAAGGTGCGTATTCAAACAACGGATACTTAAGAATACTTACCTCGTGGTAAAAAACATTCTCGGTGAAAAAATCCAGTCGGGCCGGCTGATTGTAACTGATAAAATGCACCTGATGTCCTCGTGTGGCTAGCGCTTTACCCAGTTCCGTAGCCAAAACCCCGCTTCCACCAAAGGTGGGATAACACACAATCCCAATGTTCATGCAAATAGAACAACAATGTTAGCGACAAGATTTCAAAATCGGTGAAAAAAATGCAGATTGAGCCCATCTTTGCATCATGGAAGTTTTCACCGACGAATATTTCATGCAAAAAGCACTGGTAGAAGCCCAAAAAGCCATGGATGAAGATGAAATTCCCATCGGTGCCGTGGTGGTGTATGAGAATACCATCATCGGAAAAGGGTACAACCAAACCGAAAAACTGAATGATGTAACTGCCCATGCTGAAATGCTCGCCATTACGGCGGCTGCTACCCACCTAAACAGCAAGTTTCTGGATGAGTGCACGCTGTACGTGACCATAGAACCCTGCCTCATGTGCGCCGGTGCTATCAAGTGGGCACGGTTTCACAAGATTGTGTTTGGTGCCGAAGAACCCAAAACCGGTTTTACCCGCATTGATAAACAATTACTGGGCAAAAAAACAGAGGTTTCCGGTGGTGTGATGGCAATGGAATGTGCGGCTATAATGCAAACTTTTTTCAAACAGAAACGGGGTTGATGGCAACTTTGACAACTTTCTAAAAGTTGTCAAAGTTATCGCTCAAACGCCCCTATATCCGGCACCCCGATGCGGGGTTTGCCGTCCAAATCGATGGTTACAGGCGGTGTGAGCAAGATGCCCGCATTTTGTAATGGCGACAGGGTATCGGGGGTAAAATCACCGGCGTTTATATTTTTAAACAGCGGATCGCGGTTGTAGATGTTTGTAGGACCGGCAAAAGGTTTGGACTTGCTCTTCATCAGGTTGCCTGAAAAATCGGTGGTAAAAGCCGCACTGCCTCCCTTGTCGATTAGCAATTCCTCCAGCAAATCGCCGTAGATAACAGAGTTGTAGGCATTGCACTCCAGCGGTTTGGTATCCAGGATTTTCCCATTTCCATCTCGCAAAGTGTTGGTAAGGGCAAAGTGTCCATCTTGCCGGGTGGTGTAGTTTACATACGAGGCAAACGTGCAATGCCTGAAATCGTATTTGCCGCCTAACAAACCCAGAAAACTATAACTGCCAGATTGGGCAAAAAGGCAATTGGTGGCTCGGATATGGGCCGTAATGCCTGCCAGGCATGCCTGTCCGCAATACTGCACTTTGGTATTTTCCAGCACCAGATTATCCGGGCTGCCCACAGGCAAAGAATCCACGCGAATACCAATGGCGGCATTCTGGATATCGGCGTATTTAATACTGTTACCGGCACTGCCTACCGTGAAATACAATCCCACCCACTGATTGGGCAAGGTGCGGGCTGCGGAAACGGGTTTGTCGCCGGTGAATAACACCCTGCTATTGGACGTGCCTTCCACAAAGAGCTTACCGGCCACGTAAAATGTGCTTCTTGCAGAACAATATACCTTCACCCCTTCTTTGATGGTGAAACTACATCCTGCCGGCACCAGGGCGTTGTCAACAACCACATACGGTTTGGTTTTGTCATCCCAAAAACCGCCGCAGGGAAGTGATGCGGCGCGGAAATAGTGAGCATCCCAGCCATAAGCACCGAAAAACATTTTTTGTTCGCGTCCGTTCACCTCCATCATCAGGGAATCCAGCACCAAGGCCGGACCTGTTTGTCCGTTGGCCTCCAGACTACACTGTACAAATACAAACACGCTGTCCTTGGCCGGAATTTCCACTTCATTAATCACAGGCCCTGGAATGCCGTCCACATTGACGCGGTACGCCGATTTTATGCCGCCTCCCAGTCTGAAAGAAGCTTTGACAGTCTGGCTTTCGGGATTTTTAATCCAGGTAATTTGGGTAACACTGATGGGATAGGTGCTGCCCGCCTGTCGGGTAAAAACAGTATCGAACCAAACGGTATCAGAAGCAATGGAAAGTGTGGTTTTACCTTCAAAAAAGCGTTCCTTGCGGCAGGAAGCCAGCATGAGCACAAACACTATGAAAGGTAGAATTTTTCGCAACGGAACTATAACGCAAAGGTAGGGTTGCAAATTGCCAAATAGGTTCATGCAGATGTAAACTTACGTGAGCAAGCGGTTATATAAAGTAAAAACTTTTTCCATTTCGCCTGCCCACACATACTTGTTTGCGGCCTGCAGCCCACACTGACGCATGTTTTCAGCCCTTGCGGAGTCTTGCATAATAGAAAGAATAGCAGTGGCAATTTCATGGGCATTCGACGGATCAACGCAAATACCCACATTGTTTTCTTCCACCACTGAACGATACAAAGGAAAGTGTGAGGTTACCTGCGGCAACCCGATAGCCATGTATTCAAACATTTTGGTGGGGTAACTTTCCACACTGTTTTTCATGGGCTGAATGATGCACATACCCACAGCAGCTTTGCGGCTAATTTCATAACCCTTCTCAAGGGTTAACCTACCATGGAAATGAATATGCGCTGAAACATCATTCCAGAACGGCAAGGCATGCAACTGTTTTTCCAGCGATGAATACAATTCACCTACCACATCAAATTCTATAATATGTCCTTGTTTTTTCAGCATAAACAATGCCTCGGCAATTTGCTGCAAGCCCCGCGATTCAAGGAGAATGCCCATATAAAAAATACGGTTGGATGTGCGGTTTACATTTTCTGAAAACGGCCTAAAAAAAGGCAAATCCACATAATTGAGTACCGTGGTAAAATCGGCACCCATTTTTTGGTAACGGGTTTCATAGCTTTGCTCAGCAAGGATAACAGGCATTCTTTTAACGGCCCTTTTCTCAAAAAAATGAAAACAGGAATACAATACTTTCTTTGCTGGAATCCAGGGTTTGTCGAAAATATCTTCAGCCACATTTTCATGGATGTCAAGCACCACTTTTTTGCCCATTAAACGCAATAGCAGGCCACAGGGAATCAGTTCGGGGTCGTGGATATGGTACAAGTCTGCACCAACACGAATGGCCTTAAAAAACATTAAAAACCAGGTAAGGCAAACACGCGGCAATTTGTTTTTAAACCGCCTGAAAGGAATGATATGAATGCCTTGGTTTATTTCTTCTTTGGGATGAACCGCGATTAAGGTTACTGCGTAGTTTTCAGTCAGGTGTTTGCAGTAGCGGTAAAAGATGCGCGTATCGGTGGCCACATGCACAGAACTTAGATGGCAGACACGCTTTTTCATAGACCCGGCTTGCGAAGTTACGCTTTTTGCGACCCATTCATCGGGTTTGCCGCTGCTGTGTTGTATTTTTGTGCCATGCGGCTCAGCAGTCATACCCTTTTTAAACAATACGGCGCCAAAAAAGTGGTGAACGATGTTTCCGTGGAAGTGAACCAGGGCGAGATTGTAGGGCTGCTCGGACCCAATGGTGCCGGTAAAACCACAACCTTTTACATGGTGGTAGGCTTGGTGCGTCCGGATGAAGGTTCTATTCACCTGGATGAGGCTGATATTACGTCATTGCCCATGTATAAACGCGCACAGCTGGGTATTGGTTATTTGCCCCAAGAGGCATCGGTTTTCAGGGAGCTGAGTGTGGAAGACAACATCAAATCCATTCTGCAAATGACAAAATTGAGCAAAGAAGCCCAGACCGAAAAACTGGAATCTTTGCTGGAAGAATTTGGACTGAACCGGGTAAGAAAAAATAAAGGAAAGGTTCTTTCCGGTGGGGAAAGACGCCGGACGGAAATTGCCCGCGCCCTGACTACCGACCCAAAATTCATTTTATTGGATGAACCTTTTGCAGGCGTAGATCCCATTGCGGTGGAAGATATTCAGGGTATTGTTTCCAAACTGAAAGATAAAAATATCGGTATCCTCATCACAGATCACAATGTGCAGGAAACCCTGTCTATCACAGACCGCGCTTACCTTTTGTTTGAAGGAAAACTACTAAAACAAGGCACCGCCGAGGAATTGGCAAATGATGAAATGGTGCGCAAGGTGTATCTGGGTAAAAACTTTGAGCTTCGCAGGAAAAACCCTGCCCAATCCTGAGGCCATGCGCCTGATTATCAGCGAAAACAAAGATGTTTACTTCAACCTGGCACTGGAAGATGTGCTATTGCACGGAACAGATGCGGATATTCTGATGTTGTGGCAAAGCCGTTCTGCGGTGGTTTGCGGCAAACACCAAAACCTGTGCGGTGAAGCCAATTACAGATATTGTAAAAACCACAATATTGATCTGGCTCGGCGGCTCAGCGGTGGCGGAACCGTGTATCACGATGAAGGCAATGTGAATTTCACCTTCATTCAAAACCTCAAACCACACGAAGAGCTGAATATCAACTTCCGCAAATTCCTGGATCTAATGATGGACGTGCTGGGCAGCATGGGCGTATATACTACTTACAGTGGGCGAAATGACCTTTTGTTAAACGAACTTAAAATCAGCGGCAATGCCGAACACCTGCACCAGCAAAGCAGAAGGGTGCTGCACCACGGCACACTGCTTTTCTATAGTAAACTGGACACCTTGGGTGAAGCCCTGCACAGCCATGGAAACTACGAGAGCAAAGCCGTGAAAAGTGTGCGCAGCAAGGTTGGCAATATCAAACCCCATACAGCATTTGAGAATGTTCAGGATTTTATTGTAGCGCTGGCGGAAAGATTTATAGTAAAATTTGGCTACTTCCCTTCCATAATAACACCCGAAGAAACTGCAAAAGCACAGGAACTGCGTGCAAATAAATACGCCACCGATGCATGGATAGTGGGTTATTCGCCTGCCTACCGGGTGGAGAAAGAACTGCTTTTTAACAATAAGTCTGTGAAAATTGCCTTGTCGGTAAACAAAGGTATAATTGATACAGCCGCTATCATCGAAGGAAGCGCAGAAGGCCTGGATACAGCCGTTTCGGCACTTACAGGAAAACCATTCAATACAGAAACCGAGCAGCAATTCTTCACTTCGCTGAACTTACCTTACACGGAAGCAGTCCAATATTCTTTATTTTAACCATGAACAAAAAAGAACGCGTGGCTTTTATTGCCGATACCTTAGAGTGGTTGTTTCCGGAAACACCTGTTCCGCTCGACCACAGCGATGCTTACACCCTGCTGATTGCAGTTTTGCTGAGCGCACAGTGCACAGATGAACGCGTAAACCAGATTACACCGGCACTTTTTGCCAGGGCCAATAATCCTTATGATATGGTTAAGCTTAGTATTGAGGAAATCCGGGAAATCATCAAACCCTGTGGGTTGAGTCCGGCTAAAAGCAAGGCTATATGGGGTTTATCGGACATTCTCATTAACCAGCATAAAGGCGAGGTTCCTGAATCGTTTGAGGAGCTGGAAGCATTACCGGGGGTGGGACACAAAACAGCCAGCGTTGTGATGAGCCAGGCCTTCGGTCACCCTGCATTTCCGGTAGACACGCACATTCATAGGCTTGCGCAGCGCTGGAAACTTACCAATGGCAAAAATGTGGAGCAGACAGAAAAAGACCTGAAAAGGCTATTCCCTAAAGAAACCTGGAACAAACTACACCTGCAGATTATCTTTTTTGGACGCAAATATTGTCCGGCACGGGGCCACAAAGAAGAAGAATGCCCTATTTGCGGGCAGATTTGAGGGGATTACAACAACCTGTTCACCAGATCATCGTTGCTCATGCCTTCGGCTTCAGCCTTGTAGTTGCGCACCAGGCGGTGTCTGAGCACGTTTTTGGCCACAGCCTGTACATCTTCCCTGTCGGGTGAAAACTTACCGTTCATGAGCGCATGGCACTTGGCACCCAGTATCAGAAACTGGCCGGCACGGGGGCCAGCACCATAACTCACATATTCGTTTACCACGGCATCTGCCTGAGGCGTTCCCGGCCGGGTTTTGCGCACTAGCGAAACAGCATATTCAAACACCGCATCCGTAACCGGAACCTGCCTCACCAGTTGCTGGTATTCTAAAATTCTGTCTGCTCCCAGCACTTTCGCCGCGGCGGCTTCCTCAGCACCTGTAGTGCCTTTCAGAATCAGCATTTCCTCCTCATATCCCGGATATTCCAGGGAAATGTTGAACATAAAACGGTCCAATTGGGCTTCGGGTAAAGGATAAGTCCCTTCCTGCTCAATAGGGTTTTGCGTTGCCAGCACAAAAAATGGCTTTGGCAAAGCATGGTGCTGCCCGGCTACCGTAACATTGCGTTCCTGCATGGCTTCCAGCAATGCTGCCTGGGTCTTCGGCGGGGTACGGTTAATTTCGTCTGCCAATACAATATTGGCAAACAGAGGACCTTTCACGAAGTGAAATTTTCGGTCTTCGTCCAGAATTTCGTTGCCGGTAATATCGCCGGGCATCAAATCAGGTGTAAACTGTATACGGTTAAAATCAAGATCAAGGCTTTGTGCCACGGTTTTTACCAGCAGGGTCTTGGCCAGCCCGGGTACGCCCACCAGTAAGGCATGGCCATTGCAAAAAATAGCGGTCAGGACTGCATCTACAGCATGCTCCTGTCCCACAATTACTTTGGAAATTTCTCTTTTTATTTCCGCAACCGAAGCGGAAAATGATTCTGCCAGTTCTTTTTCGTTCATCAGTTTTGTGCCTCCCAGGCTTTCAAATCCGGACACTGAATCAGTTTGCTCTGCACGCGGATATAGGTGTCTTTTTTGGTTTTATCAACCCAGGTATCAATGGCTTTTTGCTTTTTACGGGCTTCTGCTTCCAGCTGAATACGGCCGTAGTCTTGAAGTAAATTGGCCTGGTGAGGAGCTGTAAAGGATTTAAGGTAAACCATGCGGTAAATCGCACGGCCATCCGGCGTGAAAGTCCTTGCAGGTTCAGAAAAGTCACCGAGCTTTAACTTGTCAACTATCAGCTTAATTTCCGGTGGTAGCTCATCAAAAATCATCTTTTGGCTTCCGGTGGTCTCGTCAGTAAAAAACCCGCAGTAACCCCTGTTACCTATATCGGCTGATGCGTAGCGCTTTACGGCGGTACACCAGTCTATTTTCTTTTCATAAAGCAAGTCATATGCAGAATCTATTCGTTGCTGGGTTGCTGTAAAATCCGAAGTAGTGTAGTCCGCGCGGATGAGAATATGTGAAGCAAGAACCCTTTCGCCCATGCGTTTGGCAACCTTCATCAGGTGAAAGCCAAACGGACTCTCAAAAACCGGGCTGATAGAATCCTGTTTAAGCTTAAAAGCCATGCGTTCAAACTCGGGTACCATTTCGCCACGCCCAAATTCGGGTAGCAGGCCGTTGTTTTCCTTTGAGCCCGGATCCTGGCTGTAAGTTTTGGCAAGTTTTTCAAAGCTCTCACCGGCCAATATGCGCATTCTAAGCATTTGCAATTGCTCACGGGCAAATTCTTTAGCCTCCTGCGAAACAGGGGGTTCTATAAGCAACTGAGCTACTTCTACCTCTGCAGGGATTATTGGCAGGCTATCCTTTTGGATATCATTGTAAAACTGCTTCACCTCCTGCGGACTGATTTTAACAGCGGATGTAATCTTGCTTTCCATCTCCTGCGCAAGAAGTTGCTCTTTCATTTTGGGGCGAATATCTTCCCTGTATTCAGATAGGGTTTTACCTAAATACCGCTCCAAATCCGCCTGACTGCCCACCTGTCTTTGAAAATAACGCAAACGGTTGTCAATTTCGGCATCAATACGCTCCTCTGACAAGGGCAATGAATCAATCTCAGCCTGATTCAGCATCAATTTACGAAGAATAAGTTTGCGCAGAACCATACAGGAAAGCTGCTGACTATCCTGAAAATTACCTGAGCGAGCTAGTTGCCCCATCTCGGTTTCATAATCACTGCGCAGCACTACTTTATCACCCACCACGGCCATTACACCATCCACATGCAAGGGCTGAGATTTAAGTCCTGCGGCGGTGAGCGCAAAAAGCACCGAAAAAAAACGCAGCATATTATGAAGGGTGATATTTCGCATTCTTCTTATTTACCAGCACTTTTCTCTTCCAGCATGCGCTTGCTGAAAGCTTCAAATACGGGCTGATTTACACTGTATGGATAGGCTTTTAACAAGTCCTTCAACCACTGATCTTCCAGAAATGTCTGGTAGTCATTGGCAGCAAGACCGCGGCATTCTTCCAGTTTTTTGGGGCCTGCGGGTAAAAATTGGTTAACTTTAACTACTACCCAGTTGGAGCCAATCTGTTTCAGATTATATATTTTTCCGGATTTTTCACGGTATTCAGGATTGCCAAATAAGTTAGCCAGAATCCGACCATCTGGGAACAGGAAAGTATCGGTACTTTCGTATTTGCCCATACGGTAATCCATGCTCACGGTGTTGGACCGTGTATATTTTCTGCGGATGCTGTCGGGTTGTATTCCTTTCTTCACCATTTTGGCCACAGCACCGGCCATTTTTTTGTCTGCACACAGGTATACTTCGCAATCAAAACGGTCGTTCCACTTATATTTTGTCCTATTTTCTTCATGAAATGCTTTCAGTCCGGTGGTATCTTCATTGGCTTTGTCCCACACCTTTTGCTGCATGCGTGCAAACATGAGAATACCTTCTTTAAACTCCTGATACAGGTGCTTAAACTCGGGAGATTTTTCTTCCAGGTGCTGATCCTGATAAATAACACATTTGCTTTTCACCCATTCCTTGAAGATTGAATTTACGAACTCCATGTTCGTGCCAGATACAGGTTGCATAGAAACCTCCAGGTGGCTGGCAAACTGACCGATGGTATATTTTTGGCCCCCCAATTCAAATAGAGACAAATTACGCAGTGGGGTTTTGGTGCTGTTGGGTTTAACATAAACACGACCTTTCTTTCCCTGGTTGGAAGCCGCAAACTCAGGTAAACTCTCGGCTTTAAATGTTCCTTTTACAAAATTGCTGTCGAGCAAGGCTATAAGTGCATTCATGTTTTCGGGCTGTTCTTTATAGCCATTCTCCTTTTTTACCTTTTCAACCAGCGCATCCACACTTTTCTGTGCCCTCTGGTTGTTTTGCACCTGATTTTTAAGGGTGGTTTTCATCATATCAAAGGTTCCAACGGGTCTAACTTCTATTTTCTGGATGATATGCCAGCCCAGAGAGGTTCGGAAAGGTTCGGAGTAATCGCCGATATTTTGGAGTTTAAAACCACGATCCACCAGCGACTGACGGTCGGGGTCACCAATAAACATGGTTACATTGATAAAATCCATTTCACCACCGGCACCATTACTGCGGCTATTAAAATCCTCGCTGAAATTGCGCGCCATATCGGCCACAGTCGATTCACCGGTTTTGATTTTCTGATAGATATCTTCAATCTTTCTTTTCTGGTTTTCTTCTGTTCCCTCCGGCGTCATACCCACACGAAGTAATATATGCCTGAGTTTAATATCGCCACGATTGGGACGTTTGTTGGTTGCTTTAAGAATATGATAACCAAAATCGGTTCTAAAAATGCCGGATATACTGCCCACAGGCGTGTTGTAAGCCATGCTCTCAAATGGATAAACTACTTGTAAAGCGGTCATGTAGCCCAGATTTCCACCATTATCGCGGGTTCCGGGATCGTCGGAGTTTTTGGCCTCTGCAGCAAACAATGAGGGGTCTGCTACAATACGGTCGTAAATTCCTTTTATTTTTTGCCATGCAACCAAGGTATCAGAAGGTTTGGCTTTGTTGTTGACAGCAATCAGGATATGAGAAACTTCAACCTCCTGAGACAGTCTTTCGTATGCCTCACGAATCAACCCATCGGTTACTTCACGGTCGTAAAGGTAACTGCGTGCCAACTGCTCACGAAACATATCCACTTCCTGCAGATAGCTCTTGGCGGTATCCATTCCCGCATCATGGGCATCCTGGATTTTGAGTTTAAATTTGATGTAGAGATCCAGATCCTCACGGATTTTCTCAGGCGTCATTTCCTGATTCACGATGTTCAGGTTTTTCTTGAAATAGCGTTCAAATTCATCTACGGTAACTTTTTTGTCGCCGGCATAATTAAATAAAACCGCATTGGCCGGCTGTGCCAAGGCCTGAAGGGCAAGTGTTACAACAGAAATTAAGGTGAGAAATCGTTTCATTGTATATGCATTTTTTACCACGAACTGCAAAAATACAAAGATTGGGCCACAATACCGCCCCGTGTTCAGGCGGTATGTCGACTATTAGCTAAATGTGGCAGAACTTTTACCCTGAGGCAGCCCGGCATCTGCTAAAACTGCTCCCGAAGCAGCACTAATAGGTGCCAATATCCAATCCAGTAATGGGAACCACGACACAATGTTGTATGCAACCCCAAAACCAAGCAGCGTTGGCATATTGGCACGCATATACCTGACACTTCGGGCCACACCCATCTTTTTGCGCTCTGCTACATAATCAAAGAAGTTAAATGCCATGAAATAGCTGTTTACAAGAAACAAAGCCAGAAAAACAAGTGGCGACAACAACGGCAAAAAGAAACTTATTACTCCACCCGATATCATAAGTAGGGTTTCCAGCAGCATGTTTCTTACTGCAATACCGGCGCCCCGCAAAGCATCCTTTAATATTTGCAAAAAGATGAACGGATATGAACTGCCTATCACCAAAGCTTCGGTTCGCTCTGAGATGTAGGCGAACAAAGGAGATAAAAGAATGATTACGATATATTTCATATACCGACTCATCACATACCACAACATAATTTTTACGACAATAACCACACCCAACTGTAGCCCTGTTTTAATTATTTCTTCCAATCCCCCTACTTTTTGGGTAGGAGATAAATCAAGACCCGTTTGTGATTCAATCCACTTGTAAAAATATGGTAACAGCCAATCGCTTATCTGCAAAGAGAGTCCCACAACCAGAAATAACCAAAGTATCAGAGGCACCAAATACCAGGCCCCAAACCGTGTAATGGAGAATGCCATTCCCCGGAAGAAAGCGGTAAAACCTGCGAAAAATGAACCCATCAGGCCAAAATTAATATAAACGACCTGTATTCCCCAAACGCAATGCAATAAAAATGGTTCTCGGAGAAGCCGGACCATATATGTAATTGCTGTCTCTGTTTTTTCCGATGTCAAAATCCTGCTGATAGGCGTTCAACAGGTTTCTTACGCCCAGCGAAAGGGTCCAATCGATACCATTTTTCAATGGTTTCAACTTAAAGTTAAGCGTGGTATTGATCTCCAGAAAGGGGCGTGAAACCACGATGCTGTCTCTGCTAAAATTCTCAGCACCACCAAAATGAGGTACGTACATAGATCCTGTATAAACCGCATCGAGAGAAACATTGATTTTATCGGTCAGTTCGGCCCAACCGTATACATACCCAAATGCATTCGGAGTGCGGGCAAACGCCCTGAGCGGATTTTGGCCGGAAATCAGCATTGCCGCAGTATCGTAGAGGCTTTGCTGTATCGTAAACGCAGACTGAATCTGTATTTTCTTTTGGTAATTGAATCTATATTCCGCCGAAACTCCCTGAACACGTGCTCCCTGTCCGTTGCGTTTTTCAAAAATTTCGCCAAAAGGATCATTCCCTGCATTTTCGAGCACAAAAGGATTGCGCAACCGGTTGTAAAACGCATCCAGGGTAAAACCCTGAATATGGTTTACCGTGGCTTTGTCGTGGTTCCACGACAGGTTGAAACTTCGCGATTGTTCTTCCCTCAGCAGTGGCGATAGCTGTACCCTGGAAACTCCGCCACCGGCAAAAGCAATATGCAGGTCATTGTCATGGGCCTGCGGCGCCCTGAAACCGGTGCCGTAACCCAATCTTATCTGAGAATTTTTACCCGATTTGTATAAAACACCCAAACGTGGACTCCACACCGGATTGTCTATCCAGTTGTGCTTATCCGCCCTGATACCGGACAAAATACTGAGCAGCGCATGTGGCTTCCAAACATGTTGCACAAAGGCGCTCGGATTTACAATATGCTGCTTTATACGGTAGCTGTAGGCCGGAATTTCATCCCTGATAAATTCATCTATCCATTCCAGCCCCAATGTTAGCGTATGCTTTATAAGACCGTTTCCCTGAAACCGGCGGTTGAATTGAACACCGCCCTGTAAAAAACCAATCTTGGCTTCTCCATTGGGGGGATTGGCAATGTAATTTTGAATATCTGCCAAAGAATCCGGGAATACACCGGTGAAATGGCTGCGTGAAGTTTGCTGAAATGCCGCGTAGATCGTTGCATCCGAAAATCCGTTAATGGAACGCAAACGGTAATCCGCATTACCCAGTGAAATTCGGTGTTCGCGTGACTCGGCCTGCAAGGCCTCAGTGATAGGCTTCCCGGTTATTTCACCCCCGTATCGTTTTTCGCCAATGCGATTCAATGATACTGCTAACTTTTGTCTGGGATTGGGGTCATAAGATATGTTTAGGCTCGCATTTAGGTTTTCCAGACTGGGCAACTCTGTGTAGCCGTCTTGATTGGCATCAAACGCCTGTCTGTTTCTGGATCCTAACGTAAAGTAACCGCCCAATTTTTTGTTTTCTGATACCCAGCCACTGCTCATGGTATTAATAAGATCCATTGCACTTGAACCTATATTCTGCAACCGGGTTGATACTTCCCATTCATTCTGAGTTGGTTTTCGGGTAAACACATTTACCGTTCCTGAGATGGCACTCATGCCGTACAACGAGGAACCACCGCCCCTCACTACTTCAATTTTCTCAATCATGGCAGCAGGAAGCTGCTCAAGCCCATACATGCCGGTTAAAGAGCCAAATAAAGGTCTGCCATTTATTAGAATCTGAGAATAGCCTCCGGGCAGTCCGTTGATGCGAAGCTGGCTGTAGTTGCAGGTTTGGCAGTTGGTCTCCACCCTCAGACCAGTCTGAAACTTCAAACCGTCATACAAATTGCATGCCTGCAATCGAGAAAGGGTTTGACCGCTGACCACCGTTACCGCCACAGGGCTTTCAGATTTACGGGTTTCGATACGTGTTCCGGTAAGCACTACTTCAGACAAATCCATTACAGAATCGGTCTGGGCTATACCTCTGCCGGCTGACAACAGCCAAAATCCAATGCTTAAAATGAATTTAGCCGATGTCTGCATGTTATTATAATCAGTTTATGGATTCATTGATGGCATTCCACAGCACATCGCGCAGTTCTACCAACCCCTGCTCAGCCACTGATGAGAAAAACAAAGGTTGCACATCTGAAAATTCCCGGCTGATAGCCGCTTTCAACTCATCATCCAGCATGTCGCTTTTGCTGATGGCCACAATGTGGCGTTTGTGCAGCATTTCCGGATTGAACTCACTCAACTCATGAAGCAGGGTTTCGTATTCTTTTTTATGGTCGGGGCTTTCAGTGGGAATTAGAAACAGCAACACAGCATTTCTCTCTATGTGCTTTAAAAACCTGTGCCCAAGTCCTTTTCCTTCGTGAGCACCTTCAATAATGCCGGGAATATCGGCAATGACGAAACTGCGAAAATCGCGGTATTTTACCACGCCCAGGTTGGGAACCAATGTGGTGAAAGGATAATCGGCAATTTCAGGTTTGGCGGCCGTCATTACACTCAGCAGGGTGCTTTTGCCGGCATTGGGAAAACCTACAAGCCCTACATCTGCCAACACCTTCAGTTCCAGAATCATCCACTTTTCAATGGCCGGCTCACCGGGTTGTGCATACATGGGTGTTTGATTGGTACTGCTGGTGAAATGACTGTTTCCTAGCCCACCACGTCCTCCCGGAACCAGCACTTTTTTTTCACCATCCTCGGTTATTTCAAACAAGAATTCACCAGTTTCTGCATCACGGGCCACTGTTCCCAGAGGGACTTCCAAAATCTCCGATTTTCCGCTTGCCCCGGTTTTATTATTTTCACCTCCGGGCACGCCATCTGCGGCCATGATATGCTTTCTGTATTTCAGATGGAGCAGTGTCCAAAGTTGTTTGTTGCCTAACAATATAATATCTCCACCCTTACCACCATCACCGCCATCAGGACCGCCTTTGGGATTTCCCTTGGCACGGTGAAAGTGGTGACTTCCGGCGCCGCCTTTGCCGCTTTTACAGCAAATCTTCACATAATCTATAAAATTGGTTTCAGCCATGCCTGATGCAAAGGTACGAAAAGTGGCAGCAGGTTTTGCCCAAACGGCGGGGAATACGGGCTTAATCGTTAATTTCGCGCAGTAAATCATGGCACAGTACCCATTCAGCGAAATTGAAAAAAAGTGGCAGACAAGGTGGGCTGAATCAGCCCTCTACAAGGTTACAGAAGACCCTCAGAAGCCAAAATACTACGTGCTGGATATGTTTCCATACCCCAGTGGTGCAGGATTGCACGTAGGGCATCCCCTGGGTTATATAGCCAGCGATATTATGAGCCGTTACAAGCGACTGAAAGGATTTAACGTGCTGCATCCCATGGGTTACGATGCCTTTGGTTTGCCTGCAGAGCAATATGCCATTCAAACCGGACAGCACCCGGCTAAAACCACGGCTGCCAATATTGAAACCTTCCGCCGTCAGCTGGACCTGATGGGATTCAGCTACGACTGGAGCCGGGAGGTGAGAACCTGCGAACCTGAATATTACCGCTGGACACAATGGATTTTTGGTCAGTTCTTTAATCACTGGTACGATAAACAAACCGATAAAGCCCGTTCAATAGCCGAACTGGACCATCATTTCAGTCTTCACGGAACCTCCGGAATTCATGCAGCTTGCACAGAATCTATGCAATTCACGACCGCAGAGTGGAACGTGCTGAGCCCAAAAATGAAATCGGATGTACTGAACAACTACCGCCTGGCCTTCATCGATTTTACCACCGTAAACTGGTGCCAGGAGCTGGGTTGTGTGCTCGCCAATGAGGAAGTAGTTAATCATCCTGAAAAAGGACCTGTGAGTGAACGCGGCGGATATCCGGTGGTTCGCAAAAAAATGAAGCAGTGGTCGCTGCGCATCACAGCCTACGCCGATCGACTGCTCAAAGGGCTTTATTCGCTGGACTGGAGCGACAGTATCAAAGAGATTCAGCGCAACTGGATTGGAAGAAGCGAAGGAGCGGAGATACAGTTTACAGTTGATGGTTTACAGTCTATAGTTGGCCAACAGCATGCAATAGAGGTGTTCACTACCCGGCCGGATACGCTTTTTGGGGCAACCTTTCTGGTGCTCGCTCCCGAGTATGAGGGTTTGTATAATCTATGCACCGTCGAGCAGCGGGAGGCCGTTAAATCGTATTCTGAAGCTGCCAAAAACCGCAGCGAGATTGACCGCATGGCCGATACCCGCAAAACTGGCATTTTCACCGGTGCCTATGCCAATCATCCCTTTACGGGTAAACCCATTCCCGTATGGGTTAGTGACTACGTTCTGGCCGGATATGGCACCGGTGCCATCATGGCTGTTCCTGCCCATGACGAAAGGGATTTTGAGTTTGCCAAAGCATTCAACTTGCCTGTTACACCAGTGATAAAACCGTCAGATGAAAACCTGCCAGAGCCATTAACCGAGGCATTTTCAGCCAAAGAGGGAGTGTGTTTCAACAGCGATTTTTTGAATGGTTTAAGCGTAAAGGAAGCGATTCAAAAAGCCATTGAAAAAGTTGAAAATGAAGGACTTGGTAAACGCAAAGTTAACTATAAACTGCGCGAAGCAGGCTTTGGAAGGCAGCGCTACTGGGGCGAACCCTTTCCCATTGTTTTTGATAATGAGCAAGTTCCCCATCTAATAAATGAACTACCCGTAGAACTTCCAAAAGTAGAAAGCTACAAACCCACCGGAACCGGTGAAAGCCCGCTGGCAGGGGTGAAGGAATGGGTGGAAACCCATCAAGGTCGTCGCGAAACCGACACTATGCCCGGATGGGCCGGCAGCAGCTGGTATTTCCTCCGATACATGGATCCTGGCAACAAGGAAACTTTTGCGGGTCAAACTGCCCTTGATTACTGGAAACAGGTAGATTTATATGTAGGTGGCAGCGAACATGCTACAGGTCATCTGCTCTATAGCCGTTTCTGGACCAAATTTCTATTTGACCTCGGTTACCTGTCCGTAGACGAACCATTCAATAAACTCGTCAATCAGGGTATGATTATGGGTGAAGACGGGCAGAAAATGAGCAAGCGCTGGGGCAATGTTGTAAACCCGGATGATGTTTGCGCCCAATATGGTGCCGACACCCTGCGCATGTATGAGATGTTCCTGGGGCCGCTTACCGATAGCAAACCATGGAACACCAACGGCATTGAAGGGGTTAGCCGATTCCTTAGTAAATTCTGGCGTTTGTTTGAACAGGAGGAAGTATTTTCCCTTTCGAATGAAATACCTTCGAAAGATGAACTGAAGATTCTGCACAAAACCATAAAGAAAATAACGGGCGATATTGAACAAATGAGCTTCAATACAGCTGTGAGTGCCTTTATGGTCGCTACAAACGAACTGGGAGCTTTACAATGCAAAAAGAGGGCGGTTTTAGAGCCGTTAATCATCCTTATTGCACCATTTGCGCCTCATATAGCTGAAGAGCTTTGGCAAAAGTGCGGCCACAACGAAAGCATTCACCTGGATAAATGGCCAGCTTGGGATGAACAATATCTGGTTGAAACACATTTTGAATACCCCATATCCATCAATGGTAAAACAAGAACCACCATTGCTTTTGATCTAAATGCTGATGCAGGTGAAATAGAAGCTACAGTTCTTGCTGATGAAACCGTTCAGCGCTGGATGGATGGCAAACCGCTTAAGAAATTCATACTGGTCAAAGGCCGCATCATCAACGTGGTTGTATAATTTAAAACCTGAATAAAAAAGAAAAGGGGGCTTCATGGAAGCCCCCTTTTTCGTATGATTTGACCCTGATTATTTCAGGATTTTAACCATTTTCTCGGTGTGCATGGTCTGTCCATCACCTTTCACAACCACGGTGTAAGTTCCTTCAGACAGGTTGCCTGTATTCACTTTCAGGGTATTGTTGCCTGAGAGTTTACCTGCATTCTGCTGGGCCACCAGACGACCGGCCTGATCATAAACACTCAGTGTTACCTGTGTGGTTTTTGGTATGTTCATGTTCACGGCAAACTCAGCGTTGAATGGGTTTGGCTGTATGGTTACACTACCAGAATACTGCGTGCCTTTAACCTTAACCGGATAAAGCGTCAAACCGATGCCAAACTGACCCATTATGTTGATGCCATTACGCTGTACATAGCCGGATGAAACGGTTCCTGCAATGTAGGTTGAGTTGGTTGCAGGTTTCACCCAGTCAGTAGCCAGTGTGCTGGAAGCAGGTCTGTTGAGTATAGAGAAGCTGTTATCTACCAATCCGGTTGTAAATGTGGCCTGGTTGTGGAACCACAATTTTAGGTCAAAATTACCGGAAGTAATTCCACCATTGGGTTCAAGGTACCAAACACCACCGTTACTTACACTGCCGTAAGGGTTTGAAGTGGCTGTTTCAACTACATTAAGGCCCACATCGTTACCTGGCTTGGGTCTGAAATGAGCGAGTACTGAAGATACACCGGCCACATTGTGGTTGATAAACTCGGCGTTGTTGCCTTCTGCAATGCTACCTACAGGGAAGTGATATGTGCTATCTACAGCCTTGATGCTGCGTCGCAGGTTACCTGCAATCCAACCGCTGCGGAAGTTATTGTTTCCACCGATAGTAATTACCGCATTGGCATTGTCATTGGTCACATTCACTTCGTAAGATCCCGTAATCACAGAACCATTACCCAGCACAAGTGTACCGTTAACAGTTACATTGCCATTGAGGGTAACCTCACCAGGCAGGTTTATTTCCAGATCACGGGTTGTGAAACCATCAGCGGTTACAGCGCCACCCGAACGGAAGGCAACCACACCGGCTGATGTAAAGGTTCCGGACTTGGTAAATGATCCGTTAAGGCTCAGGTTACCTGAAGAGGTAATGCTAAGATCTGCACCGCCATTAATAGTCAGGTTACGTGCTGCAGCAGTTGCAGTAATCACAGGCTGATTGGGTGTACCTGATGGTATTACCACATCCGTAGTAGCCGTTGGAATTCCGCCACACCAGTTGTCACTTTCATGCCAGCTGCTGTTTTTCACACCCACCCATGTTCCGACAGGTGAATTCAGGATATTGATTGTCTTGGTTACAGAAGCACTGTTGAAGCAACGGTTTTCTGTTCTCAGTTCAATATCGCTGGTTGTGCTAAGGGTTACGGTTATTGAGTCACCGGTACCAATGGCCGTGAGTACGCCACCGTTGTTTATATACCACTTGCGGGATTCACCGTTGAGCAATGCAGGTCCGTTGGCATACAGTTTAACCGGAGTACCTGAGCATGCTTGGTTGTAATTGGCTGTAATAGCTACAGGAGCCGCCGGGGTGTGAATTACATCCACACGTACAGATGCACATCCTGTGATTCCGCATGGACCTTCTGACCTCACAAAGTAAGTAGTGGTGTCGGTAGGAGATACAGATATGCTGGCTCCGGTTCCTACAGGAGTACCTCCGCAAGAGCCGCTATACCATGTCCAGCTTGCATCAGTACCCTGAACACCGCCACTTACAGAAAGTGTAGTGCTCTGGCCTTTGCAAATATTGGTGGTGCCGACAATGGCAGATGGAGCTGCCGGTGCTTGGCGCACGGTCATAGTAAATGATGCGCAGGCAGTTTGATTGCATCCACCAATACCCTTTATATAGAACACATGAGTTCCAACACCAAGTGCCAATGGCGTGAGAACAATACTATCGCCTGAAACCATACCAACCTGACCTGGACTACCTGAGCAAGCTACACGACTCCATGTCCATGAACCTCCAGGACTCAATGAGCCTCCGACACGTTTAAGTGTGAAGGGTGTATTGCCCGGACATACAGACAGCGGTCCTGAAATTGCGGTGGCAGGTTTGCTGCTATCAATAACGGTGAAGGTAATCGCAGCACATGGTGTAGTGTTGCAAGGTCCTTCAGCCCTTACATAGTAGGTATAAGAACCTGGGGCTGTTGGGGTAACGGTCAGACTTGGGCCTGTAGCTAATATAGTGCCTCCGCAGGTAGAGAACCATTTCCAGTTGGCCCTGTAACCCAAACGACCTCCATTGACTGTAAGGGTGCGTTTGTTGCCCAAACAGGTTGTAGAGAATTCATTGCTGTTAGACGCACGCACGCTGCTGTCAACAACAACAACTTTCTTAATTACGCAGGCAGTAGTATTACATATACCATCAGCTTTCAGATAGAAGTAGTGTTCGCCACTGCCCATCTTAACTGATATATTATTGCCATTTCCAACCCATGGAACCCCACTGCCACCACAAGCATTGCGATACCAGTTCCAGGTTGCGCCTGTACCTGTGATACCACCATTTCTGAAAAGATTAATGGCAACGCCTTCACATACAGTATCAGGACCATTGATGGACAGCGCTTTACCGGAGGTGTCGCGCATGGTAACGGTGAAGCTTCGGCAAATGGTATTATTACAGATTCCCTCGGCTCTTACAAAATAGGTGTATGTACCGGCAGTTGCAGGACTTACAGTAAGTGTGGTTACACCTGTTGCTACCGCAGTACCTCCACATGAACCTAAATACCATTTCCAGGTTGCACCTGTGCCCAGGTAACCACCAGTCATTGCCAACGTAGTTTGCTGACCCTGACAAAGTGTTGATGTACCGGTTATGGCCGAAGGAGCCACTGATGTATCGCGCACCGTAAAGGTAAAGCTTCTGCAAATGGTTGTATTACAAGTACCTTCTGCACGCACAAAGTATGTGTAAGTGCCAGCTACAGTCGGATTCAGAACAAAGGTAGGTCCTGTATTGGCAACAGTTGTGAAACCACAGCTGCCCAGGTACCATTTCCAGCTGCCGCCGGTTCCAAGTGAACCGCCATTTACAGACAAGGTTGTGGTTTGACCAACGCACAGGGTTGACAAAGTACCGCTAACACTGGTTGCAGGTACCGAAGTATCCCTAACTGTCAACTGGAATGATTGACAGATGGTATTGTTACACAATCCTTCAGCACGTGCAAAGTATGTGTATGTGCCTGGCGAAGGGGTTACTGTTATGGTAACACCGGTTCCTACCGCTGTTCCACCGCAGGTGCCTTCATACCATTTCCAGCTGGCGCCTGTACCCAAACTACCACCGATTAGTGTAAGCACTGAGCTTTGACCGCGGCAAATGGTTGATGTACCTATAATTGATGTGGCAGGTGTTGATGTATCCCGTACTGTGATGCTGATGCTTCTGCAGATGGTTGTATTACAAGTACCTTCGGCACGAACATAATAGGTGTAAGAACCTGGAGCCAAATTGGTAAGTGTAAGGCTGCTGCCGGTTCCTGAGAAGGATCCCAGGCAACTTCCCTGATACCATTTCCACGATGCTCCATGACCCAATGAACCACCTACAACACTTAGGATAGTGCTCTGGCCTTTGCAGAGGGTTGTTGTTCCGCTAACGCTAGTTGCAGGTACTGAAGTATCTCTAACTGTCAAACTAACACTTAAGCAGGCTGAGTTTCCGCAGTTGCCTTCAGCACGAACGTAATAAGTATAAGTTCCTGCAATCGTTGGGGTTACAGTCAGTGTAGTTCCTGTACCCGCACTGCCAACACCACAACTGCTGTTGTACCACTTCCACGAAGCGCCTGTTCCCAGTGTGCCACCAATAAGGGTGAAGGTGTTGCTTTGTCCACGGCAAATGGTAGTATTACCACTGATGAACAAGCCCGGTACCGAAGTATCCTGAACGGTTACATTTACGCTGCGGCAAATGGTATTGTTGCATGAACTTTCTGCGCGCACAAAATAGGTTGTATTGGATGAAGGGCTTACAGAAATACTGCTGCCCGTTCCGATGGGTGTTCCACCGCATGAGCCACTGTACCATTTCCAGCTGGCTGCGTTTCCAAGATAGCCTCCATTTACACTTAAGGTAGTAGATGAGCCTTTACAAACAGTCGAGGTGCCGGTTATTGAAGTGGCCGGTTTAGAAGTATCACGTACTGTAACTATAACACTCTTGCAAGGTGAGTTTTTACATGTACCTTCTGCACGAACAAAGTAGGTTGTGGTTGTAGCAGGCGAAACCGCAAGGCTACTGCCTGTTCCAACGGATGTACCACCACATGAACCGCTGTACCATTTCCAAGAAGCTCCCGATGCAAGGCTGCCACCATTGGTGATCAGGGTAGTTGAGGTTCCCTGGCAGATGGTTGTAGTTCCTGAAATGCTTACAACGGGTTGTGAAGTATCCCTCACAGTAAGTACCACTGTTTTACAGATAGTATTACCACAAGTAGCTTCAGCACGCACATAATAAGTGGTTGCACCTAGTGTTCCCGGACTAACAGAAATGCTGGATCCGGTTCCGGCAGAAGCTACCCCACAGGCAGTAGTATACCACTTCCAGGAACCATTTGAGCCTGTCTGACCGCCACTCACAGATAATGTGGACGTTTCCCCAACACAAATGGTAGCAGGTGAAGCTGTTACTGATGAAGGTGCTATACCTGTATCATTAATGGTAATTGTTTTAGAAATACATACTGTGCTATTACAGCCACCCGTTGCTTTCAGGTAAATAGTATGTGTTCCCGTTCCAAGCGAAGCTGTGGTTAATGACAGTGAATCACCGGAGCCAAGTCCTACCTGTCCTGAGCTGCCAAGACAGGCAACACGGGTCCACGTCCAGGTAGCTCCCTGGCTAAGATTTCCGCCTACAGGTTTAAATACCATAGGTGTGCTGCGCTGACAAATTGCTGTTGGTCCTGAGATGCTGGTTGCGGTCTTGCTTGAATCCTGAACTTTGAATTTATGAACTGCACATACTGTTGTATTGCAATATCCTTCTGCCCTTCTGTAGAATGTGTATACGCCGGGAGAAGCCGGGGTAACTGTTAATGTATTGCCTGAACCCATTAAGGTTCCACCACAGGAGCCACTGTACCATTTCCAAGCTGTTGCACCAAATCCCAAAGTACCGGTACTTGCATTCATTGTTACAGGTTTTGCCAAACAGAACAATCCGGCCATACTATCATTATTGGGTCTTACACTGGTATCTCGGATATAAACATTTTTTATAGCACATTTAGGCTGATTACATAAACCACCGGTTGCAGTCAGATAAATGTAATTCCAGCCATTGCTTAACTGAATTGAAATAGAATCACCTGAACCCAGCCAAGGAATTCCAGTTGTTGCACAACCATCTCTGTACCAATTCCATGTTGATCCTGGACTTAATTTGCCACCAACACGTTTGAGTTTAACTTTAACACCTTGACAGCCTGAATCAATGGAGGATATAGAAGTTGCAGGTATTGCTGTATCACGAACAGTTATGGTTACAGATTTACAAAGGGTTGTATTACAAGTTCCCTCTGCCCTGCCGTAAACGGTAACCGTGCCGGCTACAGGAGGGCCCCATGTTAATGGAGACCCCGTTCCGATGGAGGTACCGCCACAAGAACCACTGTACCATTTCCAGCTGGCAGCATGACCCAAACTTCCGCCATTGGCTGTCAAGGTTATGGTTTGTCCCAGGCAGATGGTTGATACACTGGTCGAAACTGTTGAGGCCGGGATGCTCGTATCTCTTACAGTTAAGGTAAAGGATTTACATACCGTATTATTACAAGTACCTTCAGCACGCAGATAATAAGTATATGTACCTGCTGATGCCGGTGAGGCCACGTAGCTGGTACCAGTTGCAATAGAAGATCCTCCACAGCTGCCCAAATACCATTTCCAGCTAGCACCTGCACCCAGTTTACCGCCGCTGAAAGTGAGCGTGCTGCTCTGGCCCAGGCAAATCGTGGAGGTGCCACTTATGCTTGTAGCAGGTACTGAGGTATCACTGATGGTTAATGTTGTGCTCACACAATTAGTAGCATTGCATCCATTGGTTCCTTTGACAAAAATTGTATGCGTTCCAACGCCGAGGGCTGCAGTAGTCAATACGAGTGAATCACCCGATCCAAGACCGACCTGTCCTGCCCCTCCGGTACAAGCCACTCGGCTCCATGTCCATGAACCCGGCGAGCTAATATTTCCTCCCACGGGTTTATAAATCAATGAGGCTGATCGCTCACATACAGCTGTTGGGCCGCTAATGGAAGTAGCGGGTTTGCTGGTATCCTGAACCCTAAACTTATACACTGCACAAACCGTGGTATTACAGGTGCCTTCAGCTCTTCTGTAATAGGTGTAGACTCCAGGAGATGTTGGTGTGACAGTTAATGTATTGCCCGTTCCTACAAGGGTTCCACCGCATGATCCGCTGTACCATTTCCATGCTGTTGCACCAAATCCCAAAGTACCGGTATTTGCATACATTGTTACTGGTTTAGCGATGCAAAGCAAACCAGTCAAGCTGTCATTGCTGGGCCTAACGCTGGAATCGCGTATAAATATGTTTTTGGTTATGCAAACAGTATTGTTGCATTGTCCTTCGGCTCTTAGGTAAATTGTGTTGAGGCCAAGGTTACAAAAAACATTGATTGAATCACCGTTACCCAACGCAGGGGTACCTGAGCCGCCGCACGCATTCCGATACCAACTCCATTGTGCACTTGTGCCCAATGTTCCACCGGATCTCTTGAACTTCACTTTAACCCCCAAACAACCACTATCTGCCGAAACAATAGAAGTTGCAGGCAGGCTGGAATCTCCGACAATTACCGTATATGAAGCACAAACGGTATTCCCACAACCATCCTCCGCACGAACATAGTAGTATGTGGTTGATGTTGGTGAAACCGATATGGAAGAGCCTGTGCCGATGGATGTACCGGCACCACAACCACCTGAGTACCATTTGAAGCTGCCACCGCCGGGAAGGCTGCCGCCCACCTGGGTTAAGGTTGTTGAATTGCCTGATTTTAAGCAACCGGCAACTGAAGAAGTAACGCCGGTAGGTGCTGTTGCACACTGGGCATTGAGTTCAATTGCACCAAGGCTGATAATGATTCCTAAGGCAAATCTCTTGATAGAGCTGTAAGCGTTTTTCATCTAATGAAAGTCAATTTGGTTGTAAAAATGGCCCAAATTTTCTTAATAACCAAATTTTATGTGTGAAATGTTGTGGATAAATAGGTTAACCCCATGATTCGAAGCATGATATTTGTGCAGTATTGCAACTAAAATTCAAGATTTAAACTAATTTTTAAATCCATTAATCATTTGATAAAAAATTATTTTTAAAAATTAATATAAAAATAAAATCCGCTCCGGGCGGTTTTATAGGTTTATTTTTGAAATTAAATGTTATAATATTTTGGCCATAAAAAGTATGTATTCTGAACGCAATTTGTTAAATATTTTTTGAAAAGTTTGTATGCCGTCTTTCAGTCGAAAATTTTCTTCCAACTTTATGTGCTCCACCGCAACGCTGTCTTCTTTCACATTTTCAGCAATGCGCAATTCATCTTCGTGAATATCATGCCGCAAAGCATCCAAAATCTCTTTTTGGCGAATAAACGGATTCTGAAAATGCTCTACCTGCAACAGTATGTCCTTTCTAGTGTTGGCTTTGGCAATTTCCTGCAGGCGGTTTTCAAATGATAAAATCTCATCGCGGGTTAAATCCATTACCGAATTCCATTCGGAATGCAAATGGTGGATTTCGTGTATATAAAGTGTATTGGTCATAGCTGAACAAAGCTATGCAGAACCATGGCCATTAAAAGTGACGAAAGTCTTGTAATGCTTATACTGCAAAGCTTTCACCGCAACCACAGGTGCGGGAAGCATTGGGATTGATGAAGTTAAATCCCTTGCCGTTCAAACCATCGCTGAAATCCAACTCTGTACCGCAGAGGTACAGAAAGCTCTTCATGTCGCAAACCACCTTCAGGTTGTCATCGCCAAAAACCATATCACCGGCCTGCGATTCGTTGTCAAAATCAAGCTGATAGGTGAGCCCTGAACAGCCACCGCCCTTTACGCCCACTCGCACAAAATACTCAGGGGCACTGATACCGGCTTCCTGCATCAAAGTATGTACCTTGCTGCGGGCTTTGTCGGTGATGGTGATATCCGCGGTATCGGTGAGCATGGTGGTTTAGTGATGCGATTTTTCCTCTGCAATGAGCTCCAGGCCTTGCTTTACGCGGTAATCATTAATGGCAGCGCGGATAGCATCTTCAGCCAGCACTGAGCAGTGGATTTTTACGGGTGGCAAAGCAAGTTCTTCCACGATATCCATGTTATCTATGGTGAGTGCCTGGTCTACCGATTTGCCTTTCAACCACTCAGTAGCCAAAGAGGATGAAGCAATTGCAGAACCACAGCCAAACGTTTTGAAACGGGCATCTTCAATCACGCCGGTCTCCGGATTTACCTGAATCTGCAAACGCATTACATCACCACACTCGGGTGCGCCTACCAAACCTGTTCCTACATTG
>Ga0194116_10000543_pt1 | contig 64950 bp, 59 predicted proteins | sample TA2MahsurfametaG_4_FD_148617 | JGI IMG/M metagenome (GOLD analysis project Ga0194116, IMG submission 148617) | Freshwater microbial communities from Lake Tanganyika, Tanzania - TA2015008 Mahale S9 surface | ecosystem: Environmental > Aquatic > Freshwater > Lake | place: Tanzania: Lake...
TCTGCGCCGACTGCCCACCACCCAAAATCGATCAGATGTTATTCCCCGATACGCCTGCGGCCCCGTTCTGGACCTACTCCGAAGCGCCTTTCTCGATCGGTCGGTATCAGACCGTCAACTTCTATACGGGACATCGTTTTAACCGCAACACTAAGGCGATGGAGCGTTACGTGCGGTTGGTGAAGTCCGCTCCGACACGGCAGACCAAGCAGGCACCATGAAGGCGTTATTGACGACGAATTGCCGTGTCTGCGCAATCGTCCGAATTCACGTCGCAGGAGTCGTTGGCATACTTGCGGCATGGCGACTTCGCCCAGAGTGGTTCGAGTTGGCAAAAGACGTTTCCGTCCAGCATCTGGCAGCTGTCGGCGTTGTGTTGGCTGTCGTGGCCATCTTTGGGGTGAAGGTGTTCGAGCATTATCGACAATCAAAGCGGAAAGACTCGGATCGCGACAGGCTTGATGGGTCGCTGAAGTAGGCGGTTGTCCAGCCCGCTTTGATTGGCCCCGTTTGAGGAGCGTTTTTTAGGGCAAAGATTCGCGTCAAAAACAAATTCTGACGCGTGTCGCACCGTTGTCGCACCAGAGCGCTTCTTCAGTAACTTATTGATTTAAAAGTGGTATTTCGTGGGCGCGGGGTCTGAAAATCCGCGTGTCGTTGGTTCGATTCCGACTCTGGCCACCATTCTTCGCGCTACTTTCAAGGGCTTTATTTTTGATAGCTGGTCGGCCAGCTTATCCCGTGCGATTGCGGCGTCGTGGTCGAGCTGCAGCCCGGTCCAGAAGCCGTAACGCTTCAACCCACCTCGAGCGACCGCAAGAACGACAACAGCGTGGATGCGGTGAGTTCGACATGATCGAGATTGGGCGAGTGACCGGTCGGCAGCGTCTTGAGGGTCACTGGCGCGGAAGATAAATACCCGGCGAGTTTCTCCGCCCAATCGTGCTCCAACAAAGGATCTTGGGCGCCGGCGATGAGCATCGTGGGCGTCGTGACTTGCTTCAGCGTTGATGGATACGGGTCCGCGTTGCCGCTGCGTGAGCTTGCGGGGTTGCGTAGTCCCATGGCCGCGATCGCCTCGAAGTGTCCGGGGATCAAAGTATTTTGATAGCGGCGCTGTACCAGTTGCTCGAAACCGTCGTAGCGACCCGTCACCTGCGCCAACAACTGCGCCATCTTTTCCGGGTCGGGCTGTGGATAGTCATTCAGAGCGGCGATACCGGCCGGCACGCGCCACGGTCCGCCGGTGCCCGATATCGCAACCACCGATGCCAGTGACACACGGTTGCGTTCCAAAGTTCGCAAGGCGAGCGAGCCACCGAACGAAGTTCCAACGATGTGACAGGGCGAACTCGGTGAAAACATCTCGATCAGCCCTTCGACTTGATCGAGTCGTGGCAGGTAAGGGGAGCGATCGAGAAATACGACCTTGTCGGAGTGGCCAAATCCCAACAGGTCCGGAGCGATCACAAAATATTCCGTGGCCAAGATCTCCGCCACCCTGCCCCAGGCGGTCAGCGCATCCGCGCCGTACATTCCGTCATGCAGCAACAGTAAGCTTGGACGATCGTCTCGACCCCAGATATACACTTGACTCTTGAGTCCTTGGCATTTGACGTTGAGTGCAAGAGGCATCGAGGAAACTCCGCGTGCGATCGGTGAAGGATAACGTACAAAAATCGCCAGGTTGCTTCGCGGTTAATCCCGACGATTTGATGGGTCAATCAGACGAGTCGCTCTGGGCGGCGGTGTTGGCGGCCGAGATTCACCCGTTACTCTGCGCGCTGGCTTTAATGACGGATGACGATGCCTTGATCGATCCGCGTTTTTCGCCCCTTGTAGAGCTGCCCGCGGCAGGGCCGCCGCCCCATTGGGGGCTGAGCGAACCTTTGGTCGAGGCGGCGCGTCGCGTGGCTTTCGAGCACCTGCGCAAGTTCCGCGATCGTCCGCCGGATTCCGGGCACGAGCCTTCGCCTGCGATACTCGAGAAGACGCTCGAGTTCGCCATTGGCCGCGATCACGGCGTTTCTTCGGCGCTGATCCGTCGCGAGCTCGATCTTCCGCATGATTGTGACGCGCCGGATTGGCGTCTGAATGAGCTCGCGCCCGGTCGGCGATTTCGCGTCGCGATCATCGGTGCGGGCATGTCGGGCATTCTTGTCGCGCATCGCTTGCAGCAAGCGGGCATCGATTACACGGTATTCGAAAAAAGCGACAACGTCGGTGGTACCTGGCAACAGAACACTTACCCCGGCTGTCGACTCGATACGCCGAACTTTGCATACAGCTATGCATTTGCGCAAAACCCGCGCTGGCCGAGTGAGTTCTCCGAGCAGCGCGACATCCTGAAATTTTTCGAACAGTTGGGCAGACAGTTCGCGATCACCGATCGCGTGCGGCTCGAAACCGAAGTGCTGAGTGCGCGTTACCAAGAGGAGACCGCTCAGTGGCAACTGCGTGTGAAGCGCACAGGCGGAGTGACTGAAGAGCACTTTTTCGAAGCGGTCCTCAGCGCGGTCGGTCAGCTAGGCAGACCAAAGATTCCAGCGATCCCGGGCGCCGAGAAATTTGCAGGCGCGACTTGGCACACGGCGCGCTGGAATCACGAGGTAAGCTTGAAAGGCAAGCGCGTCGGTGTGATCGGTACGGGCGCCAGCGCTTATCAAGTGGTGCCGGCGATTTTGTCCGAGGTGGACTCGGTGGTGATCTTCCAGCGCCACCCGCCATGGATGCTGCCGACGCCGCGTTATCACGAGCCGATTACCGCTGCGCATCAGCGGTTGCTCAGCGGATTGCCGCACTACGCCCGTTGGTTACGCTTTTTTCAGGTGTGGGCGACGATTCGCGGTCGCTGGGACTTGGTCCGCGTCGACGAGGCGTATCAACACCCCGTCTCCGTCTCTGCCGCGAACGAAGCCTTGCGCCAAGCGCTGCTGCAGCAAATCGAGCGGCATTATGCGGGCCGTCCCGATTTGCTGCGATCGCAGGTGCCGGATTATCCCCCCGGCGCAAAGCGCATGCTGCGCGACAATGGCGTGTGGCCGGCCGCACTCAAAGATCCCAAAGTATTTGTCGAAACTCGGCCGATCACTGCGCTCTCAGAGTCGGGTGTGACGGTTGCCGAGGACGGTGGAGATCAGGGACATCAACATCCGCTCGATGTCATTATCTATGCGACCGGTTTTCGGGCGTCGGAATTTCTGGCGCCCATGCAAATCACGGGCATACAGGGCAAGAATCTGCACGAATGGTGGGCTGGTGAGGCACGCGCCTATCTCGGCATGTGCATGCCGGGATTCCCCAACTTCTTTTGCATGTATGGCCCCAACACGAATCTGGTGGTGCATGGCAGCCTGATTTTGTTCGCGGAATCATCTGCCCATTACATCCTGCAGTGTCTCAGGATGTTGTTGACGGAAAAGCGGCAGTCCATGGCGGTCACAGAAGAGGCGTTTCGCTCGTTCAATGAAATGATCGATCGTGAGAACGCGCTCATGGCGTGGGGAGCGTCATCGGTCAGCAGTTGGTACAAGAACGACAGCGGTCGGGTAACGCAAAATTGGCCGCTGTCGATCGATACTTTTTACACCATGACCGAAAAGCCGCGCCCGGAAGACTTTATTTTCACCCCGCGAGGGTAACGATTACGGTCCGACCGAGCGCATCGTGCGTCGTGCCGCTTGCGCCGCAATCTCGCCCGGCATTGCAAGTTGTGTGCAACGGCTTGATCGTCGCATTGCAGGCTGGTTGAGGCGGTCGCAGTCTTTCCGGCGGCGGAGTCGCTCTGCCTGACGCAGCAACAGCTCGGAGATTTCCTGCTCACACGCAGAGAAACCATTGCCGTCATTTTTGAGGAGTGGCGACGCGAGGGGATGGTCTCGACCACTCGCGGATCGATTCAGGTCAGCGATATGGAGCGATTGCACAGCACATCGTGCGGATGTGATCAGCGAGTCGCCTCGGCGAGACAGCGTTTGTTGCACTCATGGTCGCGCATTTTTCGCAGAGATCGGGACTCGATGCTGCGCGAGCGTAGTGCCGAGCGACGCCATATCGAGCGGCGTTTCGCTTGAGTCGGTAGTCTGATGAGCCCGGCGGTCTCAGTTGCTCAGGTTGGAATCGCTGGCTGCCACCTGATTCCGACCATTATTCTTCGCCCTCGGTATTCTCGGATTCGGTTTCGACCGGTACGGCGGCGATCACGGCGCGCAACTTCTCTGCAAGCCGACGAGCCGCCTCCCCACCTGTGCGGGGAAGAACCACGCAAAATTCCTCACCGCCCATTCTTGCGAGCATGTCGGAGCTGCGCAGTTCTCGCGACCAGCGCCTTGCAAGCGTTTGCAACACAACGTCGCCAGTGCCGTGGCCCCGTGTGTCATTGATACGCTTGAAGTGATCGACATCGAGCATCAGCAGCGAAAGGGGTTTGCCTTCGCGCGCTGATGCGGTACGCGCCTCTTCGACAAAGATATCGAAAGCGCGCTTGTTGGGTTGTCCAGTCAAAGGGTCGGTGTTTGCATCGCTCGCGAGTGCCGCGTTGGAGCGGGCGAGCTCGTCACGCAGCAAATCCCACACCGCGTCACGCACCTCAGGCGTTCGTTGTCCCGTACTTAGTACCGTGTAGGGTTGGCCGATGAGTTCTGCGGGCTCATAGCCGTTGAATTCAAAGAAAGCCTTGTTGCCGCTGAGAACGCGACCCTCGCGATCGAGGTCCGCGACCATCAAATGCATGTCGATGGCGCGAGATTGATTGGCAAGTTCCTGCGAGCGCTTTTCGTAGCGCAAATAGAAAACGAACAGTAATACGATAAAGCTCAGCAGCAAGACATTCGAGGCTGCGGCAATCGCAAGTGGTATGTTTCGCAGGTTTCCGGCCATGATCGGAAGCAAAGCGGGGTCGCCGATCATGATGATTGCTGCGGGATATGCGGCACTTCCCTGAAAGGCGATTTGCAAACGCTGATCTGTCGAATCGATACTGCCATGCCGCGCTTGCGACAGACGCTCGATAACCAGTGCGATGGCGCACTCCGCAAACGCTTTTTCTTTGAGATGATGATCGATGATGCGCCGGCCATTCTCATCCACCAGCAAAATCATGGTGGCCTCGTCAGTGTCGACCTCGCTCCAAAGGTTGAGGAACACCCCGAGATCGATCGCGATCAGCCAGCGATAGTCGCGACCCTTGATCTGCACGCTGCGCTGTGCAGTCCAAAATCCGATATCGACCGGGATGCGATCAGAGTTCAGCTCGTATAGATCGCGGAGCGGGAAAGCCTCGCCGAACTTCACTTCATCGGATTGCAGCGGTATGGCAAGTGTCGGCAGATCCGCCGCGGTCAGAGTCATTCCGACATTGCGGGCGCTTGAGCTCGCCACAACTCGTCCGTCGGTGTCGACGAGCGAAATACTGCGGATGATGGGCACCTCGATGAGGAGCCGCGTGAGAGCGTCTGCGCCGGTGGCGGGCTCGCTCAGGCGAGTCGGGCTCTCCAAAGTTGTGGCTGCGCGATGACCCGTGCCCAGGTGTTATTACGTCACAGCGATGCGGCCATTGAATAATCCACGATGAGCGCATCGGCGCGACCGCTCATGACCTCAGCCGCGGTGCTGCCTCGTACCATCGCCGTGGCCAGCGGCAGAGGGGAAATCGTCACGCTCGGCAGCAAGTTTTTGGCGCGTTGCATCAGATCGGGGGTGTTGACGACCGAGACCACGGTGGATGGGCGGTTTACATCGGCCCAAGTTTGCAGTCGACGATTTGCGCGGGCGACAGCCACATACGCGCTGCTGGCGAGATAAGGTTCAGAGAAATCGATTTTCTCTTCGCGACCAGCACTGACCCAGATGCCCATCATGGCGATATGGCAGCGTCGCTGCTCGAGGTTGGCAATAAAACCGACCCAGTCGATTTCGATATAGCGGGGGGTCACGCCCAGTTTGGCAGCAAGACGCTTGGACATTTCGATGTCGAGCCCCGACAGCCGCCCACTTCGCGGGTCGCGCAGGCTGATACCGGCGTAATCCGAAACGACGCAGACGCGAAGCACTCCACCGTCGCGGATCTCTGTCTCGATATCCTGCGCGGCGTACGAATACTGCGAGGCGATAGCCCCTGTGGCGATCAGCAGGAGAAGGATGAGTAGCTTCATGGTCAGGCGATGGATTTGCCTAGCAGCCCCGACAACGAGTCGAGATATTTGACGAAAGCGCTTCGGCCTGTATCGGTGAGACTGACCTCCGTCCGTGGTTTGCGGTCCCGGAACGATTTCTCCACGGCGACATAGCCCGCATCCTCCAGTTTGCGTAGATGCACCGACAAGTTGCCGTCGGTGGTCTGCAAATGTTGTTTGAGTGTCGCGAAGTCCGCACTGCCGGCACCGACGAGGTAGGCGATGATCCCCAGCCTCAATCGACCATGGATGACTTCGTCGATGGCATTGATGTCGAAGTCGCTCACCGGATCACCCCTGTGCCTGCTGCGACTTGCGCACGAGCCGCAGGCCCGGAACGATGGCCGTCAGCACAAGAGCAATGGTGTAGATGAGGTACTCGTGACCGGTGCCGATGAAAGCGCCGAGCACCGGGACCGTGGCGAATGCCGAGAAGGCCGTGAAGTTCATCCAACTCTCGCGAGTCATCGCCGCCGCCACCATCCAGCCGATGCCATAGACGCTCAACACCTGCAGGCTGATCGTGTTCATCAAGAAGAAGTCCTCTCGCTGATAGGCCATGATCGCGACGCCCAGCCAGAAGGCAAAGATGCCGAAGCCGATGCCGGACCACACGGAATTGACCGCGCGATTGCTCGAGTTTTCGACTTTGTTGCGGTCGCGCCGAATGAGGACGGTGAGATGCACCGCGAAGCCTGCGGCAGCGACCAGCCAGGCGACGGCCGCCTCGGCTGCGCCAAGGCCCAGCAGGTCGCGAAGCAGCGGCCACTGGGCGATGCTGGCGAGGCCGAACCAGCTGCCGCCCGCGATCAGGTAGGGCCCCGCCATCAGCGGCGCGTCTCGCCCGCTTTCTGCAAGGCTGCGAAGGAAGGACAAATCTTCTTGGTTTGAGGGTGTGGAGTTTGCGGGAGTGGAAGTCATGGTGTGCTCCGAGGGGATACCGGCTGCTACGTGCGAAGTACTTTAAAACACAACGTACTACATGTCAACAAGCGGGCTTTAACCCGCCGACCGGGCTCGTGGGTCAGCAATGGGTCAAGGGCGTTGGTGGCGCTTAATTGCCGAGTCGGCGCGCGATGATGGCCGCTGCCTCGTGCGTGGCTGGGTCTGCGGCCAAACCATCGAGTACCCCGCGTTGGTCCTGCGGCAGGCGATTCTGGCTCGCCTTGGTCTTGGCAACGATCTCGATCACCGTGAACTCGAGCGCCACGATGCCCTCGAGCATTCGGTCAATGTACGCGCTCGGTGCATCACTCACGGCCCAAGGCGCGGCGCGCTTCGACTCCATCAGTTGGGTCAAGGTCTCGACGGTGCGCAGTTTGTCCTCGCGGGTGTGCGAGCAGCGCAGTGTGCCGGTGAGATGAACGCTCACGTAGTTGTAGGTCGGCACCACCTCGTGCGTTTGCTGCTTCGATGGATAGAGCGAGGGCGACACATAGGCTGTCGCGCCAGTGAACACCAGCATCCAGTGTTCGCTCGACTCGGCGCGTCGCCAAGTGGCGTTGCCCTTGGCGACATGCGCGATCAGGCGGCTGCCTTGTGCGAGCGGCTCGTTGCGCATGAACGGAACGTGGTCGACCAAAGGCTTTGCATTCGCCACTCCGACGAGTGTCGCGAGTGGATGGTGGTCAATGAAATGAGCGATGACCTCTGGGTCGTGCTCGCTGAAGGCCGCCGGCGTGTACATGGGCGTAGTATCTACCGCCGTGCTCAGTCTTGGTAGGCCTCGGCAATCTGCCTGAAAGTCTCCGATTCTTCGACAAAGATATCTACCAGTTCAGGATCGAAACGCCGACCGGCCAGCGCGCGGATATCGGCGACCGCCGCTTCGTATTGCCAAGAGTCTTTGTACACGCGCTCGCTGCGCAAGGCATCGTAGGCATCGGCTATCGCCATGAGTTGCGCCGACTGCGGAATATCTTTTCCTTTGAGTCCGCTCGGATAGCCACTGCCATCCCAGTTCTCGTGATGCGACAGCGCCACCTGTCGCGCCACCTGCAGCACCTCGTTCACCACAGACCCCTCGCTACCGTCTTTGATCCGCGCTGCGTCGATGATATTCGCGCCAATCAGCGTGTGCGCCCGCATGATTGCCCACTCTTCGGCATCCAGCGACCCCGACTTTTTCAGGATTCGATCGGGGATACCGACCTTGCCGATGTCGTGCAGAGGGGCCACATCGTGCAGCAAATCGACGTAGTTGCGGATGCCCTGAGAGTTCAGCTTGCCGTCAAGCTGCAGGCGCAGCGCCATGGTCTTGATGAATTTTTGGGTACGCAGCACGTGGTTGCCCGTTTCGTTGTCACGGGACATCGCCAAGGTGTTCAAAGTATTGAGCAGGCTGGTTGCGCCGCTCTTGTCGACTTTGCTGACGTACTCTTCGAGGCGCAGTCCGAGATAACACAAGAGTCGGATGGTGCCGACCAGCATCAGCGGCGTGAAAATGAAGGTGTTGACGAGCGACAGCGCCGCAAAGTCGACCCGACCCTGTGACAGTCCAGTCACGAGTCGCAGCACCCAAAGAATCAAGAGAATTGCCTGCAGTGCCGCGAGCACAGCCGCGAACTTGAGTCCCCGCTCTCGATAGATTTCGTTGGCGAAGACTCCGATCAGCGATGCCATGCCTATCTGCACGAGCGGATTGACCACCACTTCGATGAAGGCCGAGTCCATGACGAACATGACCTCGTGGATCGCAGCGTAAGCGACCGAGAACAGGGCACCCAAAGCGAGCAACCGATCGAAGTTGAAAGTTCGCTTGGTGAGCGCACCCAGCGACAGTGCAAACAGCAGATTGATGAAAAAATTGGTGGCGTTCGGCACGCTGGTGCCGAGCAAATGGTCACCCTGCGGAACGACGGTGCGCATCAGCGACGCCACGCCTGACAACAATGCGCCGGCGATCCAGTAGCGTGCTGAGCGATCGATGGTCGAAAGCGTGTAGGCGAGAATGACCCCGACCGAAATCGAGATCAGACCGAGAAACACGATGACGCTGGAGAATTCAACTTTCATGGAAACCGCGCACGCAGCAAGCTCTGCCGTCGCACCTTAGTTCTATTTCATCCCTACGGCATAACCTAACTCTATCAGCGCGGTTTGCGCTGTGATATGTGCATGCTGATCAGGGCCCGAAAGACGATGGCTTCGTTGGTATCGCGGACGTCCACGGTGACGATCACATCCGTCGTCTCGCCCAAAGATTCAGGCAGGGTGCAGCGTGCGCTCGCCAGAAGGTCCGTGGTCGCGGCCTTCAAATAGGCGACGGTCATACCTTTCGGAATCCAGCGGTGGCTCGGCGGCTGGGTGGCATCGATGGCGAGCCCCCCGGCGAGCTCGGCGAGATTGCACATCGCAATCGCATGGACCGTACCGATATGGTTTTGGAGGGCACGTCGTTTGCGCATGCCGACCTCGCATAGGCCGGGCTCGAGTCGGCTGAATCGTGGGCGGATGGTGGCGAAGTAGGGCGCCTTGCGGCAGATGACTTTGGCGAAAAGCCAGCGGCCAGCGGCCAGCGTGCCGAGGCGGTTCCAGATCGAAAGAGCGGTGGCGGCCATGAAGTCTCCGAGGGGCCGTCAGTATACTTGCGGGAGGAGATTCCCTCAGATGAAGACGATTGGTCGGGTCCTGCTGAAAGGGTTGCTGACGATCCTGCCGATCGGGCTCACCCTCTATTTTGTGTACTGGCTGGGCACGACCGCCGAGAGCCTGCTGTCCGGTCCGCTCAAGGTTTTGTTGCCGCAAGACTTTTACCGGCCCGGCATGGGTTTGGTCGCGGGCTTTTTGCTGCTGATCACCGTAGGTCTGCTGGTCAATGCCTATATCGTTCGTCGCCTGATCGGCTTCGGCGAAGCCTTGCTGCTGCGAGTGCCGTTGGTGAAGACCGTGTTCGCGGCGCTACGCGATTTGACCGGGCTCATGCGCGTCGGCGAGACGGGCGGCGAGCTGCAGCGGGTGGTACTGGTCGATTTCGGACCGGGTCGCGTGATCGGTTTTGTGACCCAGGAAAATGCCACACTCCCCGGCTTGGGGACGGATCAGTCGCTGGTAGCCGTTTATCTGCCGATGAGCTACCAGATCGGTGGTTATACGCTTTATCTGCCGCGTGACCGCATCGAACCGACCGACCTCTCGGTCGAGGCGGCGATGCGTATCGTGCTCACGGGCGGACTGCAGAACAAATGAGGTGACTGTTCCATGACCAAAGTCGACTACTCGAGCCGCGGCCGCGTTGCGGTGATCGCTTTTCAATCGCCACCGGTAAACAGCTTGGGGTTTGCCTTGCGCCAAGGTTTGTTGGCCGCCCTCGAGCGCGCCGAGCAGGACCCGGCCATCGACGGCGTGGTGCTGATGGGCTCCAACGCCACCTTCAGCGCCGGCGCGGATATTCGCGAGTTCGGCAGCCCCGAGATGCTGCGCGGGCCTTCGCTGGTGACGCTCAATACTTGTCTCGAGGGGATGTCCAAGCCCGTGGTTGCCGCGATCGAGGGCATGGCGCTCGGTGGTGGTCTCGAGCTCGCCTTGAGTTGTCATCATCGCGTCGCGCTCACAACGAGCAAGATCGGTTTGCCCGAGGTCAAGCTCGGCTTGTTGCCGGGTGCTGGTGGCACGCAGCGTTTGCCGCGACTCATCGGTATCGAGGGTGCGATCAACGTCATGCTGTCGGGCGAGCCGCTCGCCGCCGGCCTCTTTGCCAAGTCGCCGCTCTTTGATCAGGTGGTCGAGTCCGATCTGCCCGCTGCGGCAGCCAGCGTAGCCGAGGCTTCGGCGGCTGCAGTCAAATCCGGCAAGCCCTTGCCGCGGGCGCGCGATCTGAAGGTGCGCGAGCCCGACCTGCAGGCGCTCTGCCAGTTTGCCCGCAACACCGCCAAGACCGCGTTCAAAGAATATCCGGCACCGCTTGCCATCATCGACGCTGTACAGTTCGGTGCCGAAAAATCTTTCGAAGCGGGTCTCCTTGAGGAGCGTCGGCTGTTCGAACAGTTGATGAGCAGCCCTGTGTCGAAGGCGCTGCGTCATGTTTTCTTTGCCGAGCGCGCGGCGTCGCGCATCGACGGACTTCCCGTCGACACCAAGCCGCGGGAGATCCGTCAGGTCGCGGTGATCGGCGCCGGTACCATGGGTACCGGCATTGCCATCAATTTTTTGAACGCCGGGATGAAGGTGCGTCTGCTCGAGGTCGGCAAGGAGGCACTCGATCGCGGCGTTGCGCGGATTCGCGAGGTTTATGAGGGGCAGCTCAAGAAGGGCAAGCTCGACGCGGCGAAGCTCGCTGCACGCATGGATCTGCTGCAGCCCGTGCTCGAGTACCCGGCGATCGCCGATGTCGATCTCGTCATCGAGGCTGTTTTCGAGGACATGTCAGTCAAAGAAAAAGTGTTTCGGACGCTCGATGCGACGGTGCGGCAGGGAGCGATTCTTGCGACCAACACCTCGACTCTGGATGTCGATCAGATTGCAGCGTTCACGGCACGACCGCAGGATGTGATCGGTCTGCACTTTTTCAGCCCGGCGAACGTCATGCGCTTGCTCGAGGTGGTGCGTGGCGCAAAGACCACCGCCGATGTGCTGGCCACCGCCATGGCGCTGGCCAAAAAGATCAAGAAGACTGCCGTGGTGTCGGGCGTCTGCGACGGTTTCATCGGCAATCGCATGATCCATCGCTATTCGGCACAGGCCATGCAGATGGTCGATGAGGGCGCGAGCCCCGAACAGGTGGATCGCGCCATCGAGAAATTCGGTTTTGCGATGGGGCCGTTCCGCATGGGCGATCTCGCCGGTAACGACATCGGTTGGCTGATCCGCAAGCGCAAATACGCCGAGGGCTCGCTGACCACTCGCCAAGTGATCGCTGACAAGATTTGCGAACTCGGGCGATTCGGTCAAAAGACGGGTGCCGGTTGGTACGACTATAAAAAGGGTGATCGCACGGCCTATCCCTCACCGGTGGTGGCGGCAGTGATCGACGAGGCGCGCAAAGCCGCTGGTCGTGCACTACGCAAGATCGATGATCGCGAGATCGTCGACCGACTCATCTATGCGCTCGTCAACGAGGGTGCGCGTATCCTCGAAGAAAAGATCGCGCAGCGCGCCTCGGATCTCGATGTCGTTTATTTGATGGGCTATGGGTTTCCGGTGTGGCGGGGCGGCCCGATGCACTACGCAGAATCGCAAACCCTCTATGAAGTGGCGCGCCGCATGCGTTCCTTTGCCGCTTTGCCGGGCGCCGACGCAAAGTTCTGGCAACCCGCTGCACTCATCGAAAAGCTTGCCACCGAAGTTCGTTCATTCAATGGAGGTGCTGCATGAGCCGCGCCGCATCGGGCCGCGAGGCCGTCATCGTTTCCACTGCTCGCACCCCACTCGCCAAAAGCTGGAAGGGCGCACTCAACATGACTCACGGTGCCACCATGGGTGGTCACGTGATCAAAGCCGTCGTCGAACGCGCGGGTATCGACCCGGCGTCGATCGATGACGTGATCATGGGCTGTGGCAACCCCGAAGGTGCCACGGGTCTCAATGTGGCGCGACAGGCTGCACTGCGCGCCGGGCTGCCGGTGACCGTGCCCGGTCTGACGGTAGCGAGATTTTGCTCGTCGGGTCTGCAGGCGGTTGCCCTAGCGGCGCAGCGCGTGCTGGCCGATGAGGGCGATGTTTATGTTGCAGGCGGTCTCGAGTCGATTTCCTGCGTGCAGGGCGAGGCGAATCGTCACATGCAGACCGAGGGCTGGCTGCTCAAAAATAAGCCGTCCGTGTATCACAACATGCTGCAGACCGCAGAGACCGTGGCTGCGCGTTACGGAATTTCGCGCGACCGACAAGATGAATATGGTGCACGCAGTCAGCAACGCGCCTGTGCAGCGCGTGCTGCCGGATACTTTGATGCAGAAATCGCGCCGATCACGGTGCGTATGGCAGGTGTCGATCAGGCCGCCGGCGGCAAGCTCTACACCCGCGAAGTCACGCTCGCTCAGGATGAAGGCCTGCGCGAGGGCACAACCGTCGAGGCGATAGCGCGAATCAAGTCTGCGACGCCGGGCGGTTCGGTGGCCGCAGGCAATGCGAGCCAATTCTCTGATGGCGCGGGGGCCTGTGTCGTGATGAGTGCCGCCGAAGCGGCGCGTGTCGGCGCGAAGCCGCTCGGCATTTTCCGCGGTTTTGCAGTGGCCGGCTGCGAGCCCGATGAAATGGGCATCGGTCCGGTGTTCGCTGTTCCCAAAGTTTTGCAGCGCGCGGGCGTCAAGCTCGAGGATGTCGGCTTGTGGGAACTCAACGAAGCTTTTGCCGTGCAGGTGCTCTATTGCCGCGACAAGCTCGGTCTGCCTGATGATCGCCTGAACATCGACGGCGGTGCGATCGCCATTGGACATCCTTATGGCATGAGTGGTCAGCGTCTTGTGGGTCACGCACTGATCGCCGGCAAGCGCCTCGGTGTGAAGTACGTGGTGACGACCATGTGCGTCGCCGGTGGCATCGGGGCGGCGGGCCTCTTCGAGGTGGTCTGATGCGACGTGTAACGGCGACCCTTTTCACGGTGCTGCTGTCACTCATCGCAATACGACCCGTCATGGCCATCGAGATCCCCGAATATCGTGTGCTCGAGCAAGACGGCGCGTATGAGCTACGCGAGTACTCGCCGTACATGATCGCCGAGACCGAAGTCGATGCCGGATTCATGAACGCCGGCAACATCGCGTTCGGTCGTTTGTTCCGCTACATCAGCGGCGCGAATACGACGCGCACCGAGATCGCCATGACTGCACCGGTCGAGCAGTCGCGCAACTCGACGGGCGAAAAAATTGCCATGACCGCACCGGTCGAGCAGGCGAATGTCGATGGCGTATATCGCGTGGGCTTCGTGGTGCCGCGCAAGTTCACGCGCGACAATGTCCCCAAGCCCATCGACCCTCGAGTCACGATCCGCGAAGTGCCCTCACGCACGGTCGCGGTCTGGCGTTATTCCGGGCGTTGGACCGAAGAAAACTTCCGCGAGCACGAACGCGACTTGCGCGCGCGTTTGGCCCGACAGGGTCTGAGCGTAGCGCCCGGTGACAGCGCCATCATCGCGCGTTATGACGCACCCTTCATTCCGTGGTTCATGCGCCGCAACGAGGTGATGATTCCGCTCGTCTCCTCGACAACGCGACAGTGATGACAACGCGACAGTAACGACTGCGCGAGAGCAAGTTTTTCAGGAGCAAAACCCGATGTCCGAGCCGACGCATGACGATCTGCGCAGCCTTCGTCCCTATGCTTCGATTGATCGCCGCGGTTTCGTGACCACGGCGCTGGTCGGTGGTTTTGCGGCGGCGACTCTGCCCGTGAGTGCGGCAACGATCAGCACAGACACCGTGGGTCTTGACGCAGGCGAGACCCGCATACCGCTAGGCGATGGCGAATTGCCGGCGTATTTTGCGCGACCGGCCAACGGGAAGCGCTTGCCTGTTGTCATCGTCATTCAAGAAATCTTTGGTGTGCATGAGCATATCCGCGATGTCTGTCGCCGCTTCGCCAAACTCGGCGCGCTCGCGGTCGCTCCCGAACTCTTCGCGCGGCAGGGCAACCCGGCGACGGTGACCGACATGCAGGTGCTGATGCGCGACATCGTCGCCAAGGTACCTGATGCCCAAGTCATGAGCGATCTCGATGCCACGGTGAAATGGGCGCGACGCGAGCGCGGCACCGGCAAGCTCGGCATCACCGGGTTTTGCTGGGGCGGGCGAATCACTTGGCTGTATGCCGCGCACTCGGCCGAGGTCGCGGCGGGCGTTGCCTGGTATGGACGGCTGGTGGGCGAACCCACCGCGTTGCAACCGGAGCATCCGGTCGATGTCGCTGCCCGGCTGAAGGCCCCGGTGCTAGGCCTGTATGCCGGCCGCGACCGCGGCATTCCGCTGGAGACGGTCGAGCGCATGCAGGCTGCACTTTCGGCGGCGACCAAAGATTCCCGCATCACCGTGTACCCTGAAGCACAGCACGGTTTCCATGCTGACTATCGTGCGTCGTATCGTGCCGAGGACGCTGTGCCTGCTTTTCTTGATGCGACGGACTGGTTCATGCGGCATAGTCTTGCCCTGAAAAAGTCCGCTACCTGAGTGCTGCTGCGTCTATCCGGGGTTTCGCTGGCGTTCGGCTCGCGACCGTTGCTCGATCAAGTCGAGCTTTTGGTCGGCGAAGCCGAGCGCGTCTGTGTGGTCGGTCGCAACGGCGAGGGCAAGTCATCTCTGCTCAAACTCGTTGCGGGCATCGGTGTAGCCGATGACGGCGAAGTCTGGGTCAAGCCCGCTGCACGGATCGCTTGGCTGGAACAAGACCTCGATGTGATCGACGACCTGTCCGTATTCGAGGTAGTCCGTGCCGGTGTAGCGCGCGATCTCGAAAGCTGGGACATCAACCATCGCGTCGAAACAGTGTGCTCGAAGTTGGGCTTGGCCATCGACGCCAGAGTCGCGACACTTTCTGGTGGCTGGCGACGTCGGGTTTTACTCGGACGCGCGCTCGTCGCGGACCCGGATATTCTTTTGCTCGACGAACCCACCAACCATCTCGATATTGCCGCCATCGAGTGGCTCGAAGAAATGATGCTCGGGTTTCGTGGCGCCTTGTTATTCGTCAGCCATGACCGCGCCTTCGTCAATCGTCTGGCAACGCGTGTGGTCGAACTCGATCGCGGCAAGTTGAGTTCCTGGCCCGGAAACTATGACGACTACGTCACCCGGAAAAATCTGCAACTCGAGATCGAAGCCAAAGCCAACGCCGACTTCGATCGCAAATTGGCCCAAGAAGAGGTTTGGATACGCAAAGGCGTCGAAGCACGACGAACGCGCAACGAAGGGCGGGTGCGCGCTCTGCAAGACATGCGGCGCGAGCGCCGCGCGCGTCGTGAGCGTATCGGACGTGCAGAGTTCGAGGTCGCTGAAGCCGGCGAATCAGGCAAACGCATTTTCGAGACCGAGTCGGCGACAGTGCGATTCGCGGATCGCAGCATCATTCGCAATCTGAGCGTGAAGATCATGCGTGGCGATCGCATCGGTATTGTCGGGCCGAATGGCGCTGGCAAGAGCACGCTGATCAAGCTGCTGCTTGGCGAACTTGAACCGCAGGAAGGACGCGTATTGCGCGGGCCCCGATTGGAAATCGCCTACTACGATCAACAGCGCGATCAACTCGATCTCGCGGCATCGGTGGCCGACAACGTCAACGGTGGAAATGCCTTCGTGCCGATTGCGGGCGAGAATCGTCACGTTTCCGGCTATCTGCGCGATTTCTTGTTTCGCCCCGATCAGCTGCTGACACCGGCGCGCGCGCTGTCGGGTGGCGAGCGTAATCGACTATTGCTCGCGCGGTTGTTTGCACGGCCGGCCAATTTGTTGGTGATGGACGAACCGACCAACGATCTTGATATCGACACCCTCGAGTTGCTCGAGGAACGAATTGCACAGTTCGACGGCACGCTGTTGCTCGTCAGTCACGATCGTACGTTTCTTGATCGTGTCGTCACCAGCTTGCTGGTGCTCGAAGGCGACGGCAACGTGCGCGAATTCATTGGTGGCTGGAGCGACTGGCGCAATTGGCGTGACAGTCAACTGGGGACGCGTCGTGCAGTGTCGTCGCGCAGCGAAGAGCCGCGTCGCGAGGCCACGCCGAAGCGTCGCAAATTGTCATTCAATGAGCAGCGCGAGTTCGACGGTCTGCCATCGCGTATCGAACAACTCGAGGCCGAAAAAGCTGCTCTGGACGCCCGCGTGGCCGAACCCGCTTTTTACGGGCGCCCGCACGACGAGGTTCGGGAAACCTTGCGTTTATTGCAAGCCATGGCGGCTGACATCGAAGCGGCATATGCGCGCTGGGCCGAACTCGAGTCGCGTCAATCCACCGCCTCGTGATATAACGCGCCGCCGCTTCGCGGTCTTCATTTCAAACTCCCCCCCGATTCCCATGCAATTTTCCGATCTCGGGCTCACGCCCGATCTGTTGCGCGCCGTCGTCGAAAAAGGCTATGACACGCCGACTCCCGTCCAAGCCAAAGCCATTCCGGCGGTGCTCGCGGGTGGCGACGTATTGGCCGGTGCGCAGACCGGTACCGGCAAGACCGCCGGCTTCGTGTTGCCGCTGCTGCAGAAACTGGGCGCGGCTGCCGGTCGTTCACCGCGCGTGTTGGTGCTCAGCCCCACCCGCGAGCTGGCCGCCCAGATCGGCGAAAACGCGCGAAGCTATGGGCGCTACACCAATTTGCGCACCCTGGTGATTTTCGGCGGTGTCAGTGAACGTCCACAGATCGACGCCCTGCGCAACGGTTGTGACTTGCTGATTGCAACGCCGGGACGCCTGCTCGATCTCGTGCGGCAGGGGGCACTCGATCTCGCTGCGGTTCGTCACTTCGTGCTCGATGAAGCCGACCGCATGCTTGACATGGGTTTCATCCACGACATCCGCCGTATCGTCAAAATATTGCCGGCGCAGCGCCAGAACCTGATGTTCTCGGCCACCTATTCTCAAGATATTCGCGATCTCGCCGCGCGCATGTTGCGCAATCCCGTCGAGATCGAGGTCGCGCCGCGAAACAGCACCGCAGAACGCGTCGCGCAAGTAGCGTTTCGCGTTCCCAAAGAAAACAAGCGGCATCTGCTGGTTCATCTGTTTCGCAATGGCGCGGCTGACGAGGGTCCGTGGTATCAGGCGCTGGTCTTCACTCGCACCAAACACGGCGCGAATCGTCTCGCGCAGCAGCTCGAGGGCGCGGGTATTCGTTCTGCCGCCATCCACGGCAACAAGAGTCAGTCGGCTCGCGTCCGTGCGCTCGGTGATTTCAAGGCCGGGCGGATTGCCGCACTCGTGGCAACCGATGTGGCCTCACGCGGGCTCGATATCAAAGAATTGCCGCAGGTCGTCAACTACGAGCTGCCGAACGTCCCTGAAGACTATGTGCATCGCATTGGCCGCACCGCACGTGCGGGCTCGACCGGGCGCGCCGTGAGTCTGGTGTCCAGCGACGAAGCCGGCCTGCTGCGCGATATCGAGCGAACGATGCGCCAGACCGTGCCGATCGCAGCCTTGCCCGCCTTCGAAATCGTCGAAGTCAGCCGCCCGAGCGCTTTGCCGACCAACCGAGCCGCACCAGCTCCGCGACCAGCACGTCACGGTGGTCGCCCTGGATCTCGATCACACCGTTTCGGACGCTCCCGCCCGAACCGCAACGCTTCTTGAACTGTTTGGCGAGATCATCGAGCGCCGACGGTGCGAGCGGCAGCCCGGTGATGACCGTGACGCCTTTGCCGCCACGGCCTTGAGTCTCGCGGCCGACGCGAACCATGGTCTCTTTGCCGTTGCCGCCACCTTTCAGCGGGGCGACAAGGCCTCCAGCCAAGGCTTTGCGTTTTGCATCGATGTTCATGGGGTGAAGTCTAGGCGAACTGCCGGCGGGCTAAAATGCCGGCATGAATACTGAACTTGGGCTGTCGACGCCTGCATTGCCCCCGTGGCTCAAGGTTTGCGGCGGGTGGCTATTGGCCCTGTGGCTGGTCGCGGCGCCAGCGGCGGTTACGGCGAGTGCACGGGACCGTGCCGCCGACTTCGCCGAACTCACGCAGCTGTTCTCGGGGCGCTATTCCGGGATGGCCGCTGACCCCACCGACCCGACGGCGCAGCGGCAGATTTCTTTGTATCACAAGATTTCGCGCATCGACTGGCCGGTACTCGGCGACCATGTCTTCTACCATCAGATTGCGCTCGACGGTTTCGATTCAAAGAAACCCTGGCAGCAGAAGATCTACGTGTTCGATCAAGATCCGGCGCGCAAGCAGGACACGATGCGCGCCTTCGTCATTCCGCCAAGCCTTGATCTGGCCAACCTCGAAGGCGACCCCGTCAAACTGAGCCGACTTGCGAAGGCCGGCTCGCCCGAAGCCGCAGGTCTGCAGGGCTTTGCCAGCGGCTGCGAGATACGCTGGAGCTCTGCTGCAGAGGGTGTTTTTGCAGCCCGTGTCCGCAAGCAGGATTGCAGCTACGAGAGCGCGGCCTTCAAACAAAGAATTTCACCCGAGATCAGTTATCGCCTTTCTGCCGGGTCTTTCGGTTTCGAAGAAACGCTGTACGGTGCGAAGGGCAAACCTCTTTTTCCGGCAAGCGGCATGATCACGCTCGCGCGTCAGGCCTCCACTGCGTCTGCCGTGCTGTCTGCTTCGCGTCCCGATGAATGGCGCAGTCTCGACCCCGAGCGCACGCTCTACATGGATCTCGATGCGGGCCGCGTCATTTTTGAGCTGTCCCCCGTTTTTGCTCCGCAGCATGTGGCGAACCTGCGCGCTCTCGTGCGCGCCGGATGGTTCGACGGCCTCAGCATCAATCGCGTTCAGGACAACTTCGTCACTCAGTGGGGTGACCCCGATGGCAAGAAAACCATTGTTGGCGCTGCAGCGCGAGTGGCACCGGAATTCGAGCGCGAGTGGACGACCGATATCCAATTCGATTCTTTGATCGACGGCGATGTATTCGCGCCGCAGGTCGGGTTCGTGGACGGCTTTTGGGCAGCAGGGGATCGCGATGCGGGTCGTATCTGGATGACGCATTGCTACGGCACGCTCGGCGTAGGTCGTGATACCGCAGCCGACTCCGGCAGTGGCGCCGAACTTTATGTCGTGATCGGTCACGCGCCGCGACAACTGGATCGCAATATCACCGTGCTCGGCCGCGCGGTAAGCGGCATGGAGCTATTGGCAGCGCTGCCGCGCGGTACGCAAGCCCTCGGGTTCTATGCAACGGCTACTGAGCGCACACCGATTCGCCGACTGGTGTTCGCTGCCGATCTTCCATCCACCGAACGCATCGCGCTCGAGTTGCTGCGTACCGACTCAGCGAGTTTTGCCGCGCTCGTCGAAGCGCGTCGTAATCGTCGCGATGATTGGTACAAAGTGCCCGCCGGCAAAATCGATTTGTGCAGCGCGCCGCTGCCGGTGCGTCGCAAAACCGTGCCATGACCTCGGCGATCGTCCCTCGGCGATCGTCGTCGGTGCCGGGATAGGCGGTCTCGCCGCAGCCCTTGGCTTGTTGCGGGCCGGGCAACGGGTTCGCGTCTTCGAGCAAGTGTCTGCCTTGGGCGAAGTCGGCGCGGGGCTCAGCATCACGCCGAATGCCGGCAAAGCGCTGCGCTATCTTGGGCTCGAAGCTGAGCTCGAGCGCATCGGCAGTCGACCGCCTGCGGGCTGCATTCGCCACTTCAAAACGGGTGCGGTGCTCGTGCAGCTGCCGCAAGATCAAAGCCGCGAGCGCTATGGCATGCCGCTTTATCACGTGCATCGTGCTGATCTGCACGCCTCTTTGCTCGCGGCCGTGCGGGCGCTCGATCCGGATTGCATCGTGACCGCGGCAGCGGTTCGTCGCGTGCACTCGAAGGCCTGCTCTGCCAGTGTCGAGTTGCAGGATGGCAGTCGTCACGAAGCCGACTGGCTAGTCGGTGCCGACGGTATTCACTCGGTGACACGCAGCTCGCTGTTTGGACCCGATCGACCGAACTTCACGGGTTACGTGGCCTGGCGCGGTCTGATTCCCGGCGAAATCGTGCCGCGTGAATTGCTCGATCCGCCGCTGTGCATGACCGTTGGGCCGCGCCGCCTGCTGATGCGCTATCCCCTGCGGCGCGGCGCATGGGTCAACTTCGTGGCCATCGCTCGTCGCAGCGCGTGGATGGAAGAGGGCTGGTCGGTTCGCTCGGGTCTCGATGAGCTTTTGACAGAGTTTGCGGACTTCGAGTCCCACAGTCTTGACCTGCTGCGCCTCACGCCTGCAGATCGTTTATTCAAGTGGGGCCTCTTCGACCGCGACCCGTTGCCGACCTGGACCTCGGCACGCGCCACGTTGTTGGGCGACGCCGCACATGCCATGCCGCCATTTACCGGGCAAGGTGCCGTGATGGCCCTCGAAGACGGCGCGGTGCTCGGACGGGTGATGAGCGCACTCAAAGATAATGCGAGTGGCGTCGGCAGCAACGACATCGATCACGCACTGCATCGTTATGAGTCGGCACGCCATGCACGGGTGACGGCAGCGCTCGCCATGTCGCGAGCGCGCTCCGAGCTCTATTTTGCCGACGATCCGCAGCAGCAGGTACAGGCACTCGGCGCCGGCATGGCCGAGCTTCGTACGCTCTATGATTACGATGCCGGGCGTGACTAAGTCGCCGGCAAGATTCGAGACGGGCGAGTCGGGCATGAACAAGAAGTGGATTGTTGCCGTGAGCGTATTTGCGGCGCCGGCATGTGCCGCGTTGGCCTGGTCGATTGGGCTGATGTCAGGGGTCACTCAGTTGTGGCAGACCATGCTCTTTGCCTGGCCTCTGAGCATTGCGGCGCTTTGGTTGTTGTTTTCTTTGCTGTTGCGCGTTCCGCCGGACAGTCGGCCCAACGAGCAACCCTGGAACACGATCTCCAAGATTTTCCATTGGGTGATGGCCCTCTCGATCCTGGGCACCACGTCGCTGATGTATGTGATCGTCAATTTCGCCGGTTTCGACAACCCGGCCGTGCGTGCCGAGTACGGCTACTGGTTGCGATATCACAAATCGATCGGTCTCATCGTGTTGTTTCTGGTGGGCTTTCGTCTGGCTTGGAATCTTTGGCGTCGTCGCCCGAGCCTGCCTGCCGAAATGCCTTCGGTGCAGCAACGTGCGGCCAAGGGCGTGCATGGAGTGATCTATCTCGGCATGTTGGCGGTACCGCTTCTTGGCTGGAGTGCCTCGATGACCTACGGCGGGCGCACGCATTTCTTTAGTTTGTTCGAGCTGCCGGTTTTGCTGCCCAAAAATATCGAATGGGCCAATATTTTGCAGCCCGCGCACATCTGGGCGGCCTGGACGTTGCTCGCACTGGTCGGTCTGCACGTGGTCGCCGCGCTCTGGCATCACTTCGTCAGGAAGGACGCTACGCTCGTGCAGATGTTGCCGCGGATTACTCGCGGCGCTGGCGCGCCGCACGCTCGAGGCGACTGATACCGAGTGCGCCACTGCGCACCACTTCGAGCAGTTCGGCGCCTTTGGCGAGATCGGCGATGAACTTGTCGATCTCGGCTTCACTCGCGGTGAGCTCGACAATGAAACCGTCGCTGGCCGGATCGAGCACTCGGCCGCCGGCGCGCACGACATAACCGCGCACAGCATCCGACTGTTCAAGTCGCACTTTGAGTTTGAGCAGCACGAGTTCGCGCTCGATGTGCTCACCCTGCGTCATGTCTTCGACCGAGACTACATCGATCAGCTTGTTGAGCTGACTGACGATCTGTGGCATGACGGAGTCCGAACCTTTGGTGACGAGTGTGATTCGCGAGACTATCGGATCGTCAGTCGCTGCGACGGACAGCGATTCGATGTTGTAGCCGCGAGTCGAGAACAGGCCGGCGACCCGAGTCAGGGCTCCCGCTTCGTTCTGCAGGTTGATGGCGATGATGTGGCGCATGGGGCGTGAAGCATATTGCACGGCACGGCTGAACTGGTAGTCTGACCGGCCCCTCGCTCGTTTTTCCGGTTGATCGCCATGTCCGAGTCTGCTGCTGCACCAACCGCTGCCGCCCGTCACCCGCGCGCCGGCACCACCATGACTGGCGCAGAGATGATCGTCCAAGTGCTCGCAGATCAAGGCACCACGGCCATCTTCGGTTATTCGGGTGGCGCGATCCTGCCCACCTATGACGCGGTGTTTCGGTACAACCAGGAACAAACGGCGAGCGGGTTGCGGCAGATGCCCTTGATCGTCCCGGCGAACGAGCAGGGCGCGGGTTTCATGGCTGCCGGCTATGCGCGGGCGAGCGGGCGCGTCGGCGTATGCATCGTGACCTCGGGTCCGGGCGCTACCAACACCGTCACTCCGGTGCGCGACTCGATGGCCGACTCCATTCCCATGGTCGTCATCTGCGGACAAGTACCGACCGCCGCGATCGGCACCGATGCATTTCAAGAAGCTCCCGTGCCCGCGCTGATGGGTGCGGTGGCCAAACATATTTTCCTGGTGACCGATCCGTCCAAGCTCGAGGCGACGGTACGCACCGCCTTCGAAATCGCGCGGACCGGGCGTCCTGGTCCGGTGGTCATCGATGTTCCCAAAGACGTGCAAAACTGGGCTGGCGCGTTCGCGGGCGAAGGGCTATTGCCCATTCCGGGGTATCGCAAGCGGCTGTTCGCTGCAGCGCATGCCGCCATCGAGACCGACGAGGCTCAGCAATTCTTTGCAATGCTGGCTGCTGCGCGCCGACCGTTGCTCTATGTGGGTGGCGGCGCGGTCAACGGCGAGGCGTCGGCAGCGCTCCGTGACTTTGCGATCTCTTTTGGCATTCCCGTGGTTACCACCTTGATGGGGATCGGTACCTTCGACACTACGCATCCGCTTTCCATGAGCATGCTGGGCATGCACGGTGCAGCGTTTGCCAACTACGCCGTCGAAGACTGCGACATGCTGATCGCCGTGGGGGCGCGCTTCGATGATCGAGTCGCTGGGGTACCCGGCAAATTTGCCCCGCAGGCCAAAAAAATCGCCCACCTCGATATCGATCGAGCCGAAATCAACAAGGTCAAGCGCGTCGACTGGAGCCATGTCGGGCAACTGCGCGAGGCGCTCGAGACGCTTACGGCTCATGGCAAGGCGATCGGGTTTCGGCCAGATCTCTCTGCCTGGCATGCCGAGCTTGCCGAGTTGCGTCGTCGGCACGCCATGAATTACGACCGCGACAGCCAACTCATTCAGCCCTATTACGTCATCGAAGAAATCAATCGGCAAACTCATGGCGAAGCCATCATTGCCACTGGTGTCGGCCAGCACCAGATGTGGGCTGCGCAATACTTCGATTTTCGGCAGCCGCGGTTGTGGCTGACCTCGGGTTCGATGGGCACGATGGGTTTCGGCTTGCCGGCGGCGATTGGTGCGCAGTTCGCCAATCCCAAGGCACTGGTCATCGACATCGACGGCGATGCCTCGATACGCATGAATTTCGGCGAACTCGAGACCGTCACCACCTACGATTTGCCGGTGAAGGTGGTGGTGCTCAACAATTTTGGCGACGGCATGGTCAAGCAATGGCAGAAGCTGTTCTTCAAGGGACGCATGTCGGCCAGCGATAAATCCTTGCACAAAAAAGATTTCGTCAAAGCCGCGCAGGCTGATGGTTTCACGTTTGCCGCGCGGCTCGATCGCAAGGCAGACGTGCCGCGGGTCGTCGAAGAATTCATTCGCCATCCGGGGCCCGCGTTTCTCGAGGTCATCATCGATCCCGATGCCGGCGTATATCCGATGGTCGGACCAGGCCAGTCTTACGATGCAATGATCACTGGCGACTTCATCGCCGCGCGGCATGCCGTCAAAGAGACCGAGGCGCCGGGTCCCTCGCAGATGTTCTAGCCCATCTCGAGCAGGCGACCGCCTGCCGGGGCATCAAGCGACACCGATTTCACCAGGGCATAGACAGACTGCTCGGGTGCGAGCGCAAGTGCGCTGACCGCCGCCGGAGTGACTGCGGCGAGCAGACGCTGCGCACCCACGGCGAGTTCAACCAGCACCGAGCCATCACCGCGATCACGCAGACAAAGAATCGTCGCCTGCAGTGCATTACGTACCGAGAGCCCTTGCGGGGCTTGCGTGGCAATGATCACCTCGTTCGCCGGTACATAAGCACGGGTGCTCATGCCAGCCGCAAGTGGCAGCAACGGAATGCGCACCGTCTGACCTTCGAGCATGGTGAGCCAACCATCGCCCGCGGGATCACGCCCCGTGACACGCAGCGTCAGCAGACTACCGGTGTCGGGGCGCATTGAGAGCAATGGGGTGTGGGCGCGCCCCATCAGCGCGTCGATACGATCGCTGGCGACGACGCGACCCGCATCGAGCAACACCAGATGATCGGCGAGACGCAGCACCTCGGCGAGACTATGCGTGACGTAGATGGCCGGGATCGCGAATTCGCGCTTGATGAGCTCGAGCAGGGCGAGAATTTCGGCCTTGCGCGGTGCATCGAGTGCCGCGAGCGGTTCATCAAGCAGTAGCAGCGCCGGGTTCGACAACAGCGCACGGCCAAGCGCTACGCGTTGACGTTCGCCTCCGGAGAGCGTGCGCGGCCAGCGCTGTAGCAGTGCGCCCAGCCCCAAAGTATCGATGACCTGCTGCGTATTGATTGCCGGTTGACGACGACGTGATCGGCGTGCACCGAAGTCGAGATTGGCTGCGACATCAAGATGCGGAAACAGCAGGCCATCTTGCGGAACCCAACCGATGGCGCGCTGCTCGGCCGCGAGATGAATGCCGCGGACGGTATCGACAAACACCTGGTCCCCGATGCGGATCGTGCCGCGATCCGGTTGCAAGTTGCCGCAGATGAGATCCAGCAGTGTTGATTTACCTGCACCTGAGGCACCGAATACGACCGTCACTCCGGTCGCTGGCGCCTCAAAGCGAGTCTCGAGCCGAAAGTCACCGCGTTCATGGGCGACATCGATCGTGAGGGCGCGTGCGCGCGTCATGGACGGCGCGGTCATGGACGAGCGTTCCAGCGGCCGGCACGTCGACCCAGCCATTCGGCACCGAGCAGCGCGAGCAAGGCGATCGTCATCGAAATGAGTGCCAGTCGCATGGCCATTGCTTCGCCGTCAGGAGCCTGCAAGGCGCCGTAGATGGCGAGAGCCAGAGTCTGCGTTTCACCGGGAACATTAGCTGCGAACGTGATGACAGCCCCGAATTCGCCGAGGCACATGGCAAAACCGAGCACCGCTGCAGCGAGCACGCCGGGCAGCGCCAGCGGCAGCGTGACGGAGAGAAATCGATCGAGTGATCCGGCGCCCAAAGATCGAGCGGCGAGTTCGAGTCGCGGATCGATCGCTTCGAGTGACAAGCGAATGGTGCGCACCATGATCGGCAGCGCGACGAGACCCGCAGCAATGGCGGCGCCGTTGGTGCTGAACACCAGGCGCACGCCGAAGACGGCATCGAGCCAGCGCCCGAGAGGCCCCTGAACGCCAAGCGTGAGCAGCAACAAGTAACCGACCACGACCGGCGGCAGCACCAAAGGCGAGTGCACGAGTGCGTCGAGCAGCGCACGACCCGGAAATCGTCGTCGTGCGAGCAACCAACCGAAGAAAAGCGCCGGTGGTAGCGTGAACAGCAAAGCGCGCAGCGCCACCCGCAGACTGGTGAGAATCGCCAACCATTCCGCTTCAGACAAGCTCACCAGCAGGTCCTATAATTTGTGGCATGAAATATTTGCACACGATGGTCCGCGTGACCGACCTCGAAGCCTCGCTGCGATTCTATCGGGACGCTCTTGGCCTTGAGCTGCTTTCTAAAAAAGAAGTGCCGCAGGGTCGCTAGACGCTGGTGTTTCTCGCGGCGCCCGGCGATCACTCCGCGCCGGTCGAACTCACCTACAACTGGGACCCCGAGGTTTATACCGGTGGTCGCAACTTCGGCCATCTCGCATATGCCGTTGCCGATATTCACGCTGCATGTCAGCGCCTCGCCGATCACGGCGTGACCATCCTGCGTCCGCCACGTGACGGGCGCATGGCGTTCGTACGGTCGCCCGATGGCATTTCGATCGAGCTACTGCAGGCCGGTGGCGCGCTTGCACCCATCGAGCCCTGGGTTTCGATGCCGAATACCGGCAGCTGGTGATTTCTCCCGTGAGGGTGTGCGTTACCCGGCATGAGTGAAGCTGCCTGACATGGCAGCCTGCGGCGCCTGATTGTCGTGAGGCGAAATGCGCGCAGGCTGCAGACTTGGCTGCTGTGCGGATGCGCAGTGCCGCGAGCGTATCTGGGCGAGCCGACCTCCGCGACCTGCGAGCAATCGGGTTATCGTCTGGCGACCGTGCTGCGCGCGCGGGGCGAAGATGATCTGCTTTTTTTGATCAGCTTGTCGGGCGGCGGCATGCGCGCCTCTGCTGCAACGGTCAAAGAAAAAACTTTCATTTGCAAATACCTCTGGTTTACCAGGTCATCGAGACGCCTTTGGTTTTCAGGTAGGGCTCGAGTCCTTCTTTGCCGAACTCGCGTCCCCAGCCTGACTGCTTGTTGCCACCGAACGGCATGGCCGGATCGATGGCTGCGTGCATGTTGACACTGACCTGACCCGAGTCGATCTTGCGCACCATTTGCATGGCGATGCCGAGATCGCGTGTCCATACGCTACCCGACAAGCCATAGATGGTCGAGTTGGCAGCTCGCGCCACGGCGTCGAGATCGCCATCGCCGAAACGCTGTACGCAAAGCACGGGCCCGAAGATCTCATTCTTCACGGGGGTCATGTCGTGGGTGGTGCGCGCGAGCACGGTCGGTTCGAAGAAATAACCAGGGCGGCTTGGCGAATGCCCACCGCAGACCACCTCGGCACCCTCTTTGCGCCCCGCGTCGACGAAGCTCGCCACGCGATCACGCTGCTGCGCAGAGATCAGCGGCCCGAACTCCGAGGAGGGATCGAGCCCCGGTCCCATTTTCATGGTGCGCGCGACGGCAGCAATGCCTTCGACGACCTGGTCGTGCACCTTGTCGTGCACGAAGAGGCGGGTGCCTGCCATGCAGTTTTGACCCTGCAGGAAAAAACAGGCTCGCGCTGCTCCCGGGATAACCTGTGCGAGGTCCGCATCGGGGAACACCACGACCGGCGACTTGCCACCGAGTTCGAGCGTCACTTTTTTGAGATTACCCGCGGCGGCTTTGACGATCAGTCGGCCGACCTCGGTCGATCCGGTGAAAGCGATCTTATCGACACCCGGATGCGCAGCGAGCGCGGCACCTGCGGTTTCGCCATAGCCATTGACGATATTGATGACACCATCAGGAACACCGGCTTCCTGACAAATTTCCGCGAGTCGCATCGCGGTGAGTGGCGTCAGCTCCGCAGGCTTCAAGACCAGCGTGCAGCCCGTGGCGAGAGCGGGGGCGATTTTCAGCATCACCATGGGCAGCGGTGAATTCCACGGCGTGATCGCGCCAACGACGCCGATCGGTTCACGCAAAGTGAAGGAAATCGCCTCGCCCGGGAGCTTGCCTTGCGGCGCTGCCGGAATCGTCGCACCCTCGATTTTGGTGGGCCAGCCTGCGTAGTAACGAAAGAACTCCGGCACCACCATGCCGCAGACATATTGCGCGAGCGGTGTGGGCAACCCGTTATCGAGAATCTCGAGTTCGCATAGCTGTTGAAAGTTGGCCAGGATGAGATCAGAGATTTTCCACAGCACTGCGCTTCGCTGCGCTGCGGTGAACTTTGACCAAGGCCCTTCAAAGGCCGCTCGCGCAGCTTTCACGGCGGCGTCGATTTCGGTGGTACCGCCTGCTGCGCAGTGCGCGATCTTGAGTCCGGTTGCCGGATCGTGAATGTCGATGGTCCCGCCCGAATCTCCGTGCAGCCACTTGCCACCGATGAAATGCCCGTGTGATCGAGCCAGAAAATCGAGCGTTGTTTGAGAGAGCGTGTACTGTGAAAGCGCGGACGATGCGGTACTCATGAGAACCCCCGGTAATGACCTCTGCCATCGTATGTCGCTGCTGGCAGTGAGTTGCGGATCGAGGTCGGGTACGTCCGGTGCGTGGCCGTAGCCGCCCACAGCAACGCCCTCATGATGTCGGTTGAGTCGTCGAGCATGGCTCGTTAGGCTGCTGCACCCGATGGAGAACCGACCATGACAGGCAGTCGATCAGGTTTGCGGCAGACCCGCGAGGCGAGTTTTGCAGGCAGCGTGTCCGTGATCGTCATCGGCGGCGGTGGCTGTGGGCTGACGGCGGCTCTGGCGGCGCAGCAGGCCGGGGCAGAGGTGTTGGTTCTCGAGCGCGATGCGTCGACGCTCGGTACCACGGCCATGTCCACCGGGCTGATCCCGGCTGCGGGTTCGCGACTGCAACGCGAGCAGGGAATCGACGACTCGCCGGAACTGTTCGCGCGCGACATCGTCGCCAAGACGCACGGCGAGACGGACCCGGCCATCGCGCTGGCGCTTGCGCAGGCCTCGGCGCGCACGGTCGAGTGGTTGATCGATGATCACGCCGTACCGCTGTCCTTGGTCGACAGTTTTCTGTATCCCGGACACAGCGTGAAGCGCATGCACGGCACCCCGAATCGCAGCGGCCGGGAGCTGATGGGCTCGTTGGCGGCGGCGGTCGGACGCAGGGGTATCGATGTGTTGACCGACGCGCTGGTCAGCGATCTTTTCGTCGATGATGAGACCAGCCGGGTGCGCGGCGTGCGTATTCGGCGACCTGACGGCAGCGTCGAGGATTTGGGCTGCGAGGCGCTGATCCTTGCTTGCTGCGGGTTTGCGGGTAATCCCGACATGGTACGTCGCTTCATTCCCGAGATTGCCGACGCCACTTTCTTTGGTCACCCCGGCAACAAGGGTGATGCGATCCGCTGGGGCGAGGGTCTTGGCGCAGCCATCCGCGACATCCACAGTTATCAGGGTCACGGGGGTTTGGCCGCGGGGCGCGGCATCCCGATTCTTTGGCCGTTGATCATGGAAGGCGGTTATCAGGTCAATGTCCGTGGCGAACGCTTCTCCAACGAAGCGCGCGGCTATTCGGAGCAGGCGGTCGATGTTGTCGCCCAGCCCGGGCATGTCGCCTGGGACATCTACGATCAACGACTCCACGAGCTGATGCTCGAATTCGACGATTATCGCGACGCGCTAGAGGTGAGGGCGGTGCTGCAGGCCGAAGAGATCGCCGCGCTAGCTGCGCTCGCCGGCATCGATGCTGCGGGCCTAGCGAGTACGGTGGCTGAAGTCGAATCTTTGCAGCGTAGTGAGCGCGTCGATCGTTTCGGACGCGACTTCACGCGCAAACCTGCGCTACGAGCGCCTTATTTTGCGGTGAAGGTGACGGGTGCTTTGTTTCACACCCAAGGCGGACTCGCGGTGAACCACGAGGCACAAGTGCTGCGTGAAGACGGCTCTTTGCTGCCCAATATCTTTGCGGGCGGCGGTGCAGCACGTGGTGTGTCGGGAGCGGGATGCTCCGGTTACATGGCGGGCAACGGTCTTTTGACCGCGACCACCTTCGGCCGACTGGCCGGAACGGCAGCCGCCCGACTCGTACGCCGCTGAGCGCACGAGTCGGGACTCGGCCGTCAATCCATCTTGTAGCTGATGGTGAACATGTACTCGCGGGGGCGCAGCGGAATGAATCCGCCGAGGAAGCCGCGCGAGCCGGTAGTGATCACGTATTCGTCGGTGAAGTTCTTCACCGAGACGCGAGCCGACCAGTTGTCGTTGAAGGAGTGGTTCACGAACGCGTTACCGGTGCTGTAACCCTTGACCTTGAAGTCGTTGGTAGCAGCCGTGACGTAGTCGTCGGTGGTGAACCAGTCGGCACCGACGCTGGTACGACCGTAGCTGTTGTCGACGCCATAGTCGAAGCCGACCGTGAACGAGAAGTTCGGCGTCTGCGGCACGACCGGATTCACGCCGAAGTTCCTCAGCGCGTTCGCCGGCGAGCTCGTCGGATTGAGCGTGTCGTACTTGCCGTCCATGGCGAAGGTGCCGCTCAGGAACAACGTCAGGCCGTCCGCCGGAACAGCGGTGATTTCGGCCTCGAGACCCTGAATGGTCGCCTTGCCCGAGTTCTGCACCGGGAACGCCACCGTGCCATCGGCGTTGGCCACCGTCGCGTTGAGCGCGAGGTCTTCGGCCTTGGCGAGGAAGTAGTTGGCGTTGATACGCAGGCGATTGCCCAGCATGTCGGTCTTGATACCGACCTCATAGGTCCAGTTCGACTCGGGGAAGTACGGGGCTTTCGCGTCGTTCGGGTTGAAGATCGCGATGCCGTTGTAACCACCCGACTTGAAGCCACTCGCCGCCGAGAAATAGAGCAGCATGCGGTCGACGTTGCCGCTCGCTGGCAGCGTGTAGTCGAGACCGATACGCGGCGTAACTTCGGAGTAGGTGTTCTTCAAGTTGATGAGTGCCGGCGGAGCGCCGAGCAAGCTCTTCCAATCGAGCTTGAAGGTCTTCTTGTCTTCGGTGTAGCGGATGCCAGCCGTGACCTTGAACGCATCGCTGACCTTGTAATCGGCCTGCGCGAACAGCGAGGTCGACTTGGTGTTGGCGTTGATGGTGCTGAAGGAGATCGGCAAGGCGGCGCTGCCCGGTGCGCCGAAGTAGGAGTTCCAGTTGAAGTTCTGCGTGCCATCTTCATCAAAGAAATAGGCACCGACCAGGTAGTTCAGGCTGTCGGTCGAGCCCTGCAGCTGAATCTCTTCGCTCCACTGTTCTGCAGTGGCCTTGTTGGCGGCCATGACGTTGCCGTTGCCGCTGAAGTCGTTGGTGAAGTAGTCGTCGGTCTTCACATAGCCCGTGATCGAGCGCAGCGTCGCACTGCCCAAGTCATAGCCGATGTTCAGTGCGGCGATGGTTTGCTTGGTCGTGCCCTCGGGGTAGTTCTTGAGGCCATTCGCCCGCGCCACGTTTGGCGTGTTGAGTGTGTACTTGCCGAACTGCGGCACGAGATTATCGGAGGTGAACTGCTTGTTCGAAGCAACGGCCGGGGTCGAAGCCGGAATCAGCTGACCTCCATCGTTATTCGAATTGGCATAGGACAGCGAGCCGGCGATTTCGAGATCGCCGCTGGTGTAGCGCAGTTTGCCGCGCGCCGCCCAGTTGGTCTCTTCGCCAACCTGGTCGGCCTTCGAGGGGTTGCGGTTGAAGAACTGCGCACCCTTGTTGCTGTACAGCGCCGAGAACGAACCCCCGAGGTTGTCGGCGAGCTTGCCGCCGGTGCTCAGGCTGATGCGCTGCTGATCAAAGTTGCCAGCACCGACGCTGAAGTTGCGCCAGCTTTCTTCGCCCGGCGAACGCGAGACGAACTTGATGGCACCCGCCAAAGTATTGCGACCGTAGAGTGTGCCCTGCGGACCACGCAGCACCTCGACGCGCTCGATATCGGCGAGCGTGATGTTGTTGCCGTTGAGTCGCGCAATGTAGACATCGTCGACATAGATGCCGAACGGCGATTCGGCGACCACCAGCGAAGCGTCCTGCTGCAGCGAGCCGCGCAGCGAGGGCGAGAGGTTGGTGGGCGTCGTGATGTTGTTGAACATCTTGAGGCTAGGCGCGAAGCGAGCGAGATCGCGGGCTTCGGTGACCTGCTTGTTGGTCAGCGCCTCGGCGGTGATCGCCGTGACCGGCACCGGTACCGACTGCAGCGAGGCTTCGCGGCGTTCGGCGGTGACGACGATTTCTTCGAGCACGCCCGACGAGTTGTCGTTCTGGGCGTAGGCTCCGGCCGGCAGCACGGCAAGGCCGATGGCAAAAGGCAACAAACGATGGTTAGACATGCGTGGTCCCTGTGAGTTGATGATCTCTGTTCGGTATCCGCCGCAGCGCCCAAGGAGCGCCGCGGCCGCCTAATCTAGCAGACCGCATCGCCTGCAGCCGAGGGGGTCGGCTGTTGGGGAGGATGTTGTTGCGCGCAGACAACGAAATGCCATCGGGCGGATGGCTCAGCGGAGTTTGACCACGACCTTGCCGGCGTTTTTGCCGGCCAGCAAATGCTCGACGGCGTCGGCAACCTGATCGAGACCGGTGAAAGGGGTCGGGTCGACGAGTGCGCGCAGCCGGCCTTGGTAATAAAGGTCGAGGATTCGCTCCGCTGCCTGCGCAAAGAACTCGGGGAAGGCCTGATTCTGGAAGCCACGAATCGATGCGGACTTCCAGTAAAGCTTTCGGTAGGCCCGAGGTTGCGGCACGAACTCGATCTCTTGGTCGAAGTCGGAGGTATGGCCGCTGACCACCACCCGACCACGGAAGGCGACGTGATCGACGAAGGCGTCAAAGATTTCGCCACCCACTGAGTCATAGGCAACATCGAGACCGCGTGGATATTCCCGACTCAAGACTTCGCGTAAATCCTCACGACGATAATTGATGGGACGGTCGACTCCGAGCTCGCGCAGCAAGGCTAGCTTGTCTTCGCTGCCCGTGATGCCGATGACATGACAGCCGCGCAGCTTGGCGAGCTGGATCACAAAATGACCGAGACCGCCGGCGGCTGCCGACACGGCGACCGTATCACCGGCCCTCACTTCACCGATGCGTTCGAGCCCGACCATGGCCGAGATGCCACTCGGAATCAGCGCAAGAATTTCCGATGTCGCGTCGCGGATTTTGATCGGTCGGCTTGCCTCGGTGATTTGATAATCGCGATAGCCGGAGCCGAGCCGCGTCGCCGCGACGCAATCGCCCTCACGCCACTCTGTCACCCCGGCGCCCACGGCGACGATTTTGCCCACGGCCTCGACGCCCATATCGAACGGGGGTCGCACCTCCACGTAACGAATGGTGTTGCGACAAAGATTTTTGTCAAAGATTGCATTGCAGCCGGCGTATTCGTTGCGGATCAGCACTTCGCCCGGCCCCGGGTCGCGCCAGGCTTCATCGACCACCGAGGTCGAACTGCGGAAGTCGCCGGTGACTTGATGGATCACGAGCTTGCGATAGCGTGCGGGAGCTCTGGTCTCGGACATGCGGCGGTGTTGTTGAATGTGCTGGCGGGAGGTTGTGCTACGTTGCGGCAGTTTATCGCAAGGAGAACGCTCGCGTGCCCACGACCTTGATCACCGGAACCTCGCGCGGACTCGGCCTCGAGTTCGTTCGTCAATATGCCGCTGCGGGCTGGACGGTGCTCGCCTGTGCGCGGCATCCTGCAGGGTCAGCCGAACTCATGGCGCTGGCTGCGGCATATCCGCAAAGCGTCCGGCTGCTCACACTGGATGTCGAAGACCATGCCGCCATCGAGCGGACGGCGCGCGAACTCGATGGCACTCCGATCGACGTGTTGCTCAACTCCGCAGGAACCATGGGCAAGGGCAGCTTCGCCACCGAAGGGGTCGCCTTTGGTCGCTTCGGTCACTCCGACTTCGCCGATTGGGAGCGGGTGTTTCGAATCAATGTCATCGCACCCATGAAGATGGCAGAAGCCTTCGTGGCGCATGTCGCAAGCTCTGAACAAAAGAAAATCGTCACGCTGACCAGCATGGTGGGCTCGGTGGCCCTCAATCGCGTCGGCAGTCTTTATGCCTATCGCGCGAGCAAGGCGGCGGTGAATGCCATGATGAAATCGATGGCGATCGATCTCGCCAAAAGTCACGGCATTGCCGCCACCGCGATCCATCCGGGCTGGGTGCGCACGGACCTTGGCGGTCCGCGCGCCGATATCGACGCCCCGCAAAGCGTGAGCGGGATGCGCGCGGTGATTGCCGCGCTCGATCTCAGTCGCGCCGGACGGTACTGGGTCTATGACGGCAGCGAGATGCCTTGGTAAACCGCGGTCAACTCCGCTATCACCGCAGTGATCAACGCGGCCATCAACGCGCCTAGAAGAACATTCTCGCCATGGTTTTGCGACTCGGGTCATAGGCGTTGTAGGTCTTGCTGATCGTCGACGGATCGCCGAGTGCCTGCACGGCAAGCGCGGCGAGATCGGTTCGACCGATATAGCTGAACGCTTGCGGATCATCGGCGAGGATCGCCGTGCCGGTGGCAGGCACGTCGCCGAGACCGCCCGGACGGATGATGGTGTAGTCGAGCCCGCTGGTGCGCAGGTGTTGCTCGGCCTGATCTTTGAGTGCGATCACATCCTTCAGAAATCGACGCGACATCCGTGGCGCCGCTTCGTAGGAATTGCCGGTTCCGATCACGGTGATGAACACGAAGCGCTTGACTCCAGCAGCCTTGGTCGCATCGATCACATTACGGTTACCGATGTAATCGGGGCGCTTGTCTTGCTCACCACGCGTCGTGCCCAGCGTGGAAATGACGGCGGCGTAAGTGCCCGAGGCGAGCGCCGCGTTGACCGTGGCCGGATCGAGTGCATCGGCGATGACGGTGTTCACGCCCAATTTCTTGAGCTCGGCCGTCTTGGAGGTCGCGCGTACCGCGACCGTGACCGATTCGCCACGCTCGCGCAGCTGGCGCACGATCTCGAGCCCTGTGCCACGCGTACCGCCAAAGATCAGGATCGGACCACCCGGCGAGGTATAGGCGGAAGCGGGCCGCACGTTGATCGGATCGTGCGACGAACCACTCCACCAAAAGAGATAAGCGACCACCACGATTGCCAAGGTCAGCACCAGGCCACCCAGGAACTTGAGCACTCCGAGCAGGAACTTGAGCATGTGCAGATCCCCTTGAGGAAAATGAATGATTCGTCAGCGTGCGCCGGGCGGCGCGTATTGTTCGACCCACGCCCTGACGGTCTTGTACCAGAACAGCGAGTTTTGTGGCTTCAGGATCCAGTGGTTTTCGTCCGGGTAGTAGATCAGCCGCGACGGCACGCCGCGTTTTTGCAACGTGTTGAAGAGCTCGATGCCGTGATTCACCGGCACTCGCATATCGAGCTGGCCGTGAATGACGAGCGTCGGCGTGGCGAAATTACCCGCAGAGGTATGCGGCGAATAACGCGCGAATTCTTCGGGGCGCTCCCAAAATTCGAAGAACCGGTCGCGCTCGGCGCCATAGTCGGCGCCAATCTGCGTGAAATTGTTGTAGACCGCGGCGTGGGCGATCAGCGCCTTGAAAGGATGCGCGCGCCCGAGCAGCGTGCTGGCAAGGAAGCCGCCGTAACTGCCGCCGCCTGCGACCATGCGATTGGCATCGGCCCATGGCTGGGCTGCGAGCCACTCCGCAGCCTTGATGGTGTCTGCGTACGGTTTGCTGATGCGATCGGGATTGATCGAGTCCGCAAAGGCCTGACCGAAGCCGCTCGAGCCGTGGAAGTTATGCCAGGTGACCACGTAGCCCCAACTCGCGAACACCTGTGCGTTCCAGCGCCACTGCACGGCATCCTGGATGCCGTTGTGGGGTCCGCCGTGCAGCAACATGAATACCGGATATTTCTTTGACGGATCGAAGTCGGGCGGATAGACCACCCACATCTGAATGGGCGCGCCAGATGCACCTCTATAGGTCACGCTGTCGACGCGCCCCTGTGCGGTCGCGGTCAGCGTCGAATCATTGAAGTTCGACAGTTTGGTCGCAGCGCCGTTCGCAAGATCGAGTCGCACCAGGGTCGGCGGTTCGGAAAAACTTTGACGCAGCGCGACGGCAACGGGCTTCGCGCCGCCGGCGGCGGCGAGCGCCAGACTCGTGAAACTGCTGCTGCCGGTGATCGCGGTGGGGTTGCCCGGTTTTGTGACATCGAAGCGATAGACGCGATTGGTCGCGGCATCGTCGATCGCGCTGTAAATGGCCTTGGAATCTGCTCGCCAAAGCAGATCGCCTGCCGACCGATCAAATTGACCGCTGAGGTCGCGACGCGAATCGTCGGCACGGTCGATCAGCAGCAGTCGAGCGCGGTCGGCATAGAACCCGGGAATGGCCTGCGCCGCGTAGGCGAGCAACTTGCCATCAGGGCTGTAGGCAGGGCTGCCATCATCAGCTCGATTCGCCTCGGTGAGATTACGCGGTGGCCTGCAGCCGCAGGTGGCCACGCGGATGAGATCGTGGTTGGGTTCGACGCCACTGCTGTCGGTATCGGCGACGAAAACCGCTTCGGTACCGTCGGGGGAGATGTCGTAGGACGAAGCCGAATATTCGGACTTCGGCAAATGAAAACCTGACTGCCGCGTAATCGCGATCAACTCGCCGCCGGCGCGGGGGACCGAGAACAGGTGGGGTTCACGGTCGTCGAGGAAGCGGTCCCAATAAGAGATGGGCGCTCGATCCCATACTTTGGCGCTCATCTTGCTCTCGGCGCGCTCTTTCATGCGTGCCGCCTGATCCTCCCATTTCACGAGATCGATCCAGATCGCTGAGGCAAAGGCGATCCGACTGCCGTCGGCGAACCACTTCGGCGCGCTGACGCCTGTCGGTACGTCAGTCAGACGTCGTGCTTCACCGCCATCGACGGCGATCAAATAAAGCTGTGATTCCTTGTCGTCACCGCGCTTCGAAATGAACGCGATCGTCGAGCCCTCGGGGCTGAAGCGCGGCGAGGAGTCGGCTGCCTTGTCGCTGGTCAGTTGGCGCGACGCTTTGCCATCGGTCGAAAACAGCCACAGATCGGTGGCGCTGCGATTTTCTTTGATATCGAAGCGCGTGACCGCCACCACCGCGTGCTTGCCGTCGGGGGAGATGTCGGCATCGCCGAGCCGCACCAGTGACCACATCCGCTCGGCCGACAGGCGTTCGCTGGCCGACGCGGTCTGCGCTGGCGCCGGTGCAACCGCTGCCAGCGACCACGCGAGCAGCGCAAACTGTGCAGCCAAATGGCGTGGCGAAAGTCTCGACATCATGAACGCGCTCCCTTGTAGTCCTTGAGGGCATTGATCAAAGCCGTATTCTCGGCGGTGCGGCCTAGCGAGATCCGACACCAGTCGGTCAGTGGCTCGAAAGGTCTGCCGACGTCGATGCCGCGAGTTTTCATCTGCGCGCGAAATTCGGTGATCGGCACACCGGTACGCACGAACAGGAAATTGCCCTGCGAGTCGCTGCACTCCATGCCGAGTTCGCGGCAGACCGCGGTGACATGCCGTCGATCCGCGATGATGTGCTCGCGCGACTGGGCAATGAATTCGGTATCACCCAGACTCGCCGTTGCCGCAGCGAGACCGAGCACATTGGGGCTGACCATTTCCAGACCACGCAATTTTTTGATGAGATCGGGTCGACCGATCGCATAACCGATGCGCAGTCCGGCAAGGCCATGCACTTTTGAAAAGGTACGCAACACCACGAGGTTGGTATCGCTGCGCGCGAGATCGATCATGCTCTCAGTGACGCCCGGATCGACCAGATCCATATAGGCTTCATCGACCACCACGAGGGTGCGTGCGGCGAGCTCAACACAAAGTTCACGCAGCGCGGGGCCAGGGAGCACTGTGCCGGTCGGATTGTTCGGGTTACAAAGATAAACCAGCCCGGTACCCGCAGGCGTTGCCGCCGCGATGGCGCCAGCATCGTGACGCAGCTGGGCATCGAGCGGTACACGACGAATCGTCGCACCTTGTTTTTCGGCGAAGCTCATGAGCTGGACGAAGGTCGGCCACGCGCAGGTCACGGTGCCGCGCGCGCCCCAACCGAGCGCAAGCATGTGCAGCAATTCCCCCGAGCCCGAGCCGAGGCAGACGCGCTCGCCCGGGACGTTCTCGCGTGCGGCGATCGCGGCAATCAGCCGCATGGCGTAATCCACGCCGTAGCGACAACCATCATTGATGGCGGCGGCCACGGCCTCGCGTGCTTTGGGACCTGGACCCCAAGGGTTTTCGTTGAAGCCGAGCCGCAACGGGAAGCGCAGCGGCGTCGTGTCATTGAACGTTGTGGTGCTTGCGTTGCCAAGCCCGGCTGCAGGCAGCAGCCCCGCACCGAACGCCAGCTGCAAAGCGAGTCGACGATCTACGCTGGTCATGCATTTTCTCCTGTCCGAATCTGTCGGCTGAATAGAGGACCTCGGGCCAAAGGCTAGTGCATCGGTGGAGTCCCCGCCATCGCCTCATGCATACTGGCAGCCGATGGGTGGAGCGTAATCGCAATGTCGAGTCTTGGTGAAGGCAGGATCGTGGTGGGTACGGCGCGCGGTGAGCGCGGCGACGTCATTGATCTCGTGCGCCGCTGGTTCGACGCGAGCACTGCTCGCGATCTCGGCACGGCCGCAAGCCTCATGTCATCGACGGTGCGCATCACGATATCGGGCGGTCACCGTTTCAACAGTCTCGCCGATTTCATGGCCTTTGGTGCCACGCGCTATCGCGATGTACGCAAGCAGTGCGATAGTTTTGAAGCCTGTGAGGCGGCTGGCGGATTCGCGGTTTATGTGCGCGGCGAAATGACCGGCAGTTGGCTCGATGGCACGGTGTTTTCGCGCGTGCGCTGGTGTGACCGTTTTCTGGTGCAGGGCGGGCGCATCGTCGATCTCGAGACCTGGAGCGATCTCGCCGAGACTCGCCTGCAACTTTGAGATTCTTGCTGCGGATGTTTTCATGACAGTGCAAAAACTCGATCGTTACGTAGCCTTGGCTTTGCAGGTGGATTGCGACGGTGTGCACCCCGATCGAGATCGCGAGAGCGCCGTAGCGCGCATGGCTCGTTCCATCGCCCGGATCGAGCAGGCCATCGCCGGCGCCAAACGCTGGATCGGTGCCGATCTCAAGCTCGTCGTATTACCCGAATACATCCTCTCCGGTCCGCCTTGGGGCGAGACCATTCCCGAATGGGCGGCCAAAGGTGCGATCGCACCGGATGGCCCGGAATACGCAGGGCTCGCAGCCCTCGCGCAAAAGTACGGTGTTTTTTTGGCCGGCAATGGATACGAGACCGACGCACACTTTCCGGGTCTCTATTTTCAGGCCTGTTGGGTGTTCGACCCGGCAGGCCACCGCGTGCTGCCCTACCGCCGACTGATCTCGATCTTCGCGCCGACACCCCATGATGTCTGGGACAAATATCTCGATATCTACGGGCTCGAGGGCGTGTTTCCGGTGGCCGACACCGCGATCGGCAAGTTGGCGGCGATTGCCTCCGAAGAAATCCTTTATCCGGAAATCGCCCGCGCGCATGCCATCCGTGGCGCCGAGGTTTTTTTGCACTCCACCAGCGAGGTGGCTTCGCCCAACCTCACCATCAAGCAAATCGCACGGCGCGCCCGCGCGCTCGAGAATCTTGCCTATGTGGTGTCGGCAAATACGGCGGCATTGCTCGGCATCGATGTTCCGGTCGACTCGAGCAACGGTTATTCCGACATCATCGATTACCACGGTAATCAGATGGTGCTCGCGGGCGCGGGCAACACCTCGGTGGCCTCCAGCTTCCTTGATCTGGCGGGGCTGCGTGCGTATCGCCGTCGACCCGCCATGGCCAACATGCTCTCGCGACAAGCGCTCGAAATGTTTGCTGAATCTTTTGCCACAGCCGATCTGCGCCGCCGTAATGGTTTGCTGCAGGGTGACAAGTTATTGATTCCTGATCGTGCCTATTTCCAGCAGCGTCAGGCCGATGCGATTACCCGCATGGTCGAGCGCGGTATTCTTTGACGGCGAGCGGTGACATGACCGACCATCAAGGGCAGTGGGCGGTCGAGAGTCTCGGTCGCGGCGTGTTTCTCTTCCGCTGGCATCCCGGCTTCTATCTCAGCTGTTTTGTGGTGGGGGATCGCGGTGTCACGGCGGTCGATCCGATCGATGATGCCGCTGCCGCGGGCTATCGCGAGGCGATCGCGAGCGTCACCAGCCTGCCGCTCACGCGCATCGTCTATTCGCACGATCATCGCGACCATATCTGCGGCGGTGCGACGCTGCGCGCCGGTTTCGATTGCGAAATCTGTGCGCATGAGTCGTGCCGTCACAGACTGGAGCAGCGCGGTGACACCGACATTCCACGGCCAACGCGCGATCTGGGTGATTGCGAGGTGATCGCCGACGGTGGCGCGCAGATCGAGTTTCGCTATGTGGGTCCCAACCACTCCAACTCCAACCTACTCCTGTTGTTGCCGACCGATCGTGGGCGCATGTTGGTGTGGGTGGACGGTGTGGAGCCGGGCGTGGCGCCTTATCGCAATCTTCCCGATACCGACTTCGGCGGTTATCTGAATTCTTTGGCGGCAGTCGAGAAACTCGATTTCGACCTCGTTTGCGGCGGCCACACCGGTCCTGATCATCGGCGCTGGGTCACCGACTATCACGATTACTTGCTGCGATTGCGCGACGCGACTGCGGTCGCCTTTCGTGCCGGCGGCGGCCAAATGCCGCGGCCCGACGAAGACGGCGTCGCCATGACCGAGCGCGTGCGCATCGAGGTGACGCAGGCGGCAGCAGATGCCATCGCTGATCGATATGGATCGTGGCGTGGTTTTGCGGCCTGGGCCCCGCAGACCGCCGATCGCATCCTCAGCTACCTCATCACCGGCAACTAGCCTCCGACGCACATGCCAAAGAAAGCCGTACACGAACGCTATGGCGAAGCGCGCGACGTGCTGCGCGTGATTGACGCGCCCGCCGAGATGCCCGAGCCTGGCGAGGTGGTGGTACGCATGGAGGCTGCGGCGATGCACATCGCCGATCTGCGGACCATTGCCGGCGCCGACACCTTTCGTTATCCGCTGCCGCGCACCCCGGGCTTCGAGGGTATCGGGCATGTCGTGCGCGTCGGTGAGGGCGTGAGTTCGCCGCGTATCGGTGAGCGGGTTTTCCCTGCGCTCGGCTGCGGCACATTTCGCGACGAGGTTCGCTGCCGAGCGGATGTCTGTCTGCCGGCGCCGGCGGGCGATGCACATCAGTTGAGTCTCTTGACCGTGAATGGCCCGACGGCTTGGGTGTTGCTCCAAGACTTCGTCGCGCTGAAGCCGGGCGATTGGCTGATCCAGAACGCAGCCAACGCGAGTTGTGGTCGATATCTCATCCGTTTGGCGCGTCGTCGCGGCATTCGCACCATCAACGTGGTGCGCCGGCCGCAGATGATCGACGAGCTGTACGAGCTCGGCGGGGATGTGGTTTTGCTTGACGGGCCGGATCTTGCGGCGCGCGTCGCCGCAGCGGTGGCGAACGCCCCGGTGAAACTCGGCATCGATGCCGTCTCGGGTGCGGCAACGCAGCGCATAGCCGAGTGTCTTGCCGCCGATACGCCCCTCGTCAGTTATGGCTCGATGAGCGGTGAGCGCTGTGAAATCGACTTTTATTTGATGTTTCGGCAGGGGATCGTTTTGCACGGTCTGAGTTTCGTGCGGCAGTTTCGCAGTCGTACGCCTGAGCAGGTGCGAGCCATGTACGCGGAGCTCGCCTCACTGATGGCGAGCGGCGAGCTCGTGGCGCGGATCGCCGGCGTTTATCCGCTCGAAAAAATCGTCGAGGCCTGCGAACACGCCGGCCAAACCGGCGATGATCGCGACGGCAAGATCATCATTTCTTTGAAAGGCTGATCTTTCGCGAATGGCGCTCAGTCGTTGACCAGCACCACTTTGCCATAGTGCGTGCGCGAGTCGACCATGCCATGCGCCTTGACGAGCTCGCGCATCGGCAGCACGGTGTCGACCACCGCCTTGAAATGTCTTTTCGCGAACAGCGGCAAGGCTGTTTCGCGGAAAGATTTCATGGACTCCGGGATGAAGCGCGCACTCGAAGAAATACTCATCGCCAGCAGCTGCAGGTTACGCATGCCTATATTGAGACTGAAGCAAACCTGACGGCCGCCCGTGCTGCCGTACATGACGATGCGACCTTCTGCCGCCATCGAGTCGAAGAGTGCAGTGGCAGTCTCTTCGCCGATGGTCATGAGACCGATGTCGATGCCGTGGCCGTGGGTGTCGCGCATGACTTCGGTCGGCAGGTGTTTGGTCTTGTAGTTGTAGGCGGCGTCGGCGCCGGCCTCGATTCCGCGTTGGCATTTGTCGTCACGGCTTGCGGTTCCGGCGACCCAGCAACCTTGCCATTTGGCAATCTGCAAAGCGGCGCTACCCACACTACTGGCGATGGCCTCGATGAGCACGCGCTCGCCGACCCGCGCGCGAGCTACGGTGTAGAGCGCATGCCAGGCCGTGAGCCAGCCAACGGGAATGGCCGCTCCTTCAATGAAATCGAGGGTGGCTGGCAGCGGCAAGGTGTGCACGACGTCGAACAGCACGTGCGTGGCATGCGAGCCGCGAGCTCGGCCGAATACGCGATCGCCGATGGCGAAAGCAGTGACCCCGGGGCCCACGGCCTCGACCACCCCGGCCGATTCCATTCCCATGGCAAAGGGCAACTCTTGGCCAGAGTAGGTGCCCGCACGCATCCGCGTTTCGGCGAAGTTGATGCCTGAAGCATGCACCCGTACGAGCAGTTGACCGGCGGCTGGGCGCAGCTCCGGGAGCGTGCCCCAATGCATGACGTCAGGGCCACCGAATTCTTTGACTAACCAACCGTGCACGACGCGGCCTGCGATCTCAGCGCCGCGACGCCATGAAGTTCGTGAACGCCGTGTGGTATTCGTCAATGAAAGCGGCGCTGACGGGGTCGGTCTGCAGCTTGCGCCACCAGGAACCGAGCCGCGGCAAACCGTCGTAGGGATCGACGACGCCGCACGCGCCGGCGACCGTGGCCATCATTTGCAGGCAGGGCATCATGGCGACGTCGGCATAACCGAGCGCACCGCCGACGGCGTAAGGCCCCGGACCCATGAAGTGCTCGAGTTGCTCGAGCGATTTGCGGTACGCCAGAACGCCGGCGGCGACTTCATCGGCCTTGCGCGTGGCCGGATTCATGTTGGTGAAGAAATAGCGTGCTTGTGCCGTCACATAAAGGTCGACGATGCGACCGAGCAGGCGTGATTGCGCGCGATCGTAGGCCGAGGTGGGCAACAACGCGGGTGTGGGATAGGCGTCTTCGAGGTAATCGAGCAACACCATCGATTCGGCGAGGGGTCGGCCGTCGATTTCCATTGCCGGCATCTTGCCGATGGGATTGAGGCGCAGGAATTCCGCACTCTTGATTCCGCCCGGCGGTAGTTCGGGGATGAGGGTGAGACCTTTGAGGCGAGCCGCAAAGGCCACGCGGGCGACGTAAGGTGACACGAGCGAGCCGTAAAGTTTCATGGAACCTCCGCAGGGATATCGCGCTTTGCCAAAGATGCAGCGCGTCGTGAAAAGGCGGCGAACTATGTACGGGCTGCGGTGACAACGTCAACTCGCCGCAACGACCACAATACGAAGAAAAGCAGCGGTAGCGTGACGAGGTTGAGCGCTTGCCAGCCCATCGTTTCGATGGCAGCGCCGGCAGAGAGCGAAGCGAAAGCCTGCGAGCCGAACACGGCGAAATCATTGAAGCCCTGTGCACGGAATCGCTCTTCGGGGGTATAGGTGGAAGACAGCAGCGTGGTCGCGCCGACGAACAGCAGGTTCCAGCCGACGCCGAGCAGCAGCAACGCTGCAAAATAGTGAAGGAACTGATGTCCCACGAAAGCGCAGATCACGACGCAGATCAAATTGATGCCAATCCCTGCGAGCATCATGCCGCGTACACCGAGGCGTGCAACGAACCAAGGTGTCGCCAGCGACGGCAGATACATGCCAAGCAAATGAGCCGTGATGACAGTCGTGGTCTCGGCGGTCGAAAAGCCATCGTGGACATGCATGCTGAGCGGCGTCGCAGTCATGATGAAACTCATCACCGCATAGGACGCGAGTCCTGCGAGTACGGCCAAGTTGAAGCGCGGGTCACGCAGTAGCTCGCGGATGCTGCGCCCGGCACTCGTGGTGTGTGTCACGGCGGCGATTTGATTCTCGGGCAGCAAAGTGAGGATTGCCGCGGCAATCACGCACAACACGGACAGCGAGAGAAACGAGCCGGTGTACTGCGGCCATTCGCCCAGATCGCTCGTCAGGCCGCCCAACATCGGACCGACGAACGCTGCGATCAAGGTACCGATCATCACTGTCGAGACGGCACGACCCGAGTCGGCGGGTCCCGCATATTCGATCGCTGCAAATCGATACTGCTGCACAAAGGCCATGTTGCTGCCGATGAGGAGTCCGGCAAGGCAAAACAAGACAAAGCTTTCATGGGCCACCGCCCAGGCACAGAGCAGTGCGGCCAAGGCGGCGATGAAGGCGCTGCCGATGAATGCGCGCTTGCGACCGATGCGTTGCATCAGCAGCGCCGCCGGCAGTGACATGCCTGCAAGACCCAGTACCGACATCGACAGCGGCAGGGTTGCGAGGGCCGGGGTCGGCGCGATCTGCGTACCGACGATACCTCCGAAAGCGAACAGGGTGATGGTGCCGCAGGCAGCAAAGGCTTGGGCGAGGGTGAGGATCCAGACGTTACGCATGCGACAAGAGCGATCGTGGACAGGGATGTTTTCGGCAGTATATCGACTGCGTTGTCCTCGGTTATGCTGAAGCCATGAGCGACCAAAGACTCCCGACGCCTGCCCCTGAACCGGCGTTTTTCGATAACCCCGCCATCGATAACCTGATCGCGGTGACCATGGAGTTGGGCGCTGAACTCTGGGTGCAGCGCGAGCGCATGCGGGTCATCGAGCGGCTGCTCGCGGAGCGGGGTGTGGTGACCGCCGAAGCGATCGAGCAATACACCCTGTCTGCAGATGAAGCGGCACGCGTGCAGACCGAACGCGATGCCTTCGTGAAGCGTCTCTACGCGGCATTCACGCGCGAGACCGAACCGGCGACGCCGGACGGTCCCTGAATACCATCATGCCGGCGACCGTCGCTGCCGAGTACATCGAGCGCATTCTGCGCGCGCGCGTTTATGACGTTGCCATCGAGTCGCCGCTCGACAAGGCGACTCGTCTCTCCAAAAGACTGGACAACGAGATCCTGCTCAAGCGCGAGGATCTGCAGCCGGTGTTTTCATTCAAGCTGCGCGGCGCCTATAACAAAGTGGCGCAGCTTTCCGATGTGGTCGCGGCTCGCGGCGTCATCTGCGCCTCGGCAGGCAATCATGCGCAAGGGGTCGCACTCGCCGCAGGTCGTCGCGGCATTAGCGCCATCATCGTCATGCCGGTGACGACGCCGCAGATCAAAGTTCAAACGGTGGCTGATCTCGGTGGCGAGGTCGTGCTGTTCGGCGACGATTACGACAGCGCCTACGAACATGCGCTCGGGCTCGCGCGCGAACAGCAGCTCGCTTTTGTTCATCCCTTCGACGATCCGGATGTGATCGCCGGGCAGGGCACTATCGGCATGGAGATCGCGCGGCAAACCGGTGGCAAAATCGATGCCGTATTCGTGCCGGTCGGAGGTGGTGGTCTCATCGCCGGAATCGCGGCTTATCTGAAATATGTGCACCCGCGGGTCCGCATCATCGGTGTCAATGCCGCCGACTCGACGGCCATGCACGACTCGCTGCGTGCCCGCGAGCGTGTTTCTTTGCCGCGCGTGGGCATTTTTGCCGATGGTGTGGCGGTACGTCGCGTCGGCGAAGAAACCTTCCGCCTCGCGCGCAGTCTGGTGGATGAAATGATGCTCGTCGACACCGACGAGATCTGCGCCGGCATTCAAGATATTTTCGAGGATACCCGCTCCATCGTCGAGCCCTCGGGTGCGCTCGCCGTCGCGGCGATCAAAAAATTCGTGGCTCGCGAGGGCTGCACGAGACGCCGCTTTGTCGCCATCAATTGCGGCGCCAACATGAACTTTGACCGGCTGCGGCACGTGGCTGAGCGTGCCGAAATCGGCGCCCATCGCGAGGCCCTGCTGGCCGTCGAAATTCCCGAGCGCCCCGGCAGCTTTCTCGAGCTCTGCCGAGCTTTGGGGCGACGTAGCGTCACCGAATTCAATTACCGCTACGAACGACCTGCGGCAGCACGCATTTTTCTCGGCTTTGGCATGCAGGGTGGGCGAGACGAACGTAACGAGGTGATCGCAGCTTTGCGTCAAGCGGGGTATGGCGTTACTGACATGACCGACAACGAGCTCGCCAAGCTGCACGTGCGCTACATGGTGGGCGGTCATCCCGAAGGTCTCGCCGACGAGCGCCTGTTTCGTTTCGAATTTCCCGAGCGACCCGGGGCCTTGCTGCGCTTTCTCGAGGCCGTGGGTTCGCGCTGGAACATCACGCTCTTTCACTATCGCAATCACGGCTCGGATGCCGGTCGCGTGATGGCGGGCATTCAGGTGCCCGAGGCGACACGCGAGGATTTTCTGCTGCACCTCGCCGAGCTGCACTACCCCTGGATCGACGAGACGGCGAACCCCGCGTATCGCTTGTTTCTCGGTAGCTGAGACCTCTGTCCGTGTCGGTGTATCAACCCATCGTGCAGCCGCGCGAGCAGGTCGTCCTGATACGCGGGCTTGCGCATCGCTTGCTGCACTGGGGGCCAGACGACGCACCGCCGATATTTTTGTTGCACGGCTTTCAGGACTGCGCCGACACCTTCCAGTTTTTGGTCGACGCCTTGCCGCGTGGGCTGCGCTTCGTGGCGCCGGATTGGCGCGGTTTTGGTGGCAGTGCGCGCAACGATGCGCCCTATTGGTTTCCGGACTATCTCGGCGATCTCGATGCCATGCTCGATTTCTTTGTCGGTGAGCAGCCGGTGACGCTGATCGGGCACAGCATGGGCGGCAACATCGCCGCGCTCTACGCCGGCGTGCGGGCGGAGCGTATCGGGCGCTTGATATCCCTCGAGGGCTTTGGTCTGCCGCGAGTCGACGCCGAGCGTGCACCCGATCGCTTTGCGGAATGGCTCGATCAGTTACGTAAAGGCGTCAAAGAGTCGTACTACGAAACGAGCGATCGTCTGGCCGAGCATTTGCAGCGGCGTAATCCGCGATTGTCGGACGCCATCGCACATTTCGCGGCCCACGTCTGGACTCAACCGGCGGCCGAGGGCGTGATGCTGCGCTTCGATCCTTGGCACCGACTCACCAATCCCGTGCTTTATCGCCGCGAAGAGGCTGAAGCCTGTTGGCGACGGGTTCGGGCCCCCACTTTGTTGGTGTTGGGAGGGCTATCGGAGTATCGGCGCCATCTCGAGAGCCATGACGGCGTCAACGAGGTGAGTCGCTGGCAGTCGTGTTTCGGCGATCTCGAAGTGCGGGACTTCCCGGCACTCGGCCACATGATGCATCACGAGGATGCACCCGCCGTGGCTGCCGCGATCGAAGATTGGCTGCATCGCCACTGATCTTCGCAAGGTTCGCCAAATCGGCGACACTCAATCCCGATGACTATGCACAGTGATCAAACGGGAACGCGCTGGGGTGGCGTGAGCTCCGGGGCGCGTCTTGCCGGATTTTTGGGTCTCGCGCCTTTCGGCTTCGCGCTGCTCTGCGTGACTTTGGGGGCCGACCACGGCTACCTCGAGTTTGGCAGACAGCTCGCGATCGCCTGGGGCGCGGTCATTCTCGCTTTCGTTGGCGCTGTTCACTGGGGGCTCGCGCTGGCGGGTCGTTGGGAATGGTCCTTGTCGACGATCATTGTCTCAACTTTGCCATCGGTGGTCGGTACGCTTGCAGTATTGCTGGGCGACGAGCGCGGTATCGCGCTTTTGGTCGCGGGCTTTGGTCTCTTCTGGCTGTTCGAGCATCGAATGCACCTCGAAAATTTGCCGGGTGATTATCTGGCATTGCGACGTGCGTTGACTCTCGGCGTGTGTACGCTACTCGTCCTCGTGGCGTTCGCCTCCGCCGAGGCCACTGCAGGGAGCATCCGATGAAACTCGAGGAACTGATCGACAGCCAGTGGCTGCGACCCGTGATTGTCATCATCTTCGTCGCGGTTCTTTTGTTGCTCGCGTTTCAGGTGCTGCAGCCCTTCATCGTTCCGGTGATCTGGGCGGTGATTCTTGCTTATGTCACCTGGCCCATGCACGAGCGACTCGTGCGACTCTGCGGCGGCCGACGCACACTCGCCGCGTTTTCGATGACCGTATTGTTGAGTGCAGCCATCATCCTGCCGTTGGTGTGGATCGTGCTACTGCTCAAATCCGAAGCCTTGCCGTTCTATCGCGAGATCCTGCCGATGCTCGCGCGCGCCAAACTGCCCGAATTCATCGCCGAACTGCCGCTGCTGGGTCCTCGCCTGCAGGAGATCCTCGCGCAGATCGCTCGCGACCCCGGCGCCGTCGATGCAGCAGTACGCGATTTCTTTGCACAGTCTTCGGGCGAGATCAGCGCACTCGTCGGGGGTGTCGGACGGAATATCGTCAAGATGGGTATCGCGATGGTGTCGCTGTTCTTCATGTATCGCGACGGCGAGCACTTTGCTGCGCAGGTGGAGCGCATCCTCGAGCAATTCTTTGGTCGAGTACGCGTGCAGCACTATCTCGAGGCGGTCGGCAATACGGTCAAGGCGGTGGTCTATGGTATCGTGCTCGCCGCGCTTGCCCAGGGCACACTCGCCGGTCTTGGCTATTGGGTCGCGGGTTTGCCGGTACCGGTGTTCTTCGGATTGCTGACTTTTCTCGTCGGCTTGGTGCCATTCATCGTGCCGTTCATGTGGGGCTCGGCCAGCGTCTGGCTGTATCTCACCGGCGAGACCACGGCCGCCATCGGTTTGGCCATTTGGGGTCTCACTGCCGTGAGCTGGATCGACAACATCGTCCGACCGCTCGTGATCAGTGGCGCGACGCGCATCCCCTTTCTGCTCGTGTTGTTCGGTGTCCTCGGTGGCCTTGCGGCGTTCGGGCTCGTCGGGCTTTTCCTGGGTCCGGTCATTCTGGCGGTCATCATGGCGGTATGGCGAGAGTGGCTCGCCGAGAAGCGTTCGCAACCGACTGTTTCGTCTGACCTCTAGCGCTTGGTGTTCAACGGGAGTTTTCCATGCCCTCGATTCTTCGTCGCACCACATTCATCGTTGCCGATGCGCAGCGTTCGGCGGCGTTCTATGAAACTGTCTTCGGCTGGACGCGTTTCTATGACCATTCTTTGACGGCCAAGGCAGGTTTCCCGCCGGTGGGTCCGCGTGACGAGCCGGTCAAACTGGTGCTGCTCAAGGCGCAAGATCCGCAGATCGGCATGGTTGGCTTCTTGCAATATGTCGACGCACCCTTCGATACCGGCGTTGCCGTGCGTCGCAGCAAGGTACGCATGGGCGAGGCAATTTTGGTGATTCAGACCGACGACGTGCTCGGTGCACACGAGCGCGCAGTGGCTGCAGGCGCCACCATTTCCACGCCGCCAACTGACTGGAGCGTGCCGTCGCACGACGGCAAAAGCACGATTCATCTGCGCTCGATGTCGATGTTCGACCTCGACGGCATCTACTCGGAAATCAACCAGCACCTCTAGCGCCGCGCCGGCACTTTTCTGGTAGCACCTCGCCGGCACTTGCTAGGCCGTGGCGCGGGTCAGCACCTGCGGCGTCTCTGGGGCGCGCCAAGCGCGCATGCGTTCGAGCAGGCGAGCGGCGTCGTTGTCGATCAGCAGCATGTCGCGGACGCCTTCGCGCAAAAAGCCTTCACGATCGACATGATCGAGAAAGGCTGCGAGGCCCTGATAGAAACCATCGACATCGAGCAGGGCGCAGGGCTTGCGATGCAGTCCGAGATGGGACCAGGTCCAAACCTCGAAGAGTTCTTCGAGCGTGCCGACTCCGCCCGGAAGCGCGATGAAACCGTCCGCGAGCTCGGCCATCAGGGCCTTGCGCTCGTGCATCGAGCCGACCACGCGCAAATCTTCGAGGTCGCGATGCGCGACTTCACGCGCCAGCAGATTTTGCGGAATGATACCGATCACTTCACCACCCGCGGCGCGCGCCGCATCGGCGAGAGCGCCCATCAGGCCGATGCCTGCGCCACCATAGACCACGCCGACGCCCGCCTGCGCGAGTGTCGCACCCAGCTGTCGCGCCGCCTCGAGATAACGCGGGCCTGTGCCCGTGTTTGCACCGCAGAAAACGCAGAGCCGCTTCACCAGCCCATCCCGTAATAGGTGATGGTGCGACGGACGTTGTCGCGCACGATGCCGTTGAAGCCACGCAGATGTGCAAAGCGTTCGCGTAACCGACCCGCGACCACATCCGGAATTTGGTCTAGCGGCGTACCCGCATCGAGTTCACGACGCGTTTCGGTCATCAGTGCTTCAAGGTATTGGCGTCTTTCGGTGAGACGCGATTTCGGTGCGAGAGCGATACCGTGACCGCCCACATATTGCTCGAAGGACCAGCCCTCGAACTCGCGCAGACTGCGCACCCAATTGTGCAGAGAGTAATCGGCAATGAAGGGCAGCGGCATGCCGCCTGCCGTACCCAGATCGACGATGAAGGGCACGTTCACGTGATCCGGCGTCATCACGATCAGGCAATCACCGTGGTTGACACCGAGCCAGCGCAGCTCGAGCTTGCGCTCGCCGAGCTTCAGCACATGCCGATCGCCAGTGAAAGTCCGCGTCGGCATGACGATTTCGGGCTCCGGAAAATCTTTGAAATGAACCACGCAATTGCGATGACTGATGAAGGTTGCGCCTTCTTCGGCAAAGATTCGTCCACCGCGCACATGGTCCCAGTGCTGGTGGCTGTAGATCACATATTTGACCGGCAGTGGTGTGAGCTTGCGGATCTCTGCGCGCAGCACCGCGGCGGCTTCCGGCTCGATCGGATCGGTGACGATGACCCCGTCGCGGGTGATCAAAAATATGTTGCGGACCCCCGTGTAGCGGAAGGTGTAATAACCCGGACCAATCTGCGTGACTTCGTGACCCTGGACTGGTGCGGGCAGGGCGGTGCGGGGGGGCTCGTCGCTGGCGAGTGCAGGGCCGAAGAGGGTCGAACCGAAGAGGACCGTGAGTGCGCTCAGCGCAAAGAAGATTCGCATACGAGGTCTCCTGCGTCAGTGCGAGCCATCGAGATTCGGCAGCAGTGTCGCGGCCCACTTCGACTCGGCATCAGACAGCAGCACATGCTTGGCCTGCGGAAAATCGGCGGCTGCACGCCAAGTGTTGTCGCGCTGCGGGTCAAGATCCGAAGCGGCGAACACGATCGGCACGGCGGCACGTCCCAATGCCGTCGCCAAGCGTTTGCGCAGCGGATAGTCGAACTGCGCGCGTGACAAATGCTGCCAAGCTGGAGAGCGGAATAATTCGAGCACGCGCTGCTGCACTTGTATCGGATCGACCTGCGGTTCTTGACGGATCGCGGTGCTGCCCTTGCGTTCGTACCAAGGGAAAAACAGCGCCTTGTCGCGCACCAGATGCCAGGCTTTGAGCAAATAACCGCCGTACCAATCGGGTTCGATCTCCGGCGCCACATGTTCAACCAGATCGGCGGCAAGCGTGTCGCTGACATAGGCCACCCCGACCATGGCGAGTGCATGCACGCGATCACGGTGGCGCAGGGCGAGTTCGAGTCCGACTGACGCCCCTGCACCGACACCCACGACGTCGACTGCATCGAGCCCGAGCACGGCCAGCGCTTCATTGACAGCTTCCGCGTAGGCGGTCAGCGAGGACTTGCGTCGCGGTAGTGTGTCATCCGACTCACCGTGCCCAGGCAGATTGAGTGCGATCACTGGTCGGTGACCAATGAAACTGCCAGCGATCGTCGCCACGGTTTCGCTGGAACCCAGAGCATCGTGCAACACGAGCACCGTACGTCCACCGACATCGTCGTTGCGGCGCAGACGCAGTTGGCCACCCGCGATATCCACGTAATCCTGTCGCAACCGGCAATGCAGATTGGCGGGCACCGTAATCTTTGGTGCCTTCGGCGGTTTGTGCCGTTTGATGTAATCGCGACAAAGATCAAGCGTCTGCTCGACCGTGCCGCCCGCCTTGACCGTGACGTTGTCGCTCGCATTGCGGATACGCGGCAAGTGCGCAGAGAGCACATCGGTGTCGTAGGCGGTGACCAGCGTCGGCGTTCGCATATCGCGCAGCGCGAGATCGGAACGCATCGTGAAGGCAGCGCGATAGCCCACGCGATAGTGATCACCTGAACGCATGAAATCGAGCAGCCCCGCGTGCAACACCTCGGCGGGCGGCACATCGCCGCGCAGCCGCGCGGCCTGAGACTTGGCAAACCACGGAAAGAAAATCGTCTGATCGCGCATGCGTGACCACAACCAGACGAGGTGCGAGCCGTCCCACGCCGGCATGAACGCAGGCAGATAGTGCTGCAAAATATTCGCTTTCTCGCCCTCGGCGAGGATCACGTACCCATTGGCCGCCGCGCAGACGATGCGCTCGGGATACGCCGCGGCGATCGCCCCGCAAATCATTGCACCCGTGTGAAAACCGTAGACGGCAGCACGCTCAACGCCGATCGCGTCCATGAACTCGATCGCGGCTTCCGCGAAATCGCTCATTTCCGCCTGGCCCACGCCCATGGAATCGGACAGTCCGAAACCTGGCGAGTCCGGCGCGATGCAAGTGAAATGCGTTTTCCAACGCTCCATCGCCGCCAGCATGTCGCGCGATGACAGCGGCGATTGATGAAACATGATCACGATTGGTCCCGAGCCGACGCGGCGGTAATGAACCTGTCTTGCACCCCAGCGGCTCATGGTGATGGAGGCAAAATGACGGGTGATGCGATTGGTGGACATGCGACACTCCCCTAGGCGAACGCCCGACGAACTTACCACTGCCCCATGAGCCAATCGACCGAACCCGATATCGGGTCCACCGACAGGTTGTCGGATGCCGCCAAGTCGGGGGTCAGGGCTGCGCTGGCCTACCGCGATTTTCGTCGTTACACGCTTGGTCGATTCACTGCGACCCTCGTCTGGCAGATGCTCGGCGTGGCCGTGGGATGGCAGGTCTACTCGATCACCCGCAATCCGCTCGATCTCGGACTTGTGGGCCTCGCGCAATTTTTGCCGTTCTTTGCGCTGGTGCTGCCCGCGGGCCAGTTGGCCGATCGTCGTGATCGACGACTCGTAATCGTTGCTGCTTATCTGGTCGAGGCCCTGTGCGTGCTGACGCTGATCTGGTTTTCGTGGAGCGGCAGCAAAGACGTTCGCTGGGTATTTCTCGCGATGGCGCTGTTCGGTGCTGGTCGCGCGATGTGGATGCCGGCGAGTCAGGCCATGGTCGTCAATCTTGTGCCGACCTCGGTTTTTCCTGCTGCCGTGGCCTTCAACTCGACCTTGTTCGAAGTGGCCGTGATCACGGGTCCCGCGGTGGGCGGCCTGCTCTACGCATTCGGCGAATCTCGTCTGCAGATGTCCGGTGCGCTGCTCGTCTACTGCACGGGTTTCTTTTTGCTCGTGATCGCCATCACGCTGATCGCCGGCATTCGCCCTCGTCGCGCCGCCACTCCGACCGATCCCGTCTCGTGGCATGAGCTTACGCTCGGATTGCGTTTCGTCTTTCAGCGTCGGACCGTGCTCGGCGCGATTTCTTTGGACTTGTTTGCCGTGTTGTTCGGCGGCGCAACCGCGCTGTTGCCCATGTTCGCCGCCGATATTCTGTATGTGGGCCCCGAGGGGCTAGGCATCTTGCGCACGGCGCCCGGGGTGGGTGCTGCGCTGACGGCCGTCTGGCTCGCCCGTCGACCGATCAGCCGACATGCTGGCGCCTACATGTTCGGCGGCGTTACGGTGTTTGGTCTGGCCACTATCTTGTTCGGTTTATCGACGTCGTTCTGGCTGTCTGTGTTCGCACTGTTTTGTCTCGGGGCCGGGGATATGGTGTCGGTGCTCGTCCGTCACCTGCTGGTGCAGCTCGAGACGCCGGACGCCATTCGCGGGCGGGTCAGCGCGGTCAATGCCATGTTCATCGGTGCTTCGAACGAGCTCGGGGAATTCGAGTCAGGCCTGACGGCGAGCTGGTGGGGGCCGGTTCGGGCGGTGACCATCGGTGGAGTGGCCTGCCTCGTGGTGGTAGCGGGCTATCTCAAGCTGTTTCCGGAATTGCGCCGCCTCGATCGGTTTCCTCAGGGGCCCTGAGCCCAGGGACCCTGAGCTGTATACATCGACAGGGCGGACCGATGCGTTGTCAAGAATCGCAAAGGCTCGCGTCTCGGGAACCCGTTCTCGCCGCGACGAGTCAATCGGCAGGTGGCTGCGTGGCATACTCGACGCAACCCTTCGGAGAATCCTGATGCACGCTGGAATCGTTCGCCCTGCTGTGCTCTCTGCCGCCCTCGCAGTCACTCTCGCGGGTTGCATGACCGCGCGCATCGACGAGTCGCGGGAACTGCCCACCCAGATCGCCTCGGGCGAGGCGGTGGTCATCCTCGCCAAACCGCAGATCGAGGGGGCAGCCGCCGAGGACGATTTCATGGACTGTGTGGGTCGCGGTCTCGGCAAGGGGTCGAGCCCCATCCGCGTGCAAGACAACAACCAGTTCGTCGATTCGCTCTTTCCGTGGTTCGAACCCGCGACGGCACCGCGTCGAGCTGAAGCCGTGACTCAACTTTTGGCTCGTCCCGGTGTCAGCGAACGCGTGGCCTCGTCTGGCGTGCGCTACCTCGTCTGGCTCGATGGCGGTACCCGCAAGACCGATGGTGGCGGCAGCATCGCCTGCGGCGCTGCACCCGGGGCTGCCGGCTGCATTGGCTTCGGTTGGTGGGAGAACGAGTCGAACTACGAAGCGACTGTCTGGGATCTCACGCAAGCGAAGACTGCAGGCAGCGTCGGCACCAATGTGGCGGGGACCTCGGCAATAGTTGGTGCGGTCGTGCCCATCCCGTTTATCGCGCGCGTGCAAGCCACGGCCTGTCAGCGGCTCGCGGATCAACTGCAGAGTTTCTTCAACGGCGGCGCTCCCGCCCCCTGATCATCGGCAATCATGATCAAAATAATCACGATCAAAGAATTTCGTTGGTGTGCGCTGGCCTTGCTGCTCGGTCTTGCGGGCTGCGCAACCCTGCCGCAGACCGGCGGCGGCTCGACGGGCGGTCTGCCGGGCAGCATGCCGGGTGGCATGCCGGGTGGCATGCCTGGCGGCACTCCGAGCGGCTCGTCCGGCGGCTCGTCGGGCAGCGGCACCACGGTGACCTTGCCGGGCGGCATTGTGTTTGGCGGCGAGGGTGGTGGTGGCGCCGGCGGCGGTAGCGAAACGCGCGAAGACAAGGGCAGCGGTGGCTCGGCGACTACAGCCGATGAGCGTCGTGGCGCAGCCGAAAAAACTCTCGACGATTCGTTGGGCGAATTCGACAAGACCCTCGAGGAAGAACAACGTCGCACTGCAGAAACTCGCGATGCGCAGGCGGCAAACCGTACGGCCTCCGCGGGGACCGCGGGCGATGCTGCGAGCGGCGGTCTGGGTCGCGGCGAAGGCGACCTCAAATCCGAGCGTACGGCACAGTCCGGCACGGGCGGTGGCGACGCCTCGGGCGGCGATCAACGCGATCGCGGCACGGTGAGCGGCGGTGGCAGTGGCGGCCCCGACCGCAGCCGACCCTCGGGCGAGGATGACGACATCGTGGCGCGACGGCTGCGGCGCGCTGCCGAACAGGAGACCGATCCCGAGCTCAAAGAAAAGCTTTGGAAGGAGTACACGGAGTACAAGCGGAATGTTCAGGGCAAAGGCTGATTTCTTTGGCAGAGGATGCTCATTGCGCGCGCCGTTGACCGCCGCGCTCGCGCTCTTTGCACTCGCGGGCTGCGTGGTCAAAGAGACACGACCCCTGCCCAAGCTCGAAGCGGTGCAGGCGACGCAACAGATTCCCGACGCTGAACTGCTCGATGTCAGCGTGCAGGCCTTCGATACCAATATTCCGGCTGCTCTCGTCGACAACGAAGAAGCGTTGGACAAGCGACGGATCTACCCCGAAGTTCGCCGCGCCGAGTCGCGGCTGCTGGCCGCGCGTTTGAAGTCGACCCTCGAAGAGTCGGGGCAGTGGGGCGCAGTGCGGGTCGTGCCTGAAGGCGTGAAATTCACCGACGTGTTGGTGAGCGGCAAGATCATCGAATCGAGTGGCGGACGACTCGAGCTTGAGATCGATGCCGTCGATGCGATGGGTCGCGTTTGGATCAAAGACAAACGTTACTCTGGGGATGCCGATCTCGGTTCCTACAAGACCGATGCGGCAATGCGTGCGCGCGATCCTTTCCAAAACGTCTATGCGCAGATCGCCAACGATCTGATGGCGGTGCGCGACAAACTCGGCCCGGGTGAGCGCGGCGAAGTGCGCGAGGTGGCGCAACTGCGATTTGCGCAGGATCTCGATCCGCGATCTTTCGGGGGTTACCTGCAGACTGACGCTTCGGGTTTGACTCGAGTGGCGCGGCTGCCAGCCAAAGATGATCCGGCGCTCTCGCGTATCGGCAAGATCCGCGAGCGTGATGCCGGGGTCATCGACACCCTCGACGGCTATAACGAACAGTTCAACGAGGGGATGTTCGACTCCTACGCCAGCTATCGACGCACCATCCGCGAAGAAATGGAAAAAGAAGACAAGGCGCGGGCGCAGGCGACGACGCGTACCGTGCTCGGCGCCGCGGCGGTGCTGGCCAGCATTCTGGTGTCGAGTCAGTGCAGTTCTACCGACTATAACTGTCAGCGTATCGAAGACGCTGTGCGTTATGGCGGCGGCGCGGGCGGCGTGGCGGCAGTGATGTCGGGTATCAAAAAATTCGCTGATGCGAAAACGGCAGCACAATCCGTCCGCGAGCTTGCCCGCAGCTTCGAAAGTGAAGCCGGCACGCAGGTGGTCGAGGTAGAGGGTCGTACGCTCAAACTCACTGGTACGGCCGAGGAACAGTATCGCGAGTGGCGTCGTCTGCTCGCGACAATCTATGCCGAGGAGACCGGCGGTGTGACGCCTGTGGCGACGCCGCCCGCAGCCCAGCCACCTGCCGGCAAGCCGCCTACCCCCACGCCGAAAGCGCCGCGCAGCTGAGATTCCGTGGCGGCATTCGCGAAAGGACAAAAGCTGCTCGATCGCTTCGTACTGCTTGAGCCCCTGGGGCAGGGCGGTCAAGGCGAGGTGTGGCGTGCGCTCGATGAGCAGCGCTCTGCGCAGATCGCCATCAAGATCTTGCCTGCCGCCGAGATCGAAGCCCTGCGTACGCAGTATCTGCTTGCACAGGCGGCGAAGAGTCGTGGGGTCCTCGAATACTTTGAGCCGTGTCTCGACGAGACGTTTGCGGTACTGCCCATGGAGTTGGCTGCAGCCGATGCGCGCTCGCTGCGGGCACGTGCCTGGACGCAGTCGCTCGGTCTGCTACGCGAGGTCACCGAGACACTCGCCGAGCTGCATGCCCGCGGCATTGTGCATCGTGATCTCAAGCCCTCCAACGTGCTGATCGGTTTCGATGGCCGTGCCCGTGTGGCCGATTTCGGCAGTGCGACGCATATCGGTGAACGCTTTGGCACCCGCGTGCTCTCGCCCTTCAGTGCCAGCCCCCAACAGCATGCCGGTGCCGCAGGCAGTGTGGCCGATGACTTGTTCGGGCTTGGTGCGTTCGCCTATGAATTGCTCGGCGGCTATCCACCGAATTTTCCCGATACGGCGCGTGCTCTCTCTGGTCTGCCGCCGCCACGACTCGTGACTTCGGTCGCAACCCCTGTTGCCCTGATCGATCTCGTGATGTCGTTACTCGCCGGCAATCCGGATGCGCGTCCGCATAATCTGCGCGAGATCGCCCTCGTGTTGCAGTCGCTGGAGTCGCAGCGACTCGCCCCCGTGATTGCCGCAGAGGTGGTTCCGCTCGAGGTGGCCGCAGCCAGCAACGACGTCGGATCGACTGCACGCCCGTCGATCGCTGCCTGGAGTGGGCTCGTGGCGCTGGCGGCGGTTTTGGTGGCGGTCTTCGTGCTGCTGCCGCGCTATGTGACGCCGCCGGTTGCCTCGCCTGCCGCGAGCGTGACCACCGCGGGCACGAAGCCCGCCGCGACTTCGGCCGCCGCGACTGCAGCGAGCAAAGTCGAGGCCGATCGTGAACTGCAAGACCGTCTCGCCGAAGCCAGCGGTCGATATCGCACTTTGCTTGATGAGCTCGAGGCGCAGGGCGCGGGTGTTTGGGGTGGAGCAACCTTTGCTGCTGCGAAATCTTTGGGCGCACTGGCTGCTGAAGCGGAAGCGGCTCGCGATTACGCGCTCGCGCTCGATCGTATCGGCGTGGCCAACCAGCGTCTCGCGCGTATCGTCGAAGAGCGTCCGCAGGCTTTGGCCAAAAAATTGCGAGAGGGTGAAGCTGCGCTCGATGGCGGTCGACTCGAGCTCGCTCGTCAGACTTTCGAACTTGCACAATTGATCGAACCGACCAATGCCGATGCCGGCCGCGGTATCGCGAGAGTCAAAGCACTTGGGCCGGTGTTGCCCGCGCTGGTCGCCGCCGAGACGGCCTCGTTGACCCTCGATCACCTGACCGCACTCACGCGTTACGAAGAAGTGCTACGCGCTGATCCGCTCAACCGGGTTGCGCGTGAGGGCGCCGCGCGAGCGCGCTCGCAGCTGGGGTCCGATCGTTACGCGCGCGAAATTGGCGAGGCGCTGGTTGCCTTGCGTGCCGGGAGGGCCGCAGACGCGCAGGCGGCACTGTCGAGAGCGCGCAAGCTGCGCCCCACAGGCGCCGAGCTCGCGCCGTTGCTCGCGCAAGTCGAGGCTGCCGGCGAGAAGCGTGATCTCGATGAGGTACAGGCCGAGATTCTACTGCTCGAAACCGCAGAAAAATGGGGCGAAGCCTTGTTGCGCTATGACGCACAGCTTGCGCGCGATCCGAGTTTGGGTTTTGCACGTAACGGTCGAGCGCGCGTCGTACCACGCGCGGATCTCGCGCGACGTCTCGATGCCCTGCTCGCCAATCCTGGTCGATTGACGGCACCTGAGGTGCGGCGCGAGGCCGAGCGCCTATTGACCGATGCCGGCAACGTGAAAGCCGCTGCGCCTGTATTGCGTAATCAGTCAGAGCAATTGCGAGCCGCGATCCAACTCTATGATCAGCCAGTGCTCGCCGTGTTCGAGTCGGATGGCGTTACCGTCGTCAGTGTGCAGCGCGTGGGCAGCTTCGGCGCCTTCACGCGCCGCGAACTGCAACTCAAGCCCGGGCGCTATGTGGCGATCGGCAGTCGTACGGGTTTTCGTGATGTGCGTCGTGAGTTCACGGTTGCGCCGGGAACCACTGCGGTAGTCGTGCAGGTCAGGTGTACGGAGGCGATCTCGTGACCGCTGCCGAAACACCGATGCTGACCCTGCGCGAGCCCGCAGGCACTCGCGAGTTGAGTCTGCCCTGTCGAATCGGTGGTGCGGCGGGCGATGACATCATCGTTCCGGGTACGACCGGCAGCGAATCTTTGCTACTGCACTGGCTAGACAGCGAGCTTGGAGTCACGGCAGCGCCTGGCACCACGGCCTTGGCTAACGGCATGCCGCTCGTGGTCAGCGTATTTACGCCGCTGCAAGACGGCGATGTCATTGCCTTCGGCAGCGCGCGTTTGTTGTTGCAGGGAAAAACCGCGCTCGAGCTGCGGCATCTTGTTGGCAACGACACGCTGGCACCCGTCACCGTCGATACCGCTCGCGAGTTCACCGAGTCGGCGGGTGACGAGCGAATTTTTCTGGCCGACTTGGCGGAAGACCCTGCTACGGATGATGCGCGAAGTCCCGCCAAAGTTTCGGCATCGATCGGCTCCAATCGTCGGCTCTTGGCAATTGCCGCCGTGGTGCTCGCGGTGTTCGGAATCTTTGCACTATTGCTGTCGCGCCTCGAAACCGTGCGGCTCACCGTGTTGCCCGCAAACGCCGAGGTGACGGGTTCGGGCTTCGGTTGGCGATCCGCCGACACCTTGCTGCTGCTGCCCGGCGAGCGACGCATTCGCGCCGAAGCCGAGGGGTATCTACCGATCGAGCGCGTGATCGAGGTGCAACAAGACGCGCCCTTGTCACTGCAACTGCAGCTTAAAGAAAAACCAGGCGTACTCGATATCGACACCGCTGGCGTCGCGGCTCGAGTGTTCATCGATGGCGCCGAGTTCGGCACCGTGCCGGGCGAGGTGCAAGTTGCGGGTGGCGAGCGCACGCTCACACTGCGTGCCGAGCGGCACCTCGATCTCGTGCAAAAAATAACTGTAGAGGGTCGCGGCACCCGTCAGCCTTTGAGCCTGCGTTTGCAGCCCTCGTGGGGCGCTCTCGAAGTCAGCGCCATGACGGCTGGCGCGAGCGTATCGGTCAATGATTCGACACCGGTCGCCCTGCCGACGCGTGTCGATCTGCCTGCAGGCTTGCATCGACTGAAGATCTCGGCGCGCGGTGCGCGCGATTGGCAGAGCGCTGTGTTGCTCAAAGCAGGTGAGACCCAGCGGATTGGCCCGGTCGAACTCGGCGCTCCCGACGCTCGTTTGCGAGTCACGTCGCGACCCGCTGGCGCTGATGTCACGGTGGGTGGAGTGTTTCGGGGTCGTACGCCGGTGACAGTGGGGCTGCCGGCCGGGTCCGAACATGACATCAGCGTCTCGCTGCAGGGTTATCGATCGGTCGAGCGTCGGGTGTTTGCCACCGCCGACAAAGATATCCCGCTGCAACTCGCGTTGCAGTCCGTGCCGGTACGCCTGACGGTGCAGGGCGAGCCCATCGACGCCGAAGTGGTGATCGATGGCGAAGTCCGCGGCAAGACGCCACTGACGTTCGAACTGCCTGCCCGCAAGCACAGCTTCGAGGTACGCAAAGCGGGCATGCAGGCCGAGCGTATCGACGTTGATCTCTCGGCCGCGGTAGATCGCACGGTTGACTACAAGCTGGTACCCGTCGGTCGCGCCCGTGACTGGAAGCCGCCACCGCCTGCGCTGCGTGCCCAGACCACCGGCACCATGCTGCGCCTCATTACCGGTGGATCATTCACGATGGGCAGTGAGCGTCGTGAACAGGGTCGTCGCGCCAATGAATTCCCGCGCAAGGTAACCTTGGCGCGTCCGTACTATCTCGGTACGCGTGAAGTGACCAATGGCGAGTTTCGTCGCTACAAGGCGGACCACAATTCCGGCTTTGTCGGCAAGCGCACACTAGATCTCGATGGCCAACCGGTCAGCAACGTGACTTGGAGCGATGCCGTGCAGTACTGCAACTGGCTGTCGACCCAAGAGGGACTGCCGGTCGCCTACGAACAAAAAGGCGGGCGCTGGACGCTGATCGAACCCGCGACCACCGGCTATCGTTTGCCCACCGAGGCCGAGTGGGAATATGCCGCGAGGCATGCAGGCCCGGGCGCGCGCACCCAGCGTTACGAGTGGGGCGATGCGTTGCCGCCGCCCACCGGCGTCGGCAATCTCGCGGGCAGCGAAGCCATCGACGAAATGACTCGCGTGCTCGAGGCTTGGCAGGACGATTACCCGGCGGTTGCACCACCCGGGAAATTTCGGGCGAATGGTTTCGGCATTTTTGACATGACCGGCAACCTGTCCGAGTGGGTACACGATGCCTACGTGTCTTTTGATGCCAATGCAGGGGGCACAGACCCGCTGGGACCCGCTGCAGGCGCCAACGCTGCCGGCGCAGCCGCTGCTGTGAATGTGCGGCGCGTGATCAAAGGCAGCCACTGGCGTACGACCACCTTCGCCGATCTGCGTGCGGCTTGGCGAGAGGGTTTCGATGGTACCTCGCAAGAGGTCGGCTTTCGGGTCGCGCGTTATGCGGAGTAAGCCCATGCAGAGCAAGCCCATGCAGAGCAATCAAAAGACTTGGCGGATGATCCTCTTCACGGCAGTGGCCGCACTCGTCTGCTGGGGCGCTTCGCTCGCGATGCTGCGCGCGGTAGCTCAAGACGCCACACCCCCTGCAGCCGAATCCAACGAGGCCGAAGAAATCCAGCGCCGCAAAGCGCCACCCAAGACCTCGGACGAGGAATCGCCCGAGTATCGCGATTCCGCCGACAACAACATCAGTCTGCCCATCGATATCTGAATATGAACAAAAAAGCCCCCAACGAATTTCTCTTCACCATCGTCGCGCTGTTGGTGTCCATCGTCATCGTGCACACGATTTACGTGTTGCACGTGCGACCCGTTGCCGAGACGACGCTGCAGGCCGATCGCGAACGCATGCTGACCGATCCGAATTACGTCGCGCAGCGCTCGCTCGAAGTGGTGCTCAAAGATTACGAGCAAGAAGCCGAGATCATTCTCATGCTCTGGGCGCTCGCCATCATGGGTTACAAGGCGCATGCACAGCGACGCGAACAGCAAGCCCTCGACGCCGACCTGCTGCGTCTTCCGGAAGGCATGAAAATCCTGCCCGAAGACACCCGCGAGTACGCCAGACAAATCGAGAATCTGCCCGCCGAGAGTCGTGAGCTGCTGGTGCCGCGGGCCTTGCTCGGGGCGCTCGCGCGCTTTGGCGCCACGCGCAGCGTGCAAGACGCCTCGACCGTGGCGCACGGTTTGTGTCAGTCGGAGGCAGATCGTCTCGATTCCGATCTCGCGCTGCTGCGCTATATCGCCTGGGCCATTCCTGCGATCGGCTTCATCGGGACGGTGCGCGGCATCGGCGATGCCTTGTCGCAGGCGCACAAGGCGGTCACGGGCGATATCTCGGGCGTGACTGAGGGACTGGGTGTGGCCTTCAACTCGACGCTGATCGCCTTGCTGCTGTCGATTTTATTGATGTTCCTGATGCAGCAGCTGCAGCGAGTGCAGGAGCGCCGCGTCCTCGATACCGAAACCTGGCTCGATCAAAAAGTCATCCGCAACCTGCAGGCGCGTTCATGAGTGTGACCGGGCTGCATCTGCTTGACGCAGCGCTCGCTGTGGCGAGTGATGGCAGTCTGTTGTCTTCGTCGTCTTCGGTGGTGCACGCAGATCCTGCGCGTGCTGCCATGATGGGTCGCCCAGCAGGGGATATCGCCCGTCTTGCACCGCGGCAGGTGAGCAGCGACCACTGGGCAACGATCGCCCGCGAGGGTGGCAAGGCCTCGGCAGCCGCCGTCGCCGTGGCGCGCGCCGAATTGAGCACACGCATCGATGACACGCAGCGCGACTCGCCTTTGCAGTGCGCGGTATCGGCCGCATTTTCTGCGGAATCTTTGGGCGTGATCCTCGCGCTTGCGAGGCGCGAGGGACTCCGCATCGGCGGGTTTCACGATGCCGCGGCGCTTGCGGTGGCGAGTGTTGGGTTGACTGGCACGACGCTGGTGCTCGAATTCGGCCTTGCGCACGTGGTGGCAACGCGAGTCGAGCACGTCGATGACCAACTTCGCCGGCGTGCGGCGGTGGTTCGACGCGGCGCCGGTTTGCTCGCGCTGCGGCAATCCTGGTTGCGTATGGTGAGCGAGGCGATGGTGCTGCGCACACGCTTCGATCCTTTGCATGAAGCCGCGAGCGAGCAACGCCTCCATGATTTGCTCGATGACGCGGCAGCGCGAGCGGCGACGACGGGATCAACCGATCTTGAGCTGCCGACGGGACGCGATCCGGTACGTATCAGCCTCAGCCGCGATCAATTCACGGAAGCCGCGGACGACCTCTACCGCGAAGTTCTCGCCGCGCTGCACGAACTGCGTCCAGCAGGGTCTCGCGTCAATATATTGATCGATGACACTGCGGTCCGTCTGCCAGGCCTTTTGAGTCGACTCGCCGAGTTGCGGGGCTGCCGGTTTTATTCATGTAGTGCGAGCTTGACCGCGAGGGCAGCATCCCTCGCAGGCTCACAAGTTGATGACGACGGCGCCGTGACGCTGCAACGGGGCTACCCCGCAGGCGTACCGCTCGAGGCGGCGAGCGAACTCGACTTGTCGGCACTCGCGAACTTCGTCGATACCGCGCCCACGCATGCGTTGTGGGAAGGTCGAGCTTTCGTGTTGCCGCAGAGCGGCGCCTTGGAAATCGGTCGTGATCCTGCCTCGGGCGGTCTGCGCTTGGGCGAGGGCTACGCCGGTGTGTCGCGCCTGCATTGCTCGCTGCGTGCAGAGGGCGGCACAGTCACGCTTATCCCGCATAGTGCCCAAGATACTTGGCTCAACGACGAGCGCGTCCGTGGTCGAGTCCGCGTGCAGTCCGGGGACCGACTGCGTCTCGGTACGCCGGGTGTATCGATCGAACTCATCGCGGTCGGCGGAGCAGGTCATGGCACGCCGCAACGTTGAGGTTTTCAGCCTTTCGTTTCTCGATGTGATCTGTTGCGGCTTTGGCGCGGTCATTCTTTTTTACACCATCATCAGCGCACAGAGCGGCATCGAGCGCACTCGCAAGGCCAAAGATCTGAGTGCCGTGGTCTCGAAGCTCGAAGAAGAAGTGATCACGGGCGCCAAAAATCTCGTGGTGCTGCGCAACACGCTGCAAAAAACCGAGAGCGAGACAGTCTCGGCCTCCTCACGCGCCACTCAGCTCATCGAAGAATTGCAGCGCAAGCGTGAAGAGAGCTTCATTTATGACGCCGAGACGCTCGCCAAGCGCGAGCGGATCGAGCAGCTCAAAGCCGACGTCAAGGCGCTCGAGGAGAGTGGCCGCCGACTCGAGGCGAGCGCCAAGGTCGCGACCCCACGCGGCGAGCTCACCGGCGCAGGCAAATCGCGGGCGAGTCGACGC
>Ga0194116_10000545_pt1 | contig 64765 bp, 73 predicted proteins | sample TA2MahsurfametaG_4_FD_148617 | JGI IMG/M metagenome (GOLD analysis project Ga0194116, IMG submission 148617) | Freshwater microbial communities from Lake Tanganyika, Tanzania - TA2015008 Mahale S9 surface | ecosystem: Environmental > Aquatic > Freshwater > Lake | place: Tanzania: Lake...
AACCTGATCTAACTGCTGAAATTGTATCCACACCAATAACTTTTTTGATCTTATTTAAATTAATTTTGGGAATAAGGGACGCGCGATCTGTTAGAGTATTTAAGGATAATTTAATGCCAGGTGCTATTATGCCACCTTTATAAGTGTCTTTAATTAAAACATCAAAAGTAGTTGCGGTTCCAAAATCTAAAATAATAAAATTATCATTGTTATTTTTTAAACTTATTGCATTAACAATTCTGTCTGAACCAACTTGGTGATAATTGACTTGAATTTTCAATAATGATCGTAAATTTAAAGATTTAACTTCATAACATTTAATTTGAGTTTTTTTGGATAAAAAATTTTTTATTATTTTAAAAGAGTCGGGAACGACACTACTAAATAATATTTTTTCAATATTATTAAAATCGACCACTAAATATTTGAAAATAATAGATAATTTTTTAAGAGAAATATTTTTAGTAGTAAAAGTTTTTTTTTTTAAAATTTTATTTCTACTATTTACTAAAAATAATTTAGTATCTGTATTACCTATATCACCAAAAATATACATATTATAATAACATTCATTAAAATTTATCTATAAAAGTGAGACAAATTTTGTTCAAATATTTTTTTTAAACTGTTAACTATCACCTCTTGAGAAGGTTTTTTATCAACTAGATCATAAAGACACGTAGTTGGATAATCTTTTATTACGGGCTTTTTTTTTAAGTTAATTCCTATTCCTACTATCAGATATTTTTTATCAAGTTTACTTATAATTTCTTGAAGTATACCACAAATTTTTTTATCACCTATTAGCAGGTCATTTGGGGGTTTGACTGTTATCTTTTTTTTGTAATAAATTGACAAAGCTTTTTTAACTAACAAACAATTAAATTTAGTTAATTTTTTTATGCTTAAATTAATTTTTTCTAATGCATAAAAGAAACTTAAAAATAAATTGCCTTTATATGAAATCCATTTTTTACCTTGCTGTCCTCTTCCTTTTTTTTGTAATTCAGATTTGACAATTCCAAATTCATTATCTGACCTCATAATTATTCTAATAGCAGTATCATTAGTGCTATTTATTTTTTTAAAATTAAATTGTTTTAACTTCATTAAATAATATTAATTTTAGCCACTACTTCAACAAGTTGACTTGGATAAATAAAATAAAATAAAATTAATATTGTTGAAAACAATAATGAAAATTTTAACCATATAATATGATCTGTGTCATATTTTTCGATTTCTTTATCAAAATAAATTATCTTTATAATTCTTAAGTAAAAAAAAGCAGCTATAACTGTTGTTACTAAACCTATAATTGCTAGAAAATACATTGATTGTTCTATAACAGACTTAAAAACGTAAAATTTAGCAAAAAAACCTGCTAGTGGCGGTATTCCAGCTAATGAAAATAAAATTAATAGTAAAGATAATGATAATAATGGATGATGTTGAGATAATCCTGATAAATCCTTAATATCTTCAAAGTACTGATTGTTTCTTTTTAACATTAATAAAACCGAAAAAAATCCTAAATTCATTATTATATATATTGAGAGGTATAAAATAGAACTTTGGATACCTTCATTAGAACCAGTTGCTAATCCTGCTAAAACGTATCCCATATGGCCAATCGAACTGTAGGCAATAAGTCTCTTGATATTCGTTTGGCCAATAGCAGCAATTGCTCCAAACAACATAGATGCTATTGATAAAAAAATTATAATTATTTGCCACTGATCAATTAGATTGAAAAATGGGATATATAAAAATCTTATAAATACTGTTAGTGCTGCAATTTTAGGTACCATTGTAAATATTAAAGTTACTGAAGTTGGTGATCCTTCGTAGACATCAGGTGCCCACATGTGAAATGGTACTGCTGATATTTTAAAAGCTAAACCAACTAAAATAAAAACTATACCAAAAGTGAGCGCGTATGAATTTGAATTTAATTGATTGGCTATAATATTAAAATTGGTTGATCCAGAAAAACCATATATTAATGAGCATCCATATAATAAAAGACCTGAGGACAGAGCACTTAAAACAAAATATTTTAAACCAGCTTCAGAAGATTTTTTTTGATCCCTATCGAATGTTGCAAGAACATACAAGGCTAAAGATTGAAGTTCTAAGGCCATATAAAAAACTATTAAATCATTTGAGCTCATCATGATCATCATACCTAGAACAGAACATAAAAATAAAATTGGATATTCAATCTTGAAAATTTTAACTGTTTTCAGATAACTTGATGAAATTATTAAAACTAGAAAAGCTGAAATTAAAGCAACAATTTTCATATACGAACTCAAATAATCAATAATTATACTTTGATTAAATAAAGTAATTTTATTTATGGTTAAAGCCTCATTGAAAATTATCACTGCCGTAACAAATAACACAATTAATGTAATATTAAAAACGAGTTCCGTACTATTTTTTTTAAATACACCAAGCATTAATAAAAACATTATTGCTAATGAAATTAAAATTTCTGGTAGAATTAAGTTTAAATTATTCATTAATATTTGCTAATTAAATTTAAATTATGTGACTCAATTAAATTTTTGACTGAAGCTTCGATTATATTAATTAGCGGATCAGGATAAAAACCAAAAACTAAAATTGGAATTGCTAAAGAAATTAAAATAAAATATTCAGTGCTATTTAAATCATTCATTTTAGCTAAATCAGTATTGGTTAAGTCTCCAAAAACTACTCTTTTATACAACCAAAGCATATAAGCAGCACCAAGTATCACTCCTATACTTGCGATAAATGCAACTAAAAAACTATCAATAAACGAACCCATCAAAATCAAAAATTCACTTACAAATCCCAATGTCCCTGGAAGCCCGATAGCTGCTAATGTAAAAATCATAAAAAATACTGAATACTTTGGAATTACACTAACAATACCTCCGTACGAACTAATCAGTCTAGAATGCATACGTTCATAAATAACTCCAACACACAAAAAAAGTGCAGCAGAAACTAAGCCGTGACTAATCATCTGTAGTATGCTTCCCTCGAGTCCTTGCTGATTTAGAGTGAAAATTCCAATAGTGACATAGCCCATATGAGCTACTGACGAATAAGCAATTAACTTTTTTATATCTTCCTGCATTAAGGCAATTAAAGAAGTAAATATTATCGCAGCAAGACTTAATATGTAAATTAAAGGTGTAAAAGTTTCTGAAGCAATAGGAAAAAGTCCCAAAGAAAATCTTATAAAACCATAGCCAGCCATTTTTAATAATATTGCTGCTAACAAAACAGAACCAACAGTTGGAGCTTCAACATGTGCGTCGGGCAACCAAGTATGAACTGGCCACATGGGTGTTTTAACTGCAAAAGAACTAAAAAAAGCTAACCATAAAAGATTTTGATATTTAGGATCAATACCTTCTTCGTATAATCTTATTATGTCTGTTGTACCAGAAATCCAATATATGGATATAATTGCTACAAGCATTAAAACAGAACCTAACAAAGTATATAAAAAAAACTTAAAAGCTGAGTAAACTCTTTTAGGACCTCCCCAAATACCAATTATTAAAAACATCGGAATTAAACCTGCTTCAAAAAATAAATAAAAAATCAAAAGATCAAGTGAACAAAAAACACCTATCATAAAACTTTCCATAATTAAGATCGCAATTAAAAATTCTCTTAATCTTGTTTTGACTGAGTTATTTAAGTAAATTATACATAACAATGATATGAAAGTTGTTAAAACTATAAATAGAATAGAAATACCGTCTATACCAACTTTATAATTTATAAATCCCTCGATCCAAATTTTATCCTCAACAAATTGGAAAGAAGGTATTGATGAGTCAAATGCAATCAATAAGTAGATTGATATTAAAAAATTTACAATAGATGTGAATAAAGCAATATATTTAACTATAAAATTTTTATTATCATTACTTTTAGAAAAAAATAAAAATATAGATCCAATAGCTGGTAATAAAATTAAAGATGAAAGAATGGGAAAATTCATTATTTGACTATCAAAAAAGTTAGCATAGCTGAAAAACCAAGTAACATTACAAATGCATACTGGTAAATAAATCCACTTTGAAATTTATTTGCTTTAATCGAGCTTTTTTTAATTAATAATGAAATTCCATCAGGACCGAGTCCATCAATTATTTTTACATCAAAAAACTTCCATAGAAACAAGCCAACTATTTTTGATGACTTAATAAATAAAACCTCATAAATTTCATCGAAATACCATTTATTAAATAAAAAATTATGAAGAGGTTTATTAATATCCTCTATTTTTATTGGTATTAATTTGTTTTTAACAAATAAATAATAAGCTATTGGAATAGCAAGAAGTATCAACGATGGTGTCAAAATAAGAAACCAAAATGGAGGATGCTCAGTACTAAGCGGATTTAAAAATTTAATTGAATTTCCCCAAAAAAGATTTTCACTTCCTTCGCCAATAAATAGCTCTTTAAAAGATATTCCAGCAAAAATAGCTCCCATAGCAAGCAATACCAAAGGCAGCAGCATAATTATTGGAGACTCGTGTGTTTCTTCTATTTTGATATTCCTATTATTATAATCACCATGGAAAGTTTTAAAAATTAATCTCCACGAATAAATAGATGTTAAAAATGCAGTAAAAATGCCTATACCAGCTGCATAATAACCAACGGTATTTCCTTTCAAATAAGCAAATTCTATAATTGCATCTTTTGAATAAAATCCAGATAAAAAAGGAAATCCGGTTAAAGCCAAAGTTCCTATAACCATTAAAATATATGTGTAAGGTAATTTTTTTAATACACCTCCCATATTATTTATGTTTTGTTCATCTTTAAACGCATGAATAACAGATCCAGAACCTAAAAATAATAAAGCTTTAAAAAAAGCATGAGTAAATAAATGAAACATAGCAACATTGTAAGCACCAACTCCTGCAGCAAAAAACATATAACCTAATTGACTACACGTTGAATAAGCGATTATTTTTTTAATATCGGTTTGAACCAAAGCAACTGTTGCAGCAAAAAAAGCTGTGGACATGCCAACTATGGTAATTATATTTAGTATGAATGGCGAATATTCATAAATTGGTGAACATCTAACAACTAAAAAAACTCCAGCAGTAACCATTGTTGCAGCATGAATTAAAGCTGACACTGGAGTTGGGCCTTCCATAGCATCTGGCAACCAAGTATGTAGAAAAATTTGAGCTGACTTACCCATAGCGCCAATAAATAAAAGAAGACAAATTAAATCAATTTTTTTTACCTCAAGACCTAAAAATGAAAATTCTTGATTTAAAATTGTTGGCATTAAGGTAAATACCTCTGAATAGTTTACTGTACCAAAAAGATAAAAAATTAAGAATATTCCAACAGCTAAACCAAAATCACCTACTCTATTAACTAGAAATGCTTTGATAGCAGCGGAATTTGCAGTTTCTCTCTTAAACCAAAAACCAATTAATAAATATGAACACAGGCCTACTCCCTCCCAGCCAAAAAATAATTGAATTAAATTATCTGATGTTACCAGCATCAACATTGAAAAAGTAAATAATGAGAGATAAGACATAAATCTTGGTTTATGTGGATCATGATGCATATATCCAATTGAGTAAACGTGAACTAATGATGATACCAAATTTACAACTACCAGCATCACTGCAGATAAAGGATCAATTTTCATTGACCAATTCACTAATAATGATCCAGAATTTATCCAAGTTGCAATTACTATGTTATTTTCATAATTATTGAAAATTACATGGTAAAAAACAATTACGGATAATATTGCTGATATCGAAATTAGAAAACTGGTTATATACCCAGAGTATTTATCTCCAATATATTTTCCAAATAAACCTGATATTATAGAAGCTAGTAGAGGAAGAATTAGAATGGATATTTCCATTTTAACCTTTCAGCTGATCTATTTCTTCAACTCGAATAGTTCCTGAATTTCTATAATAAACCACAATTATTGCCAAACCTATTGCAGACTCGGCGGCTGCCACCGTTAAAATAAATAATGTAAAAACTTGTCCAACTATATCTCCTAAAAAAATTGAAAATGATACTAAATTAATATTAACAGCAAGCAAAATAAGTTCGATGCTCATTAAAATAACAATAATACTTTTTCTATTTAAAAAAATTCCGATTACACCAATTGAAAAAATTATAGTACCCAAAGTTAAATAATGTCCTAAACCAATATCAATCATCAATTTTAACCCCTTTATTTGACTCAACCTCTATTAGTTGAACACCCTCATTTCTTTCTCGTGAGATTTGTTTTATATAACTTTGTTTTTTAATTCCAGATCGTTGCCTAAAAGTTAGAACGATCGCACCAATCATTGATACTAATAAAATCATACCACTTAATTGAAAAATATGAATATAATCAGTGTAAATAATTTGTCCTAATGAATGAGTATTGGTCGTTGTTTCGTTGATTATAAGATTACTTGCATTAAATAAATTAGGCCTATATTTCCAGCCGCTAATTACAATAATTAGTTCAAAAAAAATTAATGCACTTACAATTAGACCTATAGGTATATGGCCTGAATTTTTTTCAGATGTGAACCATTGGTTTTTTTGTTCAGTAACATTTAACATCATGACCACAAATAAAAATAATACAGCAACTGCACCAACATAAACGATTAACATAATCATTCCTAAAAATTCAGCACCAATCATTATGAACAAGCAAGAAATGCTTATAAAATCTAAAATTAAAAAAAAGACTGAATGAATTGTATTTCTAGAAACTGTTACAAAAATTGCAGAAACAATTGCAATAGTTGCAAATAAATAAAAAAATAATGAATGAGCGATCATTATTATCTATAGGGATTATTTACTTTAATATTTGCTGATAAAATATTTTCCCACCTATCGCCATTGTCGAGGAGTTTTTCTTTAGTGTAATAAAGTTCCTCTCTAGTTTCTTTCGAAAATTCAAAATTAGGACCTTGAACTATAGCATCAACAGGGCATGACTCTTCACATAATCCACAATAAATACATTTCATCATATCAATGTCATATCTAGTTGTTTTTCTACTTCCATCTTCTCTTTCAGATGACTCTATTGTTATAGCCTGAGCAGGACAAACGGCTTCACATAATTTGCATGCGATACATCTCTCTTCACCATTGGGATATCTACGAAGAGCATGTTCGCCTCTAAATCTTGAACTAATTTTACCTTTTTCAAATGGATAGTTTATTGTTTTTTTTGTTTTAAAAATTTCTTTTATAGCAATTAATAAACCTCTGATAAAATCTAACATAAATATAGTTTTAAAAAATCTAGAAATTCTCATTATTAATTAACTGGTAAAAGATTAAAATAGAACAGATAACTCGCGGTTAAAACAACCCATATTAAAGACAATGGTAAAAATAATTTCCATCCGAGTCTCATTAATTGGTCGTATCTATATCTTGGAACAGTTGCTTTAACTAGCGCAAATAAAATAAATAGTAACAAAATTTTAAATATCAACCAAACAAAACCTGGTATCAAGTTAAACGGATAAAGATCTATTGGCGATAACCATCCACCCAAAAACAAAATTGAACCTAAAGCACACATTAGTAAAATATTTGCATATTCTCCTAACCAAAACATTGCATACATCATTCCTGAATATTCTGTTTGATAACCAGCAACTAATTCAGCTTCAGCTTCAGGTAAATCAAATGGAGGTCTATTTGTTTCAGCTAACGCTGAAATGAAAAAAATTACGAACATTGGAAATAATGGCACTATGTACCACAAGTTTTGCTGAGAAATAACTATATCGTTTAAATTAAGTGAACCAACACATAACAATACATTGATTATTATTATACCAATTGAAACCTCATAGGATACCATTTGAGCAGCAGATCTAATTGCTCCTAAAAAAGGATATTTGGAATTCGAAGCCCACCCACCTATAATAATTCCATAAACACTTAATGAAGAAACAGCAAATATATAAAGTATTCCAACATTAATATCTGCTAATACTTGTGTGGCACTAAATGGTATTACTGCCCAAGAGATTAATGCCAAAGTCATAGTAATTATTGGGGCTAAAATAAAAATAATTTTGTTTGAGCCTGAGGGAATAATAATTTCTTTAAAAATATATTTCAATGCGTCAGCTAAAGTTTGGAGCAAACCAAATGGCCCAACTACATTAGGCCCTTGTCTTTTTTGAACGAATGCCCAAACCCTTCTATCCAACCAAACAATTAAAGCAATAGATACCAAAACAGGAATTATAAGAAATAAAATCTTATATATCTCATGAAAAATAATATTCCAATTTCCCATTTTTAACCGTTAGTTCCAGTTGACTCAAACTTAATTTTTGAATTATTACAATCAAGCATCGTCTTTGATGCTCTAGCAATTACATTTGAGAAATAATAATTTTTAGTTTGAATATTTAAATTTTCATTTACAAAAGTAACTGGTGTTACAAATTTTTTATTTGTAAGATTTTCGTTTTTAAGATTTAAAAAATTTAACATGCTACTTTCTAATTCATCCTTATCTTTAAAAAGTCTCTTTTTGCTTATAAATTCAGCTAGTTCATTAATAATTTGCCAATCTTCTTTTGCTTCTCCTGGTGGATAAGATGCTTTATGAGCTTTTTGTAGTCTACCCTCCAAGTTTGTAAAATATCCATTTTGCTCTGTATAAGCAGAACCTGGTAAAATAACATCAGCAATTTCTGCACCTTTGTCACCATGGCTCCCTTGGTAAATAATAAATTCACTCTTTTTTTCAAAATTTAAATTATCTTGACCTACAAGATATAAAATATCAAACTTATGTTTTTTTAAATCTACAATTAAATTAATATCCTCTTTAAAAATATTTAAATCATAATTTCCTACTGTAGATGCATCATTACTTAAAACATTAAAAGAGTTCCAGTCATCAGTAATTTTATTATTTTTCATTAAAAATTCTTTTATTGAATAAAATACGTAACTTGCAGATTTAGAACTCATTAGAGACTCTCCTAAAATAACTATAGGTTTTTGAGCATTAATTAATTCTTGCGAAATATTATTTTTACCCTCAATTAAATCTTTAATGGTTTGAATTTGACCGTTTAAAGCCTCGTAAGGATATGTTAAATCACCAACATCATTTAAAGAAAAAATTTTGGTACGCTTACTTGAATAAGCTTTTCTAATTCTCGCATTTAAAATTGTTGCTTCATATCTTGGATTTGCACCAATTAAAAATATTAAATCAGCTTGTTCAATCCCACTAATAGTTGAATTAAATAAATAATTTTTTCTATTGCTAAAATCTAAAAACTTATCTCTTGATCTTGACTCATAATTGTTATTTTCAATAATACGATTAAAAAATTCTCTAAATATGTATGAGGTTTCCATATTTGTAAGATCTCCGACAAATCCACATATTTTATCTTTAGATGTATTTTCTATTCTTGATTTAATAATCTTAAAAACTTCTTTCCAAGAAGCTTTTTCAAATTTGTTGTTATATTTAATATATGGTGTATCCAACCTCTGATTTAAAAGACCGTCGTAAGCATATCTTGTTTTATCAGATATCCATTCTTCATTAACATCTTCGTTTATCAGTGGTAAAATTCTTTTTACTTCCCAACCATAAGTGTCTACTCTAATATTTGATCCAACAGCATCCATAACATCAATTGTTTCTGTCTTTTTTAATTCCCATGGTCTTGCTTCAAAAACATAAGGTTTAGATGTTAATGCTCCTACTGGACAAAGATCAACTAGATTTCCAGATAACTCAGATTGTATTGATTGTTCTAAATAGGTTGTAATTTGCATATCTTCGCCTCTGCCTATAGTTCCTAATTCTGGAACACCAGCGATTTCGGTTGCAAATCTTATGCATCTTGTACAATGAATGCATCTTGTCATTTGAGTTTTTATCAATGGCCCCATATTTTTATCTGGAACAACTCTCTTATTTTCCTTAAATCTAGATTTGTCTAACCCATAATACATAGATTGATCTTGAAGGTCACATTCACCACCTTGATCACAAACTGGACAATCCAATGGATGATTAGCAAGCAAAAATTCCATGACACCAGCTCTAGCCTTTTCTACTTTTTGCGTATTAGTTTTAATATTCATTCCATTAGTAGCTGGCATTGCACATGAGGCTATAGGTTTTGGAGAGTTTTCAATTTCGACCAAACACATTCGGCAATTGCCTGCTATAGATAATTTTTCATGATAACAAAATCGTGGAATTTCTACTCCAGCTTTTTCACAAGCCTGAAGAACTGTTAAGCCTTCCTCTACTTCTAAATCAATATCATTAACTTTTAAATTAAGCATTTATTTATCTAATAAGTGTTGATCAACTAAATAAGGAATCTCTCTTTCTTTCTTAAAAGCTGGATTAAAGTTATTCCTCTCTTCAATTTCTTTTTTAAAGTGTTTTAATAACCCTTGGACTGGCCAGGAACATCCTTCACCAAATGCACAAATTGTATGGCCTTCAATTTGCTTTGTTACATCCATCAGCATTGTAAACTCATCTCTTGAAGCCTCACCTTTTGCCATTCTCTCAAGCATTCGCCACATCCAGCCAGAACCTTCTCTGCAAGGTGAACACTGTCCACAACTCTCGTGTTTATAAAATCTTGCAATTCTTGCCATACACTTAATAATATCCTGATCTTTGTTTATAACCACAATACCTGCTGTTCCTAAACCACTTTTTTCAGCAACTAGAGAGTCAAAATCCATTGTAATTGTATCACAAACTTTTTTTGGTAATAAAGGCATCGATGAGCCTCCCGGAATAACTGCTTGTAAATTGTCCCATCCACCTACAACGCCTCCAGCGTGTGTTTCAATTAACTCTTTTAATGAAATTCCCATTTCTTCCTCAACATTACATGGGTAATTTACGTTTCCTGAAATACAAAAAATTTTAGTTCCAGTATTTTTTGACCTACCTATTTTAGAAAACCAATCACCTCCTCTTCTTAAAATAGTAGGAACAATTGCTATCGTTTCAACATTATTAATAATTGTTGGACAACCATAGAGTCCTATAAGTGCAGGAAATGGCGGCTTTAATCTTGGTTGTCCTTTTTTACCTTCTAGACTCTCTAAAAGAGCTGTCTCTTCACCACAAATATATGCACCAGCACCATAATGTATATAAATATCAAAATCCCAGCCAGTTCCACACGCGTTTTTTCCAATTAAATTATTTTCATATGCTTCATTTATTGAACTTTGTAATTTTTGTCCCTCATTATAATATTCACCTCTGACATAAATATAACAAACATGAGCATTCACCGCATAAGAAGCAATCAAACATCCTTCTAATAATTTGTGAGGTTCGAATCTTAAGATATCTCTATCCTTGCAAGTACCAGGTTCTGACTCGTCTGCGTTAATAACTAAATAATGAGGTCTTGAGCCTACTTCTTTCGGAGCAAAAGACCATTTTAAACCTGTGGGGAAACCGGCTCCTCCTCTGCCTCTTAATTCTGAAAGTTTTATTTCATCTATTATCCACTTTTTCCCTTTTGCAATTAAATCTTTTGTATTAATCCAGTCACCTCTTTTTTTAGCAGATATTAAATCAATACCATTATCGTTATACAAATTTTTAAATATTCTGTCTTTGTCTTTAAGCATTTTTTATATCCAATAAAGTTTTTCTATTATTTTCTGGTTCTGAATTTAATCGACCTCTATAGGATCCAGCTTTTGGCATTTTATCTGAAATTACTTGGTCTAATATTTTTAATACTTTTTCTTTATCTAAATCCTCGTAATAACTATCATTTATTTGCATCATTGGTGCATTTATACAAGCACCTAAACATTCAACTTCTGTCCATGAGGAATTTTTTTCATGGACTAATTCATTTTCATTTTTAGAAATTTTTTCTTTACATGCCTCTACTATTTCATACGCACCTCTGATCATGCAAGGTGTTGTTGTACAAACTTGAATAAAGTATTTTCCAACTGGTGATAAATTGTACATAGAGTAGAAAGTTGCTACTTCATAAACTCTCATATAAGGCATTTCTAAAAGTTTACCAATATATTTCATCGCTGATAATGGAATCCAATTATCATTTTGTTTTTGGGCTATATAAAGTAGAGACATTACAGCACTTTGCTGTTTACCTTTTGGGTATTTTTCTACTATCATTTTAGCCTCTTCTAAATTTTCTTTGCTGAATTCAAAATGTTCAGGTTGATCCTTTGAAATTTTTCTCAGAGTCATCTATCCACCTCTCCAAAAACTATGTCTAAAGAACCAAGCACAGCGGGTACATCAGCTAGCATATGACCTTTAATTAAATAATCCATAGATTGTAAATGAGAAAAACCTGGTGCTCTTATCTTACATTTGTACGGTTTGCTTGATCCATCAGAAATTAAATAAACACCGAACTCACCTTTTGGAGCTTCTACTGATGTATATATTTCATCACTAGTAACGCGATAACCCTCTGTAAAAAGTTTGAAATGATGAATTAGCGCTTCCATTGATTGTTTGATTTCTTTTTTTGAAGGTGGACTAATTTTTCCATTTAATGATTTAATTGGACCACTCGTCATTTTAGCTAAACATTGTTTAATAATTTTAGTGCTCTCTTTCATTTCTTCAATTCTACATAAATATCGATCATAACAATCACCATTTTTACCAACTGGAATTTGAAAATCTAACTCTTCATAACAGTCATAAGGTTGGGCTTTTCTTAAATCCCACGAGATACCTGATCCTCTAATCATTACTCCTGTAAAAGAATAATCTAAGGCATCATCTTTAGTAACAATTCCTATATCTACATTTCGCTGTTTAAATATTCTATTGTCAGTTAACAAGTTCTCTAAATCATTTATAATTTTAGGAAATTTTTCACAAAATTTATAAATATCTTCAGCTAAACCTAAGGGTAAATCTTGATGAACTCCACCTGCTCTAAAATAATTGGCGTGCAATCTTGATCCCGATGCTCTTTCATAAAAAGTCATTAATGTTTCTCTTTCTTCAAAACCCCATAAAGATGGGGTTAACGCACCAACATCTAAAGCTTGTGTGGTAATATTTAATAAGTGACTAAGAATTCTTCCTATTTCACAAAACATAACTCTTATGTATTTAGCTCTAATTGGTACCTCAATATTAAGAATTTTTTCAATTGCAAGAGCAAACGCATGTTCTTGATTCATGGGAGCTACATAATCCAAACGATCAAAATAAGGAACGGCCTGCATATAAGTTTTATTTTCAATTAATTTTTCAGTACCACGATGCAATAATCCTATATGTGGATCGGCCTTTTCAACTACCTCACCATCCAACTCCAATATTAAACGTAAGACGCCATGTGCAGCAGGATGTTGTGGCCCAAAATTTAAATTAAGATTTTTAGTTTTTTTTGTCATTATTTTCTAGTTCTTCTTTAATGTACTTTGTTCCTTCCCAAGGACTTTCATAATCAAAATTTCTGTAATTTTGCTCCAATTTAACCGGTTCACTAATAACTTTTTTTTGATCCTCGCTATATCTTACTTCTGTATATCCAGTTAATGGAAAATCTTTTCTTAATGGATGTCCTTCAAAATTATAGTCAGTTAATATTCTTCTTAGATCTGGGTGATTTTTAAAATTAACACCATACATATCAAAAACTTCACGTTCCATCCAGTTTGCACCAGGATATATACTTGTTAAAGAGGGAACAATTTCCTGTTCTCCAATCAAATAACTCAGGATAATTCTTTGATTATATTCGTGGCTTAAAAATAAATAAACAATTTTAAATCTTTTAGTATTTTCAGGATAGTCCACAGCAGTAATATCTATTATTTGTCTGAATTTAGTATCCTTATTTGTTTTTATAAATAAAGTAACATCAATTAAGTTCTCTTTTTCAATTTGAATATAAAGTTGATTATGCTTGATTACGGTGCTTTTTATTTTTGTGGTAAGTTCAGAATTAATTTTTTTTTCTAAATCTTGTAAAGTATTCATATTTATCTAACAAAGGAACCTTTGTTTCTAATTTTTTTTTGAAGCTGTAAAATACCATACAAAAGGGCTTCTGCTGAAGGGGGACATCCAGGAACATAAATATCAACTGGTACAATTCGATCACAACCTCTGACTACTGAATAAGAATAATGATAATACCCACCACCGTTAGCACAACTTCCCATAGAAATAACATATCTTGGTTCTGGCATTTGATCATAAACTTTTCTTAACGCTGGAGCCATTTTATTAGTTAAAGTGCCAGCAACTATCATTACATCAGATTGTCTTGGAGATCCTCTTGGCGCGGCACCAAATCTTTCAAGGTCATATCTTGGCATGGCAGTTTGCATCATTTCTACTGCACAACATGCCAATCCAAAAGTCATCCAATGCAAAGAACCTGTTCTAGACCAATTAATTAAATTATCTAAGGATGTTGTAATAAAACCGTTTTTACTAAAATCCTTAGCTAACTCTTTAAACTCCTCAGGGACTTGATCAATTTTATTATTCATTTAATATTTTATTCCCAGTCAAGGGCACCTTTTTTCCATTCATAAATAAAACCCACGGCTAGAATGAATAAAAAAATCATCATTGAACAAAATCCAAACAATCCAATATTGCCTAAAGATATTGCCCATGGAAATAGAAAAGCAATTTCTAAATCAAAAATAATAAATAATATCGCCACCAGGTAGAATCTTACGTCAAATTCTATTCTAGAGTCTTGAAATGGTTCAAAACCACATTCATAAGCTGAAAGTTTTTCCGGGTCAGGTTTTTTTGGAGAAAAAACAAAATTTATAAAAATAAATAGGCAGCTTAAACCTAAAGCCACTATTAAAAATATAATAATAGATAGATAATCTTTTAAAAATTCATTTAACATTTAGGTCTATATATCATTTTTTAGTCTATGTTGAAGGACACATAGGTCACATTTCAACCCATATTAACTTGGAATTTAGCCAAAAGTTTAAAGTGGCGGGAGTGAAGGGACTCGAACCCTCGACCTATCGCGTGACAGGCGATCGCTCTAACCAACTGAGCTACACCCCCACTTTTATTCTAATATTGGTGGGCAGTAAAGGACTCGAACCTTTGACCCCCTCGGTGTAAACGAGATGCTCTACCAACTGAGCTAACCGCCCCCATAAATTATGGGCTACTATTACATTAAGGAAAGATTAAAGTAAATTAGATATTATTGAATACTAGCTTGGGATTTATCCTGATTTTTTGAAGGATCTACATCTACCCAATCTATTTTTTTAAGTTCTTTAGTTAAAGCGATTTTTAAAACTTGATCTACATTTTCGACTGTAGTGATTTTAATATCATCCAAAATTTTTTTAGGCATGTCAAAAAGATCTTTTTCATTTTCTTTTGGGATTAATACTTCTTTGATCCCAGCTCTATGTGCTGCTAATAATTTTTCCTTTAAACCTCCGATTGGCAATACTTGACCTGTTAAAGTCACCTCGCCAGTCATTGCAATGTCTCTTCTAACAGGGATATTTGTTATTGATGATACTATTGAAGTAACCATTCCAATACCAGCAGATGGGCCATCTTTTGGTGTTGCTCCTTCAGGAACGTGAATGTGAAAATCACTTTTTTCAAATAATGGAGGAATGATTCCATATGTTAAACATTTAGATCTAACAAATGATTTTGCAGCTTTAACAGACTCTTGCATTACTTCACCTAATTTACCAGTGATCTGCATTCGTCCTTTGCCTGGCATAGTTACTGTCTCGATTTTTAAAATTTCACCACCATACTCAGTCCAAGCTAAACCTGTTGCAATACCAATCTTGTCCTCGGCTTCTAACTCACCAAATTTAAACTTTGGTATACCAAGAAAGTCATGCAAGTTTTTATTATTAACGACAACTTCTTTTTGCTCAGCTGACACTATTTTTTTAACAACTTTTCTTGCTATCTTTGAAATTTCTCTCTCTAAATTTCTTACTCCAGACTCTTTGGTATAACTTCTAATAATTTCTTTGATAATATCTTCATCCATTTTCATCTCATTTTCTTTAACACCATTGTCTTTAATTTGTTTTGGCAAAAGAAACTTGTTAGCAATACTAATCTTTTCATCTTCTGTATAACCTGGTAATCTAATTACTTCCATTCTATCTAACAATGGTGGTAAAATATTAAGAGTATTTGCAGTAGTTACAAACATTACATCTGAAAGGTCATAATCTACTTCCAGATAATGATCATTGAAAGTTGAGTTTTGTTCAGGATCTAAAGCTTCTAAAAGAGCTGAAGATGGATCACCTCTGTAATCATTTCCAATTTTATCAATTTCATCTAATAAAATTAATGGATTTTTAGTTCCAGCTTTTTTCATCATTTGAATAATTTTTCCTGGTAAAGAGCCTATATATGTTCTTCTGTGACCCCTGATTTCAGCTTCATCTCTCATTCCACCTACAGACATTCTCACAAATTCTCTATTCGTTGCTTTTGCAATTGATTTTCCCAAAGAAGTTTTGCCAACTCCAGGTGGTCCAACCAAGCATAAAATAGGTCCTTTAATTTTTTCCATTCTTTTTTGAACTGCAAGAAACTCTATAATTCGCTCTTTAACTTTTTCTAAACCAAAGTGGTCGCCGTCTAAAACACTTAAAGCTTTAGCTAAATCTATGTCAGTCTCACTTTTCTTATACCAAGGTAATTCAACCATCCAGTCCAGGTAATTTCTAACTACTGTTGCCTCAGCAGACATCGGGCTCATGTTTTTTAATTTTTTAAGCTCTTGCATGCATTTATTTTCAATATTTTTAGGCATTTTAGCTTTAAGGATTAATTTATTTAAACTACTGCTTTCGTCTTTACCATCCTCTATTTCACCTAGTTCTTTTTGGATAGCTTTTAATTGTTCATTTAAATAATATTCTCTTTGAGTTTTCTCCATTTGAGTTTTAACTCTTCCTCTAATTTTTTTTTCAACCCCTATTATGCTGGTTTCATTTTCAATTATTTTAATTAATAAATTTAATCTTTTTTTAACGTCAGCAGTTTCAAATATTTGTTGTTTTTCAGAAATTGTTGCTGTGATATGAGATGCAATATTATCTGCTATTTTTGAGGGCTCTTTAATTTCTTTTATTGAATTAATAGTTTCGCTTGAAATTTTTTTATTTATTGAAGTTAATTTTTCTAGTCTCTTGATAGCATTAGTTGCTAATGAAAATAAATCTTCATCCTTTTCATTTATGTCATTGAAATGAATAAATTCGCATGTAATAAAATTATCATTTTCCTGAAAATCCAAAATTTTTACTCTTCTAATTCCTTCAACCAAAACTTTAACAGTTCCATCTGGTAATTTTAATAATTGTAAGATGTTTCCTTCGCAACCGTACGTAAAAACATCTGTTTTTTTTGGGTCATCAATTTCTGAATTTTTTTGAGTAACTAAAATGATTTTTTTGTCTTTTTTAATTACTTCATTCAGAGCTGATATCGATTTGTCCCGTCCAACAAAAAGTGGAACCACCATACTCGGAAACACAACTAAGTCTCTTAATGGTAACAAGGGCAATGAAATTTTAACATCCATATATTAAATATGGTTATTATATTTAATTTTGCAATATGTTTTTGGAGGTTATTATAACAATTAGGCCGCGGTGACCTTGGCTGATTTGGATTTATTGTCATTTTTTGAATGGACAATAATAGGTTGGGACTGTCCTCTTGCTGCGGCAACGTCAACAATAACTTCCTCAACATTCTCTTCACTCGGTAAATTGTACATGGTTTTTAATAAAATATTCTCTAATATTGATCTTAAACCCCTAGCCCCAGTTTTTTTTCTTATTGCCCTAATTGCTATTTCTTTTAAAGCATTTTCCTTAAAAGTAAGTTTTGCACCATCAAGCTTAAACAGTTCTTGATATTGTTTAACCAGAGAGTTTTTAGGCTCCTGCAATATTTTAATTAAAGATTTTTCATCTAAATCCTCTAATGAGGCTATCATTGGCAATCTTCCTATAAATTCTGGTATTAGACCGTATTTAAGTAAATCCTCGGGTTCCAAATTTTTCATCCACTCTCCAGTGCTTTTATCTTGAGTATTTTTAACATCTGCACCAAAACCAATAGAGGTGCCTTTATCTCTTTGGGATATTATTTTTTCTAGACCTGAAAATGCACCTCCGCAGACAAATAATATGTTAGTAGTATCAACTTGGAGGAATTCTTGTTGAGGATGTTTCCTACCACCTTGAGGTGGAACGCTCGCAACAGTCCCCTCCATAATTTTTAATAATGCTTGTTGGACACCTTCACCCGAGACGTCTCTGGTGATTGAGGGATTTTCGGATTTTCTACTTATTTTGTCAACCTCATCAATATAAACAATTCCCCTTTGGGCTTTTTCAACGTTATAGTCAGCAGCTTGTAATAATTTCAAAATTATATTTTCAACATCTTCACCAACATAGCCTGCTTCAGTTAATGTAGTAGCATCGGCCATGGTAAATGGTACATCTAAAATTCTTGCCAGTGTTTGAGCTAATAATGTTTTACCGCAACCAGTTGGTCCAACTAAAAGAATATTTGATTTAGAGAGTTCAACAGTTTTGCTGGTCTTGCCTTCATAATTTAATCTTTTGTAATGATTATGAACAGCGACAGATAAAACTTTTTTTGCATGATCTTGACCTATCACATAGTCATCTAATACTGCACAAATTTCTTTTGGAGATGGAAGACCATCTTGGTGTTTAATAAAAGTATCTTTACTTTCTTCCTTTATGATATCCATACACAATTCAACACATTCATCGCATATAAATACCGTTGGACCAGCAATTAGTTTTCTAACTTCATGCTGACTTTTTCCACAAAAAGAACAATATAGAATATTTTTATTTGTAGTATTCATAATTTTTGAAACGAATCAATTTTAATACAATATTATAAAATACCGATACTAATCAAGATGCTATTATGATGAATTCTATATGTGGTATACTAAAGTCTTTTTTCTACTACTTCGTCTACAAGTCCAAATGACTTTGCAACATCTGCTGTCATAAAATTATCTCTTTCCAAGGCAGATTTTATTTCCTCAACAGATTTTCCAGTATGTTTAGAATAAATTTCATTAAGTCTTTTTTTTAAGGCCAAAACTTCTTTTGCATGAATTTCCATATCAGTTGCTTGTCCTTGGAAACCTGCGGATGGTTGATGAACCATTATTCTCGAATTTGGTAAAGAAAATCTTTTTCCTTTAGCACCTGCAGCAAGTAAAAATGATCCCATTGAGGCAGCTTGACCGATACATAAAGTTGTGATGTCCGGCTTTACATATTGCATAGTGTCATAAATACCTAGTCCCGCTGTAACTAAACCTCCAGGACTATTTATATATAAATAAATTTCTTTTTTTGGATCTTCAGCTTCCAAAAATAAAAGCTGTGCTGTGACTAAAGATGAAATATTATCATTAATCTGACCCGTCAAAAAAATAATTCTTTCTTTTAAAAGTCGCGAATAAATATCATAAGCTCTTTCACCCCTGCTAGATTGTTCGACAACCATAGGGATTAAATTATTCATATGTTCATTAATTTTACTTGTCATAAAATGATTCGTTTTATTTATACAACTAGAGATTACTTTTTGCTAACTTTTTTTATTTTATCGGCTGAAGACTTAATTTTTGTGGTTTTTTTTAATGGTTTTTTTTCTGCTTGGGCTTTTGTTTTAATATTTTTTTTTACCTCTAGATTTTTTTTATTATCATCTTCATGATTATGACTATGATCATGGTCATGATCATGGTCGTGATCATGGTCGTGATCATGATTATGGGACCCTTTCAAAATTTTTTCAGCCTGATCTTGAGATATTTCTTTTTTGTTAACTTTTGCTTTTTCCATTACTTTTTCAATGATTTTATCCTCATAAACGGAGCCTCTTAAACTTGCAATAGCAGATGGGTTCTTTTGGTAAAAATCAATTACCATTTTTTCTTGTCCTGGCATCATTTTTAATTGTTTTTGTATTTCCGATTGAATTTCTTGTTCTGTAACCCTTATGCTATTTTGTTCACCAAATTCATTCAAAATTAAACCGACCTTTATTCTTTTTTTTGCAGTTTCTTGAAGTATATTTTTATCTTTTTTAATAGCTTCATCGGTCATACCTTCGGAAAGAATTTTTACTTCTTCTTCAATTAAATTTTCTGGAATTTCACCTACTTTTAATTTTTCAATCTCATCAAGAATTTTTTTTTTAGATAATTGGTAAAGAGAATTTTTATATTCATCATTTATTTGATTTGAAATTAAAAACTTAAGATCATTTAAGTCTTTTGCACCTAAATTTTTTGCAAATTCATCATTAACTATTACTTCCTCCCGATTTTTAATATTTATAATTTTACAAGTAAATTTTGCTTTTTTATTGGCTAACTCTTTTACAGGAAAATTTTCTGGTAATGTTGCATCGACAATTTTTTCATCGTCTTTTTTTGCACCTATTAATTGTTTATCAAATCCTCTTAAAAATAGATCTTTTCCTAATGTTAATTGAACATTTTTACCCTCATTACCTTTGAAATCTTTATCATCTACAGTAGCTTTATAATCAAATATAATTAAGTCACCCTCTATTGCCTTTGTTTCAGCGGGTACATCTTTAAAATTTGGCTGATTTTGTGCAATTTGTTTAATTCTTTTATCAGTCTCGCCTGGATCAATTTTAACAATGTATTGATCAACCTCAATATCATCTAGTGGTTTAATCTCTACCTTTGGTAGTTCTGTTACTGAAATTATATATTCTAGATCCTTATCCTCACCAAAAGTTTTAAGATCCACCTTAGGTTGGCCTGCTGGTTTAATTTTATTTTCTTCAAGCACTTTAATAGTAGTATCTTTTAGTACTTTATCTAATACTTCTTGAAAGATTGCTTTACCAAATTGTCTTTTTAAAATTTCTTTTGGAACTTTGCCTGGTCTAAAACCTTTTAATACAATTGTTCCTTTTATCTCCTCATACTTCTTTTCCATATATGAATTCATCATTTCTTTATCGATGAAAACTTTAAGATCTTTATAAAGGCCTTTTTTATTCTCTATTGTAACTTTCATAAATTATATTGATAAGTTTTGTGATTAATTCACACACAAAAAGCTAATTATAGATAAAATATTATACTTTTTAATTTATTCAACAAGTTTAGTAAATTAATTATAAGTTTTGGTGGGCTGAGAGAGATTTGAACTCTCATTCCTTTCGGAGCCTGCTCCTAAGGCAGGTGCGTCTGCCAGTTTCGCCATCAGCCCATGAATTACGTGGTTTTATATATTATTGAAAATATTTGTCCAATAACAAATATTGAAAAATTAATATGTTTTGCAATATAAGTAATATAAAAATTCAAAATGATTATTTCACCTTGTGTTAGCATTTGTAAAACAGATCCCCGAACCGGATATTGCTATGGATGTGGTCGAAACAATGACGAAAAAAAAACATGGAAACTAGAAACAACGACTGATGACTGGAAAAAAAATAACCTTGAAATAATTAGAGAAAGATTAACTGGTTGGCAATTAGACAGTTTTAATGAGTCTTATAATCACAAAATAAAAAATGGAATTTCTCTTTATAAAGAGAGTTTAAAAAATGAATAAATCAAATATTTTAATTATAATATACATCCTTGGTTTAATTTTTGGAGCCTTAGTTCTTGATTTATGGAATGCTCAAACAAGCCCTAAAGCATTAATTGGAATTGTTTGGACAATTTTGTTATTGGTGGGATTATTTTTAACAGAAAAAAAATAAATATATATACTTTAATAAGTTATTATTAAAATATTTTTTGTGTAAAATTTATTTTTGTTACTTTTGATTTTTAAATTATTTTATTTTTTTTTGGTCTTTTTTCTTTTGATATCTTATTATTAAGATCTGTATTATAAATAAAATTTTTACTATTATTAAAATTACTTCTATGTTTTGCAAAACCCATTTTTTGAGCTTGTTTCATTGCTTTTTTTGAGGACATAATTATTTTTTTTTAAATAATAAAATTAATTATTTGTATTTTTTTAAGGATGCTTATTAAAAATTGTCTAAAGATCTTAAAAAAATTTCTATAAACAATATAAAATTTTATCTATAGATTTTTATAAAATAATTTTAACTGTATTGATAACATATATAATCATTATAAAAACTTTTTATTTGTGGGAATGAACTTTCAAAAACTAAATAAGAAAATTATTAAATGCAATAAATGTCCAAGATTGATTAATTTTATAAAAGAAATATCTATAAAAAAAAGAAAAAAAAATATTAAAGAAATTTATTGGTCTAAACCAGTTCCGGGATTTGGTGATAATAAAGCAAGAATTATGATACTAGGATTGGCCCCAGCAGCTCATGGAGGAAATAGAACAGGTCGAGCTTTCACGGGCGATAAATCTGGTGAATTTTTATTTAAATGTTTGTATAAAGTAAATCTTTCTAATCAATTATTTTCTAATAATATAAATGATAATTTAAAGTTAAATTATATCTACATAACTAATATTTTAAAATGTGTACCACCAAAAGATAAACCGCTCAAAGAGGAGCTACATAATTGTTCAATATATTTTGGGAATGAAATAAAAAATTTAAAAAAATTGAAAGTTATTATTACACTAGGTAAAGTAGCTTTTGATAATTGTCTTAAATTTTACAATAAAATTTATAAAAATGAAAAAAAACTAATTTTTAGACATGGAAGCACTTATCTATTACCTGATAAAGTATTTTTAATGTGTTGTTATCACCCTAGTCCCAGAAATTTTAATCGAAAGATTATTACATCATCAATGATGATTGCTTTATTAAAAAAAGCTAAAAAATTAGCTAAATTTTAATACTTTCACAAAAATAAGGTTTAAAGTTTTTAAAAATTGGATCTGGAACTTTAATGGGTTTGCCTTTTTTATTAACAAAAACTAAATGAATTTTAGCCTCGAGGATAACATCTTCATTTCTAGTGATAATTTGATTCATGGTAAAAGAAGTTTTTGTAACCGATTTAACAAAACTTCTGATGTTTAATTTATCCTCTAGTACCGCAGATTTTATATATTCAATATTGCAAGATTTAACGACTATATGACAATCGAACTCATTTTTTATTTTTATATTACTAAATCCAAATGTAAGTAAAGCCTCTGTTCTTGCTCTTTCAAGAAATTTTAAATAATTTGCGTAATAAACAATACCTCCTGCATCAGTATCTTCGTAATATACTTTTAGCTTGTAATAAAAATTTTTATGCATAAATCATTTTATCAAAAAAAACAATTATTTTACAGAAACTAAGTTATAATTATAAAATGAAAATTTATATTATCTGGTTATTAGGAGTTGTGTTGTGGAATTTTGGTTTTCCTAACGCTTCGCCAATTCAAGATGTAATTTTATCTATACTTTTATCTTTTATGACCGTTGGTTTAAAAAAATATTTGAAAATTTAATTATTCCTTAGAAAAATATATATTTTGATAATAGGCAATAGCTTTTAATCCAGTATTATCTGTATCTGTCATAATAGCAACAGCGTCTATATTATTAATGTCTAAATTATGAAACTTTTTAAAATGTTGCTTTACATTAGCTTTAACTGTAACCCATTCATTTAAATTCCGCTCAGTTGTCGATAAAATATAATCTACAGATTTTTTCGTAAAAGGGCTTGGCCAACTTTCATCTATATTGTTATTACTTGAAAAAACGTAATTCAAGGCTCTATTTGAAAGTGATGTTGAACCAGTTTTTATAGCAACCAGCACTCGTGCAGCGTAATCGTGACCTTTTTTAGAATTTTCAATAACCCCTGGCAAATTTTTTTCTACTTTCCATGTAATATTTAAAAAAGGAGTTTTATTTAAGTCAACAAAAGTTTCCTTGGCAAGAAAAGATCCTACTCCCTCTGCTTCCGACCTAATAAAATTCCCTTTTTCATTTGATCCTAAAGACCACAAGGTTTCACCCTTTATTTTCCTAACTTTTAACGTCTCAAATTCCTCTTTGGTGAAATCAAAAACCTTATAAACATCAGCTGAGGCAGATTGAATACAAATTATCAATGCTAATATTAGTTTTAAAAAATTTACCATTATATTTTTAATTTTTTAAATACACTTTTTTGACAAAATTTAAACATGATAAAATCTATATTTATGACTAATTTTTATAATATGAAAACAATTTCAATTTTTATACTATTAATTTATTGGTCCATAATGATTTCAATGCCGTATGCATCAAAAGCAAACAAAATGAATCAATATGATAAAGTGGTCAACTTACGTTAAATTAATATAGATTAAGAATTGGAATTTTATTATTTCGAGTTAATTAACTATAATTATTTTTTTGCTAAAAGATAATAAGTAAAAAAAGAAATAAACATTCCAATTAACCAAGAGTAGGACTCCATAAAAACTAAATTAATATTCCATATTGTTGCTGCTGAAAAAATAAAACCTAAAAACAAACTATAAATTCCTTTTAGATGCCATCCGTTGGTAAAATGATACGCACTGTCGGATTGAGTAGAATTAATATCTTTATTAATCAAATTTTCTTTTTTGATAAAGTAATAATCAGCAATCATAACTCCAAAAATTGGACCAAATAAAGTCGACAAAGTATTAAAAAGTGAAAAAATTCCATTGGGCTGTAAAATAGTTGGCCAAAATAGTGCAACTAAAAAACTAAAAATAGCAATAATATAACTTGAGTTTTTCAAATTTAATTTATTTGGAAGGAAATTAATTAAAGAGTATTGAGATGGAATAAAGTTTGCAATTAAACTACTAGAGGAAACCGCAATAATTATAAAAAAAATACCTATAAGCGTAATCTGTAAATTATCAAATTTGGCAATTATGTCTTTAGGATTAGTTAAAATTTTATCAAGATCTTGGAATTTTTGATTTAAGAAAACATCAGCACCTAAAACTAAAAAAACTGTAAAAAAAGAAAATAAGATTAAGTTAAAAATTAAACTTAAATTTCCCTTTTTTAATTCTTTATCATTTTTAATATAACGAGAAAAATCACCAAAATTTAAAATTACATTTGAAAAATAAGCAAACATAATTCCTGCTATTGTAAATAACGCAATTAGATTATTTAGATTTAAAAAATTGTTTAAATTAAAAATATCTAAAAATGCTTGGCTGGTAAGTTTTATATTTGTAAAAAAAATTACAAAAGAAAATATGATTATGCCCAAATAAACTGTAACCGCAGAAATATTAATTATTTTTTTATTAAAATTCATACCTTGACTAAATAAATAAACTTGCAAAAAGATAGCAATAAATAAGGAAATCAAATCAATAACATTTAGTCCTAAATAATGAGTTAAAAATATTTCATTTTCTAAAGTTAGACTATTAAAAGTAAATAAAGCTACTCTAATAAGATAAGTAAAAATTTGTGACAGAAAATATGTTTGAATTCCAAACAAAAAAATACCAACTAAACTTCTTAATAGTCCAAGGTATTTTGCAGCATTATATCCAAACGATGATCTCAAAATGACTGAAAAAGGTAATCCATATTTTTGCGATGGCTTACCAATCAGATTTGAAAATAAATAAACCAGTAAGCATCCGAAAATGGTACCAAATAAAATTACAAACGCATTTATACTATAAACTGTGTAAAAAGATGTTATCAATGAAAAACCAACAATACTCTGTATATTAACGGCCCAAAAACAAAATAAATCTCTCCAATTCCAATTTTTAAAATTTGGGTTTACAGATACGAGTTCCCAATTTGATTGCGAATATTTAACTTTATTTTGATTCACCTTAAATCATATTAAACTTTTAATTTCTCCTGTCCATTAAAGATAAATTTTTAAACGAATTGATTGCTCAGATATGCTATTAACACAAATATAAAAAATAATAATAAACCTCATCAATAATTCTAGATTACATTCTATAGGTGTCAAAATCATTTATCAAAGATTGTGATTGCTAAAAAAGATAAGTATATGATATGTCTGTTTGAATGTTTTTTGATTTGCTTTCACCTCAAGAATTAACAATTCTTAGTCAGATTATTTTCATAGATCTTGTTTTGGCGGGAGATAATGCAATTATTATTGGTATGGTTGCTTCAAAATTCCCTATTGAGCAAAGAAAAAAAATTATTTTCATTGGAATTAGCGGAGCAGTAATTTTAAGAATTATTTTAACATTAGTAACTGCCTATTTGCTTCAAATAAAAGGTTTAAGATTAATTGGGGGTTTATTGCTTCTTTATATAGTATATAAACTTTTTATTGATGTAATCAAAAACAATGAAAATTTAGAAAATAAAGAGAACATCAAAATTGATAATTTAAATTTTTTAAAAGCACTTTGGACGATTTTGTTAGCAGATTTTACAATGAGTTTAGATAATGTTCTAGGAGTAGCTGGTGCTGCTGGTGATCATTATGGCCTTTTAGTATTCGGGTTAGCCTTATCAATAATTTTAATGGCAACGGCTGCCAACCTTATATCTAAATGGATTAAAGAATATAAATGGATAGCCTGGGTTGGATTGATTGCCGTCTTAGCAGTTGCCATCGAATTAATTTATACGGACCTAAAAATATTAATTTTGTGATGTATCTACAAAAAATAAATTTAAAAAATAAATACGCATTAGTAACAGGTGCAGGTAAAGGAATTGGTAGAGCTTGCTGTCTTGCTTTATCAGAGGGAGGTGCAACAGTAATCGCATTAAGTAGAACTGCCTCAGATCTTGATAAATTGGAAAAAGAAATAAAAAAAAAAAAAGGTAAAATTATCAAAATTCAATGTGATGTAATGAATTATGTGGATCTTCAAGAAAAACTAAAAAGGATTAAAATTATTGATATTCTTGTTAATAACGCAGGAACTAATATTCCTGAACCATTTGAAAAAATTAAACAACAAAATATGAATTATTTAGTTGATCTAAATCTCAAAGCTGCATTTAACGTGGCACAGTTGGTAGTTAAAAAAATGCTTAAAAATAAAAAAAGACCTGGTTCAATAATAAATATGTCTTCTCAACTAGGTCATGTCGGCATGAGTGGCAGAAATATTTATATAATGACGAAGTTTGGTATAGAAGGTTTAACTAAAGGGATGAGTATTGAATTTGCAAAAAAAAACATCAGAGTAAACTCAGTTGCACCAACTTTCGTTGAAACACCAATGATCAAAAGATTTTTTAAAAATAAAAAATTTAAAAAAATGGTAATTGGTAAAATTCCAATGGGTAAAATAGCAACCGACAGTGATATTGCCACGACTGTTTGTTTTTTAGCTTCGTCGGCATCTTCAATGATAACTGGTTCATCAATTTTAATAGACGGTGGATGGACAGCACAATAGTTTACAAAATAGCTCTTTTTTTTCTAATTTTTAATCCTTTTCAGGTTGTAGCTTTAGAGTTTAAAGGAGAATTCATTCAAGGGCATTTCATATTAGGAAAAACTGATCCAGGTGCTAAAATTTCGATTGATGAAAAAGAACTTAAAGTATCCAAGGAGGGATATTTTGTATTTGGTATTGACCGTGATCATCATAATGATTTGGTATTTACTAAAATTTTTAACAATCAAAAAGAAAAAATTATCAAAAAAGTTCAAAAAAGAAATTATGCGATTCAAAAAATAGATGGTTTGCCTGAAACAAAAGTGACCCCGCCAGAGTCAGTTTATAGAAGAATAAAAGAAGAAAACAATCGAATTAGTATCGCTCGAGGAATTAATTCTAATTTAATTTTTTTTAGTGAAAAATTTATTATGCCTATAGAAGGTGTGGTTAGCGGAGTTTATGGTAGTCAAAGAATTTTAAATGGTGTTCCTAAATTACCACATTATGGTATTGATATTGCCGCAAATGAAGGAACTAAAATTAAATCATCTGGTACAGGTATTGTTACTTTAGCAGAAAAAGATCTTTATTACACTGGTGGTACAATTATTATGGATCATGGACATGGAATTTCGACAATATACTCACATCTTCAAAAAATATTGGTAAAAGTTGGAGATCAAGTTAGACAGGGAGATATCATTGGAACTGTAGGATCTACTGGACGTTCAACGGGTCCTCATCTTGACTTTAGAATTAATTGGTTCCAAACAAGGCTTGATCCAATGTCTGTGCTAAGATAATAATTGTATGTTAAAGTTTAAATCTACTGAAACTATAGGTATTTTTTATGGAATTACCGCATATTTTTCCTTTTCGTTACTGGATGTATTACAAAAAACTGCTGTAATCAATCATTCTATTTTTCAATTGTTGTTAGTTAAATATTTTTTCATTTTATTTTTAAGTATTTTTGAGTCAAAGAGAAAAAAAAATCCAAAATTTTACCATTCAAAAAATATTAAATTACAACTTATTAGAAGTATACTTTCTTTAATTGAGTCTGGCTGTTTTGTTTTAGCCTTCAAATATTTATCATTGGCAGACGCACATAGTGTTGGCGCAACAGCTCCTATTATTATTGTAGCTTTATCAGCTATAATATTAAAAGAAAAAGTATCAGTTAAAACCTGGGCAGCAATATTTATTGGTTTTATCGGAGTATTAATTATTTTACGTCCAGCTTCATCAATCTTTGACCCAAAATCAATGATACCATTGTTAGCAGCATTTTTTTTAGGATCATATCAAATTATTACTAAAAAAGTATCTGAGTATGACTCGTCGGAGGTAACTTTGTTCTTCACTTCAATAGTAGGTATTTCAATTACATCTTTTTTATCATTTATGTTTTGGAGACCGCTTAATTTAAATTCATATTTTATGTTTTTTGGAATAGGAACCTTTTTTTCATTAGCGGTTTATTTGCAAATAATTGCCCTAAGTAAAGCTAGAGCGAGTATAATACAACCATTTCATTACACTTTAATTTTTTGGGCTATTATTTTTGGATATATTTTTTACAATGATATTCCAGATATGTTTACAATTATTGGAGCATTAATAATTTCTTTATCTGGAATTTATGTTATTACTCAGACAAATAGAAATTAAATTTGCTAGTTTCCAATTCCAACTAGACTAAAAATCTAAAATATAATAAAATTTAATTAATGGCATTACATTTTAGTAAAGAAGAATTTAAAAAAAGAAAATCTCTTGTTTTGAAGTCAATGGATGATCATAATCTTGATGCCTTGCTTATGTTTAGGCAAGAGTCTATGTATTGGCTTACTGGCTACGATACTTTCGGTTATGTTTTTTTTCAAACTTTAGTTCTAGATCAAAAAGGAAACGTAATTCTTTTAACTAGAGCTCCTGATTTAAGGCAAGCACAAAATACATCCAATATTCAAGATATAAGAATTTGGATTGATAAAGATGGAGCTAATCCTACAGACGATCTAAAAATAATTTTAAATGAGCTTAATCTAAAGGGAAAAAAAATTGGTATAGAATATGAGGCTTATGGAATGACTGGTCGAAACGCTTTGAAACTCAACAAGTCTTTAAAAGAATATTGTCAAATTGAAGATCAATCAGAATTGATTACAATCCATAGAGTAATAAAATCGCAAGAAGAAATAGTTTATGTAAAAAAAGCAGCTGAACTGGCTGATAAAGCTCTTGATCAAGCATGGAAATACGCAAAAAGTGGAGCAAGTGAGTCAAAAATTTTAGCAGAAATGCAAAAAATTGTTTTGGAGGGTGGCGGTGATTATCCTGCTAATGAATATATTATAGGATCTGGACATAACGCTCTACTTTGTAGATATCAATCTGAAAAAAGAAACTTATCAACCGATGATCAATTGAGTCTTGAGTGGGCAGGAACTTATAAACATTATCATTCAGCGATGTTTAGAACCATTTTGATAGGTAAAACAAACCCAAAACATATCAAAATGCACGAAGCTTGCGTTGAAGCTTTAACAAATTGTCAAAAAAAATTAATTCCGAATAATACTGTTGGAGAAGTTTTTGATACTCATGCAAAAACTTTTGATAATTTAGGTTACAACAAAGCAAGAATGAATGCCTGTGGATATTCACTTGGTTGTACGTTTTCCCCAAATTGGATGGATTGGCCAATGCTTTACACCGGAAATCCTTACATTATCAAACCTGGTAATGTCTTCTTCATGCACATGATTTTGATGGACTCAGAAAATCAATTGGCTATGAATTTAGGTGAAACTTACCTTGTAACCAAAAACGGTAACGAAAGACTTGGTAAACAAAAAATAGATTTAGTTGTTTTGTAATATTCGTTTATGAAATAAACCAAGATGCCTTTTATTCTTTCTCTATCTTTTTGATTAAATCTTGCATTTGCTTAATTTCATTAATTTGAACATTAATAATTTTCAAAGCTAGTGCTTTTAGTTCAGGGTTATTCGATTTTTTTATTAATTCTTCTGACATATCAATTGCACCTTGATGATGCGGAATCATGCTGTTTAAAAAATCTATATCAATATTACCTGTAGATTTGATCATCATATCTTCATGCATCTTTTTCATTGCTTCCTGAAATGGCATATTAAGATGATTTTTATGAGGATCATCATGCGATGTTGATAATGCAAAGTTGTTCATCACAAAAAAGATCAAAATAGTAAAGTAAATTTTATTCATGAAATTTTAATATCATATTTTTTGTAAGAAAAACTCATCATAAAGTGTGTCTAATTGTCTATTACCAATTTAAAATACAACTAAATAAAATTTATTTTTTTTTAAGCTTCTTAATTAGTTGAATAAAATCAAATATACAAAATTTTAATTATATTTCTGATCTTGCCTTAAGACGTTCATAAAATAATCTTGTTTTTATACCTAGATTTAAAAAAGGCTGGGGTGGTAACCAAGTGGGGTTATTTCTTGACTCGATTACCCTTATTTCAGGTGTGTTTTCGTTGCTTGCTTTGAGTGCGATTTGCTCCCCAAATAAAGTGCCTACTCCTATGCCAGATCCATTATAACAGCCTGCAACAAAAATATTCTTATCAATTTTCTCAAAAATTTGTGAGCCATTTCTTGATCTAGATACAATTCCAGACCATGAAGATTGAATAATATCATCAGGTAATTGAGGAAATCTTTTTTTTATACCAATCTTTTGTTTAACGGATCTAGTGTTTAACTCTAATTGAGACATTTTAAATGGATTATGGACCTCAGCTGTATTTCTTATTAAAATTCTTCTATCTTTGGTCATTCTAACGGTTGCACCCATAGGACGTACTGATAAAACACCCCATTCTTTTGGCCTTCCGATATGATTAAATTCTTCATCTGTTAAAGGTCTTGTCATACTAGCTGTTAAAGTAATTGGAAAATTGTAGTTAGTTTTAATTCCAAGTGATCTCAAAAAACCATTAGTAGCAAATATAATTTTTTTTGTAATTATTTGTCCATTTTTAAAATTACATAAAATAAAATCATTTTTTTTTGACCATTTTAACAGAGTTGAATTTTCAAATAATTTAACATTTTTAGGCAAAGTATCTATCATTGCTCTAACTAATTTTCCTGGATGTAATAAAATTCCTCCTTTAGTATAAAGAGCAATATTATAAAAATTTGTGCCTAGTCTTTTTTTTAATTCATCGGATAATAATAAATTGTTTTCAAATCCTAATTTTGAGAGTGTATCTGAAAAACTTATTAAAATTTTTCGATCTTCAATTTTAGATGAAGCAAAATATTTGCCACACTCATTCCATTCACAATCAACTTGATATTCTTTGACAAATTTTTTTACAGACTCAATTCCTAATTTATAAATATCGGACTTTTTTTGATAATTTTTTAATTCCTTATTGGATGTAAACCCATCATTAATTGTTGTATCAACTAAATACCCAGAATTCCTCGCACTTGCACCCTCGCCCGCTAATTGAGAGTCAGCTAATAATATTTTTTGATTTGGATATAATTGTCCTAATTTTCTTGCTGCTGATAACCCTGTGTATCCCGCTCCTATAATTAGCCAATCACATTCTTCATTGGATCGTAAAATATTAATATTTGTTCTTTGGGTAAGATCATTAATCCAACTACAACCATTGTCATTTATCACTTGCATAATAAGAGATTGGGATTTTTTTTAAAATTTTAAGAAACTAAAGAAGCTTGCTTCTTCATATCTTCTTTTTTAATTCCTGCAATTCTTACTGGTTTTTTCATAGCATCTCTTCTAAAAGGCTCACCTAATTCTTGATTTAAAATTACTTCTATGAATGTAGTAATTCCTTTTTTTTGCTCTTCACATGATTTTTTAATAGCGTTGGTAGTTTCTTGCATAGTTCTAACAGTTATACCTTTAAAACCACAAGCATCAGCGACTTTTGCATAGCTTAATTTAGGATCGAGTTCCGTGCCAACAAAATTATTATCAAACCAAAGGGTAGTATTTCTTTTTTCCGCACCCCATTGATAGTTTCTAAAAATAACCATTGTTATTGCTGGCCATTCTTTTCTAGCGCATGAGCTCATCTCGCTCATACTTATTCCAAAAGCACCATCACCTGCAAAACCTATAACTGGTGTATCTGGACATCCAATTTTAGCGCCCAAGATTGAGGGAAAACCATAGCCACAAGGACCAAATAACCCTGGGGCTAAATATTTTCTTGGTTTTTCAAATGTAGGGTAGGCATTTCCTATCGCGCAATTATTTCCAATATCACTAGATATTATTACATCATCTGGCATACCTGCTTGTATTGCTCTCCATGCCTGTCTTGGTGACATTCGATCTGAGTCTCTTTCTCTGGCATCTTTATTCCAATTGGTACCATGATCATCATCTTCGTGGTCTAGACTAGATAATTTTTGTAACCAGGCTGATTTTGTCTGATGGATTAAATCTTTTCTAAATTGACGATCTTTGTGCCCAGCGTCTGAAGATAAATTAGACAAAATTTGTTTTGCAACTAATTTTGCATCACCACAAATTCCGACTGACACTTTTTTTGTAAGACCAATTCTATCTGAATTAATATCTACTTGAATAATACTGGCATTTTTTGGCCAATAATCAATTCCATATCCTGGTAAAGTAGAAAAAGGGTTTAATCTTGTACCAAGAGCTAATACGACATCTGCTTTTGAAATTAATTCCATAGCTGCTTTTGATCCATTATAACCTAAAGGACCACAAGCTAGCGGATGACTACCTGGAAAACTATCATTGTGTTGGTAGCCTGAACAAACAGGTGAGTCTAATTTTTCAGCGAGTTTTTTAGTTTCTTCAACCGCTCCTCCAATAACAACTCCTGCTCCGGCTAAAATAACTGGAAATTTTGCGTCGGATAAAAGTTTTGCTGCTTTTTTAATAGCTTCAATTCCACCCGCTTGTCTTTCAAGTCTAACAATTGGTGGTAATTCTATATCTATAACTTGACACCAATAATCTCTCGGAACATTGATTTGAGCAGGAGCAGAACCTCTAATAGCTTTTTCTATTACTCTGTTTAATACCTCGGCCATTCTAGAGGGGTCTCTAACCTCTTCCTGATAACAAACCATATCTCTAAACAAATTCATTTGCTCAACTTCTTGGAAACCACCTTGGCCCATAGTTTTATTTGCAGCCTGAGGAGTTACTAATAAAAGAGGAGTATGATTCCAATAAGCAGTTTTAATTGGGGTTACCAAACCAGTGATACCTGGTCCATTTTGTGCAATAACCATTGACATTTTTCCTGTTGCGCGAGTGTAACCATCAGCTATTAATCCTCCATTAGACTCATGGGCTACATCCCAAAAGGTGATACCTGCATTAGGAAATATATCTGAGATAGGCATAAATGCTGAGCCAATAATTCCAAAAGCATGTTCAATACCATGCATTTGAAGAACTTTTACAAAAGCTTCCTCAGTTGTCATTTTAGTCATTAAAAAGAGCTTTCTTGATTAAAAAATTGTTAATTTTGTTGATTAATATATAAGATTGAGTTTATTTCAAATAAAAAATTGACACATTCAATGACTACAGACGTTATTATTCATAACGAAAGAGATAATGTTGGCGTTGTAGTAGTAGAAAAAATAATTTCTAAACAACAATGTTCTTGTTGGATTATGGAAAATAATAAGACTGTCAAAATCCAATCTATCAATGAGATACCACTCGGGCACAAAATTGCAATGATTGACCTAAGCGAGGGTGATACTATTTTAAAATATGGTCACGACATAGGCAAAGTTGTAAAATCAATTAAAAAAGGTGAACATGTTCATGTTCATAATGTAAAAACCAAGAGGTGGTAAAATATGAAAATTCCAAAAAGTTTTTTAGGATATAGAAGAGAAAACGGTAGAGCAGGAACTAGAAACCACGTAATTATTTTGCCTGTAGATGATATTTCTAATGCATGTGCCGAGGCTGTCGCAAACAATATTAAAGGAACTATGGCTCTGCCCCACTCATACGGTAGACTTCAATTTGGTGCCGATTTAGAATTACATTTTAGAACTATGATTGGAACTGGAAAGAATCCTAATGTGGCTGCAGTAATAGTTATTGGAATTGAGCCAAAATGGACGCAAAAAATAGTAGATGGAATTGCAATAACTGGCAAACCGGTTGAAGGATTTCATATTGAACAAACTGGTGATATTGGCACGGTGATGAAAGCCTCAAAAAAAGCACAAGAGTTTGTAATGTGGGCCTCAGAAAAACAAAGAGAAGAATGTCCAATAAGTGACTTATGGATATCAGTAAAATGTGGGGAGTCAGATACCACCTCTGGATTAGCATCTAATCCAACTGTTGGCAATTTAATGGATAAGTTAGAACCATTAGGAGTACATTTGTGTTTTGGTGAAACTTCAGAACTTACTGGTGCTGAAACGATATGTGCAAAAAGAGGTGCAACCCCAGAAGCTTCAGAAAAGTTTTTGAAAACCTGGAATGCATATAATAACTTTATACTTAAAGAAGCAACTAATGATCTATCAGAAAGTCAACCAACAGCAGGTAATATTGCTGGAGGACTTACAACAATAGAGGAAAAAGCGTTCGGAAACTTTCAAAAAATTGGATCATGCAAATTTATAGATGTATTAGAACCTGCAGAGGAACCTAAAAAAGGTAAAGGTTTATATTTTATGGATACGTCATCAGCGGCGGCAGAGTGTGTAACACTTCAAGCTGCAGCTGGATTTAATATTCATTTATTTCCCACAGGGCAAGGAAATATTGTAGGAAATCCTATTGAACCAGTAATAAAATTAACTGCCAACCCATTAACTGTAAAAACAATGAGCGAACATATTGATTGTGATGTTTCAAAAATACTTTCAAGAGAAATGAATTTATCAGAAGCAGGAGATGAATTGATCAAGATAACTCTTAAAGTTGCCAACGGTAGATTAACTTGTGCAGAAGCTTTAGGGCACAAAGAATTTGTTATGACTAAGCTTTATCGAAGTGCTTAATGAAATAATTCCTATATCTATTCTTTGATTAAGGTAGTTATTTTATAAACATTAAAGACGAATTTTTATATCTTATAAATTATCTCTAAATACACTATTAATTCAATAGAAACGTTCTCTTAAATTTTTCTATATATGGCAATGACTGCTATTGGTTTTTGAACTAAACTTAAAAATTTTAAAAATATGAGCAATTAAACTTTTATCGTTGGGTTTATCTATATGACAACTCCAGGGATAGCATATGTTTTAGGATTAGAGATTTTTACAATTTTTTTGTATTAGATTTAAATAACATTTTTTTTACAAATTTAGAAAACAATTTTCTAGTTAAAGCGCCTGAAGCACCTAAAAAAATTGCAAATATTATTGAAATTAAACCATAAGTTAACGCTGATTCTTTTGAAAATTTATAAACTAATTTTGAGAAAAAATTAAGTTCGGAAATTGATAATTTAATTATTTTTGTCTCTATTTTAAAAGCAAAAAATGTATCATATGCAATTGCTATTCCAACAATTAATAAAAGAATTGCAAGTAAAACTCTTAAACCACTACTATTTATTTTTTCACCTAATTTTTGTCCTATTTGAACTCCAATAATTGAACCAGTCGCCAACAAAAATACTAATACTAGATCAATGGATCCATAATTTATTGAATGTAAAAATGTTACTATGATACTAACAAAAATTGTCACAAATAAAGAAGTGCCTGGAACTAATTTAGTCGGCATTTTAACAAGATAAATCAATGCAGGTACTAGAATAAAGGCACCACCTATACCCATAATTGCAGCGATATACCCTACGATTAAACCAATTATTATAGGTGTAAATATACTTACATACAATTTAGAGTATGGAAATCGCATTCTTAAAGGAAGACCGTGTATCCAATAATGAACATGTAATTTTTTTTTTTCTAAAGAATTTCTTTTTATTCTGTCAATTTCACTAAGACTTTCAACCAACATTAAAGTTCCAATAATTGCCAATATATACATGTAGGCTAATGAAATAACTGTATCTATTGTTCCAATTAGTTTTAAATATGAAAAAGTATATATCCCTAAAAAGGTTCCAATTCCTCCACCAACCACAATCATCAAGCCCATTTTATAGTCCAAAGTATTTTTTAAATAATGTGTTGTAGATCCAGATACTGAAGTTGCTAAAATATTATTAGCTTCGTTAGAAACAGCATAAGTTGGTGGCACTCCTAAAAAAATTAAAAAAGGAGTCATTAAAAATCCGCCCCCTACTCCAAATAGACCAGACAAAACACCAACAATTGCACTTATTAGAAATATTTCAACAGCATTAATATTAACTTGCGCTATAGGTAAATAAACTTCCATTATAAATTTAAAATGCTTTTAAAAACTACTTAATTAAAACTTATAAAAGTTCCAACTAAAATAAGACCCCAATAAACGGCAAGTGTAAAAAAAATAGTAATTTTATTGAATTTGTTATTAAACTTAAATATTTTTTTAACAATGGATTTATCGGAAAATTGCATTCCTGGGGAATATATTAAGTTTAAAATTTGTCAAACTAATTATAGATTTTTATCAATTTTTTTTTAATTAATAGATAGTTGCGCCAAAAACCTTAATTAAGGAGTCTTCAACACCAAGAACTAATCTTCCAAGAAATTCTCCTGGTATTTCCTTGTTTGTTTGTTTAATAAGAACAGTAACATGATCTCCTCTTCTAAGACAACCAAATGGTTCGAAAGTTTCTTTTAAATTTGTAATTAACTTATTATTGGCCCATTGTTTTCCAAGTTCCACTTCGTTAGCACCAAATAACATTTGAGTTGAGAAATCTCTCGTAAATCCACCATAATCTTTTAGATTTGAGGATCTAACCAAATTATCCCAAATAGGCTTTGCTATCTTAAAGATCTCTTCGTTTGATTTAGCCAAAAGATCCATATTTTTTGAAATATTAAGTTTATTTTATGAAGCTTTTTTTTTCTCTTTCTCATCAACAAGGTGGTAGACGGGAACTTTTTCAAGACTAAACTTTCCAGTTTTAGGATCTCTTCTAGAAACAGTTAGACAATGCCAATTTTGATCGTCTAATTTTTTATGATCACCTCTATAGTAATAACCTGGCCAACGAGTTTCTTCCCTAAACATTGTGTGTTCTGTTACACATTGGGAAGTTAAAGTCCTATGTTTTAACTCCCATGCTCTCATTAATTGATGATAATCCTCAGCTCCAACTTTTTCCAAATCCTCTTCAAGCCAAGTTAAAAGCTCTAAACCTTTTTTAAGCAAGTTAGCATTAGTCATGTAATTTGTTGCAATACCACCTACATATTCGTCCATAATTCTTTGAAGACGTTGTAACCCTTGAATTGGGGATATATAACTTGGAGAAACTGTGCCACCAGTAATTTCATTCTGGGCAATAGTGTAAGTTTCTAGAGGTTTGTAGACTTTAGTCTTAAAATCCTCAAACTGTTTTTCGGAAACTTTAATACCCTCTGCTTTTTTATCTTGAATGTATTTTACAGCAGCTTTTGCAGCTAATCTCCCTTCGGTAAAAGAACCTGATGAAAATTTATGAGCACTTCCACCAACTGTATCCCCAGCACCAAATAAACCATCCACAGTCAACATTCTATTATAGCCCCAGAAATATTCTGGTGGAGATAAGTCCTCAGGTCCTGAAACCCATGCACCAGAACAAGTCGCGTGACTGCCCATAACATAAGGTTCAGATGTAGTTAATTCTGGATTTGTATATTTTGGATCAATATTTTGTGATGCCCAAACTACAGCTTGGCCTACTGTCATTCCTAAAAAATTTTCCCATCCTATCGTCTCTAAATGTGGATCCTGAAAAGCTTCAACAGTTACCATTTGAATAGGACCCCCACCAGCCATAGTTTCCTGAATAAATGCATGGTTTCTTAAACAAGTAGGAGTTGGGTGATGATCAATGTAATCACCTACTAATTCTTTTGTTTGATTATACCATTTTTTTTCGTAATTTTCTCCGTTAGCATTTTGAGTGTAAGTTTTTAAATGAAGAAAATAAGCACCAACAGGACCATAACCATCTTTAAATCTACAAAGTACAATTCTATTTTCCATTTGGGTCATTTTAGCTCCAACAGCTATTGGCAGTGCGTAAGCTGAGCCATTACTCCATGGTGCATACCAAGTTCTACCCATACCCTCTCCAACTGCTCTTGGTTTAAAAATATGCGACGCTCCACCAGCAGCAACAATTACTGCTTTAGCTCTAAAAACATAAAAATCACCAGTACGCATATTAAAACCTACTGCACCAGCTACTCTATTTTCTTTAGCCTCATCCATTAATAGATGAGTAACCATTATTCTATTATAAATTTTATCTGCAGATTTTTTTGCTGCTTCTGCAACTATTGGCTTGTAACTTTCACCGTGAATCATGATTTGCCATTTTCCTTCTCTTAAATATCTTCCAGTTTTCTCATTTTTCATCATTGGCAAGCCCCACTCATCAAACATATGAACCGTAGAGTCTACATGTCTAGCCATATCATATCCTAAATCTTCCCTAACTAAGCCCATCAAATCGTTACGAGCATACCTTACGTGATCTTCAGGTTGATTTTCACCCCACTGCATTCCCATGTAACAATTGATAGCATAAAGACCCTGGGCAACTGCTCCACTTCTATCGATGTTAGCTTTTTCAACACAAATAATTTTCATATCTCTTCCCCAGTGTCTAGCTTCAAAAGTAGCACCAGTTCCGGCCATACCCCCACCAACAATCAAAATATCACAATCCTCGTAATGAGTTTTATGTTTTGCCATTAATAATAAACTCCTTTTTTAAAAGACTCTTTAGGTATTGAAGGTAATTCGCCATTTATATTTAAACCTTGCGGCTCTGAGTATAGTGTTTGAGAGTTTATCTCGCCTTGATTTGGCTTGGGTAACTCTGAAAGTTTAGGAATAAATTTACCCCAAGGTTTTGTTGTAATTGGTGAGACAAAGTTTTTTTCAGTTCCGTTTCTAAATTTTATTTTCCATGAGATGGTTCCCTTTTCTTCCTCTCTTCTAACTCTAACGCTATGACCCATTGGAGCAAAATCAGCATAACCTCTAACATCAATTGCATGATTTGGACACGCTTTAACGCATGAATAACATTCCCAACAAAAATTAGGTTCAATATTTTTTGCACGCCTGATATTTTCATCAATATGCATAATATCTGATGGACAAATATCCACACAGTGACCACATCCATCGCATCTAGTCATGTATACAAATGTTGACATATTTTTACTTTATCTTTTTTTTAAATTAATCATATTAATAATGTTTCGGCTGCTCTCTTTGAATACCTAAACCAAATTGTCTAGGTGCATCAGCAGGTGCTGGAAGATTATCTCTTGAACCATCTGCCTCTGCTAAATTCTTTTGAATTGCCGCACCAGGCTTATAAAACATGTGAGCAAATTTTGACCAATAAACTCCACCAAATAAAACTAAATTTGAAAGAACAAATAATGTTAAAAATATAAAGGACAAAGTTTCAAGTCCGTTGTACTGAGTGTATGACCAAGCAAGACCAAATGTCGAGCAGGCTAATAATGCTAAAACAAATAAATCAGCTTTTATAATTCTGTACCATGGGTGAGCTTCAGCTGAAACATCGACTCTTAAAAATAACCAAAACCAATAACCACCTATACAAGTTAGTATAGCCCCAACATGCCATAGAATAGACCATATTGGAGACAAAATCTTTTCAACTCCTGTATAAGAAAACACAAGAACAATTGAAGAAACCCAAAATAAAATTGTTCCATACATACCGAGAACGTGTGCTAATCGTCTTTTGCCAAAACCAAGTTCAGAAGTTGTGCCAATATCGTAAACTAAAGTTTTGGATATTATAGATATTTTTTCGGTAGCACTGATTTCTCTTGTAGCGCTTTGTTTAGCTTTTTTGGCATTATTAAAAAAATAAGTTATATTTTTATGAATTATCATTTGAATGATTGTTCCACTTACAATCAAAATTACCATTACCAATATAAAACCTTGCATAACTATAGGCGAAACTGTTTCTGATAAAATTGAAAAAGGATTATTGCTGATCATAATAGGATTATAAAAAATTGATCATAAATATAGATAATTAAAATTCAAACAAAAACTTCTAGTTAACTTGTCATTAAAAACAACTTATATTTTAAAGTAACAATATCACTAATGAATTACTCATTTTGCGACAACTTGTGATTGCCAAAGTTGTCACATGATCATGAAATTAAGAACTTTAAGTAAATTAATAAGGGTTATAATGATTTATAAAAATTTGTTTACCGATAAATAGCGCATTGTTTAATAGCTAATAAATAATACCTGGACAATTTTTTGAAAAACTTTAAATTTTTTCTTTTCCAATTTATTTGATCAATAGTTCTTACTGAAGCAACACCTTTACCTGATCCTATAAGGATTATTTCATCAAATTCATTTAATGAGTCTATAAATATATTTCTTTTAAAAATTTGTTTAATTTTAGATTCAAAAAATTTATAAGTTATTCCTAAATAAAATTTATTAATAGGTGAATAAACCTTATTATTTTTGACAAATAAAATATTTGATGTTCCTGTTTCGTAAATCTTATTATTAGAACATAAGCCAATGTCCGATTTAGAATTATCTAATTTTGACAAATGTTTCAAAATTTTCTTATATTTTAAATTTTTATATTCTGGTCTATCACGTTTTAAATTAACTAATTTTAAATTAAAATTAATTTTAGGTCTAATTCTTTTCCTTAAAGAAATAGATATTATAGTTTTAGTCATTGCTACACGAAGCAAATGATTATAACTTCTTTTTTTGTTAACTAAATTATTAATAAGATTTAAAATATTATTTCTTATTGAGAACTTAATAATATTATATTCTTTAGCCGATCTTACTAAATTATTAATATGATCTTTAAAAAATAAAATTTTTGCAGGCTTCCCAAAAATCCACATTGTTGTGAAAACACCATGGTCACCCCAGAGATCTTGAAATTCAATTTCTTTGAGATCTTTAAGTCGATAAGATTTTTTTAATAAGTAAGTTACCATTGATTGTTAAAAAAGACTCTGGGTGAAATTGAAAACCATAAATTTTATCTATATTATTTTCAATAGTCATTGCAACATTAGTTTCAACACATCTCATAGTTATTTCAAAATTTTTTGCTCGAAATGGCTCTTTTAATTTTAATGAGTGATATCTCCCAACCCTAAAATTTTTACCTTTTTTAAACAATGAATTATTGCTAATTACTTTTATATTTGATTGATATCCATGATAAATTTTATTTTGCTGAATTATTCTACCTTTTTCGCAATATAAAATTTGTTGAAAACCTAAACAAATCCCAATAATTTTTATTTTACCTTTGTAGTGATTATAAATATTTGAAGTAATTGGATAATCCTTTGGGTTTCCTGGTCCTGGAGATAATACAATCACATTTGCTTTGTTCAATAATGTTTGATTGACTTGATTATAATCATCACATTGAACGTCATCAAAGTTTGAAAACTGGTGAACTACGTTGTGAGTAAAAGAGTCTTTATGATCTATAATATATATCATTGAAAAAGATCTATTATGGCTTTTGCTTTAATGAAGTTTTCATTAAACTCATTCGTTGGATTACTATCTACCACAACTCCTGACGCGACTGCAATTTCAGAATTATTTTTATAATTGAGTAACGATCTTATAATAATATTAAATTTCATGTCACCATTAAACTTAATATAACCAAAACTTCCTGTATAAATATTTCTATTTTCTCTCTCTTGATTATTTAAAAGATTTAAAGTACTTATTTTTGGACAACCGATAACAGAACCACCTGGCATCATAGCTTTAATTATATCAATTGTTTTTATATTTTTTTTAATGATACCACCTATTAAGCTAACATAGTGGTAAAGATCTTTATATTCTTCAACTATTTTCTTTTTCAAAATTTTTACAGAACCCGGAATACAAATTTTTGATAAATCGCTTCTTTCCATGTCAACTATCATATTATGTTCTTTTGTTTCTTTAATATTTTTTTGAAAAAAAGATAAAGCTTTTTTCTTGTTAATTTTTTTATTTTTTTTAAGAGTTCCTGCAATTGGTTTAGTGGTAATTTTTAGACCTCTCTTATTTATCAAATTTTCTGGTGAGCAACTAACAATTGAATAATTTTTATCTTTGATCATAAACGCTTCAGGTGCAAGATTAGTTTTTGATAGTCTACAAAAAAAGTCTAGTGGATCAATTTTTGAATTATTTTTATATTTTGTACATATTTTAATCTGGTACGTTTCACCAGATCTAATCTTTTTTTTAAACTTAGCAAAAATATCTGAGTAAGATTTTTTATTTAAATTAATTTTGAAAAACTTATTATATTTTATGCTCCTTTTAGGTTTGTAATTAAGATTATTAGATAATTTTATAATAGTTTCAGGCTTATAAAAAATACCTTTTGGGAAATTTAGACTTCTTTGTTTTTTAATTTTAATACCTATAAGATTATTTAAAATCTCATATCCAAAAAAACCAATAAACAAATCTGTTTGTTTAATTTTAAATTTTGTAAGATTTATTTTTTTAACAAAATCTTTAATATTTTTGTTAGTCAAAACAATTTTTTTTGAAAAATCAGTATATAAATTAAAACCTTTGATGGATTTATAAATTATGAAAGGTTTTTTTAATCTTGATATTTCCTCTAAATAGTTTTTTTTATTCAATATTTAAGCCAATTGTAATCTCGAAACCGGTGTTTCTTTAATGGGCAGATGTATCAGACCAGCGAAAATAGATAATGCGATAGAAATGTACCAGGCATAGTCATAATTACCAAATAAATCGTGGATTTTTCCACCAAGGTATGCACCTAGGAAAGATCCAAGCTGATGACTAAAAAAAACAATTCCATAAAGAAGTCCTATATATTTTGTTCCAAACATAACTCCAACTAAACCATTAGTCGGGGGAACTGTAGCAAGCCACAAAAAACCAAACATTATTCCAAATAAGACTGCAATAATCGGATTAGTTGGCAAAAAAATAAAAGCTGAGATCACAAGTCCTCTTAAAAAATAAATAAAGCTTAAGATAATTTTTTTTGGATATTTGGATGAAAGGTATCCTGAAGTTAATGTTCCTAGAATGTTAAATAATCCTATCATGGCTAAGATAGTCGTTGCAGTCCAATCTGGCAAACCTCTTTCTGCAACATACATTGGTATATGAGTTGCAACTAGGGCAATATGCCATCCACATACAAAAAAACCTGCAGTTAAATATAAAAAACTGTTATTTCTTAATGCCTCCCGAATAGCCTCACCTGTTGTTTGTTTATCATTAATGACTCCACCAACAACATTTTTTGGAGTTATTAATAACATCGCTGCAAATAAACCAATAACCAAAAATCCAGAAAAAATTAATAATGTATTTTCCCAACCATATGCATTTAAAGTGAAACTTACAAATATTGGAGATACAAAATAACCGAAGGATCCAGCGGCAGTCACAAGACTAATGGCTATAGTTCGATTTGAAACCGGAAAATGTTTTGCAACAATTGAAACTGGAATAGAAATAGCAGTAGCACCTAGTCCAATGCCTATTAAAATACCCATTGAAATCACAAAATAAATCCCAGTGTTATAACTTGAGTGAAGAAGAATGATGCCTAAAAGATAAAAAACAAAACCTATAAATACAGCGATATTTCCTCCATAACGATCTGTTATAAAACCAAAAACTGGTCCAAAAAGTCCCCACATAAATAGCTGAAGACCCATTGCAAATCCAAATTGTGACAAAGTTACATCTAAGTCGAGTGAAAAATCAAAATAAAACATTCCAAATGTTTGTCTAATTCCAAGTGAAATAATTACAATGGTGCAAGCAGCTAATAAAGTGACTAATGCTCCTTTGTTAGTAATAAATTTTTCATCATTCATTTTAATTTTTTTAAGGCCTGCTTTAAATCGTCAATTAGATCTTTTGGGTCCTCCAAACCTATATGTAATCTAACTAGATGTTGGTTTTTGGTTACATTCATAAATTTTCTTTTACCTGTTTCTCTTATTTCTTGATGTAAAACCAAACTTTCAAATCCTCCCCAGCTATAGCCATAACCAAACAGTTTAAGTGAATTAACAAATTTTCTTACAGAATTAATATTATTTGATTTAATTTTAAGACCAATTAATCCTGATGCACCAGAGTAATATTTTTTCCACATTTTATAGTTTAAAGAATTTTTTTTATATGGATACAAAATTTCAATATTTTTATAAGTAGATAAGAATTTTGCTATTTTTTTTGCATTTTCTGAATGCCTATCTAACCGAACATCTAATGTTCTTAAACCTCTAATAATTAAATATGCATCATCCGGTCCTAATCTAAAACCTGTAATCTTTTCTGAAATTTTAACTCGATCAAAAACTTTTTTATTAACAGCTAAGCTTCCCCCCATAACATCTGAATGACCAGAATAATATTTTGTAGCAGATACAATTGCCATATCAAAACCGAACTTGATAGGTTTGAAATAGTATGGTGTAGCCCAAGTATTGTCCATTACTGTTAAAATTTTATTTTTTTTTGCTATTGAAATAATTTTTTCTAAATCTTGAAATTCAAATGAATTACTACCTGGATTTTCAACATAAATTAATTTTGTTCTATTATTAATGTTTTCTTCTAAAGTATTTAAATCGTAAGGATTATAAATATTTGTTTTTATATTAAATTCCTTTAAAAAATTTTGGGTCAAAATTCGTGTTGGACTATAAACTGGATCTGAAATAATAATTTCATCACCAGGTCGAACAACACTAATAATAGCTAAAAAAATTGAGGCCATTCCCGATGGAGCAACAAAAACGTGATAACATTCCTCAAGTTCTGTTAGTATTTTTTGCAAAACATACGTAGTAGATGTTCCAGCCCTTGCGTAATCAAAATGGCCACCAGTTGGATCCTTTATCGCTCTCCTTTGTGTTTTTCTTATTTCTTGCATTGACTTAAAGATTATAGTCGATGCTCTTACTACAGGGGGGTTGACAGAATGGTTGTGAAAATCTTTAGCGGTATGTTTTAAAAATGTTTTAAAAGATTTTGACATAAAAAATTTGAAAAGTGTTTAAGACAATGCTATACCTCCTTTAAGACGTCAATCAATTAAAAAATAGGATTAAATGAGTTACCCAAAAAAACACAGAGGCCGAAGAAAACAAGGTTCTAAAAAAAGAAGAGCTAAAAAAAAAAATAAAAAGAAGTAGAGTTTTTATTCTTCTATCCAGCCACCCCCTAAAACCTTATGACCCAATTGGTCAATTGCATAAAAAACACAAGCCTGTCCTGGTGAAATACCATCCTCTGAATTTGCTAAATTTACCTCTGCTGTGTTATTTTTCCTCAATGTGATTTTAGCTTTTAATAAATCGCCTGTTGACCTAACTTTAACAAAAATATTTTGATCAAATTCCTCTATATCGGATAATAAATTTAATTGTTTTAGGAATATTTTTTTTTTAGCTAATTTTACTTTTGGACCAACAATAATTTCATTTTTATCAGAATTTATTTTAAGAACATATAAAGCTTCTTTATCTGAAACTTTAATTCCTTTTCTTTGACCTATGGTGAAATTGATTATTCCATCATGCACACCAACCACTTCCCCATTTAAATTTTTAATATTTCCTTTTTGAAAAGAATCTGGTCTAAGTTTTTGAATAACAGATGCATAATCTCCATTAGGAACAAAACAAATGTCTTGACTATCAGGTTTATCTGCAACATTTAATTCTAATTTTTTTGCAATTTCTCTAGTTTCATTCTTTAACATTCCACCTAATGGAAATCGTAAATAATTTAATTGTTCTCTGGTAGTATTAAATAAAAAATAACTTTGATCTCTATTTTTATCGATTGCTCGGTACATGACAGTTCTATTATTCGAGGTTATAGTTTTTACATAATGACCAGTCACTAAAGCGTCTGCTTTAAGATCTTTAGATACCTCGAAAAGATCTCTGAATTTTACGGTTTGATTACATTGTACACAAGGAATTGGTGTTTCTCCTTTTAAATAGCTTTCTACAAAATTATTTATTACCCCTTGCTTAAATTTATTTTGATAATACAAAATTTTATGTTCAATATTTAATTTATTTGAAACTCTTTTAGCGTCCATAATATCTTGACCCGAGCAACATTGTTTGGATTTTGCTACTTCTTTACCATCATCATAAAGCTTTAAAGTTATTCCTATGACATCATATCCTTCTTTCTTCATGAGTGCTGCAACTGTGGATGAGTCTACTCCGCCAGACATGGCGACCACTACTTTTGTCTCTGAGGGCTTTTTATCTAATCCGATTGTGTTTAAAACTTTATTCATTTGATGGTATTTATACGTATTTACAATACAATATAAGTTAAATTAAATGATTTTAGATTTTGATCCAGGCGACAGAGTGATTAATCCAGCTCATAAAGATTGGGGTATTGGACAAGTTCAATCAATAATAAACAACAAAGCGACAATAAATTTTGAAAATGTTGGAAAAAAAGTCATTAATATCAATGAGGTTAAAATTGAGAAATTTTATAAATGAATATTAATGAGTCAAAAAATATAACTCTAAATTTAATTGAAACATTTAAAATAGCTGGGAATGCTGCTTTAAAATTAAGAAAAAATGGACTTAAAATTCAAATTAAAGCTGACAAAACTCCTGTAACCGACGCAGATATTAAAGTTAACAAAATTTTAAGTGAAAAAATTTCACTGTTAACTCCCAATATACCAATAATTTCTGAGGAAAATTCTAAGAACAAAAATATAAAAGAACTTAAAAATTTCTGGTTAATTGATCCAATAGATGGAACAAAAGACTATATTGGTAACAGAGATGAATTTACTTTAAATGCTAGTTTAATTATTAACAACCGACCTTTAATAGGTATTGTCACGGCACCTGGCAAAAAAAGAATTTTTTATGCGTATAGTAAATCAAATAGTTATGAACTTGTAAATGATAATGAAATTAATTTAAGTAATAAAAAAAAAAAGATATTAACTGAGATTAAAGCTGTAAGTTACTCAAATAAATTGAGGAATGATATTTTGGAAATCCATAAAAATAATAATGTTACCTACTATCAGAAAATGACAAGCTCTTATAAATTTTGTGTTGTAGCAGCAGGAGAATTTGATTTATATGCTGCTGAGCCAAGAGCATCTGAGTGGGATATTGCTGCAGGTCACGCAATATTAGAACATTCTGGGGGCCAGGTTACAGATTTTGATGGAAATGAAATTTTGTACGGCAAAAAAGATTTTAAAAATCCAAGCTTAATTTTAAAAAGTAAGAATATTTTATAGTGAACGAACAACTTAGAATAATATTAATTATTATTGTGTCTGTAACAATTTTAGGTTTATTAGTGTTTGTTTTTGTTAAAAATTTCATCAAAAATAAAATTGATAAGTTGATTAAAGAAAAAAAAAATAAAAATTTAGAGTAAATTAATTATTTTAAGATATTCATCTTTTTTAATATCCATTATTTTTTTAGATGTTTCAAAGTCAAAACCATTTCTAGCAAGTAACGATATATCTTTTTTATAAAACAAAAGTCTATTATTCTCAATTCGCGCTGGTCCAATTTTTTTCTTTTTACAAAGTTTTATTGCTGAAAAAAAATCTTGATCTAAATTTTCTTCTTTAATTTTATTTACTGTATCTTTAACAAATTCATTTTGAATACCTTTTCCTAACAAATAATTTCTAATTTTGTTAATCGAAGCACCTCTTTTAATCATACTTTTTGCTTTGCTTTCTGAATAAAATTTATCATTAATAAATTTGTTTTTTTCTAAATCAGATAAAACTACATCTATAAGACCAATGATGTCCTGTTTTTTAACATTGTTAATTGATGTTTTAAGATATTTTTTTAATAAGTAAGTTTTAAGTTGTTGTTTGGACGGCGCATATTTTTCAGTATAAGTGAATGCAAAATTACGCATTTCCTCAACAGTCGCATTTAATGTTTTTTTTCTATTTCTTATAGGAATCATTGGCGAATTTTATATAATATATTCATATGATCGAACAAATTTATAATTTTTTAACAATTGAAAGCCTCTATTATTGGGTAAATCTTGGGGTGTTACCTTTTTGGTTTTTGTTAATTTTTTTTCCACAATCATATCTATGTAAGTACTTTGTAACTTCAATATTTCCTATTTTTCTTTTGGCGGCTTGTTACATTTTAATGTTCTATAAATCTTATACTAGTATGTATGATTTTAGTAACAATTTTAGTCTTTATCTAAGCTTTAATAATTTAACTAATTTATTTTCAAATAGTTCATTTTTAATTATGTTTTGGATCCATTTTCTAGCCATTAATTTATTTGTTGGTAGCTGGATCGTATCAGATGCTCAAAAATTTCAAATCAATAAAATTCATTTAATTATACCTCTTGTGATAACTTATTTAATTGGACCTGTTGGTTTATTTTTTTATTGGTTTATAAGAATATTCTACGCAAGAAGAATAAATTTATATGATTAAATAAATTTGTTCCAAATCAAAGTTTTAAACTCTTAATGAGTTTTTAAAAATTTAGAATAAAAGATATTTTTATCTCTAAATAGAGAGATTAAGATATTAAATAATTTTAAATTTACTGTGTTTCATAGCACTAAAACCACCCTCTATATGAGATACTTTTTTAAAGCCCATCTCTTTTAATGATTTAGCTGCTAAAGCTGACCTTAAACCTCCAGCACAAAATAAAACCATTTCTTTATTTATGTCCAATTTACCATCTTTAAAATATGGACTGCTAGGATCCAACCAAAACTCAAGCATACCACGTGGAATATGGTGTGAGTTTTCAACACGTCCTTCATTTTCTAATTCTTGAACATCTCTGATATCAATTAAATTTGATTTGTTTTTAATAGAAAGCTCGTAAGCTTCTTCTATTGATATTGTCTTTATTTCCTTTAAAGCATTATCAACAAGTTGTTTAGATGATAATATTGACATAAGTGATTATTTCTAACCTATGAATAAACAAAAGAAAACAATTAAATCAAATTTTTTTAAAAAAATTTTCATAAAAATTTGTAGAATTTTTAATTACGAAATTATTGACCAAAGCAATTTATATTTGCCAGTGAGCAAAAAGTCAGCAGATAAAAATCTTTCAGAAATAGGTAAAGAGTCTTTAGTTATACCAATGGGTAGAATTAAAATTCAAAGACCAGTAAAATCTTTAGATATTATTTTAAGATCGTGTGCTTCTATTAATATGCTTTCTCAGTCTAAAAATCGAATTTTTCAAAAATCCAAAGCTGAATATTCTTTAATGACATTAAAATCTTTGATTAAATCAATAAATTATAACAAAAATCTTTTTAATAAAATTAAATTAAAATTAACAATTATTGATTATAATTCAGGAGATCAAATCCTTAAAGAATTTAAGCGAGTATTAAAAAATGAATTTTTTGAAAGTGAAATATTAAATTTAGATATAGACTTTTATAGAAAAAAAATAAAAGCAGTTAATCAACAAGGCAAACAAGTATCTCAAAATCAAATATCTAATATGTCAAACATTCATCAGTCTCTAACTTTAGCAAAAAAATGTGATGATTTAATTTATCTTGTCGAAGATGACTATATTCATAAAACAGAAGCAATAGAGGAAATGATTTATGCTTATGAAAAAATCTCAACTCAACTTGGAAGAGAACTGATACTTTGTCCTACTGACTATCCATACCTTTATAATAATTTAAAAAATACGAAAGTTCTACTTGGAAATAAATATCACTGGAGAGTCGTAGGGGAGTCTTTGTGTTCTTTTTTAACAAGTAAAAAAATTATAAATCAGTATTGGAATAAATTTGTAAGCGTAAGCAAATTTGAACATTATCCATTTGAAAAACCTTTCCATGATATATATAAAAAAGAATTATGTTTAAGTCCTATTCCATCTTTAGCAGTTCATTTTACAAATATTAATTCAGTCTATGGGCTTTCACCATTTATAAATTACAAAAAATTATGGGATGAAAATAAATTTTAATGTTTAAAATAAATACAAAAGCACCTGACTTTTCGTTATCTTCAACAGAAAAACATAATTTCACTCTAAAAGATAAGATTGGTAAATATGTTGTGTTATATTTTTATCCAAAAGATGATACACCTGGTTGTACAATTGAAGCTGTTGATTTTAATAAATTACTCCCAAAGTTTCAAAAACTAAATTGTGAAATCTATGGAATTTCCAAAGATACTTTACATTCTCATAATAAATTTAAAGATAAATATAAAATAAAATTTAATTTATTATCAGACGAAGAGATAAAAGTTCTTAAGTTATATAAAGTTTGGGCCATGAAAAAATTTATGGGAAGAGAATTTTTAGGTATTTTAAGAACTACTTTTCTAATTGATCAAAAAGGAAAAATCATAAAAATCTGGGAAAACGTCAAAGTAAAAGATCACGCAAAAGAAGTTCTAGAAACTCTCGAAAACATTATTAATAAATAAAAAAACCCCTTATCGCTAAGGGGTCTTCTTAAACTCACCAAAAAAAAGAATTCAAAGTTATTTTTAATCTCTTATTGCATATGCAACTACACCAGCTTCTGCAACATCTGTACCTATCAACTCAGCCTCTTTGCTAAGTCTGAGGCCAAATAATACCTTCATTATAAAAAAAACAACAAAAGACGCTATAAAAGCTGTAATTGTAACAGCAAGAACTCCAATTATTTGAGCGGTAAAAGTTGTATCAGTATTAGTAAATGGCACCGCTAGTGTTCCCCAAATCCCAGAAAATAAGTGAACAGGAACCGCACCCACGACATCATCAAGTTTCAAACTTAATAATAATTTAGTTCCAAAAACAACTATTAGTCCACCTACAGCTCCAATTAAAATTGACGTAAGTGGAGATGGTACCAAAGGTTCAGCAGTGATTGCGACTAGCCCACCTAGTGCACCATTTAACATTTGGATTACATCTGTTCTTTTGAAAAAAAATCTTGTAATAATTGCTGAAACTACTACACCACCACATGCAGCAAGATTGGTATTTACAAATATTTTTGAAATCGCAACAGCATCTTCAAAAGTTCCTAACGCTAATCTTGAGCCACCATTAAATCCGAACCAGCCAAACCATAGAATAAATACTCCAATTGTAACTAATGGCACCGAAGAAGCAGCAAATAGTTTTAAAGGTTTTATTTCACCTCTAATGCCAAATCTTCCATTTCTCGGACCCAAAACAATAATTCCAGCAAGCGCAGCCGCTCCACCTGTTGCATGCACTAAAGTTGATCCTGCAAAATCAGCAAATCCTATACTTGATAACCAACCACCACCCCACTGCCATCCCATCACGATTGGATAAATAATTCCACTTAAAATACTAGCAAATAAAAAGAAAGGCCATAACTTTACCCTCTCAGCCATTGCTCCTGAACAAATTGAAACTGCTGTAGCACAAAATACCATTTGAAAAAACCAATCTGAAGCATCTGAGTAACCAGTTTCAATTAAGCTTGCATCTGACCAAAGTTTAAAACTTCCTATATATCCACCCTCAGGAATTCCATAAGCTAGATTATAGCCAACAAGTAAAAACATAATTCCAGAAATTGCATACAGACCAATATTTTTTGCACAAATTACCGAAACACTTTTTGAAGTTACCATGCCCGCTTCTAACATCGCAAAACCTGCTGACATTAACATAACCATTACCCCACAGATTAAAAGCAATAGAGTATTAAAAATAAAACCTATTTCTGTCGAGACCGTAGTTTCTGCATTTGCTACCTTAATCAAACTCAATAAAAAAATTAATGAAAGTAATGTTGTCGAAAGATATTTAAATATTTTAGTCATTTGACCCCCTGTTAATGAATGACCTTTAATTTTTTAAATATGAAATAACTAATGTTGTTATAGAAAAATTGCTATGCAGTATTTGCATGGTAACAACCTTAATGCAATTTTACATTAAGGTTGTTAAAAAATTATTTACTTGTTGAATACTTCTTTTAGTGCTTTAGCAGGCAAGAATTTTACTTTTTGTGATGCGCCAATCTGAATTTGCTCACCTGTTCGAGGATTTCTACCAACACGCGCTTTTCTTTTTGCGACTTTATATGTGCCAAAGCCAGCAATTTTCACATTATCATCGCCTTTAAGAGCGTCTAATATTGTATTAGTGATGGTATCAAAAGTACGCTCTGCATCAGCTTTACTCATATTTAATTTGCCGGAAAGCTTTGCAATTAGTTGTTTTTTATTCATTTTAGCTCCGATTGTTGATAATCCATCTTATTTGACATTAATATTGAAATATCAAGCTTTTTTTTAGTGTTCTTAAATATAAAACACACAATATATTGATATTTATTAAATTAATGTTGATTTTGCTTGTTTTTTTATGATGGAAAAACTTTAATTAATTCAACAACCCAAGATCCTTAAGATCGTTAAATGTCGTAAAAAACATTAATGATACCAATAAAAATACACCGATTCGAAAAAATCCTTCTTGAGTTTTTTGCGATAAAGGACGACCTAAAATTTTTTCAATTCCATAAAACATTAAATGTCCACCATCTAACATTGGAATAGGAAATAAATTTACTAAACCTAAACTTATTGAAATATAGGCCATTATCGAGATAAAAGGTAAAATTCCAATTTCCGCAACTTGTCCTGTAATCTTTGCAATTCTAATTGGTCCTCCTAATTGAGATGTATCGCCAGTACCTTTAACCATTGACAAAATATACTTGAGAGAGGAAACACAAACGAAATAAACTTCTTTAATAGAATGAATTAAAGCTTGAGCTGGACCTAATTTTACATGGTTTATCTCATTATTATATGCGCCAAGTTTAATCCCAACCATTCTTTTATTAATTTTATTACCTAACTCGTCATCACCTAAGATAACTTTAGGTTTAATTTTTAATATATATTCACCATCAGTCCGTTTAACTTTAAAATCAATAAAATCACTTGTAGATAATGTAATAAATTTTGAAACATCCATTATGGATTTAACTTTATTACCATCAATTTCTAAAATAATATCATTCTGCTTAAGTCCACCAACCATTGCTGGACTATCTTTTTCTATTTCATTAATTACTGCAGGTGTAAAATCTTTTCCAACGAAGCTATAAATTAAAAAAAAAATCAAAATTGCTAATAAAAAATTAGCTAGCGGACCGCCAAAAACAATTAACGCTCTTTGATATAAGGGCTTTAAAACAAATAACTTTTCTTGATCTTCCTTATTATATTGTTTTAAAATTTTTACTTGATCAGCTTGCGAAAATACGTTTCGATCGCCAAAAAATTTAACGTAACCACCAAGTGGGATCCAACATATCTTCCAGCGAGTGCCAAATTTATCATTCCAGCCAAAGATTTCTTTACCAAAACCAATTGAAAAATCAGTAATTCCTACTCCATATTTTCTTGCAAAATAATAATGTCCGTACTCGTGAATAAATACTACTACCAAGATTAAAGTGATAAATGAAATAATATAAGTCAGCATGATGAATTTTTATAGGAGTTTGAAATCAATCTCAACATGGATTATCGTCAATAGTGACACGTTTTTTATTTTTTATTTTATTTTGAAGGTATACAAAAAATTTCAAATTTAATTATTTTTAAATTTAATTGGTTTTCCATATAAATTATTCTGTTTAATTCCTTGACTTGCCATCCAAATAATCAAGGGTATTAAACCAATTATAGTAAATGCAATTAATAACCACCAACCGGATTTTCCGACATCATGAAGACGTCTTACAGCTGCAGTAAGAGATGGAAAAAAAGTTGCAGCAACAATTAACCAATACATAGTTCCGTAACCACCGGCATATCCAGTTGCTGCATCTACAAGACTGCCCAAAGCACTCAACAAAAGACAAAACAAGTAAAACCACCAATATTCTGACCTTGAGGCTCTGCCCTTAAAGTTGAAGTAATTTGCAAAACAAGCAGAGATTGATTGACTCATATTCATTGATATAACTCTAAATATTACTTTTTAAAAAGTCAAATTTATTCAGAAATAAAAAAATACATAATTGTTAAAATTATTAAAACGATAATTATCCAAATCGTAAGGTTGGTAAAAAATTGTTTTGCCTTTGAGTTTGTGTCTAAGAAAGCAGGAAGAACTAACAAAAGAACTCCTATTGTAAAAATTACTGATAATATCTGATCCATAATATTTTAATGAATTGATTAATATTTTGAAAATTTTCAGTAACATTTAATTGTTTTATTTTAGCAATATTATAATTAATCAAATTTTTTACTTATAGGAGTAAAATACAAGAAAACAATTAACGCACCATTTAAAGTAGCGGACAAGCCTTCAATGACATAAGTCAACGGATCTGCTGCTAATGGTCCAGTTAAAAAACCCATTAAAATTAAAATAATAAAAGAAATAATATAAATTTTTTTTCCATTATTTTTAAAATTATACAATAAATAAAGACTGAACAAATTAACGAGTGAAACAATCAACATAAAAATTGAAATAAGAATTAAATTTGAGTCATTATTCCACCACTGAGGAAAATTGATATTATTAAATTCTTGGACTGCACTTGACTGGTAATAAAATGTTGAAATAAAGTATAAAAATAAAAGAAAAAAATACCAAAGAATTATTTTTTTAAAAAATTTTTCTAATTTCATAACTTTACCTTATCTTATTTAATTAAATATAAAAATAAAAATAATTAAAAGATTATGATAAATTAATTCTTTAAATTAAATAATTTTATATTAAAATAAAATAAAAAAATTATGAATACATTTGATGACAGAAAAAAAGGTTTTGAAAGCAAGTTTGCTTTGGATGAAGAAAAGTTATTTAAAATTAATGCAAGACGTAATAAACTTTTAGGTCAATGGGTTGCTGATAAATTAAACAAAACTAATCAAGCTAAAGAAGATTATGTTTTACAAGTAATAAAATCAGATATGGCCGAACCTGGTGATGAAGATGTTTTTAGAAAAGTTAAAAAAGATTTAGCACTTGTTGGGATTAATAATATCGATGACGAAATCAGATCCAAAATGAGTGAATTTATGAAAATCGCAAAGGACACAATTACTTAAATTTTTTTAGGTTTTTTTTAATGAAATTTTTAATAACTATTTGGGGTTTTACCAGAAATATAGTCCATTAACGCCAATAAAACACCAGAAACTAAAAAAACTAAGTGAATAATTATTTGCCATCTTAAATCTCGATCAGATTGGGTCCCTAAATCCATAAAAGACTCTAATAAATTAATTCCCGAAATTGCAACTATTGAAGCAATTAATTTCAATTTTAATCCGCTAAAATCAATCTTGCCCATCCACGAAGGCTTATCTGCATTATCTTTAGCAGATTCCATTTTTGATACAAAATTTTCATAACCTGAAAATAAAATCATTAAAACTAAATTACCAATTAAAGCCATATCAATTATGTGTAAAACAAATAATAACAAGTTTCGCATATCCATTGAAACGAATATCGGAATATTGTGAACAAATTCTTGAACAACTTTAAGCATAATGATCGCTAATGAAATCGATAGCACTATGTAGACAGGTGCCATAAACCAACGACTAGCAAACATAGAGGTCTCTATTTTTTTTTCAATATTTTTGAGTGCACCAGTTTTTTTGATCATAATTATTTTTATTTTAATGTGACGTAAAATATTACAAAAAACTAGAATTAAATGCTAGTAATTTATAAGGTTAAAAATTACAATTATGTAAAATTCCAATCTTTTATTAATAATCAATGTTATTATATTAATTTAATTTAATAATATTTTAAAATACAAATTTTTGTAATAGACAGTTTTCATGGTAAATTATAACTTGCAAAATTAAAGGACTTTAAATGGAAAAAGAAATGCTAGTAGTCGTAAAATTTAAAAACAATATGTATAACAAATTTATTAATTTTATAAATTCAGATGATGGCTTAGAGGAAAGAAGACGATTTGCAACAGTTGAAAAAAGTATTTCTGGTGCGGCATCTGATAAAAGATATGCTTTTTTTAAAATGTTTATTCATGACCAAGAAGCTCTACATAGTTTTTTTAGAGGCAATAAAATAACAAGGCCTATTATGGATGAAACTATAGAAAGCTACACAGTTTATAATTTAGAAATTTCTAAACATTTCGGATTTATTTAAACCCAAATAAATTATATTACATATTTAATTTATCACGAAGAGCATAATATAAAATTATAAATTTTAAGTACAATAATCGTAAACTTGGAAAAATAAATTTCTTAGGCAAACCTTGATAAATTTTAGATATTTCAAGTACTTTACTATTTGATGAAAAAACAAGTTTAGATAATTGCTTACCAGACCAAGGTGCGGAGCCAACTCCTACACCATTATAACCAAAACTAAAATAGATTTCCTCTTGGTCAATCTTACCAATAGAAGGTGCGAGTTTTTGGGATAAAGCAATAAATCCTCGCCAACTGTATTCAATTGAAACGTTGACCCATTTAGGAAAAATTAGTTTAAATTGCTTTTCCATATTTTTTGATTTTTCCTTACTTGACTGGTCACTACCTTTTAAATCACCTCGCATTCCAAAAAGAATTCGATTATCCTTAAGTTTTCGATAATAAGCTAAAAGATTTTTTGTATTAACAATTGGATTAAATGTTTTAAAATTATGCTGTTTAAGTTCTTGATCTGTTAATTTTCTAGTTAGAATAATATTTGAAATCACTGGCAAAACTCTTGAATTTAATTGAGGAATTAAACCTTCTTGATAAAATCCGTTAGTTGCAATAACAATTTTTTTAGCATTAATTGATCCTTCTTTGGTTCTTAAAATATAATTTTTCAAATTTTTTTCAATTTTATTGACAAAAGTATTTTGAAATATTTTTAATTTTTGAGATAAAGCAAATTGTGCCATACCATTTAAAAATTTTATAGGATTCAAAGCAAAACCAGGTTTATAGGAGAATGCGCCAAACTGCTCAGTACCACCGTGGCCAATATCCTCAAATTCATCTTTGGAATAAATTTTGGTTTCAAGACCAAATTCATTTTTATAGAGTTCTGCTTGCTCTTTTAGGTCATTAAATTTTTTAGGATGGTGGGCTACTACTAAATTAGCATCTCCAGTGATATCACAATCAATATTATACTCTGATATTATAGTTCTAGTGTATTTTGCAGACTCAATTGAGTTAAAGTAAAAATTTTTTGTTTCTTCTTTACCGTATTTTTTTACCATTTGATCAAATGGTAATTTACTTGGTGGAAAACTACAAAAACCAGCATTTCTTGATGATGCGCCCCAGCCTAATTTTCCAGCTTCAACTAAAATAACATCTAGTTGATAATTTTTAATTAAGTTAATTGCACAAGATAGACCTGTGTAACCACCTCCAATAATTACAATTTCACAATTAATATCTTTAGTTAATTTTTCTAAATTTAAATTTACTTTTGTTGTATCTTCCCAATAACTCTTGACTGGGAAATTAAATTGATACATGTCAGAGTGATAAAGATTTTTCATTTTTTTATTTTAATATGCTTTTACTAAACATAATTTTGAATGTTTAATATTTTTTATGGGTTTGAGGAAGACGATTTAACTTTAAACCGTTATTTGGTATGGAATAATAATCTAACTTATTTTTAGTAAATATGTTCATTATCGTTTTGAGTTTTAATGGTTTATCAAACATCCCTGCAGCAATAGAAATTTTTTTGGTTTTTAAAAATTTAAAAAAAATACTTGCACCACATTTTCCACAAAAACCTCTTTTAGCCTTTTTGGAGGATCTAAACCATTTAAGATTTTTTTTTTTTATAAACTTAATATTTTGTTGGTCAATATTTGTATAAGCCCCATAATGCCCATGTGTTTTCATACAATAACGGCAATGACAATTTATTATATCTCTATGATTACCTTCAGTTCTAAATTTAATACTGCCACACAAGCAACTGCCTTTAAGAAATAATTTTTTCATTTTAATAATAACTTTTTTTTGATTTTACTCTAATTTACAGGTAATTGGATATTACTATCGAATGAATAATTTAGCTTTATTTTTTTTAACAATTTTATGCTGGGCACCCGCTTGGTATATCATAAAATTTCAGTTAGGTTATGTGGATCCCTTGATTTCAGTGTTTTATCGGTTTTTGCTAGCATCCTTACTTATTTTTAGCTATTTGATATTTAAAAAAAAAAATTTAAAATTTTCAGTAAATCATCATATTTGGTTTTTTATTTTTGGAACGTGTATTTACTCAATTAATTATGTTTTTTTTTATATTGCAAATATTTATGTGATCAGTGCTTTTCCAGCAGTTATATATTCAGCTTCTATTATCATGACTATCATAGGGGAATGGTTAATTTTTAAAAGAAAACCAACCCATAAAACTTTAATTGGCGCTAGCATTGGTATGCTTGGTATTATTATAATATTTAATGATGAAATTTTTTATTTCACTCTAGATAATAGAGCTCACCTTGGTTTATTTTTTGCTTTTGTTGGAACTTTGGCTGCATCTGCTGGCAATGTAATTCATCAAAGAAATACTAATAATAACTTTCCTCTTATTCAATCAATTGCATATGCTTCATTTTATGGCGCTATAATTACCTTATTATTTTCTAAAATAAATCACACACCTATATTGTTTGAATATAGCTTCAGATATATTGTCTCTTTGATTTATTTATCAATATTCAGCACCATATTTGCATTTATCTTTTTTTTGAAATTAATTGACAAAGTTGGCTCTGGAAGATCAGCCTATGTTTCTGTGGTTATGCCACCAATCGCTCTATTAATTTCCACTTATTTTGAAAATTTAGAGTGGCAATTAGATTTAATAATTGGATTGCCTTTTTTATTGATTGGAGCAATTTTGGTCATCAACCAAAAAATTAAACCTATTTCTTAATTACTGATATTGACCAGTTACAAGATTCCTGTTGTCTTAATCTTATTATCTTAAATCATTTATATACTGACAATTATCAAACTGTCAGGAAGCAAATTCTGTATGCTTATACTGGAATTATGATTTATTAAATTTCCATCGCTATCAACAAGTATTAAAAAATTATTAGAGTAAAATTTATTTTTATATTATTGAAAAAATTTTTGGAATTAAATATTTAAATCATTTTACTTTGATAAAATATATTCAATATAGAACTAATTTGATAAACCCTGAATAAGAGATGCACTGTTATTGGTTGGTTTATTTACGTCTTTTGAGACTTGATAAAAAATAAGATTTGGTTTTTTACATTCTTTTAAAAAACTAGAGCCTTGCAATTCTAAATTTAAATATCGATTAATATCCGCTTGATTGAGAATAACTGGTTGTCGGTCATGAATATCTTTTATGTTCTCTCTAGCAGCTTCGGTAATTAAACAAAATTGATCTTCTTCATAAATACCTGCAATATAAAGAAGTTTTTTATCTTTTCTAAAAAAATAGTAAGGAGTTTTTTCTTGCTCGGACCTTTTCCACTCATAAAAACCATCAGCGACTGCAATACATCGATGAAGTTTAATTAATTTTTTAAAAGAAATTTTATCATCAATAGTTTCTAATCTCGCATTGATTAACGCTTTATAATCTTTTTTTTTGGCCCAACTTGGGACTAAGCCCCATGTTAAATTTTCTAAAGTATTACCATTTTTGTATTTTTTAATAACAGGAAGTTTTTGGTATGGGTGAGCATTATAATTTTCTTTATCTTCCACTTGAATGGCTGACTTAACAAGTTTTTTAGTTTTTGATACTGGGTTAGTTATGACGTATCTTCCACACATAAATATATATTTTCACATTTCAAAAAATTAATTTTTAATAATATCTAACCAATTTTTGATTTCACAAGTTCGATTGTCAAAATCCAATTTTTTATCTTCAGCTTTTATATAAGAAATATGTTTTTGAAAATCTTTTTCACTTTCAAAATATTTATTTTGAAGAATTCTCTCTTTTCTCGCATTTGAAAGATTTATCATTTGATAATATTCATAGTCCGGATGATATTGAAAACCCCATATTTCAGATTTACCTGATTTAAAATATAATCCCATAACTTTATTGATATCATTACTTGATAAAATTTCGGCATTTTTTGGAATTTCACAAACTTCATCATAATTGAATGCTGGTGTATTAAAAATGTTTTTTTTATTTTTATAAATTAAATTATTTTTCCCTTTTTGGTTAATCTTCACATTAAATGCAATCCCAATATGAGCGCCATTAACTCCCCTAGCAACTTTACCACCTGCAGCTGTTGAACAAACTTGTAAACCCCAACAAATTGCTAAAATTTTTTTGTTTTTGTTAAAACAATTTGAAGCAAAATTAATATGTTTTTTAATTTCATCAGTCATATCGTTAATTCTCATAGCACCACCTGTAAAAGCTACCCCATGAAATTTATTTATATTATTTAATGCCTGATTGGTCATGGTATCGTTACCAGGATTAATAATTTCAATATTGGCACCTGGAGCTAATTTTATTATTAGTTTTTTTAAATTTTCTGAAGCAGTTAAACCTGCTGCTTTAATAAAAATTTTACTATCCTTGGTGATGTTTCCCTCAACAATTAAAATATTTAAATTGCTAATCAATTTTTAGAATAAAGTTCCTGACATGCTATGTTCGTACATAGTTTTCATGTCTGCTAAAACTAATTTCTTCGGATTGCCCCCAGTTGATGGGTCTTCAAGTGCCATTTTTGATAGTCGATCTATATCAAAATCTTTTTCCTTAATCACTTCAGATAATTTATGGGGCATTTGTAGTTGTTTTCTTAAATCTAAAACCCATTTAATAAAGCCATTAAATGAACGATCTTTCAACTCTAGATAATGAGAGATTTTTATAATTTTTTGCTCAATGACATCTTTATTAAAAGTCAAAACATAAGGCATAAATATTGCATTCGATAATCCATGATGAATATTATTCACCGCATTAACTGGATGACTTAAGGAATGAATGGCACCAAGTCCTTTTTGAAATGCAGTTGAGCCCATACTTGCCGCTGCTAACATGTTCATTCTTGCCTCAATATTAGAGCCATCTCTTACGGCTATCAGCAACCATTGATTTATTAATCGCATTCCCTCTAAAGCAATTCCATCAGCCATCGGATGAAATCCTGGTGCACAATAAGCTTCTAAATTATGTGCAAGAGCATCCATGCCTGTTGCAGCAGTTATTTTAGCTGGGAGACTGATTGTAAGAATTGGATCAAGGATTACGACTGATGGTAAAAATTTTGGATGAAAAATAATATTCTTTACACCTGTTGCTTCATTTAAAATAACCGAAGCTCTCCCGGCTTCTGAACCAGTTCCTGCTGTTGTTGGTACTGCAATAATTGGCGCAATTTTATCTGAGTTAGCCTTAGTCCAATTATCACCGACGTCTTCAAAATCCCATATTGGCAATGATTGTCCTGACATAAAAGCTATTGCCTTGCCGACATCCAAACCACTGCCACCACCAAAAGCAATTACACCATCACATTTATTTTTTTTATAAAAATCAACACCTTCACTGACATTGGTGCCAGTGGGATTACCAACAACATTAGAGTAAATTTGAACTGGAATATTTTCGTTTTTTAATCTATGCAAACTTTCTAAAATAATTTCCGTTTTTGCTAAACCACTATCAGTTACAAGTAATGGTTTTTTGATATTTAATTTTTTACAAGCTAAGCTTAAATCTTTAATTCGATTTTCTCCAGCCCAAATTGTGGTTGGATAATTCCAATTATATTTTTGCATATTATAATTTTGATTTTTTATAAAAATTATTATAATATATCAACTTATCAATTAAATTTTACAATATAATGTTTAAGACTATCACGCCAGTTGATAACACTGTTTATCTTGAAAGAGAGTATGACACAGCCAAAATTGAAAATACTATAAACAACTCGATAAAAGCCCAAAAAGCCTGGGCTTCTTTAAGTACTAAAGAAAGAGTATTTTTAATTTTAAATTTTGTTAGTGATTTTTTAAAGCGTGATAAAATTATCATAGAGGAACTCACTAGACAAATCGGTCGACCAATTTCGCAAGCTGCTGGAGAACTTAGAGGTTTTAAAGAGCGTGCGGAATACATGCTTGCAATAGCTGAAAAAAAGCTAGCTGATGTTAATGTCTCAAAAGATAGTAATTTTGCTAATTATATTAAAAGACGACCTTTAGGATTAGTTTTTATTATTGCTCCTTGGAATTACCCTCTTTTAACAGCGGTAAATTCTCTAATTCCAGCTCTTGCTGCTGGAAACTCGGTAATTTTAAAACATTCGGCACAAACTCCTTTATGCGCTGAACAACTATTTCAATCAGCTAAAAATACTTTGCCTAAAGATGTGTTTAGTTATCTTCACCTCACTCATCAAGACAGTTTAAAAATTGTTGCCGATAAAAGAATTGGCTTTATTTCATTTACTGGCTCTGTGAAAGCAGGTTACGAGGTACAAAAAGCAACACATACTAAATTCATCAATGCAACCCTAGAATTGGGTGGCAAAGATCCAGCTTATGCAAGATACGACTGCGATTTAGAAAAAACTGTTGCAAATTTAGTCGATGGCTCTTTTTATAATTCTGGACAATCGTGTTGTGGAATTGAAAGAATATATGTTGATGAAAAAATTTATAATAATTTTTTAGAATTATTCATAGCCAATACATATAATTATAAACTTGGCAACCCTTTAGATCCCATTACTAACCTTGGCCCTGTAGTAAAAATATCAGCTGCTGAATTTATTCAAAATCAAATGGATGCTGCAGTAAAAAAAGGTGCAAAAAAAATGATTGATGAAAATAAATTTAGTTTTCCAAAACAACACAAAAACTATTTAGTGCCACAAGTTTTAACTAATGTAAATCATGATATGGAATTTATGATGGAAGAAACTTTTGGACCTTGTGTAGGAATAATGAAGGTCAAAGACGAACTTGAGGCAATAAAATTAATGAATGACAGTCCTTATGGCTTGACTGCATCAATATGGACCAGTGATATAGAAATTGCAAAAAAAGTTGGCGATCAAGTTCAAACTGGAACTTTTTTTATGAACCGTTGCGATTACCTGGATCCAGCATTAGCTTGGACCGGAGTTAAAGAAACTGGAAAAGGATGTTCTTTGTCAGAAATGGCTTATGAAACTCTTACGGCTCCAAAAAGTTTTCATCTTAGAAGGCAACAATAATATGAAACTCACTTTTAATGGTAAATCTGCAATTGTCACTGGTGCTGCAGGTGGAATGGGTTTAGAGATTTCATCAAAGCTTTCTCAAAACAATATCCAAGTTTTAATGTTAGATCTTAAAAAACCCTCAAAAGATTTTTTAACCAATAATATTAATTGTTCGTTTCATAAAGTAGACGTTACTAATTACACAAAATTAAAGTCAATAATTGGGGCATTTTATACAAAAACTAAAAAAATTGATTATTTAGTCAATACTACTGGTGTATTATGGTTTAATAAGGATGTATCTTCAGTAGATATAGAGTCTAAAGTATGGGACCAGGTTTTTAAAATAAACCTAAAATCTATGATGTATCTATCAAAAATTATAATTCCCAAGATGGCAATAAATAATTTTGGCTCGATGGTTCATATTTCTTCGATAGATGCTTTATCGGGTGATGATAAACCCCAAGATGCTTATGGTTCATCAAAAGCTGCTATGATAAGGTTATCAAAATCTCTAGCAATACAATTTGCATCAAAAAATATTAGATCCAATATTATTTTACCAGGACCAATTGATACTGGTATGCAAAAAAGATGGAAAAAAAATCCAGCAGCAAAGAAAAATTTAGAAAAATTTATACCTCTTCAAAGGGTTGGAAAACCAGAAGATATTGCAAATACATCAATGTTTTTATTGAGTGATCAAGCAAATTACATAACTGGCACTGAAATTATTGTTGATGGTGG